>TARA_R110002073_G_scaffold161723_3_pt1 | contig 28549 bp, 22 predicted proteins | sample TARA_R110002073 | Tara Oceans TARA_R110002073 (sample SAMEA4397174) | marine metagenome | biome: Polar Biome; feature: [DCM] deep chlorophyll maximum layer (ENVO:01000326); material: water (ENVO:00002006), including particulate matter (ENVO:01000060) such as... | depth 40 m | reverse complement strand
AAAAACACTTGAAGACTTTTACTTTAACGATAAAAGTATAGTGGGAACTAAAACAATTTTACGCGAACGTTCTAATGATAATGGTAACCCACAATTTACCAAAACCGTAGATATTACAGTAGTTTGGCCTGATGGTGCAGAGGCTTCAAGAACAGGAACAAAGATTAGAGAATGGATAGAAGGACATGGAAGTGGCGTGTGGAGCGATAATGTTTTTGAAGTGACTGGTAATTGGACATCGACGTTTAGAAACGGAAACACACATTCTTATGAGGTTGTTATTCCATTACGAAGAGAAGTTATATGTCGCTTTTTTGTAAGCGGCTCGATAGATGTACAACGTACAAATTTTGCAGGTGTGTTTGATTATGGCAATGGCGATTGTGATAACCAAGCGACTTTTACGTTTGAAAATGGTACAGTGAGAGATATTAACCTTAATTAGGCTTGTAAAATTATTGATGATAAGAAGAGGCTTCAATTTAATTTGAAGCCTCTTTTATTTTTATTGAAACTGAATACCCTTTATTTACATTATTTTATAAGTAATTTTTTTATAAAAGTATCAGTATCAGTATAAACAATTAAAGTATATAGACCTGTTGATAAAAATGCAACATTTATTTCATCTGTATTCTTAAATTCTTTAAACTCATAAAATCGTCTTTCAATTGAATTTAAATCCAATATTTTAATACCATAGATAAGAGTTGGTGGAAAACCGCCTTCATATTCATCTAATAAATTTATACTAACAGTTACTTTATTTTTTGCAGGATTTGGGTATAAAATTACTTCTTTAACATTATCTGTAGGGTCAACACTAGCGATTCCGCCACCGCCACCGCCACCGGTACTAGCGTGTTGTACATATAATAATCTTGCGCCACCCTTACCACAGGCATTTTCTCCCATAACTTGTACATATCCTGCATTTTTGGCATATCCGGTAAATGCTCGTGCAATATTGGTGTTTCCAGGGGCTTGAAGTTGCCAGTTCTGTCCAAAATAATCAAAAGTTGAAACCGTTGTATAGGGATATGGCAAGTACCACGCATAAGATGTAGCTCCTATTGATGGTCCAGCACTATAACTAACTAAAGCCCCTGTATTAACTATGGCAGGACCATTTATGCTTGATGGTACATCTGGTTTGCCTATACGTATATTTTTAGTTAATGTGATACTACTACCACATTTTGATGAGCTTATTACGGCTGTTAAAACAATATCTGTTCTATAGCTGTTTGGTGGTGTCGTTAAGGTTACGGTTGTTCCTGTTGGGGACGATAAACTGGCAACGCTTGTATTGCTTATAGACCAGTTAACCAAAGCATCTCCACTAACGTTTACACTATAAGTATTTAAGGTACATGATGTATTGCCCCCAGTAATAGTTGCAGAGCCATCATCGCAAACAAAAGAGCAATTGGTAAACTCAATGTTAGTGCCAATTAACTCTGCTGCTAACCAATCTCCATTTCTGGTATTAAATGAAATGTGCTGTTTGTTGTGTGCATTAGGATTAGTGTCAAACTCTGTTGAAAAATTAACAAAAGGACTATTTTTAGGAGCACTTGGTGGACTACCTCCAACATAAGAACGTAAATAATCGGAATCATCCAAAGTAATATTATTTTCACCAATATCCAGTGCACTTGCTGTAGGGATAAAATTAAACTTATCTCTAATATAAAGCTCACTTGGTAAACTTGATGTGTCAATGAAATTATTTACATTATAAAACCCTCCTCCATAAGTGTCATAAGGCAACACGCCTGCTGGTTGATCTTTATCAATATCTGTAATATTTACTACTATTGTTGGGCCAATCCATAAAATTTGCTTACTATAAGAAATCCGTCCATTATAAATTTGATTTCCAGAGCCGTAAGGTATGGTTTTAGCCCAAAAATTTATGTTGTATCTTGAATGTCCTGGAACAAGACCTAATACAGCTACTCCAAAAAAATCAGCATCTACGAATAAGCCACCTGCTAAACCTCCTAATGGATTATAGATAAGACTTAACAAGTCTCCCCAAAATGACAGACCTCTATCTGAATATAAATTTACTATATCATCTCCAGGATTAAAATCTTGAGTGTCACCACACTCACTACCATTACTTAAAGCTATATTTCTGCTGTAAATAGGATAGCCTCCACTATTATTGGTAAGTCCTTTGTTTTTGAGTTCATTATAAAAGCTGTCATGTGTTGTATTATCTATAGCATAATTTAATGTGGAAAAATTCTTTAGCAATTGACGAGATGCAGGAGCATCTAACAAAGATAAATAAGTAGAAGCACCGAGATCATCCAAAATAGGTATTGTAATAGCATTTCCTAGAAGTGTATTTCCAGCTTGAATAAACTGATTGTTTATATGCCGATATAAAAACTGAAGACTAACAGGCATATTTGCGCCTTGTTGTGGTGCATCATGCGAGATAAACAAACGTGTGTCATGGTCTATACTGTTTTCTTCCATATCTGCCAAAGCCCAACGTGCTATAATACCTCCCATACTTTGCCCTAAAACCACATTTTCTTCCGTACTATTATTATTTGCTTTTTGTTGGTTAACATAAGTTATAACGGCCTCTAAAGCATAAGCATTACGCTGCATATAATCTACACCATTACCCCAATCTATATAAATGATGTCGTAGTCTTTATTACTATTATAAATAAGGTTTCTTAATTCTGTTCCACTAAAAGATAAAAAAGTTCTAAAATCACCATAGTCAAATAAGCCTTCAGGATTTTCTGGGGTAAAAATTGAGCCAACATCAAAACCTTCGGCAACAATAAGCGGTTTTTTAATACCATCGCAGTTAGCATCATCAATGGTTAATTTTACAGTACCAAATCCCCCCAGATAAGCTGTACTTGCTGTAATGTTTACATCTGGCATAAAACAAGAACTACTGCTTCTTAAAGCACCTTGCTGTGTTTTAATAGCATCTTCTATTTTGATTAACGATTGGTTGTACATTACATTATTATCTGTTAAGGTTAGTTTGTATTTCCACGTTTTAGTGCCAGAACTACTATAGCTTACCGCAACATTTTGGTCAAAAGGTACAGTTATATAGCCTAAACCATTATTAAAATCTATTTGTATACTTTGTATTTGTGATGTATAATTGGAATAAAAAATAGCCGATGGTACTATTATATTTAAATTATAACCTTTATAAAACTTAATAGCAGGTGTCATGGCAAAGGTTATTTTATCTTCATAAGGATTTTGCCAAACACCATTTATATACTTATCATCCAACTGACCATTGGCATAGGTAATTTTATTATTAGCCAGTGCATCGTCGTTAAACTTCGCATATTTAAAAAACAAGCCTGTTATGGCAATAGCATTTGCATTTCTGTTATTGGCTAAATTGGTGTTAAACTGTTGTGGTGTTACAAAACCAGTAGTTACATTTTGTATTCTGGAGCTTAACAAGGTATTGTATAGTTGCTTTAAAATGGCAATATTGGTATAGGTACTATCTGTAAGAGTGCCATTAAAAGCTGGTACATTGGTAAACTCCATACCATAATCGAGCAAAATGCCATGTGGTACTTTGGTTTTATCCAAAGGTGCAAATAGGCTGTTCATTTGGTTGGCAAAATCGTAATTAATTTCAGTTTGAGATTGGGAAAGTTTAAAAATGCTTAAAAAGCATAGTAATAAAATATATTTTTTCATAATTTTATAAATTGAATTGAACAAAGTTGAACGGTTGTTTAATTTAAGTTTTGTTGAAAGACTGCTTACCTTGTAAGTGGTCTTTCTTTTTTAGAGGTTATTTTATATCATAATTAAATTGATTTTTAAGATTAGTATTCCATATCGAAGCGTCCTTCTCTAATTTCAACAATTTCGCCTACGCTATTTATGGCATCAAACCAAAATGTACCACTTAAAATTGCATTATTAAAATCGTGATTCGTGATTGTTAATTCTCCAATTATTACCGGTGTAGTTGAGTAATAATTTGGTAAAGGTGGAGGAGCTGTATTTATAAAGTATTCACCAGTTTTTGAATTTGCTCCAAATTCAGTATTTAATTGATACGTTTGATTGACTTGTAATGGAGTATTATAAATACTTATTACAATTGCTTTCCTTAAGTTATTAACTTTATTTGTTATTCCTAATGTGAAATCTTCTCCATCAATATAATTCAATACTAAAGGGATTAAACTACCATTATTAGGCAAAAAAGCTTCGCCATTAACTAAAGCACCAGCAGTATTAGCACCTGTTTGTGTAGCAGGAGGCAGTTGGTCTATTGGGTTGGTTGGTGTGTCATCGTCATTTTTGCAGGATGCGCTTATTAGCAATGTGCAAAACAAAAATAGTTTTAGGGTTTTCATAGTAATTGTTTTTTATTATAAATTATTATACAGCTAGCATACAATGACACCTAATGTTAGGTATATTGTATAATGCTATTAATTATTCTAATTAAGGGAGATAGAACTACTTTAAATTTAGAAATTAAAGAAGTTAATTCAAAGAATTATTTTTAAAATATTAGGTCTCTTCAGGCATCATTTTTAAAGGAAAGTACAGTAAAACCGTAATTGAGTAGTAGTCAAAAATCACAAAAAGATGTCAATAAATTGTTTTTTATGCTCTTAAAGGCTCATTTGTTATTAAATCTATATAAAGATTAATTTGATTTTTAAGGTCTTTTCTATGTGATATAAAATCTAAAAACCCATGTTCTTGTAAAAACTCTGCAGTTTGAAAACCTTCGGGTAATTCTTTTCCTGTGGTGTCTCTAACCACACGTGGTCCTGCAAAACCAATTAAGGCTCCAGGTTCGCTAATATTAATATCTCCTAACATAGCAAAAGAAGCAGTTGTGCCACCAGTTGTAGGGTCTGTACATAAAGAGATGTATGGTATTTTAGCATCTGCCAGTTGTGCTAATTTGGTTGAGGTTTTTGCTAATTGCATTAAAGATAAAGCGGCTTCCATCATTCGGGCACCTCCAGATTTAGAAATAATCATGAATGGAGTTTTATTTTTTAAAGCATAATCTGCGGCACGAGCAATTTTTTCACCAACAACACTTCCCATAGAGCCTCCAATAAAACTAAAATCCATACAAGCAATAACGATATCTTTTCCTTTGGATTTCCCAACAGCTGTTCTTACGGCATCTTTAAGACTTGTTTTTTCTTTAGCAGCTTTTAAACGGTCTGTGTATTTTTTGTTATCTACAAATTTTAAAGGGTCTTTAGACTCTAAATTCTCATCTAATTCTTTAAAGCTATTATCGTCAAAAAGGATTTCAAAATATTCTTTACTGCCAATTCTAACATGATAACCATCTTCAGGGCTTACATAATAGTTTTTTTCTAATTCTTTGGTATCTATTACTTTTCCAGTAGGAGATTTGTACCATAACCCTTTAGGAGTATCTTTTTTTGCTTCTGTAGGAGTTTGTATTCCTTTATCCTTGCGTTTAAACCAAGCCATTTTACTCATCTAATTTTATTAGTTAGTTAGAACGCAAAATTACATAAATTTTATAATGTATTTACATTATTTAAATCTTCAAATGCTTTCTTTAAGCGTTCAACAAAGCTATTTTCAGCTTCACGGAGCCATTTTCTTGGGTCGTAGAATTTTTTGTTTGGAACATCATCACCATCAGGGTTTCCAATTTGCGATTGTAAATAAGCTTGGTTAGTTTTAAAATAATCACGAATACCACACATAAAAGCGTATTGCATATCTGTGTCAATATTCATTTTTATAACGCCATAGCCAATGGCTTCTCTAATTTCTTCAAGGGTAGAGCCAGAGCCACCATGAAACACAAAATCGATATGATTTGGGCCAACACTATATTTTTTTGAAATATACTCTTGTGAATTCTTTAAAATTTTAGGTGTTAGCTTTACGTTTCCTGGTTTGTAAACACCATGTACATTTCCAAAGGCTGCTGCAATGGTAAATTGATTACTGACCTTACTTAATTCTTCATATGCATAGGCAACTTCTTCTGGCTGAGTGTATAGCTTTGAATCGTCAACATCTGTATTATCGACACCATCTTCTTCGCCCCCTGTAATACCCAGTTCAATTTCTAATGTCATTCCCATTTTACTCATACGTTGCAAATATTGTTTACATATTTCTATGTTTTCTTCAATGGGTTCTTCCGATAAATCAATCATGTGCGAACTATATAGAGGCTTGCCAGTTTGTTTAAAATGTACTTCACTTGCGTCTAAAAGGCCATCAATCCAAGGTAATAGTTTTTTTGCGCAATGATCGGTGTGTAAAATAACTGGAACACCATACTCTTTAGCCAATAAATGCACATGTTTTGCACCAGCAACGGAACCAGCAATAGCTGCTCTTTGGTTCTCGTTAGGTAACCCTTTCCCAGCGTTAAAATGGGCGCCTCCATTAGAGAATTGTATAATTACAGGTGCATTTAAATCTCTTGCTGTTTCTAAAACACCATTTATGCTATTTGAGCCAATTACATTTACGGCTGGTAATGCAAAACCCTTTTCTTTAGCAAGGTTAAAAATGTCTTGAACCTCTTTACCTGTTGCTACTCCAGCTTTAATGTTATGTCCCATTTTGTGATGTTTTTTATAGATGATTGTAAAATACAAAGCTACATAAATTTTAATCAAAACAGGTTTGCAAATAGGCTCAAAAAATTAAAAAATATACGCAATCGTTATAGGTGAAAAAAGAAAAATTGTGCTAAAAGGGGTAGTTTATTCCTATATTATATACTGCATTTCCAAAATTATAGTCATTAAACCAACGGTTAGCTGTTTTATAAGACGGATCATATGTTTTAAAACCAATATCACCTCTAAACACAAAGAAACCGAAATCGTATCTCAACCCAAATCCTGAACCAATAGCAATATCTTTAAGGGAATTAAAATTTGTAAAAGTAGCATTTGGGTCATTTTCATTATCTAATACATTCCAAATGTTTCCAGCGTCTATAAAAAGTGCTCCGTTTAGGCTACCAAATAAGTTGAAACGATGTTCAAAGCTAAGAGCAATTTTCATGTTAGCTTCATTAAATTCGTTGTTACTATCGGAGCTTCCTGGTCCTAAATTGTAAGCTGTCCAAGCTCTATTGTCGTTGGCGCCTCCAGCAAAAAAACTTTTAGAGAATGGAATGCTGTTAGAATTGCCATAAGGTATCGCAATGCCAAAGAAACTTCTTATGGCTATAACGTTGTTTCTTCCAATATCCCAATGTTTTATATAATCGAATTCGGTTTTAATGTATTGCGAATAAGGGACGCCAAACAACTCGTATTTCTTGTCGCTGTTTTCTTTTAACCCTAATAATTTTGATGTAGTGGTTAATAAATTCCCTGCCGATTCCAATTTAAATCTAAATATAGAGAAGGTCTCATCAACTAAGCTTTCACGTCTATCTTTCACATAACTAAAATTGGTTGCAAAAATCAAGTTGTCTTCAGTAAGCCTATCTTTACGCTCTCTAATATTATTTACTGTTTTATATTCGTTAGGGTTTGTGGTTTCAAAGCCTGAATCTTGTAAGACCAAATTAATGAAATCGTCTGCTTTATTTTGAATTAAGCTTTCTAAACCATTGGTATTGATTGAAATATAATCAGGTGGTGTGTTATAGGTATTCAGTGCGATATTTTCTAAACGGTTAAATGAATTTTGATAAACACTAAAATAATTTCTAGGGTTTAAATTTCTAACATATTGTATGTTAAATAGGTCTAAATTATTTGTAACCGTTCCTGAAGGGTTCCAATTGTAATTAAAAATTCCATTAACCGTTTGTTTATCTAAACCAATATTGGTTTGACTTGTAAACCCTAAACTTAATCTGGTTATGGGAGACATGTATTTAGGGATGATTTTTTCTGTATTAAAAGGAAAGAAAAATCTTGGGATTGTTAATTTTGTATTGACACCAAGCTCATTTATATCAAAAAACTGGTCGTTATTAGAGCCATCTTTAGATGCTCCAATTGCTCCTAAAGCTGATATCTCTAGGGTTTCGGCACCTCTAAAAATATTTCGGATAAGTAATGATGTATTAAAAGAAAAGCCAACAGACTGGATGTTGCTTTGCGATATGTCAACATCAAAACCAAGACCATATTTTTTTCTTGGAGTAAGTTTTATATTTGCCGTTAAAGAAGAATCTTGTTCATGTACTTGGTATTCGATATTTGGATATTTAAAAACACCAAATTTAGAAAGATAACGATAGGTGCGTGCTCTATTTAAGGCACTAAATAAATCGCCTCTATTAATAAAAATAGCTTGCAGAAGGGCTTTTGGGTGATAACGTAGCTTGCCATAACTGTAAAACCTTGCATTACCGTACTTAGCGCTATCTTGAGGTTTTTCGCCATCATTTTCAAATGAAGCGTCAGTAAAAATATTTACATTTCTAATTTTAAAAGGCTTAAAAGGTACTACTGTAACCGAATCTTCATTACGAATAACACGGTTTCTAATTTTTACATCTACATCTGCTTTTTTTATACTATCGGAAGTGATAATATCAAACTCAATGTAATCTTGAGTAAAATGATACAACCCCGAATTTCTAAATGATTCTGCTAGTCTATCTCTTTCATTTGTAATATTAGCTTCTTTATACTGTTCTCCTTTTATTAATAAACTATTTGCTTGGGCATTTTGGTAAAGCGAGTCTATTAATTTAGATGAGTTTGAGCTGTAAATAGAATCTAATAAATAGGGCTTGCCAGTTGTAACGTGATAATCGACTGTAGCTCGTTTATTTTCTTTTTTGTTAATAGTATAAGTTACCTCTCTGTCAAACCAACCATTAGCAGCATAATAACCACCTAATCGATTTTTAGAGCGCTCGGTTTTTAAACTGTCTAAAATTACAGGAGGTTCACCAGTTTTTTTTAGCCAATTATTTAAGTTTTTTCTGGTTTCTATGTCTTTTTCCAGTTGTTTTCTAGAGAGCCTCTTAATTTTTCGTTCTAACTTTTTTGGGTTGCTATATATTTTTTCATTTAAAATCGAGTCTATATTTGGACGTGCCAAATTATAAATATGTAGCCTTAAGGGAAAGCCAAGAAGCTTGTTGTTTGCTCTTTGGTAAACAAGGTTGTTTATATTTTCTGATGACGTATTTTTGTCATTAACAGTTACAGAGGTCTTGGTAAGTAAATGTTCATCTTCACCAACTCTTTTAACGACATTGCAGGACACAATACCGCTAAAAAAAATTACCAGAAATAATATTTTTGTAAAGAAGTGTTTCAATTAAATAGGAAAAAATTAAAGTTCATAAAAAAGTAAACCCTTGGTAGCTTCAAAAATACATTATTTCCATCGAAAAAAAATAATTAGCTAAGAGGTTATTATTGTTTGTAATTAATCTGTTTCTTTATATAAATTTAAAAACGCCAAAAATTAATATTTGTTGGAATGCTAAGTAAAAGTCAAATAAAACTTATAACAAGTTTAAAACAAAAAAAGTACCGCCAGCAACACAAGTTATTTGTTGCAGAAGGCAAAAAAATCATTCTTGAACTTTTACAATCTAATTTGCAATTACATCAGCTATATACAACTACGATAGAGTTTGATGTTTTAGATGATTTGGTTACTCAAATTTCTGACAATGAACTTAAAAAAATCAGTTTTTTAAAATCTCCCAATACGGCTTTAGCTGTATTTAGAATTCCTGATGAAACCCCTAATGACTTTAAAAAACTAGTTGTAGCATTGGATGAGGTTAGAGATCCTGGAAATTTAGGTACCATTATACGTTTATGTGATTGGTTTGGTGTAAGGGATCTTGTATGTAGTCTAGCAACAGTAGATTGTTATAACCCAAAAGTAGTACAAGCCACTATGGGTTCTATTACTAGAGTTAATGTTAACTATGTAAATTTAAAGGAGGTTTTAGAAGCTCAAAACGATGATATTTATGGTGCATTTATGGATGGTGAAAATGTATATGAAACCAAATTATCTAGTTCTGGAATTTTAGTTTTGGGAAATGAAGCCAATGGTATTAGTGATTCAATTGAAAAATTAGTAACCAAACGTATTTCCATTCCTCGTTTTGGTGAATTGCAAGCAACCGAAAGTTTAAATGTTGCTAATGCAGCAGCGATTTTATTAAGTGAGTTTAAGAGAAGGTGATAAAGGTGGTAGTCTCAGTTTGCAGTCGCAGTTACAGTTTACAGTATTTAGCATTAAACTAGCCTCTACAACAACTTAGACTGAAAACTGAGACTGAAAACTAAAATTTACTGAAACGTGAAATTAATAAACAACCCTCTGGTCTTCATTGTTTTTATATTACTTGTCCAAGGGCTATTTGGGTCTGTGTCTCTAACTAATTCATCATTTAAACCAAAAAGACCTCTAATAGAAGGCGTAAACTTAAACCAAGGTAAATAAATATCGATTCCTGCTCCTAGTTCGTAAAAAATCACACCATTTTTTGTTCTAAATTGTCCATTGCTGTTATCATCAGGGTTGCTTTCGTTGCTAGAAAGATTTATAGCAGTAGAAAAGCCACCAACAACAAAAGGTTTAATATTATTAACCCTTTTTGTAGATAGTTTTAATAATAAAGGAATATGAATATATGTAGAATTTACTTCTCTTAGCAGGTCTGAGTCATTATAAGATACACCATTAAAATAACTACTATGGTAGTTTAATTCGCGTTTGGTGATAAACAAACCAGGTTCCAAGCGAACATCTATATAATCGTTTACTCGCATGTTACCAACCAATCCTACACTAAAACCAACCGATTTCAAAATTTGTATATCTGGTAAATCTTCGTAATAATCGAAATTAAAATCATAGCTATTAAATCCTAAAAAATAACCATAAGACCATTTGGGCTTATCCATGTTTTGGTTATTTTGGATTTTGTTTTTACTAAAAAGTTGCGCCGAAGCTGTTTGTGTAATTATTAGTAATGATAAAACTAAAAATAGGTTCTTCATAGTTACTGCTTAGTTGCTTTATAGATGGTAGCCACACCAAATGTTTGTGGCAATGCTTCCGCATTAATAAACCCAATTTTACGTAAAATATTGTTTAACGCTTCTCCATAAGGAAAAACTGAAGCCGATTCGCTTAAATAGGAGTAAGCTACTTTATCTCTAGAAAATAATCTACCAATTAAAGGCATAATTCCTTTAGTGTAAATGTTGTAACCTTGTTTATAAGGAAATTTGGAGGGAACCGATGTTTCTAAAATCACAAAAATTCCTTGAGGTTTTAAAACACGTAAAATTTCAGTTAAACCTTTTTCTAGGTTTTCAAAATTTCTTACGCCAAAAGCAACGGTTATGGCGTCAAAAGTATTATCCTCAAAAGGTAAACTCTCAGAATCGCCCAACACCATTTCAATGGTTTTATTCAATTTTTTCTTGACTATTTTTTGTCTGCCAACTTCCAACATACCATCGCTAATATCTAATCCTATAATTTTAAAAGCATTGGTTTTGGATAAGTTTATTGCCAAATCACCAGTTCCAGTAGCAATATCAAGTATTATGTTTGGTTGTTTTTTTGCAACTATGTCCACCACTTTTTTACGCCATTTCACATCTATGCCAAAAGAAATCACACGGTTTAAGCCATCATATTCTTTAGAGATGGTGTCAAACATTTTTGTGACCTGCTCTTTTTTACTCAAGTCGCTATTTTTGTAAGGCTTTACTTTTTTAGCCATAAATGTGTTAAAAAATTAGTTGCTTAGTTATATTTAGTGCAAAGAAATGCAATTCGCATACAAATCCCTAAAAATAAATTATATTTGCACATCTTTATATTTAATAATACCAGATGAAGATTATTATTGCTGGAGCAGGTGAAGTGGGATTTCATTTAGCAAAACTTTTATCTTACGAATCACAAGAAATTACATTAATAGACTCAAAAAAGGATAGCCTTATTTATGCAGATACACATTTAGATATAAAGGTTGTTAAAGGCGATGCCACCTCAATCGCTATTTTAAATGAGTGTAGAGTTGACAATGCCGATTTGTTTATTGCAGTCACATCTTCTGAGACTACAAACATCACAGCAAGTGTTTTAGCAAAGCAATTAGGAGCCAAAAAAACCATATCCAGAATTTCCAACACAGAGTTTATAGATTTAAAAGATGAAGTTGGTTTTACAAAATTTGGAATAGATGAGTTGATTTCACCAGAATCGTTGGCAGCCTCTGAGATCGAGCTGCTTTTAAACCAATCTGTTTTCAGTGATACTTATGAATTTGATGATGGTGCTTTAACAATGCTTGGGCTTAATCTTTCAAGAACCGCAAAAATTGTAGGTAAATCTGTAAAAGATGCAGCAAAATTGATACCTGAAGTACATTTTATGCCTATAGCTATTCAACGCTTTGGATCGCATTTAACTATTATTCCAAGAGGTGATACGCTCCTAAAAGAAGGGGATCATGTTGTTTTTATGACCTCGAAAGGAGGCGACGAGGAGATATGCAAGCTTACAGGCAAATTCAAGACCGAAATCAAGAATGTGATGATTCTTGGAGGAGGTAAAATTGGATCGAAAACAGCAAGAGATTTAACCGATAATAAATTCAATATAAAATTAATAGAAAAAGATAGAGATATAGCCATGGATCTTGCCGATGAACTCCCAAACACACTTGTTATTAATGGTGATGGGAGAAATGTAGAACTTTTGGATGAAGAAAATATTGAAGATATGGACGCCTTTATTTCGGTTACTGGAAATTCCGAAACAAATATTATGTCATGTCTTGTAGCAAACTCTAGAGGTGTTAAAAAAACCATAGCTCTAGTTGAAAACATGGATTATTTCGAATTATCTCATTCCATTGGTATAGATACACTTATAAATAAAAAACTCCTGGCAGCAAACAATATATTTAGATATATACGCAAAGGAGAGGTTGTAGCCATGACCAAGCTCAATAATATGGACGCTGAGTTGCTAGAATTTATTGTAAAACCAGAATCAAAAATTTGCGATAAGTTTATAAAGAATATTAAGTTTCCACGTTCTGCAATCATTGGAGGTGTAATTAGAGATGAAGAAGGTATCATTGCTTTAGGGGATTTTAAAGTAGAAGCAGAAGATAGAGTAGTAGTTTGTTGCTTGCCACAAGCAATTAAAAAAGTTGAAAACTTTTTCTATTAGCAGATGAGATAAGCATCGCTAAAATTTTTTGATATTGAACTTATCATTAACTATGCAAATTACATCTGGCCATAAAAAAAACAGGAATTTACAGATGAAACTCAACTATAAAATAATTTTTCATTTTCTTGGATTACTACTATTATTTAATGGTGGTTTTATGTTACTCGCTTCCATAATGAGCTATACTTATAATGATGGTGCTACTCTTAATATTTCACTATCTGGAATTATCGTTATGGCTATTGGTGTTTTTGTCATGTTAATAACCAAGAAGCATGATAAGGAAATGAACAAAAGGGAAGGCTATATTGTGGTGACCTTTGGTTGGGTAGTCATGGCACTTTCAGGCACATTGCCTTATGTTCTTACCGATTCTATTCCAAGTTTCACTAATGCTTTTTTTGAAACCATTTCTGGTTATACAACAACAGGATCTACCATTTTAAATGATATAGAGTCTTTGCCCAAAGGCATCTTATTTTGGAGGAGCTTAACACACTGGATTGGTGGTATGGGAATTATTGTACTGGCTATAGCTATTTTACCACTATTAGGAATTGGTGGTATGCAGTTATTTGCAGCCGAAGCTCCAGGGCCAAATGCCGATAAATTGCACCCAAGAATAACAGATACAGCAAAACGTTTATGGTTAATTTATTTTGGCTATACAGCAGCCGAAACTATTTTGCTCCAAGTTGCTGGCATGTCGTTTTTTGATGCAATTAACCACTCTATGAGTACTTTGTCAACTGGTGGGTTTTCTACCAAGAATGCAAGTTTAGCGTATTGGAATGGACAACCAATTATTCAATACATTGTTATATTATTTATGTTCTTGGCAGGTACCAATTTTGTGCTTAGTTATTTTGCATTTAAAGGCCGTGTGCAAAAAATTATTAAAGATGAAGAGTTTAAATTGTATTTTAAATTCATTGTGATTTTTACCATTATAGCATCTCTAATTATTTATTTTAAAGCAGATGTCACAGCCTCTACTATTTCACACCCAATGGTTTTGGGCGAAGCAGAAAGCGCTATAAGACATGCGTTTTTTCAAGTGTTGGCAATTATTACTACTACAGGTTTTGTTACGGCCGATTTTACCTTATGGACACCATTTTTAACCGTATTCTTTTTTGGGTTGATGTTTTTGGGTGGCTCTGCAGGAAGTACAGCTGGAGGTGTAAAAGTTGTGAGACATTTATTAATGATTCGAAACGGATTTATGGAGTTTAAACGCACATTGCATCCTAATGCTATTTTGCCAGTACGTTATAATAAAAAGTCTATTAACGAGAAAATTATATTTAATATCCTAGCGTTTTTCATCCTTTATATGTTATCGTTTATAGTTGGCGCATTAGTATTTTCTATGTTGGGATTGGGCTTTACATCGGCTATTGGTGTCGCTGCTTCAAGCTTAGGAAATGTTGGGCCTGCTTTTGGAGATTTTGGACCTGTAAATAACTTTTACGACATGCCAGCAATTGGTAAATGGTGGGCTTCTTTTTTAATGCTAATTGGACGTTTGGAGCTATTTACTGTGCTTATTTTATTGACTCCTTTTTTCTGGAGAAATAGATAAAAAAGTATCATTTTTTCTTTTTTTTAAATCATGAATTCTTCAATATTTATAATATTCCCCATGATTTTATCAATTTATTTTTAATGGTTTCTCATTACATAACTTGTAACATTTTTATTTGTTAACCGTCTTATATGTATATATCAATCAAAAAATATAATCATGGAATTAGTATTAATACACCAAGAATTTGAACCATTACCCAAACGAAAACACACGCCTTTTGTTTTTAAAAACGAGGGTTTATTAACATCGAATTATAAACAAGAAACCCGTAATAACTTTTTTCAATCCAATCCAAAATCTGTATTTGGGGCAAAGCAACGTATAAAGAGTTTTCAATATCAATATACTTCTGGTATTGATACAATTTTAAAACTGTTAGTTTTTGCCATTGCGTTATTAGTCGCTTTTAATTAACAACAATCTTCAATCTATATGTAATTTAGTAACCTTTGGCAGAGTTGTGCTAAATAAAATGTGGCCCTTACTTTATGATAGTTCTTTCAAAATTTAACTAACGGCCTCCTTAATGCGTTTTATCGCTTCAATTAATTCATCTTGTGATGCTGCATAAGAAATTCTAATAGTATTGGCGTTTCCAAAGGCTTCACCTGTTACAGTTGCAACTAATGCTTCTTCTAATAAATACAAAGAAAAATCGGTAGCATTGTTAATGGTTTTGCCACGTAATGTTTTTCCGAAATAACTTGAAATATCTGGCAATACGTAAAAAGCGCCTTCGGGAGTGTTGGTTTTAAAACCTTCAATATCCTTTAGAAGATTTAGTACTAAATCACGACGTACCTTAAATTCATCTACCATGTATTTAATTGTAGAAGGGTCTGCTTCCATAGCTGTAATTACAGCACGTTGTGCAATACAGTTGGCACCACTGGTTATTTGACCTTGCATTTTGTTGCAAGCTCTTGCAATTTTGGTTGGTGCACCAATAAAACCTATTCTCCAACCTGTCATTGCAAATGCTTTAGAAACACCATTTACTGTAATAGTACGATTGTACATATCGTTAAATTGCGCCATACTTGAGTGGCCACCAACAAAGTTGATATGCTCATATATTTCGTCAGATACTATATAAATATTTGGATATTTTTGTAATACATCTGCCAAGGCTCTTAACTCTTGCTTACTATATACAGAGCCACTTGGGTTGCAAGGCGAGCTAAACCAAAGCATTTTTGTTTTTGGTGTAATGGCTGCTTCCAGTTGGCTTGCAGTCATTTTAAAATCATTGTCTATAGACGTTTTTACTTCAACAGGAACACCTTCATTTAATTTTACAATATCATTATAACTAACCCAATAAGGGCATGGTAAAATCACTTCATCTCCTGGATTAATCATGGTAGCTGCAACATTTGCCAAACACTGTTTTGCACCTGTGGATACAACAATTTGAGGTAAGGTATAGGTCAAGTTATTATCGCGCTTAAACTTAGTGATAATAGCCTCTTTTAGTTCTACATAGCCATCAACTGGAGTGTAGGAATTATAGTTTTCGTTAATAGCTTTAATGGCAGCATCTTTAATGAAATTGGGTGTGTTAAAATCTGGTTCACCCAAACTTAAACTGATTATATCTTTTCCTTCAGCTTTTAATTCTCTTGCTTTAGCAGCCATAGCTAAAGTTGCCGAAGTTGACATATTTAATACTCTCTTAGAAAGTAGATTCATAGCAATAATGTGTTTCGTAATACAAAAAAAACTAAGCTAAACTAGGTTTTCTGCCTAATGCTTTTAATTGATTATAATGTTCAGCAATTGCCTTCCATATAGTGTTGTATTCATTATAAGGTAAGCTAAACTCATTAGCAGTGTCTTTTACTATTTTTGCTATTTTTTTGTAATGAACGTGGCTAATGTGCGAAAATAAATGGTGCTCAACTTGTCTATTTAAACCACCAGTATAAAACTCCACTAACCAGCTCTTTGGTGAAAAATTGGATGTAGTAAATAATTGGTGAATGGCCCAAGTATTTTTCATATTACCATCTTTATCGGGTAAAGGCATCTCGGTGTTGGGCATTACGTGTGCTAATTGAAAAATGACGCTTAAAATAATTCCTGCAGTGTAATGCATTATAAAGAAACCTATTAAAACCTGATACCAAGTATATCCTAATAATAAAGGTAAAACTACCCAGATAGCATAATAGATTATTTTACCAATAATGAGTTTTGTCCATTGAGTTGCTGGATTTGGAAAATCGCCATACGATAATTTTCTTTTTAAATATTGATAAGTTTGTTTGAAATCGGTTGTGATTGCCCAATTTACAGTTAACAAACCATATAAAAAGAAAGCATAATATTTTTGGTATTGATGTATTTTAAACCATTTAGAATGTTTTGAAAAACGAATAATCCTTCCAGCATCAATGTCTTCATCATGACCTTGAATGTTTGTGTACGTATGGTGCAGAACATTATGTTGTACTTTCCAATTATAATCGTTTCCGGCAAGAATATGAATGCTACTTCCCATTAGCTTGTTAACCCATTTTTTACTAGAAAATGAACCATGATTGGCATCGTGCATTACATTCATACCAACGCCTGCCATACCTACACCAATAATAATCATACATAAAATTAAAGCCCAAGTTGGTAAATTAAAGCTTAGTAAGAGTACTAGAGGACCAAGTAATAATGTAAACATTAAGATTGCCTTTGTATATAATTTCCAGTTCCCTGTTTTTTTAATATTATTTTCTTTAAAATAATTGTTGACACGTTTGTTTAAAGTTCTGAAAAATTTGGCTGAGTCAGTTCTTGAAAAAGTAAGTGTTTGTTTGTTCATGTTTTGTTTATTATCTATATAATAACGTACTGTTTTTCGTTTTTATATAATAAGTTGCAAATATATTAATTATTAAATCGATTATCTTTTTACAAAAGATTTATTATTCGCTTAAAAAGTTAATTTTGTCTAAAAATAGTATTTAATGGAATTAATACAAAAATATTTCCCTGAACTTTCTAATGTTCAAAAACACCAATTTAGCCAACTATTTGAACTTTATTCCGATTGGAACGCTAAGATTAATGTGGTTTCAAGGAAAGATATTGATGAATTATATTTACGCCATGTATTACACTCTCTAGGTATTGCTAAGATAATACAGTTTAAAACAGGGACAAAAATTTTAGATGTTGGTACAGGCGGCGGATTTCCAGGAATTCCATTGGCCATTATGTTTCCTGAATGCTCTTTTTATCTGGTTGATAGTATTAATAAGAAATTGAAAGTAGTGGATGCTGTTACCGAAAGTTTAGGTCTAACCAATGTAATAACATCACATAAACGAGCTGAAGATATGGACGATACTTTTGATTTTATTGTAAGTCGTGCAGTTACTGCTATGCCAAGTTTTGTTAGTTGGGTTAAGAACAAAGTGATTAAAAAAAGCAAGCATGAGCTTAAAAATGGCATACTATATTTAAAAGGAGGAGATTTAACCCAAGAGCTTAAAAATTTCCCAAAAGCGACTTTATATAATCTAAGTGATTATTTTGAAGAAGATTTTTTCAATACTAAAAAAGTAGTGCATTTACCCTTAAAATATAAAGGGTAAATTGCTGGTTTAACGATTTACCACTAGTTTAAATTGCTTGTTTAGATTATCCTTGGTTCTAAGATTAATTACGTATAATCCAGAAGATAATTCTAAAGGTATTACTGTTCTATTGGTTAGTGAAACCTTACTCTCAAAAACTATTTTCCCTGTTAAATCTATAATTTTTACTTGAGTATTATTGTTTTTTTCTCTAGATAGAATAATTAACTCATTTGAAACTGGATTTTGGGCTAATTTCATATTTATAACATTAAACTCAGGCGTGCTTAGAGATCCTTGTCTTATTTCTTCAAGAACATATTCCACATTTCCATTTAAGCCTCCTGTGAGTTCTACATGTGGCTCATTATTAGTTGGTATATATACATCGTCAAATGGCGAGTCATTTTCGTCTGGTAAGGCATACCAATTGGTTTCGCTGCTAATTGCAAGACCACTTAAAGTAGGGATAAAATTAAAGTACTGAGAATTTAAATTATTAACAAATTCTGTGACCAAGGCAGTGGATCCATCATCAAATGAATAAAGGTCAAATAATCCACCAGGTGCACTATCTAATCCATCAGAAGCTGCTGTTGATTCTGCAGTTGCTGAAAATGAATAAAGAGGAAAGCCAAACACTGTAATTCCAACATTTGATACTGTTATATTTTGTGTCGCCATTGGTGCAAAATTAATATTTAAAGATGCCGTTGTGCCAGTAGCAATGTTAAAAACATGATTTATAAGCACCATTCCTGGTGTTCCTGTGAGCTCACCTAGACCACTACCATTTGTTACTGCAATATTTCTGGTATTAGTAGGAAATCCTAATCCATCCAATTCTGTTTGAAAAGCATCCCTAAAATTTGGAGCACCTTTAGGTGTGTGGGTAGAACCATCTTGCTGGACACCAGAGCCATCAACGTGTCCTAGATAATGATCAATTAGCATTTGTTTGGCTGCTGCGCTATTAAGTAGTCCATCGACAAGCGGTTCTAATTCAGTAGTTTCTGGATCGCCATTTACCATATAATTAAAAGTGTATTGAACTCCTATTGGTACATTAGCGCCTAGATGTGGAGAATCAAATGAAACATATAAACGTGTATCGTGATCTATACTTTGATCTTCCATATAAGCTAGCGCATAACGAGATATAAGACCTCCCATACTTGGGCCTATTATTACGTTTTCTTCAAGCCCAATTTTTAAACCGTTTATAACATTCAACAACTCCATTAAAATGAAAGCGTTTCGTTGTATAAAGTCTGCTCCACCTTTAATAGTTGTTGTTCCGTCTGTTGGGCTAAAATATTCTTCGGGAAAGTTTAATACGATTAGGTCATAGCCTTCAGCTCTTACTACATCGCCAAGGTTTTCACTTCCATAATCTAGTAAACTATACATCGAAGGAATGTCTCTTGAGTCATTTGGATCAAAACCATCAACAAAAACGATAGGTTTATCAATCACAGCTGTATTACCACTATAAAATATTTTGTATTCTGCACTGCCTAATAAAGGTGTGCTTTCACCAAAGCCTTGATATGGAATTGTAGCGTTAATATTTAGTGTGGCGCTTTCTATTTGTGCAATTAAAATACTAGGGAATAAAATTAGGATGAGGTAGTAATTGTTTTTCATAATATGATGGAATAATAGCATTTAAATATACAAAAGAAATATCTAAAAAATCAAAATAAAAACCCTTAAGTGGTTTGCTTAAGGGTTTTATATGTATTTCATTATTAAATGCTTATCCTAAAAACGGATACCTATAATTAGTAGGTGTTACAAATGTTTCCTTAATCATTCTTGGAGAGACCCAACGTAATAAGTTTTGAGCAGAACCAGCCTTATCATTTGTTCCTGATGCTCTGGCACCACCAAATGGCTGTTGGCCAACAACTGCTCCAGTTGGTTTGTCATTAATATAGAAGTTTCCAGCACTATTTTGAAGTGTTTTAGTCGCTTCATCTATGGCGTATCTATCAGTAGATAAAATGGCTCCTGTTAATGCATATTCGCTGGTTTCATCAACCAATTTTAAAGTTTCAGAATAGTCATTTTCATCATACACATAAATAGTCATCACAGGACCAAATAACTCTGTGCACATGGTTGTATATTTTGGGTCTTTAGTTACAATTACAGTAGGTTCAATAAAATAACCTTTACTCTTATCGTAATTTCCACCAGCTATAATTTCAGCATCTTTATCGGCTTTAGCTTGGTCTATATACTTTGCCAATTTATCAAAAGACCCTTCGTGAATCACTGCTGTAATAAAATTGCTCAAGTCTTCGGGAGTGCCCATTTTAAATGACTTGATATCTTCTAATAAATAGTTTTTTACATCACTCCATAAATTTGTTGGAATGTAAGCTCTTGAAGCTGCACTACATTTTTGCCCTTGGAACTCAAAAGCACCTCTAGAAATAGCTGTTGCTACTTGTTTTGCATTGGCTGTTTTGTGAGCAACGATGAAATCTTTTCCACCAGTTTCACCAACGATTCTTGGGTAGGTTTTATAGTTATGAATGTTATTTCCTATTTGTTTCCAAAGCTCTTTAAAAATAAATGTTGAGCCTGTAAAATGTAAGCCTGAAAAATCTGGACTAGCCATCACAGTATTGGTAATCATCACTGGATCACCAAACACGACATTAATTACACCAGGAGGAACACCAGCTTCTTTAAATACATCCATAATAACTTTAGCTGAATATACTTGGCTATCGCTAGGTTTCCAAACTACTACATTACCCATTAACGCCATGCAAGCAGGTAAATTTCCAGCTATAGCAGTAAAGTTAAAAGGTGTTACAGCATAGGTAAAACCTTCCAATGGTCTATATTCAACTCTATTCCAAGCGTCACTTGTGCTTTCAGGTTGTTCCATGTAAATATCAGTCATAAACTGTACATTAAAACGCAAAAAGTCAATTAGCTCACAAGCAGCATCAATTTCAGCTTGATGTACTGTTTTAGATTGCGCAATCATTGTTGCTGCGTTTATTTTTGCTCTGTATGGTCCAGCAATTAATTCGGCTGCTTTTAAAAAGATGCCTGCACGTTGTTCCCAAGGCATTTCTGCCCAAGATTTTCTTGCCTCTAAAGCTGTTGCAATCGCTTCTTCAACATGCGTTTGTTCTGCAACATGATATTGACCAACAATATGTTTGTGGTCGTGAGGAGGAGACATGGTTCTTGTGTTTCCAGTAGTAACATCTTTGCCATTAATGTACATCGGTACATCGGTATTGCTGTTAAACATGTCTTTGTATGCTTTTAAAACAGCATCGCGTTCTGGAGATCCTGGAGCATAGCCTTTTACAGGTTCGTTCACTGCAATAGGTACGTTAAAGAAACCTTTTCCCATAATATTTTTTAGTTTTTATAATTGTTAAAAATGATTGCAAAGTTACAATTTTTTTGATGATATTTTGTAAGTTGCTCAATGGTTTACAGACTTAAAAATTTATGTGTACAGTAACGCTTGTTCCTTTAGGAAAGAACGATTTTGTATTGACTTCAAATAGAGATGAAGCACCTCATAGAACAACATTGTCTCCAGATTTTTATACCGTTGAAAACACAAAACTATTGTTTCCTAAAGATGAAGTCGCAGGAGGTTCTTGGATTGGAGTAAGCGAAAAACAACGTGTGTTGTGTGTGTTAAATGGAGGGTTTGATATGCATAGACGAAAAAATTCGTATCGATTAAGCAGAGGAATAGTAATGAAAGATTTACTTGTGTCGAATAACCTAGATAAATCCATTGAGGATTATAATTTGGATGGTATTGAAGCTTTTACTTTAGTGATTGTTGAATGGAATTCTACCTTGGAATTTAAAGAGCTCGTTTGGGATGGTACTAGAAAACACTTCAGTAACTTGCCTTTACAACCAAAAATTTGGTCGTCATCTTCTTTATATAATACCAAAATGAAACAAGATAGGTTGCAATGGTTTAAAGATTTTAAAACTGAAAATAATTTGTACTCAAACGCCATTTTAAAGTTTCATAAAACTGCTGGAGAAGGCAATGAAGATTATGGTGTTATTATGGATCGTATTTTTGTTAAAACCACGAGCATCACACAAATAAAGAAAAACGAAAGCGAGGTTGTTATGACGTTTGAAAACCTCCAAACGAATTCAAAAACGGAACATAAATTTCAATTCCCCATTTCAATAAATGACTAATTCAGGAATTATTTTAACATTGGCATATCCCGAAACCATTGTTATGGTTGCTGATGAGTGGTACTCACCTTATTTGCGTTTTTTAGGTGTTGGCAAGAAAAATTATGTTCGAGCTGGACATAATGCACTTGTATTAATTGATAAGACTACTGGTGTTTTAGAATATCACGATTTTGGACGTTATATTACGCCAATCCCAAATGGTCGCGTTCGTGGAAAAGACACAGATCATGAATTGGATTTTTTAATTACCGCTGTTGTTGATAATGATGAAATTAAAAATCTAAATGACATTTTAATTTTTTTGGCAACACATCCAAAATTAACTCATGGCGATGGAAAATTAATAGCATCGGTCTGCAATGCTATTGATTATGATAAAGCTCGAAGTCATATTACCAGAATGCAAAACAGGCATTTTATTCGTTATGCAGCCTTTATCAAAGATGGTTGCAATTGCGCTAGATTTGTGACAGATAGTTTAATTGCTTCGGTAACCGATTTTAAAATTAAAAAACGTTTAAAAAAATCAAAAAAATTTACTCCAAGTACCATTGGAAACGTCATTATTGCTGATACTGAGAACTTTGTCTATGAAATTAGTGAAGAAGGCTATATTACAACATATCAATCTTCAGTAAAAAAAGATAATAGACGTTATTTTTTGGATAGGTTGAAGCAACATAAACCAAATTTTATAGGAACATTAAAACCTAAACATATCGAAATTAAAAGTCATCATGCACAATGGTTAGATGGTATTGCTGCAGGTGCTTGGTTTGAATTGCACCTTACGGATGTTGAACACGAGTACAGGTTTAGACGTGTGTCGCCTCATGGTAATATCGATGTTGATGGGTTGTATAAAGTGGACAATACTAATTTTAACTATCAAGAAACTTACCGTTTTGTGCATTATTCAAATTGTGCATTCTACCATATTGAGCAGCAACAAAAAATTTATAGGTTTGATTTTATAAAGAAACTTAGTTAAGCGCAAAAGGAGCACTTAGTTTAAAAGTAGGAATCACCACTCTAAATTTATTTGTATTAGTAAAATTTACCATGTTGTAATGTCCTTGCATGGCACCAAATGGAGATGCTAGTAAGCAGCCTGAATTATAGGTATGAGATTCGCCTGGTTTTATAATTGGTTTTTTGCCAATAACACCTTCGCCTTCAATAATTTCGTCATTGTTTAAGGCGTCTAGAATTTTCCAGTATCTGGAATTTAATTGTACAGAGTCTTTACTTTGATTTTCTATGGTAACTTTATAGCCAAAAGCAAAGTGTACTTTATAATTTTTATAAAAAGTACCTTCAAAATTTGTTTCTACCGAAATTTTTATGCCTTTTGTAACTTGTTGTACCATGATTGTTTTTGAGTAAAAAACATAATTTGATTCTATCAAAAATACTAAATAATTGTATTAGAATTTCAAAATTCCTGTTTCTATGGTAATTTTAACAATTTAATGGACAATCAGTTAGTAATAGTCGTTGACGAGCCTTCACCAACACCAACAAGGCGGTCATAACGAGCGCTAAGATTGCGGTAATAGACTAAAACTTTATAATTGTTTTCGGTTACATCAAAGTTTCCGCTAATGGCACCTTCATCCAAATCTCCGTTTTCGTTTACTATAACATACTTGTAATTATAAAAGCCTTGCTTTAAAATTAGTGAAGTTTCGTAATAACCGGATGCTGGATTAAAAGTCATTTTGGTTTCTTCGGTTATGGCATAATTGTTAAAACTTCCATACACATGAATAGTCTTATCAAACATTTCTGGATGTTGTAGTGAAAAATGAATAACTGTGTAATCTGCTTCAATATCTAAATTGTCTGCATCAACAGCTGTGATTAAATAATTTCCATTAATATCTGGGTTATAGGTATAAGGTCTGTCTGCCCTAATAATGTCTGTAAATAAATAATGCTCGTAAATATCTTTTAAGTCAATATATTGCACACCAATATTGGCAGCGCGAACATTTTTGTTTTCAAAATATAAGTACTCATTTCCGCCCCAAAAACTCGATTCGGTATCGTATTTATAAATAAGTTCACGCCCAAGCGTGTACTGTGGTTTTAAATTGGTAATAGCTGTATTTAGATTATTATTTTGAATGACGGCAACTTTTACGGTTTGCTTTGGGTTATTGAATAAAATGGTAGGTGATGATATTTTAAAATCTACCGATTGTTTTTCTAGAATGTATTTAACATCACGTGAACGTTTAATGGACACACCAACATTGGCTAAATTTTCATAAATCATGAATTTCCTGCTAAATACGATATCGTCATTATCATCAAATATTTTAAGAATATAGTTGCCGGATTTTTTTATTCTGGTTTGTTGATTTGGAATTTGTAGTCGGTAATGTGAATAAATTTGATAGGTATTAAACGAATTTTCATAATCGGTAATTCTAATATTATCAAAGCCCTGTAAATATTCAGATTTCATTAGTTCTGAAGGGGTCCAGTCAAAATTATAATGGTCTATTACGTAGTAAAAATCGTCTTCATTGCCATTTAAAGCGTCAAACGACAATTGCACTCTTTCATTTAGTTTAATTATTGGCAACTCACTTTCATTGGTTTGTCCTTTAAAATTAATGGTTTTTATAAAACTGGGAGGGTTAACTTCTTTTTCAGCTTGAGAAAAGGTTAAAAAAGTAGTTGTTAAAAGTAATGCAAAAAGCTTATGTTTAATCATCAAAAAATAAATTTATCTGGGTAAAGATAAGCAAATTCTATGCCTAAGTTATTAAAACTATTCTTGGGTCAATTCCAGCTCAATGGTTACTAATATTGCTTGTGTTTGACTTAGCATGCTTTGTTGTCTAGCTAATCGATTATATTCTAAAGCCAATTTATTATACAGGTCACCAAAAAAAGACTCGTTTTTAAAGAATTTTTCAGCAATAAATAAAGTGTCTGTTTTTCTAGAGTTTAATTGCAATCGTTCTCTATATTTGTTACTTGCTATTTTTAATACAAAATCACTCACTTTGTTGTTCAAATTATTTAATAAAAACATCGCTGATTCTTGATCTTCAAAACCAGACTCCAAATCGGCAGCAAACTGTGCTAGCAAGTGCCTTAATTTTTCGTTTTTTATAAGATCTACTTTCCCTGCACTTATTAAAGCTTTGTAGGCTCCTGTTACAGGTTCAGTTCTAAACCAGGATGTGCCAAACCCTATTAAGTTATCTAATGAATCTAGTTGGGTGTTAAAAAAATCAAATTCTTTCAAGTCTTTACGTTCATGTATTTGTATAAGAGTTTTGCCATGATTTAAGGCCTTTTGTTGTATAACTATGGTTTCTTTTATTCTATTTTTTGAAACCTTAAAATCGGCTTGTAATGCCTTAAGGATTTTAGTTTCTTCATTTGCGGCTTTACGGTTTTCATTCCAAGTATTGATTTGTAAGGCTATTAATATTCCAAAAACCACCAAAATAATTTCGCCCAATGCGTATTTAAAATATCTTGATGTTTTGTTTTGGTCGAGCATTTGTTGACGTATTCTTCTAAAGAATTTAATCATATTTTTTGTCTTAGTAATTGCTAAAGATAGACAATTTTGTATTCCATTTTTAAATAAGAAAATGTTTGCTAAAATTATAGCTAAATTATTATGAAAATTGTTTATTTAATGCTTAAATTTGCACGGATTTTTAGACAACTAATTTCAATTCTCAAACATATGTCAAACGACATTCGTATTAAAAAAGGTCTAGATATAAAACTAAAAGGTGCTGCCGAAAAAGTAAAAGAAAATGCTATCGTCAGTAACTTTTATACTATTAGACCAGAAGATTTCCACAGTATTATTCCTAAAATGATTGTAAAAGTTGGTGCTAAAATTAAAGCAGGAGATCCTGTTTTTTTTGATAAAGCTAATGAAGATGTAAAATTTACATCGCCTGTTTCTGGCGAGATCATAGAGATTTCTCGTGGGGAAAAACGTAAAATTTTGGCCATTAAAATTCAAGCTGATAAAGAGCAAACGTATCAGGATTTTGGAGCTATTAATTTAGATAATGCAACATCAGAAGCTGTTAAAGCTAGATTGCTTGAATCTGGTTGTTGGCCATTTATAAAACAACGTCCTTACGATGTTATTGCAAATCCTAATAAATCACCAAAGGCGATTTTTATTTCAGGATATGCAAGTGCACCCTTGGCAGCCGATTTAGATTTTACACTTCAAGGAAAAGAAGCCGAATTACAAGCAGCTGTGAATGCGCTTGGAAAATTAACTAATGGTAAAGTAAATGTTTCAGTTGGGGAAAATTCAAACTCACCATTAGCAAAACTTACAGGAGTTACTATTCATAAAGTTTCAGGACCACATCCCTCAGGAAATGTAGGTACTTTAATAAATAAAATAGACCCAATAAACAAAGGCGAGGTCGTTTGGACAGTAAACGCCCAAGACCTAGTTATAATTGGAGAATTATTACTTACTGGAAAATTCAACGCAGAACGAGTTGTAGCTTTAGTTGGTTCTTCAGTTCAAAAACCAAGATATTTTACTACTAAAATTGGTAGTGAAGTTGCAACTATGATTTACGATCATGGTGTTGAAAAAGATGCCAATGTTCGTATTATCTCTGGAAATGTGTTAAGTGGAAAGCAAATAAAACCAAATGGCTATTTAGATTATTACAGTAATGTAATTACTATAATTCCTGAAGGTGACGATTACGAGTTTTTTGGCTGGACGAAGCCAATTTTTAATAAAATATCTACTTCAAGAGCACTTACTTTTTCTTGGTTAAAGCCTAAAAAACAATACGATTTAAATACCAATACAAATGGCGAACATCGTGCATTTGTTATTACAGGAACTTACGAAGAAGTGTTTCCGTTTGATATTTACCCAATGCAAATCTTAAAAGCATGTATGTACAAAGATCTTGATGAAATGGAAGCGCTTGGCATGTACGAAGTTGCTCCTGAAGATTTTGCATTAACAGAATTTGTGTGTGTGTCTAAACAACCACATCAAAAAATTATAAGAGAAGGTTTAGACTTAATGCTTAAAGAGATAGGATAATGGGTTTGAAAAATAAATTACATAATTTTAAAGAAAAGAATAAAGATAAAAAATGGTTGCCAGCATTTTCTGCTATCCATACATTTTTATTCATGCCAAATGAGACAACTCATAACGGAACTCACATAAAAGCAGCCGACGATTTAAAACGTACCATGAATACAGTGATTTTAGCACTGATTCCTTGTTTAATCTTTGGGGTATTCAATGCTGGTTACCAACATTACCTAGCATTGGGAGAGGTAGAAAGAGCCCTTGGGTTTTTTAGTTCAGAGTTTTGGAACTTATCGAACTTCACCATTGGTTTCTGGAAAATTTTACCATTGCTTCTTGTGTCTTATGGTGTTGGTTTGGGAATCGAATTTATTTTTGCAATAATAAAAGGACACGAAGTAGAGGAAGGTTATTTAGTAACAGGAATGTTAGTGCCGTTAATTGTGCCTGTAGATATTCCACTTTGGATGCTTGCTGTTGCTGTAGTCTTTGGCGTTGTAATTGGCAAAGAAGTATTTGGTGGCACAGGAATGAACATCTTAAATCCTGCATTAACTATTCGAGCATTTTTATTCTTCTCTTATCCAACATGGATGAGTGGTGATAAAGTTTGGGTAGAAGGTGCTGTAGAAAGAGCCAATGAAATTGCGGCAGGCGCAAACCTCGATGCTATTTCTGGTGAGACTATTCTTGGTGGAATAGCTCAAAACAACCCAATTACACATAGTGTAATGGAAATGTTCTACGGATTTATTCCTGGTTCTGTTGGCGAAACTTCAACATTATTAATAGTGTTAGGTGGACTATTCTTAATTTTTACAAAAATAGGAAGTTGGCGCATTATGCTTTCTTCAGTTATTGGAGCCATAGTTATGGGACTTATTTTTAATGGTG
>TARA_R110002073_G_scaffold336375_1_pt1 | contig 28560 bp, 24 predicted proteins | sample TARA_R110002073 | Tara Oceans TARA_R110002073 (sample SAMEA4397174) | marine metagenome | biome: Polar Biome; feature: [DCM] deep chlorophyll maximum layer (ENVO:01000326); material: water (ENVO:00002006), including particulate matter (ENVO:01000060) such as... | depth 40 m | reverse complement strand
TCTGGCGCGCACGCGGATCACGAACCTGATGGCGCTCGACCGTGAAGAGGAGGCGTTCGCGCTCATCGTCGATGCCTGGAACCAAGATCTCGACGAGCACTTGAAGCTGGTCGAGGAGGACCCGGAGAGTTCCAAGGCCAAGCGTGCATTCCGTTCCAAGGTGCAGAACTCGATGCAGCCCGAACACGTGGAGGCGGTTCGCGCCTCACTTGCGGCCCGCATGGAAAAGGACGGCCCCTCCGAACTGCTGAGCAAGATCGACCTGTCCCTCGCGGAGTTCACGCGGGATGCGGAGGTTCAGCTGGACGCGCTGGAACGGGCGCTCGCTGCGAACCCCGATTCCAAGGAGTTCCTGCAACGTGCTCTGTCCGCCTATGCGGATGAGGGACGCTACCTCGACCAGGTGGCGATGCTCGAGCGGTTGCGCGCCAACGAGACCAAGAAGATGGGCATCCGCCGGCGCAACGAGGATCTGTACGAACTGTGGCGCGAACTCGACCATCCCGAGAAGGCCCTCAAGGCTCGCGCAGGATTGGGTGACAAAGCGCCCAAGGCGGTGGCAACCGAGATCGCCGGGGAGGACGAGTCCCAGGAAGCTGCAGTCGCGACCCTGCGGGTCACCTCCAGCAGCGGCAGTACGATGATCATGTCGACGAGCTTCTTCATGGGGTCCGACTCCGGCGAGTCGCAAGCCCAACTCGTCAAGGTCAAGGAGTCCATCGCCGAGGGGAAGCCGGCGGACGCCAAGAAGTACTTCCGCCGCTACTGGCGTCAGTTCCCCAAGGGCATCGAGTCGAACAATCCCTACGCCTTCATGAACTACGGCGGACCTTCGCCGATGAACTGGATGCAGTGGCCGGCCGACGAGGACAGCGAGGACGAGGAGGAGGACGAGTCCGAGAAGGCCGAGTCCCAGCCGCCGCCCGCTCCCGGTGTCGTGCCGCGCAAACGTGGCGGTTTGGAGGAGTGGGTCGAGCCCGTGATCGCGGAGGAGCCTGCCGAGGACGACGCGTCTGTGGACCCGACCGCGACCGACGTGGAAGCGCCAGAAGATGCAGCGGAGACCGAGGACGAAACGCCGCCCAACCCGTACGTGATCTTGGCGAGTCATGACTTCGGTCTCGAGGAGCTCGAGCGCTTCCTGCGTACCCGCACGGCCAACGAGATCGACGGGTTGCAGCGACCGTTCTACGAAGGCTTGCTGTCCGGCTACCTGTCCCGTCACGGCGAGGCCGAGACCTTGCAGGAGATCCTGACCCGCTTGAAGGAAGGTCGTGCGGCGCGCGAGCACCAGATCATGCTGCTCACGATGCTGGATCAGAACCCCGATCTGGTCACGCCGGATGTGCTCGGCGTGATCCACGGACTCGAGCGTTCGGTCGATCCCAAGGATGCGGCCCAGGTGCGCCGCATGGCGCGCGTGCTGGCGCGTGCCGGGTCGAAGGCCGAAGCGCTTCAGCTGTACCTGTGGTGCGCGAAGCGCGGGCCGGACGATTACGATCCTTACCGCTACGACCCCTTCGCCGGACAGAACGGCCTGTCGTCGCACACGCTGCTGAACGAAGCCAAGGAGTTCTTCGAGGGTGAGGAGCGGATCCAACTCGTGCGTGCCGTCCTGTCCGACGACAAGTTCGCCGAGAACAACGGGATGTTCTATCAGGGCAACGACACCGTTTCGGTCCAGATGGTGATCCAGACCTGGACCGAGATGCTGGAGCCGGTCGAAGCGCTCAGCTATGCGCGCCCCGCTTGCGAATCGGTGTTCGACCTGTCCCTCGGATTGCGCCGCCACGACGCGCGTCCCGCGGGGATTCTGTTCGCCAAAGCCGGCGCCGGTGCGGATGCCGCGCGCGCCCTCGAGATCGCGTTCTGTTCCTTCGAACCGGACCAGGTCGGCCAGGATCCGGACGTCTGGTACTCCACGCCGCAGATCCACGCGATGGCGATCGACGATGGTCTCATCCATCAGTTGCTGCCGTTGGACATGTCGGAGTTCGTCGATGTCGGGCCGACGCTGGTCGCCCTCGCGGACGGCTTCGAGGCCTGGTTCGCGGCGGATCGACTGCAGGTCTCCAGCGCACATCGGTTCCTGTGCATCCTGGCGCTGCGTCTGCACGCGCACGGCCGAACCGAACGAGCTCAAGATCTCGTCCAATTCCTCGCGTCGCACACCGGTTGGTCGACGTCGCAGAAGCTGTGGGTCGCGGACGTGGCGCGCGAGGTCGGGTCCACCGAACTCGCCTATCAGATCGAGCGCGAGCTCCTGGAGGCTCGCCGATTGCCGGTCGTGCGGATCCCCGAACTTCTGACGTACGTGCAGGAGTCCGAGGGCCCGGACGCGGCGCTGGCGTTGGGCACGCTCGCGACCGAGTACACGCGTCACGCTCCGGTGCTGGACGTGCTGTTGGCCATTGCGACCGCCCAAGCCGACCCCGAAGTGCTCGCGCAGTGGACGGCGATGAGCGACGCGACCCGCGTGGCCCAGGACGAGGTCAAGGCGCTCGAGTACGCCGACTACGAGGAACGCCTCGCCAAGTTCGAGGAGCGCAAGGCCAAGCGTGAAGCTCGCGAGGCCGAGAAGGCGGCGGAGAAGGCAGCCGAAAAGGCGGCGGAAGAAGGTGCCGAAGAAGGTGCCGAAGGCGACGCCGGCGAAGCCGAAGAGATCGTCGAAGAGGTCGTCACGACCGTCGAGACCCCGGCTGGCGGTTGACGCCCACGATCGGCTCGTCGATCAGTTGCGGACGTACCACAGATAGTCGGCGCGGTTCACGTCGTCGGGTTGGATCGACGACGGCGTGCCGGAGCCGCGGACCGCGCTGACGACCAGGATCTTCAGGTGCGGCCGGCGACGCAGCACGCGTTCGACGGTGCCGAGCCCGAAGTCCGAGTGGAAGCGTCCGCACCAGTGCACGACCAGCGCGCCTTCGTGTCGCGCGAGCGCGTCGACGATGCCCTCGGCCATCGCCTCGTCCTTGATGCACTGCGCCTGGAAGATGAGCTCCATGCGCGCGGCCATGCCTCCGCCGTGCGCTCCCATGCCGCCCATCGCGTCCATGAACTGGTCGTGGTACGCGCCGGGTCCTGCTTGCGCGTGCAGCGCGGCCCACGGATCACCGACCGCGGCGACCAAGCCTTCCTTGGCGACGCGGCTGGCGAGGGGGCGATAGCAGTTGCCCGCGACGACGGGCAGGCCCCGTTGGCGTGCCAGTTCGATCACCGGGCGATAGTCCGGGTCGTAGTTCGGCCACGGGCGGGATTGGGCCAGGAACGTCGCCTCGTCGTGACCACCACCGAGATACAGGTCGACGCTGTCCTGCGCGTCGCGCTCGAACATCTCGAGCGACACCACGACATCCCGTCGATCGCTGAGCGCGCGTGTCGTGCGGGCTTGCAGCCGGTGCGTGTCCGGGCTGTCGTGCAACTCGCCCAGGAAGACGACGTCCGCCGTGGCGAGATGCTCGATCATCGCGTCGAAAGAGACGCTTTGATCCAGGTTGCCGTCGACGATCGAGGTCCCGCCTCCCACGAAGGAAGAGACCGGATTCGAAGCGATGCTGTTGCAGGCGACGAGAGAAAGCAGGGACACCGCCACGAGATGGGCGGGACGCAGGGAAGGCTGGAAGGCACGCATGCGCGACAGTCTAACGCACACGCGCCCGCCGGATCCCGAGTGGGGAGGCGACGGCGCGTGAGGCTGCCCGCGGGGCTCAGAGCTTGCGGAAGGCGGCGCCCGCCCGATCAGCGGAGGTCTGGGCCGCTTCCAGGAAGGCTGCCCGGGCCTCGTCGCTGGCGAACAAGTAGAGCTTCGCATCGTGGACGACGAAGCGCTCGGGCGTGCCGGCCACCTGGGCGCCCTCGATCAAGGCCATCGGGTCCCAGCCGCCCACGCGCGGTTCGTAGCGCGCGGGGTCCTTGCGGAACGTGTCCCGGTTCTCGGTCGTGGCGAACCGGTAGGTGACGCCGCGGTACTCGTACGAGATCTTGTCCGAGCCGAGCTGGGCCATGCCTGTTTCGCCGAGGTACGCGATGGGGTCGTAACCACTCAGCGCCAGTCCATCCGTCAAGCTGCGCCGCGTCAGGTCGCGGTCGGCGTGGACGAAGTGCTTGCGCCAGTACGAACCCGCCTCGGTCTTCAGCTTCGCCACGTCACCCTTGCGCCACTTCTTGCGCGTGTCCGCCAGCCAGCCGTCGTAGAAGAGCAGCAACTCGCCGTCCTGGATCAGGAACGACTCCGGGTCGATCCCCACGCGATCGTCGTCGGCCATCGCCCACGCGCACCAACCTCCGAAGGCAGGCTCAAAGCGCTCGGGCCCAGCCAGGAACCGATCTCGATTCGTCGTGTTGGCGAACCGGTAGACCGCGCCTCGGTGCGTCACCGACAGGGACGTCTTGCCCTCGAGCGCTTTGCCACCGCCCTCGGGGAAGTACGCCACCGGGTCGTACCCGTCGATCGCCAGGGAACGTTTGTCCAGGTTGAGCTTCTGGAGGCCGGGACGGTCCTTGGACGACTGAGCGAGGGCAGGAGCGGAAAGGGTGAACGAGCAGAAGGCAACGACGAGCAGAGTGATCAAGCGCATGGGTGTCGGGATAATCAGGTGGGCGGGTGCCTGTCCGTTCGCAGCACGCTCAACCCTGTGACCCGACGATTCGATTCCCGGTCGGAGACGCTAACGATGCCGTCGCTGGTCCCGTCGGTAGCTGCGCCAAGCTCGCCACAGATCGCGCAAACCACTCACGTGGGCGCCGTTCCGAGCCTGTTCCGCGCCGACCTCGAAGGCCCAGCGCCATTGCCGGAACAGCGTGCGCATGCCGTAACCCCAGCCGTGACGACGGTCGTAGATGTGCGTCATCTCGGACGTGACCCCGTTCAACTCGATGACCTTCAAGTCCTCACCGCGGGCCAGGTGAGCCGCGCTGGGGGCACGCACGTCGAAGCGCCCGAAGGCGAATCCGTCGAAGCGGGATGCGAGTGATGTGATGGCCGATTCGAGTTCGGGCGTGATGAGGTCCGCGCCGTCCTGGAAGATGGCGCCGCGCGCGTGGGTCCCCAGTTCGACCAGCGGAACCACCTCGCCCTCCGGAACGACCTCGAGCAGTCGGTCCGCGTGGTTGTCGAAGTACGCCTGCGCACACGCGACGGCGCGCGCGTCCGCCAGGATGAGGCGTTCGAGCGTACGTCGCCCGTCGCCCGTGACCGTCGGCAGGATCTTGGTCGTGACCGAGATCACGCGTGGGGCCGGCTCGGCCGGGTGGTTCATCCAGAACACGCCGAACTCGTCGCCGACGAGGTACTCCTGGACGATCGAGTCGACGCCCATGCTGGTCAGCGCGTCCTCGAGTTCGACTTCCGAGTGCCGGACGAGCACGCCCGATCCGCGTTGACCGGCATCCGGCTTCAGGACGATGGGGAAGCCGAGCGCGTGCTCGCTCCGGAACGCATGCACGACGCGTCTGCGCTCCTCGAGAGTGAGCTCCGCGGGGACACGTCGGAAATGGGCCATCTCCGGCCCGTCACCCAGCGCGTCCAGGATCGCTTGCTTCGATTCTCCGACGAAGCCGCCTTCGGGCATGCCCGGATTGGCGGCGGTCAACGTCAGGCCGCGATGGCGGAGCGCGAGCCAGAAGAACCAGGGGACGATCGGCGCGTAGAGCAGCCAGGCGGGCCAGAACTCCCAGTGCCTCCAGCGGCGCCATTTGCCGAGCAGCATGCGTCGTCCGCGCCACGTGCAAGCCGGGATGCCTACGCGCGCGATGACCAGCAGCGTGAGGATCAGGCCCAACATGGCGAACACGGCTTCGCGCGTCAGTTCACCGGAGTCGAGTCCGAGCTCGTCGCCGGCCCACGCCGACAAGCCCACCAGGATCGGCGTCCACAACACGCCCGCGAGTGCGAACCACAAGCAGAACGTCGACAGCCGCGTGCCGACTGCGCCGGCCGCGAAGTAGGTCGGCAAGCGCAGGCCCGGCATGAAGCGCGAAGCGAGGATGACCTGGGCACCTTTCTTCGTGAACCACTGGCTGGCGCGTTCGACCGCCGGCTCCGAGATCATCCACTTGAGCGGTGCGCGCCGCAGGGCTGGCCTGCCGAGCATGCGGCCCATCAGGAAGAGCCACACGTCGCCCAGGAAGATGCCCGCGAAGCACCCGAAGGTGCCGCCCAGGAACGAGATGCGACCCTGCGCGATCAACAGCCCGGCGGCGATGCAGGTGAGGTCCTCGGACGCCAGTGTGGCGGCCGCGAGGACGAGGATCGCGACCCACAGTCCAAGTCCGTCGAGGGGCGGGACGCTCTTGGGATCGAATGGAAGCTCGGCTGCTGCGAGCCGCTGCGGTGTGGCTTGCGAGCGGCGCGGCGCTCGATCCGCCACGACCTCGTCGACGAACGTGGACAGGTCCTCGGCCAAGGGCGCGGTCCATTTCCAGGGCAGGAAGTGGTCGTGGTCCTTCACGATGCGCAACGTCGAATGCGGGACGATGCGATGGTGCTCGTGCGCCGCCGCGAGGGGCACCAACGGATCGAACTCGCCGTGCAGGATGCGCACGGGAACGTCGATGCGCTCCAAGATGCCGCGCAACGGGCGTTGGTCGGTGTCGTAGAAGTTGCGACCCCACGACTCCATCAAGGCCAGGCCGTTCGCAGCGCCGAAGTGGGGGAAGGCGTAACGCGCGCCATAGCCCATCACGAGCAGGATCCCGTGGACGCCGTGGTTCAGGTCGTAACGACCGAGCAGTTCGAGCTCTTGCACGCCGATCGATGCGAGCAGGACGACCGACGCGACGCGTTCGGGAGCCAGGTCGAAGGCCTCCAGCGCAACGCCGCCGCCCATGCTGAATCCGACGAAGTGCGCGTCCTCGACACCGAGCTCGTCGAGCGCGTGCAGCACGTAGCGCGCATGGGCACGAATCGAATAGTCCGGAACGGGACCAGGCGACGCGCCGAATCCGGGCAGGTCGGGAATGACCAGCCGATACCGACCGCGCAGGGACTCGGCGAGCGCATCGAAGTTGGCGATCGACCCCGGACTGCCGTGCAACAGCACGATGACGGGCGCATCCGCAGCGTCGGCCGGGACATCGCACACCGCCATCGCCTCCAGGCCGGCGGTGGGGCCGTCGCTGGTCTGGGACGGTACGACGAGGACGGTTTCCTCGGGGCCCAGGACGATGACGCGCGGACCACGCAAGCCCCAAGTCACGTACGACGCCAACATCAACAACGCGTAGATCGCGAAGAGCTTGCGCCCGCGGCCGGACCTCGTGCGCGCTTGGCCCGTCGGCTCGATGGGGTCGGCGGTCAAGGCAAGCGGGGCGTTCGAGCCAGGCGCACGGGAGGTCCGAGCGGCGTGCGATCCGGCGGACCCGCGGCGTGGGCCATCGAGACGGTCGCCTGGTCCACGACGACATGGCAGAGACTGCGTGTGTGGATGCCCTCGCGACGCACGCAAGGGCCATGTCCCAGCTGCGCACCGTCGCCGGGGATGCGATGGAAGGCCAGGAACGTCTCGCGCTTCGTTCCGCTCGCCTCGAGCGCGGCATCGAGCAATCGCCGACGTCCTTCCTGGGTCGCTCGCGGGTCGACGCCGGACGACGTGAGCGGACCGTGCTTCGGTCGTACGTTCCTGGCGCTCGACGATCGACCGTCCCAGGCGGTGGCTCCGAGTTCGGCGTTGGGTCCCAGCTTCAACAGAGTGAAGGGTCGGAACCGTTTCAGCTCGAGCTCATGCAACGACTGGCGCGGCGCGTGAATCAGGTCGGGGATGATGCGCCCGCGACTGAGCCAGCCGCCCTCGGGTGCGTCCACCTCGCGCTCGTCACCGTTCAGCAGCGCGAGGGTCCAACCGTCGGCCGAAACCGCGAGCCAGGTCCCTCCGCCCTCGGGATCGCGCGGCGCCAAGTAGGCTCCGTCCGGATGATCTTGCACGGAAACCGGTTCTTCGGGCGCGCGTCCGTCGAGCTCGTCCCGGTTGAAGAACAGTTCGTAGCCGGCGGCCGTGTGGAACCAGGTGACGGTGCACATGGCTCAGGCGCTCGCTTGAGGATCCCAGTCCGCGAGGATCGCTTGGCGCGCCTGTTCGGCGAGCACCTTGCGGTCCGGGTTCTCGAGCGCGGCCTCCTGGAAACGGACGGTGGCGTGGATGCGCTTCAGTTGCATGAGGCGCAGCACGTGAGGCACGAAGTCGATCTCGCCCCACCAGCTGACGACCTGGCTCGCGGGTTCGTCGTCGCCTGTCGTTTCGTAGCGCAGGCTGGCGGTTCGCACGGCGAGGCCCGCGTCGACGGCCACCTGGAACAGCGACGCCTTGAACGGTTGGACGTCGGTCCCGTCCGTGCTGGTGCCTTCGGGGAAGACGATGACGCCGTCGCCGCGGGCCAGCGTGTCGCCCAACGCCGTGCCGGCGCGCATGAGGTCGCGGCGTGCTTCGCGATCGACGAACACCGTGCCCGCGCCCTTGGCCAGGATGCCGATGCCGGGCCAGCCGGAGACCTCCTGCTTGGCCAGGAAGCACCCGACCACCTGCGAGTGCAGGACCCAGATGTCGACGTACGACAGGTGGTTCGAGACCAGGAAGAACGGACGCGTGGGTGGGGTGCCGTAGGCCTCGACATGGACGCCCGAGATCCACAGGCAGACGCGACTCCAACGTCCAGGAACCGCGCGGTACCAGGGGAGTCCGAACGTCGGCCACAGCTTGGCGGTCAGCGCGCCGGCCGTGAGGTCGAGCGCGATCCAGGACGTCCACAGGCCGATGGCCAGGAGTCGGGCTCCTGCGCGGAGGGGTCCTAGCACGTCGAGGTGTTCCTCACGAGGAGCCGTCCTTCAGGACCGGCGCGTACCGCCGAAGAACTGGAGCTGCTCCTCCGTGACTTCGAGCAACGTCAGGTAGTCGATCGTGCCGAACGCCCGGTCGATCGCGGGCGGTCCCAGGATCTTGGCGCCGTGACGTAGGTAGGTCTTGAACAGTTTCGGCGTCTGGACTTCGGGACCCTCGAACGTTTCGGCCTTGCAGGCGTAGGCGTCGAGTGGATCCAGATGCAGGGTCGGGTGAACGTGGCCTTCGCGGCGAAGCTGTTCGAAGAAGCGGAGTCCTTCGGCTTCGTCTTGGCTGGTCAACGAACTGCAGCCGAACATCCGGCGGCGACCCGTGTGCGTGGCGTAAGCGGCCAGCCCGCGCCACAGGAGGAAGAGCACCTTGTGATCGCGATGTTCCTTGGCGATGCAGGCGCGCCCCAGTTCGATCGAGTCGTCCATCAGGTCCGCGGGGAGCATGGACAGGTCGAACTCGCTGGCCGCGTAGAACCCCATGCCTGCCATGGCCACCTCGGAGACCTGCATGCGGTACGTGCCGATCGTCTCACCCAAACCGATGTGCTCGACCATCAGGTGCTGGCACTGCAGGTCGAACTCGTCCTCGTCGAGGCCCGTCTCGTACGCCGTGTCGAACCCTTCGCCGAGCTCCAGGTTGAAGACCCGGAAGCGCACGCGGCGACATTCCTCGAGATCGTTCTCGGTCCGCGCGAAGCGCAGGCGATAGGAACCCGCCCGCTCGTCGAGCGGGGGGATCAGGGCCGCGTGGGCCAGGGGCCGGTCGGCCTCGGGGCGTACGGTCGTGGTCACGGAGACAGGATCAGGTGGCGGGAGACGGCAGGGGAGCCAAGGACGCGGATTCTAGCCCGCGATGAGGGCGATTTCGGTACTCGGATCGCGCCGTGACCGGATCTTCATCCTGCATGCGCCATTTGCGTCAGTCCTGGGCACTCAGACGCTCGATCCTGGCTGGATCGATGCGGAGTACGCCCAGGTCGCCGATCCTTTCGTAGCGCCCCTGAATCCGGACCGGTTCGGCGATGAAGTCCAGGACCCGGGAGCCGACGGGATGCCCGTCGGAGTCCACCAGCAACAGGAATTCGCCGTCCTCGACCACCAGGATGGGGGGCACGCCGCCGGAGATGCAGCGAATGGCGCAGCTCTTGTGGATCTTGCCGTGCCCCGGCTTCATGACGCCGAGGTAGCACTTGGCATCGACGATCTCGCCTTCGAAGGTGGCGTCCTCGGAAAGCAGGCGTGGGGAGATGTCCTCGAATCGCTCCTCGCGGAGGCGCTCGACCGAGCTCGGATCGACCTCGAGCATCGAGCGACCGTTGCGGTGGATCACCGCGCCCGACAAAGACACCAGGTACCCGTCGTGCTCGGCCAGTGCCTCATCTGCGCCGACCTTGCCGAAGACGGTCAGCAGGAAGACCGAGGGGAAGACAGCTCTCATCATTCCTCTTCGGTTCGGAATCTGGGGCAAGGTGACCAGGTGCGGGTGGGGCGCCATGCGGAGGATTCCTTCGACCTTGGACGGCTCGAACTCGTACACGGACGGCCCCGAGCGTCCTTGCCCCTTGGCCAGCAAGAGCCCGATCCCCAGCGCGATTGCGACGCACGCAAGGACGGTGCGTCTCAGCCAGCGACCCAGGCCGGCGGGCGCCTCGGGCATGTACCCGACGTAGAAATCGTCGCGGGAGTCGCTCAAGACATCGTTCCTTCGATGGAGGCGCCCGGGGTTTCGGTGCCAGGTGCAAGTGGAGTGGGGTGCAGGAAGACCTGACCGTCCTCGATCCGCGATCGGAAGGTCGGCACCGCCTCGGTGAACGGCTCTGGGGAACGCCCACAGGAGGGTTGATACTCGTAGCCGTGCCAAGGACAGACCACACAGCCGTTCAAGATTCGGCCTTCACCCAACGGGCCGTTCTGGTGCTGGCACGCATTCGACAAGGCGTGAACGCGCCCTTCATGGCGGAAGAGCGCGACGCGATCCCCGGCGAGCGAGACCGTGACGCCCCGCCCTTCGACCAGGTCCTCGAGCCGGCCGACCGGAACGAAGCCGTCGGCCGCCGCTGAGGCTATCGGCGCGTGATCCTTGCGCCACTCCAGCAGTCCGGCCCACAGCTGGAGCATCACGACGGTGGCGATCCCTGCGGCCATCACGGACTGCAGGATCCTGCTCGTCTCCCCCTGCAGCGTCCCCAACACGACGTGCCCGACGACCAGCAGGTACGCTACGTAGACGAGCATGTGCAGCGCCTTCCAGACGGGCGCGCTCAGGTTCGTCAGCCAGAAGTCGTGGCTGGTGGCGGCCATCAGGAAGAAGATCGCGAGCGCCGCGGCGCCGAGGATCTCGAAGGGGAACTGCGCCAGGCTGTCGATGCGCTGGTTCGAGCTGAGGACGCTGACCAATGGGAACGTGTTGCCGAATCCGTGGTAGTACAGCGTCGCAAAGCCACCGTGCAGGAATGCGAGGCCGAACATGGCCACGCCCAGGTGTCGGCGATTGTAGAGGAGCGGCAGGAAGCGTCGGTCCAGTCGCGTGAGCGGACCGATCACCAAGACGACATGCAGGAGCAGGATCGCACCGGCACCGAAGGCGCGCAGCACCAGGGTCTCGATCGATGCGGTCGGATCGAATGCGAGACTGGTTGCGATGAACAGCACCAGGAACGCCAAGATGCCGAACGTGAGCACCAGGTCGTAGCGACGCTTCTGGCGGTTCCAGCCAACAGCTCGATAGGCATGTCCCATCAGTCGTCTCCAAGGATCGGGCCGATGTCGACCGAGCCGACAAGCCCAGCACGCACCATGCTGACGAAGTAAATCGTGTAGCGCTCCTCGGACTCGTCGGAGTACAAGTTCAAGAAGAAACTGGAAGGTCGATCCAAGTAGAGCCGCCCGAGCCATTCGGCCTCTTCGGGGAGCGACTCCTGGGGTGTTCCGCCCCGATGCCCGTAGACGAGCACGTCCGGAACCGCCTTTCCCCCGCGCGGATCGATGTCCACCGTCATGTACGAGTCCTCACCCCGACCGAGAGGTTTGGTCGTAACGCGGTATCGATAGCCCAAGCCCTCGACGGCGGGATCGTTCGAGCTCAAGGTCAACCAGCTCAAGTCCTCCGGATCCGATGGGCGCGCGGCCAAGCCGATCGACAAGAGGAGGGGGGCCGCAACTGAGAGCAGGAGTGCTGCCATCGCCTGGCGACGTCGATGCGGGGCGATCATGCCGCCTCTCCTCTTCGCGCCGCATCCCGATGCGGCGAACGCTCCTCGGGAGGCCCACCGTTCCGCAACCGCATCCACAGCAACGGCCAGAGCGCCATGCACCCCGGCAGGATCAGCAAGCGGAATCCCCAACTGCCTTCGCGCGCGTCCGGATCGACTTTGCCGACGCCCTTGAGGACGAACGGGATGGACCACAAGAGCCCGAGGCCCAGGTGAACCCCCAGCGCGATCACGATCAGAGTGGCGATGGATTCGCTCATGGACAGGAGGGGAGGGAAAGGGGGACAGGCCGAGGGTCACGGGGGCCGACCTTCAGCGTAAGGTCGAGCCACCCCGGGAGGAACGCTCTTCGTGAGTCCGTGAATTCCGTGACGTATCTCGCTCCATCCTGCCAGTCGACCTAGTTCCTTTGGGCCTCAGGCAGGGATCCGCTTTCCGAATCCTGACGGAACGCCTCATGCGCAAAGTACTCATCGCTCGCCTGAGTGAACTCGAAGTCGACCGACCGTCCGCAGCTCTCGTGGAAGGGGTCGACCTGGTTGTCACCCGTTTCGGCACAGATCAGTTGTCCGTGCTCTACGGTCGCTGCCTCCATCGTGGCGCCTTGCTGGCCGACGGCCGTGTCGAGGGCGAGAACCTGATCTGCGGTCTACACGACTGGGACTACCGCCTCGATGGGGGCGTCAGCGCTTACAACAACAGTGAGGCGCTGCCGGTCTTCGAGCACTGGATCGAGGACGACCAGGTCCAGGTCGACGCCGACGCGATCGCCGCATGGGCCAGATTGCATCCGCAGCCCTATGACCGCGACGGGTATCTGGGTGAGTACGCCGATGCGCACGGCACGCCCGACGAGCCGCACACCAGCTTCATCCAGACGCTGGCGAAGCACGGCATCGAGGGCGTCGGCCATCACGGTCCTGTCGCGGCGATGGGCGTGCCCGCGCCTGAGTTGCCCAAGTGGGACGACCTGCAAGTCATCACGGGGCAACTTCACAAGTTCCCGCTGCTCGATCACGAGGACGTTGCGACGGAGGTCGTCATCGGCCCGAACGCGCGCAACCCGCTGAAGCTGGACATCCCGATCTTCGTCTCGGACATGAGCTTCGGCGCGTTGTCGGAAGAAGCCAAGGTCGCGTTGGCGCGCGGCGCCGATCGTGCGGGCAGCGCGATCTGCTCGGGCGAAGGCGGCATGCTCCCCGAGGAGAAGGCCGAGTCCAGCCGCTACTTCTACGAGCTCGCGTCCGGCCGTTTCGGCTTCTCGATGGACAAGCTCGACGGCGTGCAGGCCTTCCACTTCAAAGGCGGGCAAGGCGCGAAGACCGGCACGGGTGGACACCTGCCGGGCAGCAAGGTCCAGGGCAAGATCGCCCAGGTGCGTGGGCTCGAGCCGGGCACGCCCGCGATCTCACCGTCCCGTTTTCCCGACTTCACCGGTCTGGACGACTTCAAGAAGATCGCGGACGAGGTGCGCGAGCGCAACGGCATTCCGATCGGCTTCAAGCTCAGCGCGCAGCACATCGAAAAGGACCTGGATGCCGCGCTCGAGATCGGTTGCGACTACGTGATCTTGGACGGCCGCGGAGGAGGCACCGGCGCCGCACCCTTGCTGTTCCGCAACCATATTTCGGTGCCGACGTTGCCCGCATTGGCGCGCGCGCGACGTCATTTGGACTTCCGCGGTGCAGAGGGCGTCACGTTGATCGCCACGGGAGGCCTGCGGCACCCCGCCGACTTCGTGAAGGCCCTGGCCCTGGGCGCGGATGCCGTTGCCGTGGCCAACTCGGCGATGCAGGCGATCGGTTGCATCGCGATGCGCGCCTGCCATACGAACAACTGTCCGGTCGGCGTCGCGACCCAGAAGCCGCATTTGCGCGAGCGTCTGAAGGTCGAGCAGAGTGCCCGTCAACTGACCAACTTCCTGACAGGATCGACCGAACTGATGAAGGTCTTGGCCCGCGCGTGCGGGCATCGATCCTTGAGCGACTTCACTTCGAACGATCTGACGACGTGGAAGCGTGACGTCGCCGAACTGACGGGCGTCGCCTTCGCTGGAGTCCGTTGATCCGTTCGTCGCCATGACGCATCAAGACGAACACGAGTGGGTTCGCGTGGCCCACCTGGACGCCCTCGACGAGGGGTGCGTGAAGACGGTCCGAGCGGGCAAGACTGTCATCTGCCTCTCGAAGGTCGAGGGGAAGTACGGCGCCCTCGACAACCACTGCCGACACCAGGGCGGCCCGCTCGGGGAGGGCTCCATCGAGGATGGCTTGGTGCGTTGTCCTTGGCATGGATGGGAGTTCCACCCGCGCAATGGCAAGGCTCCGGGCTTCGACGATGGCGTGCCCGCGTTCGCCGTCGAGGAGCGCGAGGATGGCGTGTACGTTGCTGTGCCGAGGGCGTAACTCTTCGAACGAACATCCAAGGTACCTGACCGACCTCGCGCCCCACGATGTGGCGCCCTTCCGGACCCGAATCATGAGTGACCCCCTCGTTCCGCGAATCGGCGGAATCCTCAGCGCCGACATCGCGGTTCCCGATCACGAACGGGAAGTGCGCTTCTATTCACGCGTGCTCACCACCGGCGAGAAGCCGCTCTGGCGTGAGGACCTGATGAACAACCTGGGCACGCCGATCATCGGCCTGGGCGCGCGCATCGAGGAGTATGCGCACCTCCCTCTCCAATGGATGCCACACATTCAGGTCGCGGATGTCGCGGCCAGCGTGAAACACGCGCTGGATCTGGGCGGGAGCAAGCTCATGCTGGATGAGGCGAACCAATGGGCGGTGTTGCTCGACCCGAACGGAGCGGCATTCGGGATCATCCCCGTCGTTCCTGCGGAGGCGGTTCCCCCGACCGATGGCGCCGCGGCGGGTGTGGGTCATATCGCCTGGCTCGACCTGACTGTCCCCGATGCTTCGGCAACACGTGACTTCTATCGGCAGGTCGTCGGTTGGTCGGTACAGGACGTCGAGATGAAGGCCGCCGGCGAGCACTACGCCGACTTCAACATGCTCGGCGAAGATGGTCTCCCCGCCGCGAGTGTCTGTCATGCACGTGGCGAGAACGCGGGACTGCCGCCCGTCTGGATGATCTACCTCCCCGTCGGTGATCTCACCGAGAGTCTTCATCGCGTGGAGCAGGAAGGTGGCGAGATCCTCAAGTCATCCCGCGGGAACGATGGCGAGCCCACAAGTGCCGTGATTCAGGACCCGGTGGGGGCGTGCATTGCGTTGGTGCAGGGGTAGGGACTCTCAAGGGCTCACCAAAATGCTGCAACAGACAGCGCGCTTCTCGCATGCGACGGCCCTGTTCGGGTTGTACCTCACGAGTGCTAGGTCCGCGTCTTGTCCCGTCCAGTCCGCCGCACACCAAGTTCCAACTCCCGGTTGTGTGTCTTCCGACTAAGCCGGCTGATTCAGCCCATGCTTGTCCAACCGATACAAGAACGCCTTGTACGGCATGTCCAACAACTTCGCAGCCTGCGTCCGATTCCCGCGCGCCATCTCGAGCGCCTGGCGCAACGCCTCCCGCTCGTGCTCTTCCCAGGAGATCCCGCCGGGGTCCAGACGGAACGCACCAGGGCCGTCCTGCTGAACAGCCAGATCCTCAGGAAGGTCGTCCGGCGTCGCCGTGCCGCCTTCAGCCAAAAGCACGATGCGTTCGATGACATTAGCCAACTCCCGCACGTTCCCTGGCCATGCATGGTCGAGCAATCGGCGCGTCAGGGCGGACGTCATCCGCGGGCGATCGCGATCGTGGCGGCGGGCGGCCGCATCGGCGAAATGTTCGATCAGCATCGGGACGTCCTCGCGCCTGTCGCGCAAGGGCGGCGTCGTGATCGGGACGACGGCGAGGCGATAGTAGAGGTCCTCGCGGAAGCGACCTTCGCGCACGTCGGCCGGGAGGTCGCGGTTGGTGGCGGCGACGATGCGTGCGTCGAATTCGACCTCCTCGGAGCCGCCGACCGGTGTGACGCGACGTTCCTGTAGGGCGCGCAGGAGTTTGGGTTGCAGCTCCTGGGGCAGCTCGGCGACCTCGTCCAGGAACAAGGTGCCTCCGTGGGCCGCGACGAAGCGTCCGTCGCGCGTGCGGTCGGCTCCGGTGAAGGCCCCGCGCACGGAGCCGAAGAACTCGGACTCCATCAGGCCGGCGGGGATGGCTGCGCAGTTGACGGCGACGAACGGACCGTTCGAGCGTTCCGAGAGGGCGTGCAGCGCGCGCGCCGCGAGCTCCTTGCCCGTGCCGCTCTCACCGCTGACCATCACGGTGGCATCGGTGGGGCCGACCTTCTCGAGTTGGCGGTACAGGCGCTGCATGCCGGGTGCGCGACCGACCAGGTCGACCAGCGAATCGCGCTCGACCAGGGCTTCCGACAAGCGTCGGTTCTCGTGCACCAGCTTGCGCGATCGCAGGGTCCGTTCGACCGACATCAACAGGGCCTGGCGTTCGAAGGGCTTCGCCAGGTAGTCGTCCGCTCCGGACTGCACGGCCTCGACCGCGCGCGCGATCGTGCCGTACGCGGTGACGATGACGAACGCCGTGTCGGGCGCGCGGTCGTGGACGATGCGGAACAACTCCATCCCGTCCATGCCGGGCAGCTTCCAGTCCGAGAGCACCAGGTCGACCGGGCCCTCGCTCAACCGTTCCAAGGCGTCTTCGGCGCTGCCCGCTTCGATCACGCGATAGCCTTCCGCTCGCAGGATGCCCGCGAGCAAGTTGCGTTGGGCGTGCTCGTCCTCGACGAGCAGTACGAGTGCCTCAACCAAGATTGGCCTCCCGGTTCGACAGGATCAGGGTCGCGACCGCGCCACCCGAGGGACGGTTCTCCAGGGTCAAGCAGCCGCCGTACCTGGATTCGGAGATGCGACGTGCGAGATAGAGGCCCATACCAGCGCCCTGTTCCTTGGTCGTCGTGTGCGGCAGGAACAACTGCGCATGTAACGCGGCGGGGATGCCACTGCCCGAATCGGTCACGGTCAAACGCACCGCATCGGTTCCGGCTCGATCGATCGCGACGTGGACCGGCGTGTTCGGTGGGGACGCTTCGACGGCGTTCACGACCAGCACGTGCAGCACGGCGCGCAACTCCGGCCCGACACCCGTCAGAACCGGGCGCTCCATCTGCACGTCCACCTCGACGATGTTCGTGCCCGAGGCGTCCTGGACCAGTTCGAGGGCGACGTCTCGCGCGAGATCGCCCAGGTCCACCTCGGTGGACTCTGCGCCGCCCGTACCCGTCAACGAGAGCAGCGTGCGCACCGCGCGGTCGGCCCGATGGATCTGAGCCCGCGCCGCCTGGGACAGGTCCTCGGAACCCTCGGCGCGCGAGGCGAGTTCTTCGATCAACAGCCCCAAGGTGTTCAGCGGATTGCGCAAGGAATGCGCGACGCCGCGTGCGACCTCACCGAGCTCGGTCAAGTGCTCTCGATCGCGCAGGGAAGCGGCTTCGCGGTCCAACGCGGCCAACCGGACCGACATGACATTGAACGCGTCGATCGTCTGGCGCACCTCGCCGTCGCCCTTCGACTCGACCTGGACGCCCAGGACGCCGTCGCCGATCGACTGGGCGGCCTCCGACAAGCTGCGCAAGGGAGTCGCGACGCGGTGAGCGCCGTAGCCTGCGATCAACAGGCCCATGGTCAGAATGCCTGCGCTGCCCAGGAGCAGGCGGCGCAGGAACCGTTCGATGGCGCGCACCATGCCTTGGGATTGGAAGGGGATGCGCGCGACGGGCGGGGCGGGTTTCGGGGCCGGGCCGATCGCATCGCCTGCCTTCGAAGGAGAGGTGGGAGCCCAGGCGAGCTTGGCCGCGATCGGACGATCGAGGCGCGGCGCAGGCAGCGCGTCGTTCGCCTCCTCGGACGCGGGATCCACGTCCCACACGACGGCAACGCCCGGGTCGGTCGCGGTGGCCGGCCAGCCCCAATGCCCACCGTCACCCTCGGGCATGGCGAGTTCGAGGTAGCCCTCGTCCGCCTCCTTCGAGAACTGGAAGAGTCCTTTGTGCTCCACGTGCATGCGCACGAGGACGCGGTGGAGATTCGCGTTCGTCGACTCGGGGGAGCTCGAGGACGCGTCCATGCGCTCCAGGCCCTGTGCCGACTCGATCTCTTCCAGGTCCAGTCCATCAGTCAGATGAATCGTCGTGACGGTCTCGATGTCGGGGCTCCATCGAACGCGCGCATCGGGCGCGGTTCGCTCCTCGGTGATCAGTCCGATCCGCGGTGTCTCGTCCGTGTCGAGCTCCGAATCGGAGGTGTAGACGATGCGACGTGTGCCGCCGTCCTCGTCCGGGTGGGGCCAGCGGAGCAGCATGTGATGCAACGCGAGGTCGTCCTGGCCGGACTCGTGGGCTGCGCGTTCGTGTCGCAACGGAGCGACGAAGAACGCGCCTCGGGGGTTGCCCTCGTCCGGAGCTTCGTCCCCGATCAGCGCGCCCGCGAAGACGCCGAGCTCCATGTCCTCGACCAGAACCTCGTGCTCGAACTCGTCGAACCTGGGCGGCTCCCGTTCCGGCGTCGGTCGCGCTCCCATGAAGTTCATGACCCCGGAACCGATGTCGAGCGCCACGCGGCCGACCTCCTCTTCCAGGTCGTCGACCAGAGATCGAACGAGCCAGAGTTCCGCCGTGACGAGCGAGGCCACCAGGCCCCCGAAGAACAGGAAGAGTCGTGTGCGCAGGGGCATGGATCGAGGATACGGAAGCGATGGCTGGGATCGGGGTGAGAGCCAAGCAAGGGCTGTGCCTCGGCCCCACAGGTGCCCCAGGGCCGGATCGTTCCCCGCCCGATTCCTCATTTCGGGAGGAGCCTCCCGACCCGCGTGCAGGATCGCTCGTCGGTGGGGGCGGGATGCCGAGGGGTCGAACTCAGGAGCCCAGGGCTTCCGCGAACGCCTCGCCGAACGCGAGCAACTCATCGCACAGGTCGGGGTGCAGCGTCGAGCCGTCCCAACCGCCGGCGACGGCGCAGGCGTGAACGCGTTCGATGCCCGTCCAATCCGCGCGACGCGCGAGCGGTTCGAACTTCGACTCCAACGCATGCTGCATCCGGCGTTCCGCGTCGAGAGCACCCCCCAGGTCGTCCTCGAAACGTGCGCACCAGGAGGCGAACGCTTCCGGTGCAACGAGGAACTCGGGCGCGATCGTGCCCGTGGCTCCCGCGCGCCATCCGCTGGCGAATGCGCGGCCGGGGACCAGCAGCGTGACCTCGTTCTCGAGGTCCGCGAGCGCCAACATCCGTTCCTCGTCGACGGCTTCGAACCACAACCCAGGAACGTCGGAGCGAACGGCCAGGTCGCGCAGGTCGGTCACGGGCAGGTTCGCGGCAGCGACGACGTTCGAACCCCGGCCTATCCGATCCGCCGAGGTCAACGCCCAGCCTCCGCCACGGCCATCCTCATGCAGAACCGTGCCGCCGAAGTCCTCGACCCTGTCGATCCAATCCGGGTCCGCCGGAGTCGGTACGTACAAACAAGCCAGGTCGTCGGGGGTCAAGGTCATCAGGTCGGGCGCAGTGCCGCTGCGGCGATCATCGCATTCACGGGCCGATGATCCACGCGCGACTCACGGACTCCGCGAAGATTCGCCGCGAACGCGGTCCTGGCGGCGGCCCTCAGGTTCCTCGAACCATCACGGAACCGCCCGATGCGGATCGGGTTCGATCGAACCTGCCTGCCCGTTCTCCCCCGTCGCTACCACTCAGGAGGTCCGATGGACCCCGTACCCGCCCGCTCGAAATGGCGGCGTCGTGCCCTGGAAGGGCCCGCGTCCCTGGCGCTCGCCTGCTTCTTGTCCTTCATCGTTCTGCGGCACATGGCGCACGGCGACACGTTGCGTCACATCGGAGCCGAGCAGGTGGGGGTGCGCGTCGACCATCGCGCCCACACGCTCGCGCCCTTGACCGCACCGGGCGACGTGCTGTTCCTGCCTTGGTTGCAGGAGGTGTACCTGCTCGATCGCCGCCCGCGCGAGTACGTGATGGCGGGGGACACCAGTGCGCTTCCGGATCAAGTGCCGCGCTTGCTGGTGCGAGCGCGGGACGGATCTTCGCTCGGCTTCGATCGCGTCGTCGTCCAGTACGCATTGGATGCAAGTCGGGCCGATGAGGTGCTGGTGGACTCGGGTCCTGGCGCGGAGTTCGCGGACAAGGTCGACCTCTACACGCGGTCCATGCTGCGTCGCGCGATCGGCCGCCATACCGTCCAGGAACTGCTGCAACCTGACGTTCGATTGGCGGCGACCGAGGAGGCCAAGAACCTGCTCACGATCGCTCTGGCCGAGCACGGCATCGTCGTCCTCGAGCTGACGCTGTCCAAACCGCGCTTCTCGGAGGCGTTCGAGAAGACGATCACGCGACGTCAGGTCGCCGATCAGGACTCGGCTGCGTTGGCGCGTCAAGCCCTCGACCTGGAGACGACGCGCGAAGCCCGTCTCGCCAAGATCGAGCGCGAGATGGAACGTTCGTTGGCCAAGATCGAGCGCCAGGCCGACCAGAACCTCGCTGCGGCGCGTCGCGCTGCGACCCGCAAGCGCTCCGACGCGACCGTCGCCGCCGCGCAGTTGATCGAGCAGGGCCGATTGGTCGAGCTCGAGCGCACCGAGGAAGCGGCGCGTCTCGAAGCGCTCTACATCGCCGAGGCCCAGGTCATGCGGGATCGCATGTTGGCCCTCGCCGCCCAAGGTCCCCAATCCGTGCGGGCTGCGTTGATCGAACGCTTGTCGTCGATCGAGTTCGAGTTGAAGCCCTGGTCCAGTGACGGCGAAGGTGGTCGGGCGCAGAGCGCGTTCCGGAGGACATCCCAATGAATGACACGAACGAGCCCGAAGGGAACGACGCCCAACAGAAGGACGCCACACAACCCATGCGGCGTTCTTCACGGGACAAGCGCGCGGGCGCAGGCGCCGCGATCTTCAACGCGGCTTGGGCCCGACTGTCCAAGGTCCTGCGTCGGACTGTGTCCGAGAGTCGCCGAGCCCTCGCATGGGCCTCGCCGTTCGTGCGCCGGGCTCTGGCCTGGTTCGTCAACGTGGCGCTCCCCTCGTGCTGGCGCACTGTGCGTCAGTTCACGCAAGGCATCCTCGGCAACTCCTGGTTCCAGTCTGGTGTCCGCATCTCGCTCGCCGCCTTGGTCCTGATGGCCTTGGGCGTCGGCGGACTGTGGGCCTTCTCGCACCGCGTTCCCGCCGGCAGCATCGGCGTGCGCCAAGCGAACTGGGGCGGCAGCGGAGTGACCGAGGCCGACCTCGTCCAGGGCATCCGTTTCTCGATGCCGTTGCGCGACCAGTGGTACCACCTGGACGCGGGCACCCACACGGCGGTCTTCGCTTGGGAGTCCGAAGGCGGCAACGAGCCGATGCTGCAGGTCGCGACTCGCGATGGCGAAGCGGTCGATGTGGCGGTCACCGTCCCGTACCGCATTCGCGAGGGCGAGGCACACCAGCTCGTCGCCAACGGCCTGCATTCCGATTATCCGATGCGGGCCCACGCGATCCTGCGCCGTGTGCTGCAGGAGGAGCTGTCCCAGTTGAGCGCGCAGGACTTCGCCGATCCCGATCGACGCGTGGAAGCCGCGAACACCGCGCACGAACGACTCGGTGCTGAACTGGGCGAGGTGCACCTGGAACCTCTGGCCGTGCTGATCTCGACGGTGCTGTTCACCGGTGCGTACGAGAAGAAGATGCTCGAGAAGCAACTCGCCAGTCAGACGCTGCGGACCAATGCATCCGTCCACGAGCGATCGCTGCAGGAGGACGCGCTGACCGACGTCACCACTTCGTTGAAGGCGGCCGAGGACGTGCGTCGTACGGAATGGGAGACCACGATCGACACGGCCCGGTTGGCCGGTGAAGCCGCGGTGCGCGAGGTTCAGGAGAGCGCCAAGCGTTTCGCCCTGGAGACCGAGATCGACGCGAAGAACCAGTTCGAGCGGGCCAAGGCCGACAGCGCGTTGGCGTTGCAGCGCGTCGAGGACCTGCGCGAGAAGCTCACGCACGAGGCTCTCGAGTCAGCCGGTGGTCGCGTTCACCTGGCCCGCGAGGCGGCCGCCAATCTGAAGATCTCGAAGGTGACGTTGAACTCGAACGACCCGAGCGTGCCGACGGTGCTCGATCTGGATGCTCTGGTCGAGATGCTGCTGGGCGCCGAGAATGAGAGTGACCGTTAGAATGCGAGTGACTCGCAACTGGCGCTGATCCTCAGGGAGCCAGCCGCGTGCGCGTCCACGCACCGGCTGCTCCGGCGTACGCCAAACGATCGTGAAGTCGGTTCGTGCGTCCCTGCCAGAACTCGAAGCTCTCGGGGACGAGGCGCAGTCCACCCCAGAATGGGGGGCGCGGGATCGGGCCCGTACCGAAGCGTGTCGTCACCTCGGCGAGCGCCGCCTCGAGCTGCGCGCGGTCGGTCAGGACCTCGCTCTGCGGCGAGGCCCAGGCGCCCAGTTGCGAGTCCCGCGGGCGCGTCGCGAAGTAGGCGTCGGACTCCTCGTCGGAAACGCGCACGAGGTGTCCCTCGACGCGCACCTGGCGATGCAGCGGTTGCCAGAAGAACACGATGCTGGCGCGTGAGTCCTCGGCGGCCGCCCGTCCCTTGCGACTCTCGAGGTTCGTGTAGAACGCCAAACCGCGCTCGTCGAAGCCCTTGAGCAGCACGACGCGGGCGGTGGGTGTGCCCTCGGCGTCCACGGTGGCCAGCACCATCGCGTTGGGCTCGGGATCCTCGCCTGCCGCCGCATCGGCGATCCAGCGTGTCAGCAGCTGGAACGGATCGTCCCCGGCGGAGGCCTCGTCGAGCGTGTCTCCGGTCGATGTCCGGCGCATGGATTCCAGGTCGCGATTCATGCGCGCATCGTAACGCCCGGATGCGGCCCCGCCTCGCCTACAATCGCGGGGTCCACGCACCGACCCCTGCGACCCAAGCCATGTCCGACTACGTACTCGGGACCGATCCCCTCGAACTCGCCCGTCTCCGCCTGCAACAGCGGGTCTGGGGTTCCGTCACCGACGCGCTCTTGGATCGCGTGGGCATCCCCGCTGGGGCACGCGTGCTCGACGCCGGCTGCGGAGCCGGCCTGGTCACCGAGGTCCTGCGGCGCCGCGTCGGGGACTCCGGACACGTCACGTCCGTGGACGGCTCCCCGGCCTACCTGGCCACGCTGCGCGAGCGCGTCGCCGAAGCGGGTTGGGACAACGTGGACGTGCGCGAGGGACAGCTCGAGACCATCGACCTGGGGCCTGGTTCGTACGACCGCATCTTCCTGCGCTGGGTGCTGTCCTTCCTTCCGGATCCGCAGGCGATCGTGGATCGACTGGCGAAGGCGTTGACGCCCGGTGGCATCTTGATCGTTCAGGACTACAACCACGAGGGCGTCAGCCTCTTCCCGCGCAGCACGGGTTTCGACGCGATGATCCGCGCGACGCGTGCGCTGTACGAGACCAAGGGCGGCGACACGTGGATCGCCGGTCGCTTGCCCGGTCTGCTACGCGGGGCCGGACTCGAGGTCGTGGACCAACGACCGAACGTGATCTGCGGCGGCCCCGAGAGTCCGGCGTTCCGCTGGGCGGACTCGTTCTTCCCGACGTTCAGCGAGGTCTTCGAGAACGCCGGGCTCGTCACGCCCGAGGAGCGTCAGCAGTTCCTGGCCGACTGGTCGGCGCGCAAGTCCGACCCCGACGCGCTCTTCTTCTCGCCGATCGTGCTCGACATCGCGGCGCGCAAGGCCAACTAGCGCAGGCCCGGTTCGCGTAGCACCGGCTAGCGCAACGCTTCGAGGTGAGCCTGGACGCTGCGCGCGAGCGCGTCCGGGTCGTAGCCACCTTCCAGCATCGAGACGATGCGTCCCTGGGCCGTGCGTTCGGCCACGTCGCGGAGTCCGCGCGTCATCTGCGCGAAGCCGTCCTCGGTCAGGTGCGTGCTCGACAGGGGATCCGCCGCATGCGCGTCGAACCCAGCCGAGATCAGCACGAGGTCCGGAGCGAAGGACTCCACGGCGGGCAGCAGAACCTGCTCGAACGCGTGCAGCCATTCGCTGTCGCCGGTGCTGGGTGCTTGCGGGAGGTTCAGGGTCGCGCCTTCCCCGGCGCCACGACCACGTTCCTGCGCTGCGCCCGTGCCCGGATAGTGAGGGTGCTGGTGCAAGGACGCGTAGAGCACCGTCGGGTCGTCCTCGAACAGGTGCTGCGTGCCGTTTCCGTGGTGCACGTCCCAGTCGATGATGGCGATGCGTTCCAGGCGGTGGACGGCTTGGGCGTGGCGCGCGGCGACGGCGATGCTGTTGACGAAGCAGAAGCCCATCGCGAGGCCTTCCTCGGCGTGGTGTCCGGGCGGACGAACGGCGCAGAAGCCCGCGCTCCATTCGCCGGCGACGACGCGATCGACGGCGCGGATGCCTGCGCCCGCCGCGCGCCTCGCTGCGTCCCAGGTCAGGACCGAACAGTTCGCGTCCAGGCTGTCGACGTACGGGTGACCGGCTGCGCACGTGGCGCGCACGTGTTCGAGGTAGGCGGCCGGGTGCACGCGTTGCATGGACTCGGCGGACGCCAATGGGGCCTCCTCCGTATCCAGGTCGGAGCGCAGCCCGGAGCGCTCGAGGTGCGCATCCAAGGTCTCCAATCGCAACGCTCGTTCGGGATGACCGGGTCCGGTTTCGTGCTCGAAACACGCTCGATGCGAGAGGAAACCGACCCGCGCGCCCGGCGTCGATCGATGGGGAAGCGTGCCCATGACCTGCGCTAGGAATCGATCGGATCGAGCTGGAAGATCGCCCGGTACTTGTCCTTCTGGATCATCTCCGCGAAGGCGCGATCTCCGGCGAGTCGATTCAGTTCGTCCGCGGTCAACGGCGAGCGTTGCAGCAGTTCCTGGGCGTCCTTGAACTTGCCCATGCGGGCCGAGCACTTCGCGGCGCCGGTGTAGGCGATCCGGTTGCGTCCCGCATCGCGAGGATCGAGGATGACTTTGCGGTAGTCGCGCAACGCATCGTTGTAGTCGCGAATGCGGTAGAGCACCTGCCCGCGAGCCAGGTAGCCCTGCGGATTGTCCTCGTTGTCGTCGATGAACTGGTCGTAGCCGGCCAGCAGCCGTCGGCGCGAGGACCGGTCCCCGCGCGACGCGAGCCAGGCCATGGCCGCTTCGGACAGGTCACGGTTCGGCGTGTCCTGGAGGTCTTCGATCTGCTTCTTCACCGAGCGGTCAGGAGCGAGGTCCAGTTCGCGCAACGTGTCCAGCACCAAGGCGCCGCTCTCGCGGGGCAGCGTGCGTCGTGTGACCAGGCCGACCAGGCCCTCCTGGTGCTCGCGGACGCACAGGTCCGGAACGGCGATGTAGTACGCGAGCAGTTCGCGCAGGTAGATCTGCGAACCCTGCGAGTTCAGCAACGTCAGGACGGCCGGAGCCGCGTCGCGGTTGGCCGTCTGGGCCAGCGCCTGCATGGCGGCGGTGACGAGGTCGGTGTTGTCCTCCTTCAACGCCGCGGTGAGGTACGCGGTGGCCTCGGGACCGCCGAGCTTGGACAACGTCATCAGCGCCTGACCACGCAGCGTCGCGTTCTGGCCGCGCGCGGAACCCAGGATGAGCTCGAGCTGGGGCACGACGCGTTCCGCTTCGGGCGAGCGCGCGAGGACGCGCAGGGCGTTGGCTGCGGCCCGCGGATTCGACGCGCGAACCATGGCCAGCAGGTCGTCCGTGATGGCGGCGGACTGGATCTCCAGCAGGACCAGCGTCACGTTGCTGGCGAGCAGGCGTCGCGTCTGGTACTCGGTGTTCCCGACGACGACCTCGCCGTCCTGGACCGGGACGGTCGCGGACGCGTCCTCACCGGGGTCGATGTGGGGGACCAGCAGTTCCGCGGCCGCCGGACCCAACCCGATCAGGTCTTTCCGCAGATCCCGGACCTTCGCCCCGTCGGACGTCTTCAAGGCCGAGGTCATGCTGGCCAGTGTCTCGCTGATCACGCTCTCGAGCCGGGCCAGGTCCGCCAGGCGTTGCGTCCGCGCCGCACGGGCCAGGTCCTGGAGGCTGCCGCGCTCGTCCTGGACCGTGGAGGTCGCTCCAAGGGCTCCCGAGTCGAGGACCAGGAACGCCGTCAGGAGGAGCGTGAAGTGTCGGAATCCAGTGCGCATGGGTGGTCGGACCCGCAGGTCCGTACGCGTACCCTACGGCGCGTCTCGGGTCGCGCAAAGCACCCAAACGTCTGCGTCTCGGAGCGATGTCCGCGCAGTGCCCCTGGGCGATGGACGCCCCGTCGGAGCGGCCCTCTAGCTGGCCTTGCGGGCGGGGACCAGCACGACCTCGCGGCCATGCCGGACGACACGGCCCACGCAGGTCTGGCTGTCGGTCCTGCCGGGGCGCGCGCAGTAGATGCGCTGCAGGCGGGCTCGGTTGCGGAAGATCCAGGAGTGCATGAGGAATGGATCGGCCATCTGGGCCTGTCCCTTGAGTCCGTGTCGAACCCACCGAGCGGGGCATGCCTTCCAGGCTTTCTGCTGGGGCCCGAGCGCATTCCTGATCCCAACCACCGAACCCGCCCTTTCGCCAGATCCGCGCCTCGGCGAAGATGTGGGGCTCCGCCATGACCAACCATCCGCACAGACTCCCTCCGCCGGACCCGGCCCGACGCGTCGACGTGATCGTCGTCGGCGGCGGGCATGCGGGCATCGAGGCGGCCCTGGCTGCCGCGCGCCTGGGTTCGAGCGTGGCGTTGGTGTCCTTCGACCTGGACAAGGTCGGTGAGATGAGCTGCAACCCCGCGATCGGGGGGCTCGGCAAGGGCCAGATCGTGCGCGAGATCGATGCGCTCGGTGGGGCGATGGGGCGCGTGGCCGACGCGACCGGGATCCAGTTCCGGATGCTCAACACGGGCAAGGGCGCTGCCGTGCGCGCGCCGCGCTGCCAATCCGATCGTCACCTCTATCGCGAGGAAGCCACGCGCGAGGTCCGGGCCGCCGACGGCGTCCAGCTGGTCGGTGGCGCCGTGACGGGTTTGATCGTCGAGGAGCACGCCGGCCAGGATCATGTGCGCGGCGTGCGCTTGGAGGACGGCTCCGAGTGGCGCGCGGGTGCGACGATCCTGACCACCGGCACGTTCCTGCGCGCCATCATGCACGTGGGCGAAACGATTTCCGCGGGTGGTCGCGTCGGAGAACGCTCCAGCGAAGGGCTCTCCGGTGACGTGGCGCGGTTGCAGTTGAAGCTCGGTCGCCTCAAGACCGGTACGCCTCCACGCATGCGCGCCGCTTCGTTCGACTGGGACCGCATGGAGATCCAGGAGGGCGACGCCGATCCGCGTCCCTTCAGCTACGCCACGACCGCGCCGTTCCCGCGCTTGCCGCAGGTGCCGTGTCACGTGACGTGGACCAACGCGTCGACGCACAAGATCATCGCTGACAACATCGGTCGTTCGGCGATGTACTCGGGTCGCATCTCCGGCGTCGGGCCGCGCTACTGCCCGGCTGTCGAGGACAAGGTCATGCGCTTCGCGGACCGCGATCGGCATCAGATCTTCGTCGAGCCCGAAGGCCTTGAAACGGACGTCGTCTACGTGAACGGCGTCTCGACCAGCCTGCCGGCCGAGATCCAGGAGCAGTTCGTCCGCACGATCGTCGGCCTCGAGCGTGCCGAGTTCGTGCGCTACGGTTACGCGGTCGAGTACGACTTCGTCCTGCCCAGCCAACTCGCCGAGACGTTGGCGGTGCGTCATGTGCCCGGGCTCTTCCTGGCCGGACAGATCAACGGCACGTCGGGTTACGAAGAGGCCGCCGGCCAAGGATTGCTGGCGGGCGCGAACGCCGCGCTCTGGCTGCAGGATCGCGAGCCGTTCGTGGTCGCGCGCCACGAGGCCTACATCGGGGTGATGGTCGACGACCTGATCGTCACGCATCCCACCGAGCCGTACCGCATGTTCACCAGCCGTGCGGAGTACCGTTTGCTGTTGCGCAACGACAACGCCGACCGGCGTCTCGTGCCGCGTGCCGCCGAGATCGGTTTGGTCGGCCAGGACGTGCTCGCCGCCGTCGAGCGCAAGGCCGCCACCATCGCGCATGCGGTCAGCACCCTGTCGGCGCGTTTCGTCGAGCCGTCGAAGACCCTGGCGGACGTCCTGAAGCGTCCCGAGGAATCCCTCGCGAACCTCGCTGTGAAGTATCCCGAGGTCGCGGCCCTGGAACTCGATCGCGAGGTTGCGGAGTCGGTCGAGATCGAGATCAAGTACGCCGGCTACGTCGCTCGCCAGGAGGAGACGGTCCTGCGCATGCGCGAACAGGAATCGACCTTGCTGCCGGATGCGCTCGACTACGCGGTGCTGACCGGACTCGGTACGGAAGCGCGCGAGAAGCTGACGAACCTGCGTCCGCGAACGCTCGGCGCCGCGTCACGCATCGAAGGCGTGCGTCCTCCGGACGTCGCCCTCTTGGCCGTACACGTCGAGCGCTGGCATCGCGAACGCGACGCTGCGAACGCGACCTGATCGCTGGGTGACCTCCGCTCGAACCGGGAGTACCGCGTCAGTCACCTTCCTCCCGATAGGGC
>TARA_R110002073_G_scaffold43296_1_pt1 | contig 28563 bp, 19 predicted proteins | sample TARA_R110002073 | Tara Oceans TARA_R110002073 (sample SAMEA4397174) | marine metagenome | biome: Polar Biome; feature: [DCM] deep chlorophyll maximum layer (ENVO:01000326); material: water (ENVO:00002006), including particulate matter (ENVO:01000060) such as... | depth 40 m | reverse complement strand
CCAGGTCCAGCAGGTCCCCGGGAACCGGCAGCTCGAAGGTCGCCTTGCTGTCGCGCAGGACCAGTTGGTGGTCGACGCGGCCCAGTTGGGTCACGACCTGGACCGTCACCGGAAGATCGAACTGGGGCACGAGGAAGTCCGGGTTCTGCACCTGCTTCAGGCTCACCTCGAGCCGCGTGCCGTCCCCGATCAGCGCGTGGCTGGCCTCGAGCACGGGGTGCCCGCCGACCTCGACCCATTGCTGCACGAAGGGCGTGAAGTTGTGGCCTGTGGTGTCGAAGATCGCGCGCACGAGATCGTGCGTCGTGACCAGGCTGTCCGCGTGCCGCTCGAGGTAGACGTGCAACGACTCGAGGAACGCCTCGCGTCCGACGGCGCGCGACATCATCTCGACGACCCACGGGCCCTTGGTGTACAGATGGTTCGCGCGGTCCGGACCGGAGTTGCGCGTGCGCCAGGAATGGGCGAGCGGCGCGCGCGTGCCGCGTCCGCGTGCCAGGTACCACTCGCGATAGCGCTCGAGCCACAATCGGCGTGCGCCTTCGCCCTCGACCTGGCCGACCCATTCCAGCTCGAACCAGGACGCGAAGCCCTCGTTCAGCCACAGGTGCTGCCAGCCCCAGCACGTGACGAGATCGCCGAACCACTGGTGCGCCAACTCGTGCGCGACGAGGATGCGCGGGTCGCCGTCCAGGTCGTCGACCTCGCCCGCCTCGCCGATCAACCCGTCGTTGACGATCGTCAGCCCCGCGTTCTCCATGCCTCCGGTGACGAAGTCGGCCGCGGCGACCTGGTTGTAGGCGGGGTAGGGAAAGGGCACGCCGAGCAGCGTCTCGAAGAACGCCATCATCGCGGGCGTCTCGCCGAATGCGCGCCGCGCCTTCTCCTCGCCCGTTCCCGGGGCGACCCAGTAGACGACCGGCACGTCGCCGACCTGGTCCTCGTAGCGTTCCCAACGTCCGATCGCGACGGCGATCAGATAGGTCGGGATCGCGCGATCCAGGCGCCACGTGACCGTGCGCTCGTCGTTCTCGTGCAACTCTTCCTCGACCTGGACGCCGTTCGCGATGACGCGCATGCCGTGGCCGACGCGGATCTTGGTCTCGACGGTCGTGCGCTCGCTGGGGTGGTCCCAGGTCGGGATCCAATGGCGCAGGCGGAAGCGTTGGTGATGGGTCCAGACCTGGGGCGCGAAGCCCTCGGCATCCTTGCTGGACTCGCGGAAGTAGAGGCCCTGGTCCGGGCGCGCCGCGTAACGGATGGTGATGCGTTCCTCGGCGCCGGCCAGCAGGGGCTCGATCAGGAAGACGCGGATGGTGGGTTCCAGAACTTCGGTCGACAGAAGTCGACCCTGGGAGTCCGTCACCGACTCGATCTCGAGCCCCACGCCGTGCAGCCGGATCTCGTGGGTCGTGCGGGCCAGGCCACGGACGACGTTGGTGGCGGTGCCCTCGACGCCCTTGCCCTCGAAATCGATCGAGAGGTCCAGGGCCAGGTGGACCAGGTCGCAGTCGCGCTCCTCCCCGACGTCGACGACGCTGTCCGGCGACAGGGGCCAGACGGACGGGCGCGGTCCGGGGGACAGGAGCGAGCATCCGGACAGGCCGAGGAGGACCAGGGATGCGCCGAGAGGGACGAACGGCGGCCGTGTGATGGAGGGACGGGTCATGGGAGGGAGTCCGAGCGGCCCGACATGATGGGGCCCCGATCCCCAGCCGCAAGCTCGGAAGCTGTGAGGATTCCGCTCGCCACTCTGTATTGCCGAGGAGGGCCGCAGTAACGTGTCGAGCCAGGGCACAAACCCCTCTCCTCCCCCGAATCCGGCCCCCCACCGGACCCCCTTCGTCACCCATTCGGGGAGCTACCAGGAGAGTGCAACCATGACGGCCAGTACGCGTCACGAGGCGGTTCGAAGTATCACCGCTGAAGCAGCTTTGGAATTCTCCACAGGTCACGAGAGTCACGGAAGTGCGCGTCTCCCCGAGTACTACGGGAGATACGTCTTCAACGACCGTGTCCAACGGGAACGTCTGCCCGGTCCGATCTACAAGGCGCTGCGCCAGGTGATCGAGACCGGCGCGACACTGTCCATGGACATCGCGGATGCCGTCGCGAGTGCGATGAAGGACTGGGCCATCGAGGCCGGGGCCACGCACTACACGCACTGGTTCCAGCCGATGACCGGCATGACCGCCGAGAAGCACGACAGCTTCCTGAAGCCGACGAACGACGGCGGAGCGATGCTCGAATTCTCCGGCCGCGAGCTCTTCCAAGGGGAGCCCGACGCGTCGTCGTTCCCCTCCGGCGGCCTGCGCGCGACCTTCGAAGCGCGCGGCTACACGGCCTGGGATCCGACGTCACCGGCGTTCCTGCGCCGCAGCGCGGAAGGCGCCACGTTGACGATCCCGACCGCGTTCTGCTCGTGGACCGGCGCGGCGCTCGACAAGAAGACGCCGCTGCTGCGTTCGAACGAAGCGCTCAGCCGCGCGTCGGTGCGCATCTTGAACCTGATCGGCGAGAACGACGTCAAGCGTTGCACCGCCAGCACCGGCGCCGAGCAGGAGTACTTCCTGATCGACCGCGAGTTCTTCCACCTGCGCCCCGACCTGCTCGCCTGTGGACGCACGCTGTTCGGCGCGCGCCCGTTCAAGGGCCAGGAGTTCGACGACCACTACTTCGGCAGCATCACGCCGCGGGTCCTGCGCTTCATGCACGACCTCGAGCACGAGTGCTGGACGTTGGGCATCCCCGCCAAGACGCGGCACAACGAGGTCGCGCCGAGCCAGTTCGAGCTCGCTCCGGTCTACGCCGGCGTCTCGGTGTCGGTCGATCAGAACATGCTGATCATGGCGCTCCTGAAAGAGGTCGCCGAACGCCACGGATTCGCCGCCTTGCTGCACGAGAAGCCCTTCGCGGGCCTCAACGGCTCCGGCAAGCACGTCAACTGGTCGGTCACCGACAACCTGGGCAACAACCTGTTCGACCCGGGCAAGACGCCGCACGAGAACCTGAAGTTCATCCTCTATCTCACGGCGACGATCCGCGCGGTCGACCTGCATCAGGACCTCTTGCGCATGTCGATCGCGTCGGCCGGCAACGACCACCGCTTGGGTGCCAACGAGGCTCCGCCGGCGATCATCTCGATCTTCCTGGGCGACCAGCTCGAAGAGGTCGTGCGTTCGCTCATCGAGCGCCGCGCGCCCAAGACGTCCGTCAATGGAAACACGATCCAGCTCGGCGTGACGTCGCTCCCCGACCTCAGCCGGGACATCTCGGACCGCAACCGGACCTCTCCGTTCGCCTTCACGGGCAACAAGTTCGAGTTCCGCGCAGTCGCGTCGAACCAGTCCGCGGCCTACCCGGCGGCGTTCCTGAACACGATCCTCGCCGAGTCGCTCGATCACCTGTCGGACCTGATCGAGGCCAAGGGCGGTCCGGACACCGAGAACATCGAGTCGGTCGTCCGCGACGTGTTGGCCGCGCACGAGCGCATCCTCTTCTCGGGCGACAACTACTCCGAGGCCTGGACGCTCGAGGCCGCTTCGCGCGGTCTGCTGAATCGCCGCAGCACTCCGGAAGCGCTGTCCGACTTCGCGAAGGAGGAGAACATCAAGCTGTTCGAGACGTACCGCGTTCTCTCCCGTGAAGAGGTCCTGTCGCGCTACGTCGTGCAGAACGAGATCTACCTCAACAAGATCAACATCGAAGCCATCGCCACGCGCGACATCGCGATGACGATGATTCTTCCGGCGGCGATGGCCCACCAGTTGCGATTGGCCCAGTCCATCACGGCGCTCGAGACCGCCATGGGCGCCGAGTCCACCGGACCGCAGAAGGAGATTCTCGCCTTGACGACCAGCGCGATCGGTCGACTCAAGGCTGCGGTCGACACGCTCCTCCACACGCAGGAGGAGATCGAACCGGCCGAGATGGAAGAGGGCGCCAAGGCCACGGCCTATCGCGAACGCGTGGTTCCGGCCATGGATCAGGTGCGCGAGACCGCCGACCTGCTCGAACGCCTCATCGACGACGACCTGTGGCCGTTGCCCAAGTACCGCGAGATGCTGTTCATCCAGTAGCGCCTCCCCGGAGTGGCCCACGCAGCGGCCTCCATCCCACGCACCGGCGGTGCCCTTTCCGGGTGCCGCCGGTGCTGCCTTCCGGGCGTGCGCCGGCCCCATCCCCAGAATCTGGGACTCCCCACCGAATCCACCCGGAGCCCACCCGATGAAGGGGTTAGCCTGGATCCCTCCCGTGACCCTCTCCGCACGCAATCTCGAACGCCTCGCAGGCATCATCTGGCTGCTCGTCGGAGCGATGCTGATCCGCAAGGGCGTGACCGGGTTCGACAACACGTCCACGCTGGGCATCTGGATCGCGCTGCCCGTCGGCCTCGTGATCGGTTCGCTCAAGGGCAAGTACGTGCTGAGCCGTACGGCGCGCCGCAACCGACGCAGGATTCGAGCGCTCGCCGAACCGAAGCTCTGGAACGTCTTCACGGTCAAGTTCCTGATCCTGATCGCATTGATGATCGGACTGGCGCAGGGACTCCAAGCTCTGGCCGAGGCCGGACACTTCTCCTGGGCCGCGCTGGTCGGCATCCGCCTCGGCATCGGGGCCGGGTTGATGGTCAGCGCCTTCGTCCTGTTGCTGCCACCTCCCAAGCCCTACGACACCGACGTCGAGCCCGCCGCCAGCAACACCCCGCGCGGCGTCCTGCTGGTCAATCTGGGCTCGCCCGCCTCCCCCAGCACGCGCGACGTGCGGCGGTACCTGCGCGAGTTCCTGTCCGACCCCCTGGTGGTCGAGGCGAACCGCATCCTGTGGGCGTTCGTGCTGAACGTGATCATCCTCCCGCGACGCTCGGGCAGGTCCGCGGCGGCCTATGCCAAGGTCTGGTCGGCCGAGGGCTCCCCGCTCGTCGCCAACGGACGACGTCTGGCCGAGCGGGTCTCGCAGGCGCTGGGAACGCAGTGGTCCGTGCGCCTCGCCATGCGCTACGGCGCTCCGGCCCTGAACGAACAACTGGAAACGCTCGCCGCCCAAGGGTGCCGCGAGATCCGCGTCGTCCCCCTGTTCCCGCAGTGGAGCCGCACGACGAACGGGACGATCCAGGACGCGGTCGCGAAGTGGGCACGTGGACGCCGCGCAGGCCCGGCGGTCTCGATCGCGGCCTCGTGCCCCGATGATCGCGGATACCTGCAAGCCCTGGCCGCGCGCGTGCGCGAGACCCTCGCACACTCCCCCGTCGACCATCACGTCTTCAGCTTCCACGGACTTCCCGAGTCGTACATCGAACGCGGCGATCCGTACGTCCGCGAGTGTCGCCTGACCGCGGTCGGCCTCGCCCAGGAGCTGGGCCTCACCGCGTCGCAGTGGACGCTCGTCTTCCAATCGCGCTTCGGCGACGACCCCTGGTTGCAGCCCTACGCCGACGAGAAGGTCCCGGAGCTCGCGGCCCAGTACCCGCGCATCGCGATCACCATGCCGGGGTTCGCAGCGGACTGCCTGGAGACGCTCGAGGAGATCGGCCTGGCCCTCGCCGCGGACTTCCGCGCGGCCGGCGGGGACGAACTGGTCGTGGTGCCGGCGCTGAACGATCACCCGCTCTGGGTCGATACGGTGGCGCGCATGGCCGCGGGACCGGGACTCGAGGTCCCTCGCGACGGTCAGCAGGATCACCTGGGCCTCCGTGAAGCCCGTCGCGCCTGATCGCGGGTCGCCGTGCTTGGCTCCCCCTGCTGGAATGGGGCACCCAGGAAGGCACGCCTCAGGGCCTTCGAACTGCCGCGCGGAGCCTGGTAGCGAGGGCGGGACTTGAACCCGCGACCCCAGGCTTATGAAGCCTGTGCTCTAACCAACTGAGCTACCTCGCCTTGCAGGAAGGCGAGGACTTTACGGTCCCCGCGGGCACCGGGCAAGGCTCGGCACGGCAAAGGAGGGGACGATCCTGCCCTTGGGTGGCCGGTGGAGCCCATCCCAGGAGTTTTGTCCAGAAATGCTGCTCGCACTTCGCACGACCGGTGTTTGGCAGGTTGAGACCGGATCCGGGGCTTCCCCGGATCGTGGAGCGGTCTCACCTGGCTCCACGGCTGTAGCTGTGGAGCACTCGCTTCCCCACCACAACCTTGGAACCTCACTTCGATGGATCCGGCTTGCACGTGGGGACAGTCGGCCCCGGCTGACCCCAGCCAGGGGCCGCGCGAGAGAGGGAACAGGGCGCACCCGCAATCGTGGGTGCGCCCGACCTCTTTCTGGTGTGGACCTCGTCATGTGAGGGAGGCGTCGGGAGTACCGCGTCCGTCACCTTCCTCCCGGTCGTGCACAACCGGGAGGAAGGTGACGGACGCGGTACTCCCGACGCCTCCGCCGCGGGCGCGATCGGATCCACCCATCCGGCTCAGTCGGCGTCGCCGCGGGCTCTCCGATCCGAAGAGTCCGGCGCGGGACGGATCAGGCGAACTGAGCCCGAACGTGATCGGCCGGATCGTCCTCGCACAGCACGCCGCGGACCGAGTGGTACGAGAGCGGAACCTCGCAAGGCTTGCCGGTCACCCGATCGAACGTCATGCACGTGTCGATCGGCTTGGCGTAGAGGTGCAGCGAAACCGCGGGCTGGCCACCGCGCGGACGGATCAGGTGCAGGGCGATCTCGTCCTGGATGTACGCGACCTCGCCCGTCTTGAAGACCTTCGAACGACCTTCGGCGAGTCCCTCGGGCGTGCTGCGCAGGTGCACTTCCTCGAGTTCGCCCTCGAGCACCGCCATCCAGCATTGCTGCCCGGAGTGGTCGTGGACGGGACTCTCGTGGCCGGCGCCCCAACCGAGAAGCAACATCTCGAACGGGCCGCAACGGTGCACGAGGTTGCGCGTGTACGAGTCCTTGCTGAAATGCAGCATGGAGCGCCAGTCGTCGTGCTCGCTGGCGTACTCCGCCAAGCGAGCGGGCACCTGGGTCCCGCGCGGATCACGTTTCAGGGCGTCCGCGAGTCGCAGACAGAGGTCGTCGATCGGTTGTTGGTTCAAGGGATCGGTCGTGAATGGGGTCGGCGTGGGTCCGCGCTCGGAACGGCGCCCGGGTCCAGGGGCTACTTTACCGGAGTCGCGCCCCGATTCCGTCACCGAACATCAGGGCGTCTCGACCGGGGAGATTCCGCCCCGGGCGGATGCATACAAAATGCAATCGGGATGTCCCGCATCGGGCTCCCCCAGCGCGACCGGCGCGTGCACGCTGCCCTTCGGATAACGCACGTAGGCGCCGGTCTCGTAGGTCCCCCAAGCGTCGCGATAGCCTCCGGCGAGGACCAGGACCTCCTCGACGTCCAGGTGCTCGTGCGGCGGATAACCGCACCCGGGCTGCATGCGGATCAGCACGGTGCCCCCGGCCCCGGCTCCCTTGGCCTCGTCGGTCGCCTCGCTCGCGAGCAGGAACCAGAACACGCCGGGCGAGTTCGTGGCGCGCCAATCGACGTCGGCGGCGTTCACGTCGAGTTGGAGTCCGGGGATCTTCATGGTGGTCGAGCGAGGGACGGGAAGACGCGTCACGTCTTGGGCTTCAGCTTCGGTCGCAGCGTCGTGTTGCGTCCGCTCAGCTGGAACTCGGTCGAGTAGGTCCGGAACTTCGGGTGCGTGACGACGAGCTTCCAACGATACCGCGGCAGCGCGTCGATGCGGTACTCGCCCTTGCGCTTGGTCGCCTTGCTCTCGAAGGTCTTCGAGCCCCAAGGTCGTCCGCCCTCGTCGACGGGCAGGCGCCGCACCGTCACCTTCGCGTCCTGGATGGGCTTGCCGTTCGAGGACACGCGCACGGTCAAGCGACCGACGGTGCGGAGCTCGAAACGACCGACGTCGTGCGTTGCGCCGGGAGCGAGCGCGAGCGTGCCGAGCGGCAGGACCTCCATCCCGGGTGCTTTGGCGGACAAGGTCGTTCGACCAGGTCGCAGGCCCGTGATGCGGAAACGGGTTCCATCCAGGCTGACCGCCGCTCCGCGGAGTCGGTCGAACCGCAATCCGGGGACGGGCCGTTGGTCGCCCTGCACGACGATCTCGCCCTCGATCGTGGCGGGGTCCTTCGGCACGGTCGGTCTCAGGACGATCGTGACGACCTCGTTCGCCGCCTCGGGCATGCTCAATTCGATGCGACTCGCGGGCAAGTAGCCCACCGCTTTGAACTCGAGGAGGGACACCTTGCCCGCCGACAGACCCTCGACCTCGAAGCGACCGAACGAGTCGGTCTGGACGTCGCCGCTCCGGTACCACGGCTTAGCCAGGACGACGAGCTCAGCCCCCGCGATCGCGAACCCCTCCGTGTCGACGATTCGACCGCGAAGCGTCAGGCCCGGATCCAGTTCGACACGCACGACACGCGTCTCACCAGGACGCAGCATGTAGTTCTTGTCCCCCAACTCGGGGTGGCTCACGGTCCCCTTGATCAACTGCCCCTCGCCCACGACGACCGACCAGGTCCCGTCCTCGGCGGTGACGAGCGGAGTGCGCGAGGCCGGATACTCGGCCCTGCGAATGGTCAAGGTCATGGTGACGAGCGCACCTGCGACCGGTTCGCCCGCCGCATCGACGACGAGACCTTGCACGGTCCGCGGCTTGGGAAGATTCACCAGGATCTCGCTCTTGGTGAACTGCCCCCGCGGGGCATCGGCCGTCCCGAACCGCAACGATCCGTCCGTGGCCATGGCCAGCAGCATCGTGGTGGTTCGCGCGTTCTGCTCGAACTGGAACTGCCCCTGCTCGCCCGCCTGCTTGCTGACCACGAACGCGGGAACGGTCGAGGCGATGTCGCTGATCGATTCGAGGTCCTTGTAGTGCTGCTTCACCGCCGTCGCGACGAAGGCACCGGCGGCAGGACTCCCATCGTGCTCGACCACGCGCCCGTTCAGGAAGACGGACGTATCGACGCGCCAGGTCACCTGGGTCAACGGCGGACTCAGGCGTGCGATGCGAGCGGCATATCCGCCCCACGGCAACGTGGCTCTCAGATAGACGTCGCAGGGAGGCAATTCATCGAGCGTGAACGTGCCGTCCCCACCCACCGTGATCGTCTCGCCGCGCGCCTCCGCAAGGTCTCGACCGACACCTTGAGGGATCGGGAACCAATCCACCAGCACGCCCGGAACCGCCTGCTGCGTGCGTCCGCTCTCGATGCGAACGACGAGCTTCGTCCCCTCGGAGCGCAGGAGTTCGACCTCGCTGGTCTCGTCGGGCAGGACGTTGATCCCGGAGACGACGCTGACCACCCCGTAGGGGGCGAGCAAGGCGACGCCGTAGACGCCGCGGTGCATCCCGGTGAACGTGAACTTGCCCTGGTCGTCCAACTCGATCTCTTGGAGAGGGTCGTTGCCGCGCGCGAGTTCGTACTGGGACCAGAGCCCGACCGTGTGCGGTACGCCCGCAGGCAACCGGGCGCCGGTCACGCGCCCCTCGATGCGGCCGAGAGGCTGCATCTCGTAGCGGATGAGCTCGCCGAACTCGGCGTCGGAGCGGCGCATCGACGCGAAACCATCGTGCTCGACGGCGACGGACGGAATGTCCGCAGCGGACCACGGCTGGGAGAACTTGCCCTCCGCATCGGTCGCGATCCGCAGCGCGAAATCTCCCGCGACGAGCTGGACGGTGGCTTCGGCGATCGGCTCACCGTCCACGCGATTCGTGACGATCCCCAGGACGTGCTGCACGCCTTCGAACGCGTGCTCCTGGCCCATCGCCAGACGCCCGCCGTCCTGGATCGAGCTGGAACTCGCCCCGTCGCCGCGCATCCCCTCGCCGAGCAACGTGTCGTCCGCGTCTTCGTCGACGGCGACGATCTGCGGCCCGAGCGGTTCGACGACCGGCGCCGACTGGTTGCTGGACCCGCGCACCGCGAATCCGATGCCGACGGCGAGGACGAGCAACGCAGCCAGTGCGAGGACCGCCCGAACCCGACTCACCCTTCGCTCCCCAAGAGGTCCGGGGACAGGTCGGCGACAGGCTCGTGGATGCCGGTCGCGTCGAGCGTCGGGAAGGAACCGTAGGCGCGCCCCTCCAGGTTGAACTGCAGGACGCGCTCGCCGTCGCGGTCGATGACGCAGACCCGCGTCGAGGCGTCGTCGTCCCCGGGGATCAACGCGAGGTCCGCGGGATGCACGAGCGGCTCCTCGAGGTCGAGTCGTCCCTGGGGGCGGCCGGCACGATCCAGGAGGTGCAATCCCCCGGGCGCACCGGGGGCGCAATCGAGCGCCACGACGATGCGACCATCGGGCATGCGCTCGAACGAGGTCGGGACCTCTTCGCGCGCGCCGGGCAGATCGAGGGCGTAGTGGAAGTTGCCGTCCTCGAAGACCTGGATGCGACGGCGGCCGGACTCGAGGACCGCGACCGAGCCATCATCGAGGCGTACGCGGACGGCGCTCTGGAACAAGCCCTCGGGATCGCCGTCGGGACGCAACGACAGCGTGCGACCGGTCGCGGGATGCATCAACTGCACCGCGTGTCGGCGACGTCCTCCGCTGACCACGGCCAGCACCAGATCGTCGTCCGTACCTTCGACGGCGAGCGCGACCGGTCGTCCCAGTTGCCCGCGTCGATCGGAATCGAGCGACAGGGGGTCACCCAACGTCACGACCTCGCGGCCGAACAACGAGAACGCGCGCACGCGGCACGCCGCCCCGTCCGCGACCCACAGGCGATGATCGTCGTCGGCCGCGAGACCGTCGACCGACGAGCGCCCCATGTCGGTGTCACGGAACGTGAAGCCGCTCTCGAGGCGCCGACCGTCCAGGTCGAACGACGCGATGCGCGCGGTGCGCGCGTGGCGGCCGACGTAGAGAACGCCGGAGCGATGTGCGATGGAGCCCTGCAAGGACCAGAGTGTACGCATCGACACCTACGTGTCGGAAGAGAGTCGTACGAAGACGACCTCGGGTGAGGCACGAAACCGCAGAGGGCCGCCCACGACGCCGATGCCGCGACTCGCGATGAGAACCGTGGGTCCGAGCTCGACGCGCAATCCCGGATGCGGCGGCCCAAATCGAGTCAATGGCCATACATCCATCTGGCCGCCGTGCGCGTGTCCCGAGAACACGGCGACGCATCCTTCGCGTGCGAGCGCCGCGGCCGCTCCCGGGTGATGACACAGACACAGCTCGAGATCGCCGGGTTCGAGGACGGCGCGCGCCGCTTCGATGTCGAGCGCGCGGCCCTCTTCCGGGTCCTCGACGCCGGTGACGACCATTCGCCGCTCCGCGATGCGCACGCCTTCGTTGCGCAGGAATCGCCAACCGTGTTCAGCGTAGCTCGCAGCCAGTTCGCCTTCACGACGATCGCGGTAATCGTGATTGCCGAACACTCCGAAGACACCGAGCGGTGCGCTCAAGCTGCCCAGTTCGGCCCGGACGAGTTCAGCTTCCTCATGCCGGTTCGCGACGAGGTCTCCGGTGAACACGATCACGTCGGGATTTCGAGCCTTGACCGTCGCGAGCACGTGGTCCAGGTCACGCCCCTTCAGGAACGGCCCCGCATGCACGTCGGACAGGTGCGCGATCGTCAGGCCGTCCAGGTCGGCGCGAGCTTCGGGAATGCGCACGACCTCCTCGCGGACGCGCAGTCCACGCGGACTCAAGTGCCGCCAGCGGTACCAGGCGCGGCCGCCCAACATGCGCAGCACGCATTCGGACGTTCGGAAGAACGTGCGGCGCAACCACGAGTGCCGGCGGACCGGCTGACGCAACGGGTCCGCGCGCGTCATCGCGTCAATCGGTGGTCCCGACGCCGCGCTCGGTCGGCTGCCCGACAGCAAGTATCACCTCGCCTTCGGCATCGATCCATTTGGGCTCACCGGCACGCGCGGTCAAGCGCATCCGCAGGCCAAGGGCAGTCATGTCCAAGACGTCCCCGGCCTTCAGATCGGCGAGGCCCAGCCCGCACTGCACGGTCAGCGGTCCGGTGACCTCGATCGAGCCGGAACCCAGGTCGAAGATCAGCGGCGTGCGCTGTTGCAGGCGCACGGCCGCGTTCGGTTCCAGGCGAATCCGCGCGTCACCCAGCACCAGGTCCGCGCGACCGTCGGGACCGGATTCGACGACCTGGCCGCCCATCAACTTGGTCGGGGCGTCCTCGACCGCGGAACCGCTGATCGAGACCTCGCCCGCCAGCCGGGTCACGACGACCGACGGCAGGGTCGGGAAATCGCGCGTGACGGCCCACATCAGGATCGCCATCAATGCGGGATAGAGGAACAGGCGCAAACGCGAGCGCTTGCCCGCGACGCCACGTGACTCGTCCTCCTGCATCTGGCGCCGCGCCATGGCGCGCGCCTTGGTCTCCTGGTCGCGGACCTCCCGGCGCGCGTGGCCCAAAGCCGCGGTCGTCTCGACCATGCCCGCCCAAACCCCTTTGCACTCCGGGCAGTCGTCCAGGTGCGCCCGCAAGCGCTCGACCTCGGCCCCCGGCAGGCTGGACGATAGGTGCTTCCGCGCGAGGTCGCGCATCTGGCTGCAGAGGTCGGTCGGGTCGGGAGAGGACATCAGGAACGGAGCGACGGCCCCTGTGCATCATCGGCGGGGATCCCGGGATTCCCTCGCCCCAACCGGACAACTCTTCGCCGCGCGACGCGATTCCCGGCCTGGATGGACGGGGGCCCGATGAAGCGCGAGCTAGGCCAAGCGCCGGGCACCCGCCGCGATGCGCGCGAGCGATGCTTCGAAGCCCAGCAGGTCGAGCGTCTGGAACAGGTCCGGACCACCGGGCTGTCCGGTCAGGGCACAACGCAACGGCTGGAAGAGGTCCGGGATCTTGGCGTCGTGCTCCTGGACCCAGGCTTTGGTCGCTTCGCCGAGTTCCAGGGCATCCCCGATCGATCCGCGTTCGTTCAGCCAGCCGGCGTAGGCCTCGAGCAGTTCGACGCGACGGTCACGCTTGCGCGCTCCCTTCTCGGCCTTGGGGTCGTACACGACGGCATCGTCCGCGACGAAGAAGTGACCGATCCATGCGGGTAGATCGGCGTACAGGTTCAGGCGCTCCTGGACCGAAACGACGACGCGCTCGAACCACGCGCGACGGTCGGCGATCTGGTCGGCGGTGAGCAGTCCGGCTTCGATCACGAAGGGCGCGGTGTGGTCGACGAGTTCGGCCGGGGACTCCTGGCGCAGGTACTCGCCGGCGAGCCAGCCGAACTTGTCCATGTCGAAGACCGCGCCGGCCTTCGACACGTCCGTGGCCTCGAAGTTCTGGACGAGTTGCTCCATCGAGAACACCTCGGTCTCGCCATCGAGCGCCCAGCCCTGCAACGCGAGGAAGTTCAAGATCGCCGCCTTGGGATACCCGTTCGCGCGATAGTCCCCCAACGACGTGTCCCCGGTGCGCTTGCTCAACTTCTTGCGATCCTTGCCGAGCATCAACGGCAGGTGCCCGAAGTCCGGCGCTTCGAGCCCGAGCACGCTGTACAGCAGGATCTGCTTGGGTGTGTTGGTCAGGTGCTCCTCGCCGCGCAGGACGTGGCTGATCTGCATGTCGATGTCGTCGCACACGACGACGAAGTTGTAGGTCGGGTTGCCGCCGCCGCGACGCACCAGCACCCAATCGTCGATCTCGGCGTTCGGGAAGGTCACGTCCCCGCGCACGAGGTCGGTGAACGACGTCTCGCCGTCCGGGATGCGGAAGCGCAACGCGAACTCCTCGCCGGCATCCGCGCGCCGCTGGCTCTCGGCCGCATCCAGGTCACGATCCTCGCCGCGGTAGGCCACCATCTGCTTGCGGGCCTCCTGTTCGGCGCGCCATGCATCCAGTTGTTCGGGCGTCGAGAAGTCGCGGTAGGCCACGCCCATCTCGAGCAGCTTCTGGGCCGTCGCGCGGTGACCGTCCACCCGCTCGCTCTGCATGTAGGGCACGTGCGGACCGCCGATGTCGGGCCCCTCGTCCCAATCGAGACCGAGCCAGCGCAGACCCTCGAGGATCGCGTCGAGCGATTCCTGGGTGCTGCGGCCCGCATCCGTGTCCTCGATGCGCAGCACGAACGTGCCCTCGTGGCCGCGGGCGAACGCCCAGTTGAAGAGAGCGGTGCGGCACAGACCGAGGTGAACGGTGCCGGTGGGACTGGGGGCGATGCGGACGCGGACGGGACGGGACACGGGGTGGCTCCTCTGGGAAATGGCGCGACGAGGATAGCCGCGCATCGACCCGAACACCCGAGCCGACGCCGGTTCCTGCGCGGTCCGGGAACTCCGGGGTGGGGAATCGCCCCCACCGAGGCTAGATTCGAGGCCATGTCCAACACGTCCCTCACCCCCGACTTCGTCCGCACGCTCCCCAAGGTCAGCCTCCACGACCACCTCGATGGCAGTCTGCGCCCCATCTCCGTGCTCGAGTTGGCCAAGCAGCAGGGTTACGAGGGCCTGCCGGAGAGCGACCCCGATGCTCTGGGCGAGTGGTTCCGACGCGGCGCGAATCGGGGCAGCTTGGCGGAGTACCTCGAAGGTTTCGCCCACACGATCGCCGTGATGCAGACGACGGAAGCGCTCGAGCGCGTCGCCTACGAGTACATCGAGGACATGCACGCCGACGGCATCGTCTACGCCGAGGTGCGCTTCGCCCCGCACTTCCACACCGAGGGCGGCCTGGGCCTCGACTCGGTCATGGAAGCGGTGATCAAGGGCCTCGAGCGCGGGCGCGCCGAGCACAAGGTCGAGTTCGGCGTCATCGTCTGCGCGCTGCGCAACCAGCCCGCGGAGCTCTCGCTCAGCCTGGCCGAGCTCGCCGTCGCCTGGTTCGGGCGCGGCGTCTGTGGCTTCGACCTCGCCGGCGAAGAAGCCGGGCACCCGCCCAAGCACCACCTCGACGCGTTCCAGTACATCAAGCGCCACAACGGCTCGATCACGATCCACGCCGGCGAGGGTTTCGGCCCCGAGAGCATCTGGCAGGCGCTGCAGTTCTGCGGCACGCATCGCATCGGCCACGGCACGCGCCTGGTCGAGGACATCGCCGTGTACGAGGGCAAGGTCATCCGCCTCGGCAGCCTGGCGAGTTACGTGCTGGACCATCGCGTCCCGCTCGAGATCTGCCTCTCGTCGAACGTCCAGACGGGCGCGACGCCGTCCATGCAGGAGCACCCGTTCCCCACGTTCCTGGGCCTCGGCATGCGCGTCACGCTCAACACCGACAACCGCCTGATGAGCGGCGTGACGTTGACCGACGAGTACATGCTGGCGCACAAGGAATTCGGTCTGGGCCTGCAAGCGATGGAGCGCGTGACCGTCAACGGCATCAACGCCGCCTTCTTCCGCTACAAGGACCGCGATCGGGTGCTCAAGGACGTGATCCTGCCCGGCTACGCGGCCGCGCGCGAGGAACTGGGCATCGCGCCTTACTGATCGATCGGCTCTCGACGGGATCGCGCGGCCGACGTACCTTGCTCGCCATGAACGAGATGCGCCTGCACGACCCCGAGGCCTTCGCCGGCCGCGTCGAGATTCGCACGATCGAGAGCTCGTTGCTCAAGGGCAACCCGCTGGGCGATCCGCACCGCCGGGACGTGCCGGTCTACGTCCCGCCCGGTGAGGCGCGCGACCTGCCCGTCGTGTTCGTGCTGACCGGCTACACGGGCCGCGGCCAGTCGCTCCTGGAATCGCATCCTTGGAAGGCGAGCGTCGCGCTGCAGTACGACCGTTTGGTCGCCACCGACAAGGCACCGCCGGTGCTGCTCGTGTTCCCCGATTGCTTCACGCGTTTGGGCGGCAGCCAGTACGTGAACAGCTCGGCGGTCGGTCTCTACGAGGACCACGTCGTGGAAGAACTCGTCCCGTTCGTCGATGCGCACTGGTCGACGCAATCCGGAGGCCGCGGCGTCTGCGGCAAGAGCTCCGGCGGCTTCGGCGCCCTGCACCTCGGCATGCATCACCCGGACACGTTTCACGCCGTCGCGTCGATCAGCGGCGACTGCGCCTTCGAACACGGCTATGCGCACGACTTCCTGCCGGCCTGTCGCGGCCTGCTCGAGCACGGCGGCGACCCCCAGGCGTTTTTGACCAAGTTCGAGACCGATCACAAGCTGAAGGGCGACGGCCACGCGGTGATCTCCCTGCTGGCGATGGCGGCGTGCTACTCGCCGAACCCGATCGCGCCTTTGGGCTTCGACCTGCCGGTGAACCTCGAGACCGGGGAACGCATCAAGGACGTGTGGGACCGTTGGCTGCGCTTCGACCCGGTCGTCGCGGCGGCGGCTCACGTCGATGCGTTGAAGAGCCTGAAACTGCTGCACCTCGAAGCCGGCAAGCGTGACGAATTCCACCTGCAGTTCGGCTTGCGGATCCTGGTACGCAAGCTGAAGGAACTGGGCGTCCCCCATGTCCACGAGGAGTTCGAGGGCGGCCACTTCGACATCAATCACCGCTATCTCGGGGTCATCCCCAAGCTGGTGGAGGCCCTCCGGGGCTGATCCTGTCGATTCCGCCCCCTCGCGGACGAAAACGCCGCAAGAACCGACCGCAGGATCTCCGGAAGGGATGAATAGCCCCGGGTCGAATCGGTAGCTTAGGCACCGTCGCTCGAACCCTGTCACCCTCGACCCCCCGAGGTGGCTGCCCCCGACCCGCGAGCGTCCGGAGACTGACCTATGGGATTCCTGCCTGACGAGTGGACGCTGAGAACGACCTATATGGTCCTAGGTGCCGCCGGCGGTGCCATTTTGAGCATCCAGATGGTCCTGATGCTGATCGGCGTCGACGGCGAAGGTGACTTCGATGCTGATGGCGACTTCGATCCGGGCAGCGACGGGATGGGACTGCTCTCCATCCGCGGCGTCGCCAGCTTCCTGACCTTCTTCGGCCTCGTCGGATGGTACGGACTCGAGAACGGCTGGTCGGCAGCCAAGTCGTCGATGGTCGGCCTGGCCGCCGGCTCCGCGATGATGCTGTTGGTCGCGTTCATCATGACGCAGTACCGCAAGCTCGCGTCCGAAGGCAACCTCGACCCGGGCAACGCCGTCGGTACGACGGCCTCGGTCTACCTGAAGATCCCGGGCAACAACTCGGGTCGCGGGAAGATCACCGTGTCCATCCAGGACCGGACGCACGAATATCAAGCCACCACCAAAGGTCCGGAGATCCAGACGGGCTCCGAGGTTCGCGTGGTGCGCATGATCACCGAGAACACGTTCGAGGTGGAGGCGATCTCGTAGTCGATCGGCTGCGACACGACCCTCTGCCCTGCTCCACTCCCTTTCGCACTGGATCCAGATCCGACGGCAACTCCTTCGATGCCGCCCATCCTGATCCTCGTATCCATCATCTTGGTTCTGGCAGGTTTCCTGCTGATCCTCGCTAGGCGCACGAAGCGCTGACATCGACCTCTAGGAGGCTCCACTTGCTACAGACAATGCTCCCTCTCGCCGTGATTCAAAACGGCATCATGGACGGGGACGCCGCGATGGTCTTCATCGTCCTCGCCATCGTTCTGGTCCTTGCGGGCTTCATGCTCATCCTGGCGCGTCGCTACAAGCGCTGCCCCTCGAACAAGATCCTGGTCGTCTACGGACGTACCGCGAAAGGTCAGTCCGCGAAGCCCATCCACGGTGGTGGCACGTTCGTCTGGCCGCTGATCCAGAACTTCGACTACCTCGCGCTGGATCCGATGCAGATCGAGATCCCGCTCGAGGGCGCGCTGTCCCTCGAGAACATTCGAGTCAGCGTTCCGTCGGCGTTCACCGTCGCGGTCGGCACCGAGAAGGAGGTCATGACCAACGCGGCCGTGCGCCTCTTGTCGCTGTCGCGCGGCGAGATCATCAAGCAGGCCGAGGACATCATCTTCGGTCAGTTGCGCCAGGTCATCGCCTCGATGCGGATCGAGGAGATCAACCGGGATCGCGACGTGTTCCTCAGCCGGGTCCAGAGCTCGCTCGAGCCCGAACTGGCGAAGATCGGCCTCGTGCTGATCAACGTGAACATCAAGGACATCACGGACGAGTCGGGTTACCTCGAGGCCATCGGTCGCAAGGCGGCCTCCGAGGCCATCAACCAGGCCGAGATCGACGTGGCCCAGCAGAACCAGCGCGGAGCCATCGGTGTCTCCGAGGCCGAGAAGGAGCGCGCGATCCAGGTCGCCGAACGTGAGAAGACGCGAGACATCGGCACCAAGACCGCCGAGCGCGAGCGCGCCGTCCGCTTGGCCGAACTCGACAAGGAACGCGTCATCGGCGAGCAGACGTCGCAGTTCGAACAGGAGTCCCAGGTCCGTGACTCCGAACGCGAGATGCGGATCCGGGTCTCCGAGGCGAACGCCAAGGCCGTCACCGGTGAGAACGAGGCCAAGGCCATCGTCGCCGCCACGAACGCCGACCTGAAGGTCCAGGAAGCCGACGCGTTCCAGCGTGGTGAGACCCGTCGCCGCGAAGCCGACGCCGCGGTCCGCGAAGCCCAGTATCTGGCCGAAGCCAAGGCCGCCGAGGCCGAGGGCAAGAAGAACGAAGCGCAGAAGCGCGCCGAGCTCGAAGCGTCCGCCAAGGCCGAGAAGGCCCAGACGATCGTCGACGCGCAAGCGCAGGCCGAGAAGGTGCGCATTCTCGCGGAAGGCGAGGCGGCCGCGCTGTACGCCAAACTCGAGGCTGAGGCCAAGGGTCAGTACGAGATCCTCGCCAAGAAGGGTATGGGTCTCAAGGAGATCGTCAACAGCTGTGGCGGCGCCGACAAGGCCTTCCAGATGTTGATGCTCGAGCACATCGACCACATCAGCGAAGTCGCCGCCAAGGCGATCAGCAACATCAAGTTCGACAAGGTCGTCGTCTGGGACGGGGGCAACTCTGGTTCCGGCGGCGGCGGCAAGTCGGGCACGGCCGGATTCCTCAGCAGCCTGGCGGGTTCGCTCCCGCCCGCGATGCAGATGATGAAGGACATCGGCGGCGTCGAGATGCCGGAGTTCTTCGGCAAGATGGTCTCGGACGCGAAGAAGGCCGAGGTCGTCGAGACCGAACAGGTCGAGGACGCGGCCTCCGAGTAGACCTCGAGTGTTCCATGCGAACCGCCGGGTCCCCCACGACGTGGGAGGCCCGGCGGTTTCGTATTCCGATGGTTGGCGGTACGGAGACGTGCGAACGAACCTGCGGGCCAAGACCGAACGGCCTCGCAGGTAGGGGGAGCCGCCCGACTTCAACCCGATCTCATCCGGCGGACCGATGGCGGCGTTCACCACCATTGGCCCGCCGGATGAGATCGGGTTGAAGTCGCGTGGCTCCGGATACCCGGGAAACTTGGGAATCGATGTCGGAGGTGGTGCATGGGCTGCACGTCAGTGGATGAGCCGGGCAGGATTTCGCGACACGGTTCGCGATCGGCCAGGCCGCCATTCCACCACCTCACTCCCGAAACCCATGTTCCCCATCTTCACGCTCATCGGCGGCCTGATCGCCGCCTCGCCCCTGATCCTCGCACGCAAGCCAGGCGCCAAGGTGATCTTCGACAAGATCGCCCCCTACCAAGCGATCGTCGGCGCCGCGCTGTTCACGCTCGGCATCGTCTGGCTCGTGCGCTGGTTGCCCTTCGCGGGCAGCGCGTTCAGCTCGGTTCGCCTGATGCTGATCCCCGCCATGATCCTGGCGAACCTGGCCGTCGGCTTCGTGCTGGGTTTCGGCCTGATTCGCCGTGTCCTGGTCAAGAACGCAGCCTCCGCCGCTAAGGGTGAAGTGATCTTCGGCAAGCTGCAACGCGTTCAGGCACAGCTCGGCATCGCTACGGTAGGACTGGGTGCGATCTCCTTCGTGATCTGATCGGTCCGCTGAAACACAAGAACCCCGCAGGGCCTCCAACGAGGCGCTGCGGGGTTCTTGCGTGCCCACAACCCAAGAGAAGGTCAGTCGGAGTCCGACGCCCCAGCGGCACGAGCCCGCTTGAGCATGTCGTCGACCACGCCCAGGTTCGGGTGGTCCGCACCCAGCAGCTGCTCGAAACGAACGCGGCTCTGCTCGAGTGCCTCGATCGCGGTGCGGTACTTCCCGAGGTGGATGCGCGACTCCCCCAGATGGGCGAGAGCCTTGGCCGACATCATCTCGTGCCCCATGGCCTCGAACGTGGTGAACGCGGCCTGGAACTCGTCGTGAGCTTCGTCGTATCGAGCCAGCCCGTACAGGCACTGGCCCCGCAAGTTGCGGCCGAGTGCGACGTCGCCGTGCCCCTCGCCGAAGTTCCATCGGTCGATCTCGAGCGCGTCGTCGATCCGTTCCAGGGCTTCAGAAAACTGCCCGGCCTCGAACAGGAGCTGGGCTTCCAGGGTCAGGAATCCGCTCAACTGACCGTCGTGCTCGAGGTTGCGCCCACGCGCTTCCTCGGTGCCGAGCTGCATGAGCGTCAAACGCTCGCCCAAGGTCCGCCCCATCATCGGCGACAGGGCCCAGGCCTGGATCGCCTCGAGACGCAATGCGTCTCCGGGCGGTAGATGCTCCCTTGCATGGTCGTGCGCGTCCGTGAGATCGCGCACGTGCTCCACGTCGTTGCCCAACTGCATGTGGATCGCGAGTCGCGTGTTCAGCAGACGCGCACGAATACGCGCGTCCTCGACGCCCGAATCCGGCAGTTCCTCGAGCCCACGGTCGGCCCAGATCAAGGCTTCCTCGAGTTCGAAGGAGCGCGTCAGAACCGTGGCGATCTCGGCGATGACCTCGACCCGGAAGCTCCGGTTCTCCGGCAGGTCGGCGAGTTGCTCCAGGATCGTGAGCATCTCGGTCAGCGCCCCCTCGTAGCGCTCGTCGGACGCCATCTCGCGGGCGCGATTCAACGTGCCCACCAGCGTCGTCACCAATTCGGATTCACGATCGTCAACCACACGTTCCGAGCGCAGGGCCCTTTCGCGGGTCGCCTTCAGCTCGGCCTCACGGTCCTCGACGGCGCGATCCGACCGCAGAGCCCAAGCGCCTGCACCCAGCCCCACCACGATCGCCAGCAGCGCAGCAGCCTGCCAGGGATTCCGACGCCCACGACGCACCATCCGCCCGACAATCCCCGTGCGGCGCGCCAGGATCGGGAATCCCGACAAGTGTCGTTCGAGGTCCTCGGACAAGGCGGTCGCACTCTCATAACGATCGCTGGCACGCTTGGCCATGCAGGTCGCGACGATCGTGTCCAGGTCCCCCGCCACGGCGCGGCGCTGTGTGCCCGTACGCCTGCGGCTGGGCGGTTCGGGATCGACGTCGAGCACGCGCTGTTCGATGTCGTGCAGGGTGCCGTCCTCGCGCCAGGGACCGGTCTCGGCCAGCATCTGGTACAGGATCACGCCCAGCGAGAACACGTCGCTGCGCTCGTCGGCGGGCTCGCCGCGGATCTGTTCGGGACTGGCGAAGAGCGGCGTGAACAGTCGCTGGCCGGTGCTGGTCAACCGTGCGTCGTCGGTCTCGGTCGCGTCGCGCTGGGCGATCCCGAAGTCCAGCAAGCGCGGCTTGCCGTCGCTGCGAACCAGGATGTTGCCGGGCTTGAGGTCCCGGTGAACGACGCCGCGCGCATGAGCGTAGCGCACCGCGTCGACGATCTGGGCGAACAACTGAAGGCGCTCGCGGATCCCCAAGTCCTCCTCGCGGCAATAATCGTCGACATGCCGTCCATCGACGTAGTCGAGCACCAGGTACGGCTGCCCGGTGTCGCTCGTGCCGGCATCGATCAGGCGCACGATGGACTCGTGGTCCAGGTCGGCCAGCGTCTCCCGCTCGCGCTGGAAGCGTTGCACGAGGGACTCGGCCGGGTGGCCCGAGCGCAGTCGTTTGATCGCCACGTCGCGCTGGAACTCGCCATCGGTTCGGCGCGCCAGGTCGACCTCGCCCATTCCACCGACCGCGATGCGCCGCACCAGGGTGTACGGTCCGAAGACCTCGCCGGGCAGGATGTCCACGTCCTCGACCCGATCGGCCTCGTCGCCGGGATCCTGATCGAGCAAGCGACGGACCCAAGCCTCGACCGCCGGTCGCGCACGATGCAACTCGTCCAACCGTCGTTCGCGCTCCTCGCGACCGAGGTCGGCGAGGTCCAGGAAGAGGTCGCGCGCCTCGAGCCAAGTGGCTTGTTCGTCGGGCTCGGTCTGCATGGCTACGCTGGACCCTAACTCGGTCCGGAGGGGATGGGGAACCGGAAACGCAGTTGGGAGCGCACACCTGTTCGAGGTGTACGCTCCCGTCCCATCACACGTCACTTTCGGGGGAAGTCGAAAGCACTAGTGAAACGTCACCGCAACGGCGTTCGTGAAGTTCGAGGTCGACATGCCGTTCACGTTGTCGCGGTGCCACGCCTGGAAGTACCAGGTCTCGCCGGGCATCGCGGACTGGATGCCCCACGGGCGCACCAGGGCGGTCGGGTCCACGCTGAACTGCATCGTTCCGGCCGCGCCGGACGATTGAAGTTGGTCCGTGTAGCGACCTACCGAGCCCGAGACGCACAGGATGCCTTCGCTGCTGCTGGGGTAGCTGACTGCATTGCTCCCCGAGACGAGCAGGAATCCGTACTCGTTCGCCGGAAGGTCGAGGCAGGAGATCAAGTGGTTCTCCGTCGTCGATTGGGTCCCGGTCATACGCATCCAAGAACGCGTTCGACCACCGTCGTCGCCGACCGAGTTCGGGGTCGCGTCGCAGAACTGGCGACCGACCGCACGCGCGGTCGACTGCGGAATATGGGAGTGGTACACCACCGCACCGTTGATCTGGCCGAAACCGGTCGTGCTGGCTCCGTTCTGACGGGACCACACCACGGCGGCGAAGCGGGAGCCCGAATCGTCCTCGCCGGACCAGACGGAACCGATCGCCAAGTCGATCTCGGGATCGTCGGTGGTGGCCAGAGCGACGTGTCGCTCGCTCAGCGCGATCCGTGCATCGGTGCTCGCTTCGGTGATCTCCCCGGAAGCCATGTAGACCTGCCATTGTTCGGCCCCCAGGTCGTCGTAGTCCTCTTCGAGGTACGCCACGAGGAATCCACGACCGTTGCCGGCGAGGACGGGTCGACGCTGGTGCAAGGACCTGTCGAAGTTCTCCATACGACCCAGGTTCGATTCGGGACCGATCTCGTCACCGCTGATGACGCGCATGTAGATGCTGAATCGCTCGCCGGTCGGGTGCGTCAGATCCATGACCCGCGTCTCGTAGGCGATGACGAAGGGACGTGCTCCCGTGAAGCTGATGTCATCGTTCATCAAGGACGTCGTCGTCGGGTTCGCGTTGTTCGTCCCCGAGTCGACCACGATGTTGCCGGTCCCCGCACCGAAGTTCCCGTCGAAGTAGACCGTACGTGCCATGACCTGACCGAGACCGTCCTGGTCGTTGTCCCGGATCCAGGTCAGGGTCCAGAAGTCACCGAACTGAAGCGTGTCGCCAAGTCCTTCGGAGATCGAAGGAGTGATGTCGTGGTTCGTCGCGTCCGGGAGGTTGACGATCGCGGTGTCGAACGAGCCGGTCCAGTCGATGATGCGGTAGGAGATGTTGCTGTTGTCCGGGGTGACCAGGTGCGACCAGGTCACACAGAACTGGGACTCGGAGCCTGGAACGGCCCGATCGCATCCCCCCACATCGACCATCGGCTTGGGCGCTCCCGTGCTACTGATGTTGAACGCAGAGCCGATGGTCGCGAAGGCACCGGCGTCGACGAATCGTCCCTTGACGACGGAGCTCAGGATGCTGAGGGACGAGTCGACCGATCCGACCACGAGGGCACGGTCGTGTCCCCTGGAGTAGGCGACCCGGGGACCGCGCCAGTTCTGGTTCGTGAGATCGATGGGCAGGAGCGACTCCTGCACGGTCATGTCGCTGTTCCACTTGGTGACATAGGCGTCCGAGTTGAGCGCGGAGGTGTATTCCTCCCAACAGACCATGTACTCCCCGGTGAGTCCGCAATAGGCGACGTCGGGACGCGCATCGTCCGCAGCACTGATCGCGAGCACGTTGGTCGTGAGCAAGGGGTCCACGGTGACCGGGAACACGGCCGACGTCAGGAACGCATCGGGGACGGTGAGAACGATCCTCTCGCCCGTCCAGGTGCGTTGAATCTCCATCTGGCGCCCGCTCGCATCCAGCACGACAGCGGTGCCGTACTCGACGCTGCCGAAGTGACCATGACCGAAGGAGAGGTGCTCGCCGTGGGCTTGGGCCTCCAGTTCCGTTTCGACGTCGAGCTCCAGGATGAGGTCGCCCTCGCCCTTGAACTGCTGGAACACGAAGGTCTGCTCGATGGCATCCAGTCCGAGGTAATGAACCTCTTGGAAATCGGCGCGCTTCGTCGTCACGATCCCCGCCTGGACGGACGGAAGCTCAACGACCTCCGTGTCCAGAATCGCGCAACCGCGCGTCACCTGGGAGACGTCGAACCGCACCGGCCACTCCTGGGGAGACTCGGGACCGAAGACGGGATAGATGGTCGTGCCGGTCGCGTCGAAGCGAGCGCGCATGTCACGGGTCCGCGCCCAGACCGCGCCGTCCTCATCGACATCGACGAGCGGTGCGGTCAGAAGTTCGCGAACGGGAGCGATGGAGCGGCTCGCCTGGACGAGACCGTCGGCTTGGGAGCCATCCAGGGAGGAGTTGAAGTCCTGCGGCCCCTGGGCAAGGGAAGTTCCGGCCAGGATGGCGGCCGTGAAGGACAAGAAGAGCGTGGGATGTTGCATGATTGAGGTGGTGGTGGTTCGCACCTCCGAACGAAGGGCGAGGTCGTGATGACGCTCCCGATCGGAAGCGACGAACGGAGCGGCTTGGGCTCCAACCGAAGGCGTGCGACGCCCCTCCACGACCCGACAGGAATCTCGAGATTTCGCCCTGGGCGCCTTCGATCTCGGAATCGCCCACCGGCGAGAAAGCGTGCGCCAGGGCCTCGAAACGGCGGATCCGAGCGCCGTTGCGCTCCACGCGAGTTTCCGGAATTACGGTCCAGATGGGTCGCCCCGGATGCGGACCGACCCGGTTCGGGATCAACAGGGCGCCCCCTCTGTGTCATCATCACGGGTCGGCGCGACGTCCGCGCCCGCCCTCGATGAATCCTCATATCACGCAACTGCTGGTGTCCGTGCGCAGCGGGGACGACGATGCCCTGGACGACCTGCTGGCAGCGCTCCAGGACGAACTGCGCACGATGGCGGCACGGCATCTGTCGAAAGAGCGCGCGAACCACACGTTGCAACCGACGGCGCTGGTCAACGAGGCCTACTTGAAGCTGATCGACCAACGCGATCGCAGCTGGGAGGACAAGGACCACTTCTTCGCCATCGCGTCGACGGCCATGCGCCGCGTCTTGCTCGAGAGTGCCCGTGCCCGCTTGGCCGACAAGCGTGGAGGCGGCGCCCAGGCGGTGACGCTCTTCGAAGCCGCCTCCGTCCTCGAGGAGGAGCCCGAATCCCTGATCGCGCTGGACGAGGCATTGATCGAGTTCGCGAAGATCGACCCCGAGGGCTCGCGCATCGTCGAGCTGCGCTGGTTCGGGGGCCTCAGCAACGATGAGGTCGCCAAGGCGTTGCAGGTCTCGACGCGCACCGTGGAACGCAGTTGGCGCGCATCGCGTGCTTGGTTGCGCGATCGCCTGACCAGCGAATAGGGACCGCGCCAGGAATTTCGAGGATCGTTGTCGGGTTCGAGCGAACGGAGGCACGGGTAGGAGTGACCGCCATCGCGGCCCCCTTCCCCCATCGCCCCGGATCCCCATGCTCCGTCCCCAATCCGCCCTCGACGTCTGCGGCCCCCTCGCCCTGTTCACCCTGGTTCTCCTGTCCACCGCCGCCGCGGTTCACGCGGACGAGGTCGTGGACCAGACGAGCCCCGCCTCGAACTCGGACTTCTACTGCTCGGATCCCGTCAACGTCTGGCAGCAACAGATCCGTGCAGGGATCGGCGGGCGCCTGCAGAAGCTCGAATTGGTCGTGCGCGGTCCGATCGGAGCCGAGGTCGACGTGCGCCTACGACCTTCGAGCGCGTGGTCGACCGACGCCCCCGTTTGGTCGACGCACTTCGTGAAGACCGCCCCGGGCAGCGAGACGGTCCAGTTCGACGTCGAGTCCGCGAACCTGATCCTGGCGGCCGGCGACACGTTCGTCGTGGAGCTGCAGGGCAACGACACCGGCGCCGAGGTCAAGGGCAGCTACGTCCACCCCACGCAGGGTGCGCCGACCTACCCGGAGCCGCTCATGTTGACCGTTCCCGGTACCTACCAGGACGGCGGCTGGCGCATCGGGTTCCGCACGTGGATGGAGACGGACCTGAGTCAGCCAGTCTGCGTCTCGACCGCGAACTCGTCAGGGTCGGCGGCGACGCTCGCGGTGACCGGCTCGTTCGATCTGGCCGTGAACGATCTCGTCCTGCGCGCGGCTCCGGCACCGGTCGGACAACCTGGGTTCTTCGTGTACGGGCCCGAATCGGACGTCGTCCTCCTCGGGGACGGGATCCTCTGCGTCGGCGGTGGCGCGCTCGGCATCGCCCGCCTGCCGATCGAATTCGTCGATGGCGCCGGTCAGCTGATGCACCCGCTCGACGTGCAGGCACCGCCCACCGCGGCCTTCGCCATCGCACCCGGCTCGACCTGGGTCTTCCAGGCTTGGTTCCGGGACCCGGCCGCAGGTGGAACGGGGTTCAACCTTTCGGACGGCCTCGAGATCACGTTCCTGCCGTGACCGTGGAGCTCAGGGGTGCTGCACTTCGACGATCGTGTGGATCCCGCCGCGCACCCAGAAGTCGCCCTCGACGGTCATCTTGCGCGGGTTCGTCGCCGCGACCAGGTCGTCCAGGATCTTGTTCGTGACGGCCTCGTGGAACGCACCCTCGTCGCGGTAGGACCAGAGATACAACTTCAGGCTCTTCAGCTCGACGCACGTGTCGCCCGGCACGTAGCGGATGCTGATCGTCGCGAAGTCCGGCTGGCCGGTCTTGGGGCAGAGGCAGGTGAACTCCGGGCACTCGAAGCGGATCTCGTAATCGCGCTCGGGGTTCGGGTTCGGGAACGTCTCGAGGTCTCGGTTGGGCTGGCTGGGCATGTCGTTCTCGTTCGGGGGCCGAAGACGTTACTCGCGTCCGCTCGTGACCGCCATCGTTGCCTCGCCATCGCGGAGCATCACCAGGGCCCAAGCGAGCCGGTTCTCGCGACCCGCGGCCATCTCGGACCACAGGTCCCAGGACCCGCGAGCCACGAGGCCGTCCTCCGAGCGTTCGACCTCGACGCTGCGCCGCTGCAGGGTGTCCAGGTCCAGGATCCAGAACTGGAGCTCGATCCCGGTCGGGGGCGGCATGGGGTCCATGGAGTACACCCAGTCCTCACCGACCGTCCAGAGGTTGCCGGGGTCCTTTCCGCCGCCCAAGGCCTCCGGTACGGCCAGGATCGCGAGGGCTTGCTTCGACCATTGCATCAAGGTGACGGTCGCGGGATCGAACTCCGTGGTGGCGACCCACATGCGCAGACCTCGCAGATCCGTCACGCGCATCCGTGGTTTCGGTGCGGGCTCTTCGGTCGTTGGACTCAACAGTCGGTCGCTGAGAAGGCTGTCGAGGCTCCCGCCCAGAGTCGCGACTCCGGCAACCTCCCTCGGGAAGTCGACGATGACGAGTTGTTGTGCTTCCGGGTCCAACTCCTGGACCGCGAGCGCCCGTTGCAGACTTTGCACGGAATGGCCCGCGCGCGAGATCGGCATCGCGACACCACGACCCAGGATCGCGAGGAACAGCGCGGTGAGCGCCGGCAACACGACCCGCCGCGATCCCGAGAACGCCGTCGAGCCGAGTCCGAAGCCGATGGACAGCACGATCGCCGCGCCGATCAAGCCGGGCGCGGCAGCCAGTTCACCGGGCGAAACGCGTCCTCCATCGTGCAACGCGTGCGTGACGAACAGCGAGATGGCCCAGCCCACCAGGAGTCGCCCCCACAGTCGCGGCGCGGTGCGTCCGGCGACGAACCCGGGATGCAACGCGAGCCCCAACGCGATCGCCGCGAACACGTAACCGATGACCCCCATCCCCGCGAGGTCGACCGGCAGAAGCACCGTGCCGAGTTCGCGAAGGAACAGCGCGGGATGGAATGCGCCGGCATCGAACACGATGAAGTGCTGGACCGGTTCGGGCGCCCAGCGATGGCGCGCGATGCCCTCGACCGAGACCAACGCCGCCGCGATCACGAAGGTCGTGATCGTGGTGTGCGTACGAAGTCCGACGTGCCGGTGGCGACCCGCGGACAGGAACTCGATGCCGCCCAGCACGAACGGCATCACGAGCGCCCAGCGGCTCGCGAGCGAGGCCACGCCGGCGAGCACGAAGGCCTGGGTGAGTCGCCGCTTGAACTTGTCTTGCCGCCCGATCAGGAAGAGCGCCGCCGACCACGTCCCGAGCGCCAAGCCGAGCAGATCCCCACGCGCCGACAGGTGCCCCACCGCGCTGACGGCGAGCGGGTGCACCAGCAGGAACACGGCGGCGGTGCTGGCGGCTGCGTGCGCGGATTCGGAACCCAGGAAGGGCTCGACGGCACGCCGCACCGCGACGCGCAACCCGGCGGCGATGGCCACCAGCAGCGCCAGGTTCCCCAGGCGCACGAGCGCGATCTCGGCGGTCGTCCAAACCTTGTCCGGGTTCCAGAGGCCGCGATCGATGAAGAGCGACAGTCC
>TARA_R110002073_G_scaffold148366_4_pt1 | contig 28590 bp, 34 predicted proteins | sample TARA_R110002073 | Tara Oceans TARA_R110002073 (sample SAMEA4397174) | marine metagenome | biome: Polar Biome; feature: [DCM] deep chlorophyll maximum layer (ENVO:01000326); material: water (ENVO:00002006), including particulate matter (ENVO:01000060) such as... | depth 40 m | reverse complement strand
TTTTTAGTTCTACAACTATAATTTCAAAAAACTTTCAATTTATTTTTTAAAACGGAAAAAAGGCTAAGGTTTTTAAGCCCTAGCCTGCAATCTTTACTATTTTTTATTTAAAACTATTTCAATACATCTTATTAATCTATCATCGTTGTATGTATAATTTACTAAAGTATTCAACTCCTCCGTTGTACTCTCCTCTAAGTAATTCATCAACTCTTCAAATGAGTCTGCTTTTAAATCGTCTATTGAACTATCTATTAACTGTAGTAATATATTATCAACATGTTTTAAAAGTTCTTTAGATGTCTTTAAAACGCCATAATACTTATCTTGTGATTCCCATATATTTATATTCATATCTTTTATATGTTATAAGAACCCTCTTGGTCTATTTATCCTTCTTGGTCTTGGTGAATTATTAATCTTATCAGTCCTTGGGTTACAACTCAGTATTCCATATCTCATTGCTGCAAGAGAATCTGGCTCATGCATAAGTTTCCCCTTACTGTCATATTTCCATATCATATACCCCATGTAGAGTTGTGAAGATTTGTCTGGGTCTATTATAACTATACTCTTGTCTTGAATTTTCTTAAGCTCTACATCAACCTTTCCTTTCTTACACTTTCTTACCCCTGAGAATCCTCCTAAGCGTATCTCTGTCAAGAACGTTGGAACTGCATAATCTGCGTAAATCTTAGCATTACTTGGAACGCCTGCAACCTTCATTGCCACAATTGTCTCACCAATCCTCATTGCTGCCTTATTAAATATCTCAGTACAATACCATGTTCCTTGATAGTAATCTATTTTGATTAATGCTGTAGAATCTTTCCCACCGTATCCGAAATCTAATCCGTAAACAGTAAACTCTGGAGTATCTTGCATGAAATCATATATGGGCCATCCGTCATAAATTCTCCCCTCAGCATCTAATGTCCATTCAGCTAATATATTATTTCTATAATATTTAGGTCTTTTAAACTCTAAATCCTTATATCTTTGAACAACACTTGGGTTCAAATTCTCTTCGTTATCTAAAAAAGTAGAGTGCATAAATGCTGTGTCAGAATATGTTTCTGGGTTTGGTCTACCTTCTATAAACCACTCATCATGTAACCATGACCCTACCGCCACTCCTGGATTATATAGTAATATAATCTTTAACGGCTTCCCCTTCACCCTTATACCTTCATCAATATCTGAGAATTCCTCAAAAGTTGTTACATCCATAGCCTCTTCTATTATTAACGTGGTAAATCCAGATAATGACTTAAGCTTTGCTCCACTTGTACTCCTAATACCTTTAAATGATATTATTGAACCAGTTACCTTATTTATAATTCTATTCTTTATGGTTTTAAAGTCAGATTCTTTTCCAAGAAACTTAATTGCTTTTGATACATCCGCATAAGATGAATCTTCAATAGTTGTCATTGTAGCTCTTAGGTACATAATATTATGTCCGAAATCTGAGTACGTTAGTTGTACAGCAGCTATAGATGCTATAAATGACTTCCCACTTCCTCTCCCTCCATACACCTGATAATATCTAGGTTGTAATAAGTTGTCCATAAATAGAGGTTCAAATACTGGATTCACCTTTAGAACTTTTCGTTCTATTTTTGTTTTTTTTGCCATAATTATTTATTTTGAAAAAAAAGGTTATAGAAACAAAGTTCTATAACCGATTTTACTATTCTTTTTCCTCTTTTGATGTGGTGAATTTAATTACAACGCCACTACCAGAGTCTACCGATACGCTAGAAGATACGTCATCACCATCTTTACTCTCCAAGATAACATCTAGGTCAGTTTGATAATTTTGAACAATATACTTACTTGCATCATAATGTTTTGGATGTGTTTTATCCTCTACAATATCTGTAATATTATCTAGTGCGATATCCCTTAATTCTCTTCGCCTTGATGTATATATCTTATACATTTTAGGATTTTCTTCAAAAAACTCTGTTAAGTCAAAACTAGTTATGCCTATCGCTTTTGCAATATCTCTTCTGCTTGTTTTTTCGTCTGCTATTGCTTCCTGAAAAAGAACTTTTCGTTCTCTATTTCTTTTGTCTTTCGCCCTTTGCGAGTTACTCATTGCCTTTGCCATGTGGGTTGGGTTTATCCTCAACTTCATGAGGTGTTACTGATTAAGAACCGCCTTTTTAAGCTCTTCTATAAATTTCTTGATTGTCTCCTTTAATACTTTAAAAGATATCTCTAGAACCCCTAATGTATGCATTAAGACTCTAGGAACTAACAGTACCACCCATAATATAAGTGATTTTATTAGAACTCCAACTAATTTTAATTCTGTCATCATGTATTTTTATATGTCAAATTATATAGGTGACACTTCCTATTATGATAACCCCTTATCCTCCCTCTATATATTTTACTTATAGAGCGAGGAGTTTGGATTTTTTGTCCTAACGGTAGCGAATCCGATTGAGTTTTTACCTCAATTCACGGCGGAACAATCGTGTACTTTTAATTAATTACTTCCTCTATTTTCTTGACCTCCAAATACTCTAATTTTTGGAGTCAACTTTGTTCTGTCAATATCATCTGAAGCTGTAGGTGTTTCTGCATCTAAGAAATCTAAAGCTGATTCTAAATAAACTTCAGCCACCGAATATGACTCTTCCGCATCTTTAGATGCCTGTTTAGCACCTCTTTCAGCGTCTTCTGAAACAATATAACCACTATCTGTAAGTGTACCATTAAACATCTTTAGCATCCTTGCGTTGGTATAAAAAAGCCATGCTGGAATTACTAATTCTTTTAACGTTTCATCTGCTGTAGTTGATGGATTAATGCATCTTTCTACATTTACTTTTCCTATAACTCTTGCCAAGTCTACTGTCTGAGCAATATGTGCTGCAGCCTTAACTCTTGTTGGATCTATATCCAATTGTATACTTAGCCTGTCTTGCATTAAGTCGCAAACATCTGGCAGTATTAGTGAATTCTCTAAGTCTATGCTATTCATTATTCTTCTATTTTAATTTGTTTTGTATTTTCTGTAATAGTGGTTACAAATGAAAGTTACGCTCACATTATACTTTATAGATAATTCTTTGTAAGTTACTCCACGAATTATTTTATCTATCTTTGCAAAATCTTCGAATAGTAATTTATAATTCTCTTCTGAAATCACTTTTGTTATTTTAGTTAAAGACATTTTATCTTTAGCTTCTATAGAATGAGTCTTTCCATACATGTGGTTTTTCACCCCTAAATGAGTTAAGCTCAATATATTTCTAGCCTCCTGTGAATGAGTCTTTCCGAACATTGGATTTTTCTCTCCACACTGAGCTAAACGCATCTTGACTTTTGATTCATCAGAATGTTTCCTTCCTAAGTGATATTTACTCAACGCAGACCTAGTATTATCATGCATTCTATTCCCTAGTTGAGATAGACTTATTCTTTTTCTGTGCTGCTCTGACATTCCAATATTGTGAAAAGTCTTTTTTGCTTCTGCATAATCTTCTGCACTAATAGTAAATTTGCCGCTCATCATTATAAATGCCTTAGCCATTTTAAAGCCATCTCTGCCACTATTTTTATAAATGTAATATAGTAGTCTATGTGCTTCAAAATGCTCAACATTGGTCAGCTTAACTAGGTTTTTATCATCATCTACACCACCTATACTTCTAGGCACTATATGATGAATGTTGAAATACTTTCCGTGGTCTTTTAATTTTTTAATTCCTCTGTTTTCTTTTTGAACTTTTTCTATAAGCTCATCGTATTCTTTTTTGTAGTTATTCATTATGTCGGATTATGAACTATTTGTCGGATTAGTAAAAAGAAAGGGGAAAATCCGACTAATCCCCAATCTTTAATATGTATTTATTATTCTATTTTAATTTTAGGCTCGCCTTCTTGAGCTGCCTCTTCTGCTTCCTCATCATCTGTTAGTAGCCACAAGTCCACGTCCTCGTCTGTAAAGCCAAATCCTTGCTTCAAAAGTTGTGCAGCTTGTTCGTATGTTAGCTCATCTTTGTTAAATTTTCTAACAATTCTAGTTACATTCTGCATCTGTCTTCCCGTCATATTAGTTATAGTGGTGTTATCTGCAACTAAAGTATCCTCACCTTCTAATGCCTCTTCTTCGTCATCAAACTTTAAAGCTAATGGTTCCAACTCAATTGAATCAATTCCGAAATCTCCAGCTTTTAAAATCTTATTAATCTCTTTTTGGATTCTAGACCTTCCTGGTTCCGTAATTGCATTAAATACATTATAAGCATCCTTTAAAGATTCTGTTGAAAACCCCGTTGCAACATCTGCACCTGATAAAATTGGTGGAATTAAATAAGCTCCAGTGATTACTTGCCTATCAAGTTCAAAAGTTTTAGTTGCTGAATCTATAATAGCTGAAGTGTTTCCACCGCCTATTTCTTCTAGCAAATCTTTTCCAACTTCCTCTTCACTTAATCCTGATATAGTCATTATTTTCCCAACACCTCTAGCACCTTGCATTGAAGCAATTCCATTTTCTAAAGCTACTAAATTTGAGTCATCATAGTTTAATGTACTCTTTAATATATATGAACTGATAAATCCCGTTGAAGTCTCTTTTCTTATCAAGATACTATTTTCAACGTCTGACAATACATAATTGATTGCTGATTGTAATCTTGGCACTGGGTAAGTACTAGATCCTGCACCTGAATAATATAGTATCTGACCATTATAGTCCTGTATACCGTTTTCTAATTTTTCAATTTGCTCTAATGCATATTTTGGATTCCAAATATTTATAAATTTAATGTCTGAATGCTTAACTGATATTTCAACATTCTTTTGAACTACATCATTGTCTCCAAAGTTTCTATGATATCCTATTTTAGAGGCATAGTTTAATTCATCAAATTGATTAAATCTTAAAGTTTCTACCCTCATTGGAATCATATCCGTTGGGCTACCTTCCATATTGAAATTACTGCTAATTGCAAATGCATCAAATAATGCTAAATCATCTGCAGCCTTATCTACAACATCCCTCAATGTTAATCCATAGGTGTTAATTACTATATCCTCTCCTTTAAATGGGCCACCCTTGTAAAAAGTTGATGTTCTTGAAACTGCTGGCTTTGCATTTGGAGACTGTTCTACTATGTTTTTAAATGTCTGTGGGAAATAATTATCAGAACCCCACGTCATTATCTTTAGTGATACATCCTCTTTAGTAACTATCTGAGTATTCTCTTTAAAGTTATCCAAAGTGAAATCAGTACTATTTTTGTTTATTGAATAACTGCTCATATTGTTTGTTTTTATAATTCTTTTAATGCACTAAGGCATTTTCTAAAGTCTAATGCTTTTACATTATGTTTAGCTATTTGAAATTTAGACGCATAAATCTCCTTTATAGCTTTTACACTAGTTTGTGAAAATTCTTTTTGATCCAATTTTACGTCTATAAATTTTGTCTTAAATGTATTCATTAATTACTGTTTACTATTTTATTTCTACTTATTGGGGTGTAGAGATTAAACCCCTTATTTGTCGAACCTTAGAATTGAATCCATAAAGTCTTAAAATGCTTGGCTCGTTTTTAAGATCCACTAAATTTGCCTAACAGGATGCAAAAAAGACGGCAATCTTTTCTACACATATTCATATTTTTGAACTGCTATTCTATTTTTTTAGTGGAAATAAAAATGTGTTATTTATTCATATAGTGACATTAAAGAGTAAATGTTTGGTTATCAATGTTTTATGTTTTTTAGATATATTGCAAAAAAAAGAGGTGAAAAACTTAATTTTCACCTCTTATTATTACTTTATGAAAAGAACCATTCTGATTTTAATAAATCATTAATTCCATCACCATTCCAATCAATACCTTTTAAGTCTGGAAGCTCCACCTTAGATAACTGTCTTTCAGTAGTCCCATTGAATAAAGCTTGAGCTCTTAATTCTACGTCTAACCTATCTAAAGGTTTTGAATTCATCATTTCAAGGAATACTTCTTTTGTTATTCTAAGCATGCCGCCCACCTCATTTGGTAGTGTTCCGAATGAATCATGTATCCAATCAGAGCTTTCAATTCCCTCTTCTTTCATTCTTAATGCAACCCTTCTTAATAACTCTGCATCATAAGAGTGTATTACATTTGGAGAAATAGCTGACCTCATTTTCATTGGTGCTACTTCTTCGGAATACATCTTCTTAATTATACTAATCTCTTTTCTAGAGTTAGGTAGCTTTAATCTAACTTTTTGAGGTTTCAACTCTTTGTTCTTTACGTGTATCACCTTAAACCCGTCACCAGTTGTCCACGTCACCGCTGTTCCCTTTTTAGATATAATGTTGTTAAGTAGCTGAACATACTTTTCAAATGCCTTACCACCGTTTAAAACGCCTGTAATAGAATCGCCAATTATCTTAGCAAACTTTATAGCATTAGGTTGTGTTATATGCTTTCTTGGAACACCCAACTCCCTAAACATATTGTAAAGCATATCAGCTCTACCTCCAGAAGTTCCACCATAATTAGAAACCATTACTGGTCTTTTGCAAATCTTTCTACCACTTTCCTCCAATAGTTTTAATAGTAGCTCATACACCTCTCTATCCTCATTTGTCATATCTGTCAATAAGATATTTTTACACATCTCAATCGACTTTTTAGAAACTAATAAGTAAGCGTCTTGCCTATCGCATAATCCATCTTCCCTAATTGTTGGAATAACGTTTGTCGCTAAACACCCCGAAATATCACCCGTAAGAGCAGAAGTAAATTGAGACCCTGAATTACATGCATCTAAATGGATACGTCCATTAAATGACGCCTTAGGGTCGTCTACTATCTTATGCAACTCTAACTGATGAGATAAAAATTGATATGGCTCATCCGCATCTTTATAATCTGCATTAATTAACTCCATTCCTCTCTGAACTCTTTCTTCAAAGTGTAACTTGTCATCACCATAAAGAGATGCCAAATAAGCAAACGCCCATTCTGCCCCATCTCTATTTAAAACTTGTCCACCATCATACTTTAACAAAGCCTTAACTTGGTCAGAACCTTGAGGGGTTAGTCCTACTGGTATTGGATAAATCCTACCTCTTGAATCATAAGAGTGTGGGAAGTATATCGTTTTACCTTTGTATTCGTGAGCTATTTCTACGGCCATCTTAACTGCCCTATATTTACCCATTGCACTTTCAAAGTCTTTTATATCCGCATGATAAAGGTCAACCGTCTGTTGAAATTCTTTTCTAGCTAGTTTTACTTTAGCTAAAGCGTCCTCACTAAGCCCATGGTCCTCCTCTTTAATTTTTATCCCAAATTTACAATTTTCTGAATCTGAATAAATAGTGTTTATAAAATCTTCCTTTACTGGTATTCTTAAATCATTCTCAACAAACTTTAATAATTCTAAATCAACCTTCCATGGCTGTTTTTGAATGTAGTTTAAAGAATCGTAAATCTTTTGACTATATTTACTATAGTTTAAATACTTCTTCTTTGTACGTATCATTTCATATTGAAATTCTTCATATCCGCCAGTAATCAAACCATCTTCAAACTTCCAATCTAAAGGTTCTTTTGTCATTGGCATTGGGTAAAATGCCATCAAAGCCTGAGTTGAAAGTCTTTCATATATTGATTCGTCTATAGTACAAATGTATTCTAAACTCCAATTAAACTTTCCATTTATTATAATATATTCTCTATCTATTTCAAAATATTTTGAGAAATCTATAATAGCCTCAACAACCCTCCACGTCCTATCAAAACTTAAGTCTGGAAATATCTTTTCATTTATAGACTTAATTTTCTTGTGTCTAGTTCTTTTCTTGTCTGTGCTTTTGTAATCTAATGCACCAGAAGAACTACCTGCTAAGAAAAACATTGTTTTTAAAATAAGTGCAATGGTTTCATCCTCATCGCTAAAAAGTTCCCTTAATGCAGACCTATCAACTTTTGTGGACTTATTTACCCACCCCATGAAATCGTCTTTAATTCTTAAAGCTTCATCTAGTAAAAGTTGCTGTCCTAATTGAGTTGATGAAACGTCCTTTGCTTTACCATTGGATTTCACCATAGACGCCCAAACCTTAGATTCCCCCTTAGCTTTCATTATTTCTTCATTACTCTGAATCTGCATATCTTATAGTTTGGGTTAAATATTATATTTATTACTAATCTTTAAATTCTTCAAATGAATCCCAGCCATTCTCAACACATACTAAAGTTAAGTATCCAATTAGGTCTGCAATATCATTCTTTTGTAATTCTCCACCATTTTTAACTCTTGCAAGTTTGTCATCCAATCGTTGTCCAACTTTACATTTTCCTTGAAATATTTCCAAAGGTTCTAATGCTGCATTTCCATACTTTTCGTTCTTATATTTTAATAAGTCCGCAATTGAATCTGTAATCTTTTTGAAATTTGGTTGTGACACTAATGCATTAGTACCGATATCTATTTCTGACTGTGTTGCCACTATATCTACTGGTAAAAATTCATCACCTACTAAATCCTGTGTAAAATTAAATTCAAACCTTTCTTCCTCATCCTCTACGTGGTGACTTGGGCATCCTCCATATACTACACCTGTTAAATCACCTGTAGAACTAATTGTACATTCCCTCTCCTTTACTGGTGATGATTCAATGTCCTCATCTGGATCTTCATAATGTAATGCCGAGTTTCCATTTTGCTCTACAATTCTTTGTCTAGCCTCTCTAGCTTCTTCAATCTCTTCTAATTTCTTAATACTGTCGCTCATCTTCTAATGTTTGGTTGTATGCGTTAATAGCTTGCTTTCTTGTATATCCACAATTGAATATGTAATCTTCTATTGTCTCCTCTCTATCGTTAAATGACTGCTCTATTGAGTCTGTCTTAAATGTATGCTCAACTGTTTTTCTAGTTGATTGTAATGCTTGTACAAATACACTATCTTGAATTGCACCTAATGTCTGTTCTGCTAAATTGATATTTTTTAAGCTACTCATCCTATTATTTTATTTTAGTTATTGTTTTTAATTATACTGCAAATGTACAACCCTTTTTTAGTTCTACAACTATTATTTTAAAAAACTTTCAATTATTTTTTCAACCAATTCTTATCTCTATGGTCTCCAGATAGTTCTCCACCATCTTCATCACAAGGAATATATCTACCACTGTTTCTGTCATACATAAACCATACATCCGCACCTGCATCTCCTAGGTTGTTTTGCTTAACTTTTAATACTCTAACCAACACCATTCCGTTAGTCCTATATATGGTTAAACCATGATAACTCATTTCAAAGAATGCTGATGAACCTTTAACAGAATAAAAATCTGGTATTTCATATTCTCCCGTTTTTTCATCTTTCTTCATCTTGAAAGGGTGTGCCACTAATATAACTAGAACTCCCATCTGGTGTGAAAAGTGTGTCAACTGTCTAAGTATCTCTTCAGCCTTTTCGTATCCAGACACTTTGCCCGTTGTTGATAACATGTTAAAAGGGTCTATTACTACATATTTTGGATCCTCCCCTAACTTCCTTTGTTGCTGTATCCACTCAGCCGACTTAATGAGAATGTTTTCTATTTTACCACCTACTTTTTTAACATCAATGTGTTGAATCTTTTTTGTGATAAAATTATAGTTTTCTTTAAATACTATTTCATTCTTTTTATTCCACCACGTACTGCACGTTATATTTGAGCCTATCATTTTTCTAGATAACTTTATAACATGTTCTTCTGGTGTTTGCTCAAATCCTACTATTAATGATGATTCATTATACAACCTTGCCAAGTCAACTAATAATTGGTCTACCCATTCTGTCTTTCCGTGTCCAGGAATACCAGTTACTGTTAAAATTCCAGTTCCTCTAAATCTGAAAACGTCTGCAAAGTTTGATAAACTAATCTCCCTGCCTACTCTGTCGCCCTCTAATATAGTCTCTACGACACTTTTATATAATTTTGAATAGTCTATAACCCCCGTTTCAGAAAGTTCATTAGAATCGCTTATTTCATCTTCATCTTCTATTTCATCATCGTAAACAGTCATACCAACTTCATCATCTTGAAATGCCGAATAATCAATTTCTACAGATGCTTCTTTAACAGCTCTTGTATCATACGCCCATCTTGTCTGCTGGTGCGTTTTAGCGAGTTCTGAGGCATCTATAAACCTTTGTCTATTATCTTTACTTATCTTAAAATGCTCTTCACTATAATGTACCACAAAGCTTAAATCAGATTCTGGGTGATAAAACCCAAACTTTGCCAATTCTAGCATTGAAACTTGTATGTAGTGAAAGTTTGATGTAACCCTTTGAATTATCTGTTGGTCTAAAACTACTTCAAAAAACTCTTCTGCATCTTCCCACAAATTCTTTGATGCATCTCTAGGCTCTAATTCTAAATTCTTAACTTCAACCTCTTTTATCTTAATAACATCTGGAAACGCATCTTCATTAATCAATATGTTTGGGTCATGAGTCATTATCAATGTATCCGTAATTGATAAAAAATCTACATCTCCATAATCTGAAAATTGTGAAATAACCTCTTTTCCTATTGCTCTATAATTATCCTTATTTATAGAATCAGGCTCTACATAATATAAAACTTTAATTCCATTACCTGATGGGGATATCATTGTTGCAAATACGGAATCGCTTGAGTCCATTATTTCTTGCTTCATTTCTTCTAGTCCATCTAAACCTATATTGTCAATGTCTAATATTATTAGCCCACTTGCTTCAATGAAGTTTGCCGCTTTTCTTGAGTATTCAAATATACCATGAAATGCGATTGTTGGCAATTGTGTTTTAACACTTTTATCTCCAGCTCTTACTTTATCTATTTGCTCTTTATACTTTCCATTTTTAATTAAGTTTATAAAACTAGATATTGAAAATGCTGGTTGAACATCTGTTTGTTTAGTTGATTTAAACCAACTTACTTTTGTATTTAGTATGCTCATAGTTTATGTTTTAGTGTTATAGTAATATAAGTATTCCCTTACTCCATTGTATTTTTCGTTTGAATCTTGGACGTGAATTAATTTCTTAATGTCTTTTCCATATCTTGTAATTGTTTTAGAAACACCTCTTTTGTTACCCTCTCCATCTGTTGAAAACATTCTTAAATTATAAGTGTCTGTATCAATTAATTCTTTTGCTATTTTTAATGTTATCTCTGTTCCATCTTCTAAGTTTAGGTTTGAAGCATTTACAAATGATTCTCCTTCTCTAGTGTGGTTTACTTCCTCTAAATATTTATCAAATTTAGATGCATTAAATATAGTACTCGGCTGTAAGTATTTCCCCATCATTGCGTCGTCTTTCCATACTGCATATCTGTTAGAAATTACTTTCTTTATGTCTTCAACTGAGTGATAATTTAACCTACTCAATATATTAGGCCTTGTTTTTCCAGAACTTGGTGAAAATTTTCTTTTATATAAGTTATTCATGAAGTCAATTATTTCAATTACTTCTGGTTCTAGCTCTTTTACTTCTATTGACTTCTTTGCTCTAGAATAACCACTCCACTTTATGAAGGTGTTTTCGTGTAGCCAAATTAAATCTTCTTTAGTTTTTGTCATATTAAATGACGCTCTGCATTTTGCTAAAGTAACTTTTGGTGAGTCATCTTTTAATAGTAAAATAGTTATTAATATTCCCCTCCTCTGCATATTGATTTTTAAATTCAGTATATCTTTTACATTCTTAATATTTATTTTCATACTATTTTTTTGTTTCTTTATACTTATCCACTTCGCCTAATTCGTTGTAATATATTTCCCATACATGACTCACGTTTGAAAAATAGTCATATCTCAACTCCCCACTTGGTCCGAATAACTTTAGGTCATTGGTGTTCCCAAATATGTTTTTCATACTATGAAAGTTTTGTGCCGTTGTTTATAATGTCAATTACTAATGCGGTTAGCATTGGTGTAATGAATAATACTAAAAATATAATTCCAACCCTATATAGTCCGTCTAATTTTTTAAAGTCACTTATTAATTTTTTCACATCTTTTGTTTTAATGTTTGTTTTTAATTATACTGCAAATATACAACATGTTTTTAGTTCTACAACTATAATTTCAAAAAACTTTCAATTTATTTTTAAAACGACAAAAACGCCACCCTATTTAAAGGTGACGTTATTACATTTTATTTAATTAATTACATGTCTCTGCAATACTTTCCGTTTACAATATATATAAGCTGAGCCTTTCCGTCTGGATAAATCAAAGCATTCGCATGCATCCAACTTGAAGCACCTTTATTGTATCCAACTCTTAATCCAGAATTAGTTCCTACTGTCATGTGTCCGTCACCCCTATTTGGTGAATGAGTGTGTCCAGTTATCATTTTAGTATTCATATTCTTATATTGGTTGTGTCCACCTCTTGAACCGTTTGCACCTACATGGCCATGAACACCAAGCTCCCAACCTAATACTCTAAATGAATCGTCTAAGCCTAAAGTCTTAATTTTGTCTCCAAATTCATTCTCTAACATCCAAGATATAACTCCCTTTTCTTTAGCTATTGGCTCATTGGCTAATATTTCAGCACCAAATAGAAACATTCTTTTATTCCTTGCTCTTCTCCAATCAACTGATTTTAACCATCTGTCTAAAAAGTCATCGTGGTTGGATCTAACAATTACTAAATTATATTTTAGTCTACCCTTAACCCATTCCAACATTATGTCAAGTTCTTTTTTAAGGTCTCCAGTCCCATTTTCCTCCTTTTGCATAAGTCTAAACGGGTCATTCTCCTCATGGTGTGAAATACTTTCACAATCAATAATATCATGAATCATTGTGTGCTTAGGTTTCATCTTGTCCAACAACTTGAAAGACAATTCCGTAGCTTCTGTATCATTGTGGGCAATATGTATGTCGCCTAATACTGCAGCTTCAGCTCCTTCTGTGTTTTCTAATACTTCACCATCTTTAACTCTTTTATATAAGTCGTAAAAGTTTCCATTATTGTCAGCACTAACTTGTCTAATATGAAAGTTCTTTCCATCCATCTCTACAATAATGAAACCTATACAATGATGAAATTCACCCTTTTTTCCAGACTTACTATCTGTGTAATTTGGAACAGTACAACTACCAGTTGATAATAATAGTTTGTGTGGGTAGCCTACTAATATTGGCAATGATTTCACTTGCTGTCTTGGGTGTCCAACTATGCAAGATTCTAATCCCGTTACTGAATTTAATCCACTTAATGGAGTTGAACCCGTTGGGGGTATTTTAATATCACTAAGAACTTGTAAATTCTTGTGAAGGTTATGTCTAGCCGCATCTAAATATGGAACTACCTTTGGACTCCAAAACTCGCCCTCTTTACTCTTCTGTCCCCAAATTGATGTGGGGTTGTTATACCTTCCTGCAATAATATGTAAGCCTGCATCTAAACTATCTTTATATGCAATAATGTTTTTGAAAAAGTTTTTGTGTATTGGCGTGTTGTTTTGAGCCCAAGTTATGATAAAAGTTTTCTTTTCTTTATCTAGTTTTTTACCCCTTGCGAACAAAAGTGCCTCACTTTCCTCAACCTTTCCAGAGCTCTTTAATTTACTAGCTTTTGATAAATTTGAACTAATACCTTTCCTTATGCTTTCAGTATAAATTATATCAAAGTAAATGCACATCTTTCTTACAGCCTCTGTGACTGTAAGTGTATTATCCTCATCTAGTAAGCTAATTACGTAATCTGTTTTTTCTCCCTTTAACTTCATGTTTCTAATCTTTATGATAAATATTATTTAAATCACGACTTGTGACGTCCATCTCTTTCATCTCCTTAATTAATCCACTCTCAAGCTTGAATACTATAGACCATCTTGCTTCCATATATTTAGGCTCATTTGTGGACATGTTCATAACTTGCCTTGGAGGTTTAACCATCGGCATCATTATGCAAGTATTTTTAATCCTCACACTTCTAGCTTGTAGCATCTCTTTTCTTATGTGGTCAACATAACTAGATAAAACTAGGGCCACATCTTTATTCTTGAATCCAGTATCTCTAGATACATCGATAACCATTTTAGCATGGGCCTTTGTCCTAGTTGGTTTTCTCTCAGCAATCGTTTTTAGTTTTTTCGTCATATTTGTTGGTTTTAATTTATGCCCCAGTTGAGCCTAATGCACCATCACCTCTAGATGTTACCTCGTTAAATAGTTCACTTTCTTTAACCTGCTCAAGTTCTGGAAACAATATTGGAACTAAAATTAATTGTGCCAACTTGGTTCCAGAAGCTAGTGTTACTGTTAAATTTGAAACATTCCAAACATTAATAAATACCTCCCCTTGATAGTCGAAATCAATAATTTCTGCACCAACTAGTAAACCCTTTTTAGATGCAATAGATGATTTATTACAAACTTGCAACATTGTACCGTTTGGAATATTAACCTTTATTCCCGTTGGTACTAATGCAGAGCATCCTGGTTCAATCTTCTGATCAAACCCTGTTGGTATATAGAAATCAATTCCTGCTGAACCTACAGTCCCCCTATTAGGGCTTCTAACTTCTTTTGTTTTAGTGTACTTCATTTATACTATTGCTTTTAATGGGCTTGAATTAATTACCCCGTTATAAAATTTATCTAACTCTTTTTCTCTAATTAACACTTGCCCGCTTACATCCTCAACTAATGCTTTAGTCTGCTCCTCTTCATTAAGTAGTGGCAACTCAAACATCATGTCTGATGTAAATTTTACTTTAGTATTTGTCGGGGTGTATGCAATTACTTCCATTCCCCTATAGTTTACTTTCTTACTATCTACTGTTTTAGATTGTGTGAAAGGTCTAATTGTTGTAATCCTTAAATGTTTTATATTCATACTAGTTTTTTAATGGTTTATCGAAATCAGGATTTTCCTTAATTTTTGATGATGTAACTTGTACTAAACTTTTAGAGTCTTTAAAACTATAGTTTACAGCTATTCCTGTTTGTAAAGATACTGGCTCTGACTGCGTATATACTCTTTTCATAATATTTGTTTTAATTATTTTACAAACATATAACTATTATTTTAAATAAACACTATTTATAAGTTATTTATTAAAATGATTCTTTTTAAATAGTAGCACCTTGTCGGTGCTACTAAGTTTGAAAACTTCCATAATATCTAACTTAAGGTTTCCCGTTAAGTACATTATTTGCTCTGGGTGAGTGTATCCAGTTGTTGGCATTGGTTCACCCTTCTTAACTATATGATATAGTATTGTGTCTAAATCATAAGTTCTATAAAAATTATAAACACTTGTTCTAAATGTCAATGTATGTTCTATCATTTATTTATATTTTTTAGCGTCCCTCTTTTCCATATATTTACTACCAAAGTATGCGACATTAATTGTTGAAGTGTTACCTATCAATAAATTTATCCACATGTTTTTAACATTAAAGTCTGGATACTTACTATCCATGTATATAAACAGTAGAGTTGTAACGTTATATAAAACTAACGTTATTGGCCTTACATTTCTAGATAGCCAGCTTCCTGATAAAGTGTCAGCTTCCCACCTTTTTGTAATCTCTTCCATTTCAGACTTGTCCCTATCAAACTCTCCCAATAGGAACTTCAATTCATTTTCATCAAACCCCTCTTTTGCAAGTTGTGAAGTTATAGATGAAGATGAAGCCTCTCCACCATCAAATACGTCTAATAAAGACTTTAATTGTGGGGATACAGTCTTCCCAATACTTACAATTCCTCTCAATAGGTTTCCAACAAGAGTCCCCTTTCCTCCGTTCTTTCTTAATTTTGGATTCTTACTCATTTTTATTTGTTTTAATTATTAACTTCCGCACATTAAGCAATCATCTTCGTCTGAATTTCTTGCAGCTTCTAACATCTCTTTGTACTCTTGTTCTTCTTTTGATATTGTATCAACTTTAACTTTTTCAGTCTTAATTTCTACAGTGAACTTTTTAGCGTTAACTGCTGGCTTTGACCTTAAATAATATATTCCAGTCTTCAATTCTTTCCTCCAACCGTATGCATGCATTGAACTTAGCTTTCCAAGATTAGGGTCTGCCACAAATAAATTCATAGATTGAGATTGACAAACAAATCTTTGACGATCCGAAGCTTGATTTATTAATACCTTTTGGGATATCTCGAAAGATGTCTTATATAAGTCCTTAATATATCCTGGAACACCATCAATGTCCTGAATAGAACCGTTGTTTGATTTCAAAGCCTGAACAATTTCTGGAACCCATAAATTAATCTCTTCTAAATCTCTAACTAAATGCTTGTTTACAACTATGTATTCTCCAGCTAATGTTCTTCTTGTATACATATTAGATGTGAATGGTTCAAAGCATTCATTATTACCTAATATTTGAGAAGTGCTTGCTGTTGGCATTAATGCAATTAATAACGAATTTCTTAAGCCATTATTTACTACATCTTCTTTTAACGCTTTCCAATCTAAATTCAATAAGCTGAACTCTGTCTTAGTTTTATACATGTCAAATTGTAATATACCTTTAGATGCTGGACTTCCTTTAAATGTAGAATAAGTTCCTTTTTCAACCGATAATTCCATCGACTTTTTTGTTGCCGAATAATACATTTGCTCAAAAATCATCTTATTTATTGTTGACGCCTTTTGTGAATCAAATGGCAATTTCATCATTGCATAAGTGTCGGCCAATCCTTGAACGCCTAATCCAACTGGTCTATGTTTACTATTACTCTTTTCAGTTTCAACTGTTGGGTAATAATTTGCATCAATAACATTGTCTAAATTTTCAATTGCTAATTCTACAACCATACCTAATTTTTCAAAATCATATCCAAACTTTACCGTTGGGTCTACAAATTTATTCAAAGCAATAGATGCCAAATTACAAACAGCTTGTTCATCCTTGCTTGAGTATTCAATGATTTCTGCACAAAGGTTAGATGACTTAATTACTCCTAAGTTTTTTTGATTAGATGCAACGTTTGCTTTATCTTTATAAACTATGTAAGGTGTTCCAGTTTCCATTTGTGATACTAGAATCTTTTCCCATAATTCTGAAGCATTAACTGTTGTTCCAATTCCAGACTCTTCTAATTTTAAATAAGCTTCTTTAAATTCATCACCAACTAACTCCTGAAGTACTACTCCATTATGTCTAAGTATTTCATTAGGGCAAAATAATGTCCAATCTTCACCAGTTGTTACTCTTTCCATAAATAGGTCGTTCATCCATAAGGCATAGAATAAATCCCTTGCTCTCATTTCTTCTTTTCCATGAGGTTTTTTCATTTCTAAAAAGTCGAATATGTCCTTATGCCATGGCTCTAAATACATTGCGAAAGAACCTTTTCTTTTACCACCTTGATTTATCCAACGTGCTGTTTCATTAAACGTTTTGTACATTGGTAATAACCCATCTGCTCTACCGTTAGTCCCTTCAATTAAAGAACCTTTAGCTCTAACATTATGAGTATGTAAACCAATTCCTCCAGCTAGTTTTGAAATCCTAGCACAATCCTTTAAAGTGTCAAATAGTCCATCTAAATCATCACCTTTAGTTGCTAGTAAAAAGCAAGAACTTAATTGAGAAAGTTTAGTTCCTGAATTAAATAGTGTTGGTGTTGCATGGGTGTAGTAACCTTGACTCAAAGCGTTGTAAGTTTTCATTAATTTATCAAAGTTTAATGTAAAACCAGATACTTCAATTGCAGTCCTTAACCACATATATTGAGGTCTTTCTATTACTTTACCGCTTTCACCCCTTAGTAAATAAGATTTTTCCAAAGTCTTTAATCCAAAGATGTCGTGATTTAAATCTCTATCTTGTCTTATAATGCCATCTAAGACACTTTTATTTGTATCTACATATAATATAAACTCTCTTCCTAACTGTTTAGTGGTGTCCCTTAAAATGTCTACTGACTGTGAAAATGATGCTGGTGTATCTTTCCTCATTCCAGTTACAAATAACCTTGCAGCTAATGTTGAATAATCAGGGTGTGATACAACTTTCATTGCAGATCCTTCAATACATAAGTTGTCTAATTCTCTTGATGTTATCCCATCCATCATTTGGGATATTATGCTGATACTTAGTTCGTCTGCATTTACTTTTAACCCTTTTGATTGATTTTTAATTCTTTGTAATATCTTGTTTGGGTTAAAATTTACCTCTCTCCCGTTTCTCTTTAATATCTTCATATATATAATTATTCTTTATCTGTTTCTAATTTATTATTGTGTCTTTTGTGGTCTGCCAATATGTCCGCTATTGAGTTACCTACTATATGAGGATTGCTTAATAGTTCTTTTCTTTCTTCCACTTGGCATTTTTTAAGCTTGTCTATCTGGTGAGATTTAATCCACACCATTGAAAGCTTTAATTTTTTTCTAATGTCTAACTCTTTTTTTATCCTTTTCCATAAATCTACATTTGCAATACTACTTCCATAACTCATCCAATTATTTGAAATCCATTTTTCTAATCTTTTTTCCGTGAATGTTTTTACAACGTATTGGGAATCTGAATGAACCTCTAACTCGCATTCTAAATCTTTTGGAATCGCCTTAATCGCAAAGAGTAGAGCCATCTGCTCCATTCTTCCCGTCTTGGTGTTTAAATACCCTGCAGAGAATGCTTTCTTTTCTCCAAGTAAGTTGGGAAAGTAAGTTCCAAATCCGCCGTGTCCTTTTAATTTGCCTGATGCAACTGCCGAACCGTCTGTGTATGCTATAATCTTTTTCATATCTATAGTTTAGTTATTACTACATTATCCCACTTTCCAATCTTCATATCAACGTTGATTAATATATCAATTCTTTTCTTATACCTTTTATTCATCTTGTCACGAACGATATATATTCCATCATACTTGGTTCCAGTGATTCTAACTTTCGTTCCCATTGGAAACTCTATGAGTAGATCTCTACTTACTGCTATTATTCTATGTTTGTAAGGATTTGATAAATCCAATTTAAACATTGATGCCGTATGGCTAGGGTCTAAATTTGTCTGTTCTGGAACTGCATTATATACAGTAGAAGTAACAATTTGTTGAGCATTACAGCTTAAGATTAATGCTAAGAATGTTGAAATTAATAATGTTTTCATAAGTCTTGTTTTAGATTATTATTCTACAAATGTAAAACTATTTTTTAATTAAACAATACTTTATTTTAAAAAAAAGAAAAGCGATAGAAAATTAATCCTATCGCTTATTACTATTTCTTCTTTTTCTTCTGCTTAAGTTTCTTCATTACTGCTCGCATTCCAGACTCTGACTTTTTAATGTCTTGTCCTTTATTAACTGCCGTAATAACTTCCTCTTTAGCCTGCAACATTTCCCACATTTGAATATCTATAGTGTCATCACTTAATAGATATTTAATGTTTGGTGAGTTCTTTTGGCCACTTCTGTCTAGTCTTCCAATAACTTGCCAAAGGTCTGATGGTCGCCAAGGCAATTCTGTAATTATCATATTTGAGCAAACATTTTGTAACCCATCAACTCCAGTTCCCGCAGATTCCATGTTGGCAAATAGGAATTGACTTTTATTTGTTTGCCATTCTTTTACTATTCTTTGCTTATCTTTAGAAGATACTCCACCAGCTATTAACTCGGCTTTAAACTTCTCTGATAAATAATCTAAAGGTTCTCTATGTAATCCAAATACTAAAAGTTTTTCGCTTGACTGTGACCAATCTTTTAAATATGATTCTATTGCCTTAAGCTTTCCCTCTATACTTAATTTCCTTAATACACCTAATGCAACTAAATGTTCAGCTTCTTCTGCTTTTTCTGCAGCTTCAACCCCTTTTGTCTCTAGTAAGTAATCTATTATATTTTCAGTAGCCTTTATTACTGCTCTCTTATTTGTTATTGGAACTTTGATAACTTCAGTTATAACCTCTGGCAGCTCTTTTAAGACATCCTTTTTCTCCCTCCTAATATAACAGTTGTCTCTTAGCTTTTGGTTCAGCTCTAGTATGTTTGTAGCCCCATCTGTGACCCATCCAAACTTACCTATATAACCACCACAATATCTTCTTACAAATTGGTACCAATCTTCTGCCACATACTTTTCTGACTTTATGAGTAGAAGTAGATTCCATAATTCTACTGGCTTACTCATTGTTGCCGTTCCCGTTAAAAGCTGAATCTTTATATCGTCAGGTTTTATTATCATCTTTGCAGCTTTTGACCTTTGAGCTTTCTTTTCTTTTAAAAAGTGTGCTTCGTCAAATATAACCATTTTCCACTTTGTGGATGTAAGTTCTTTGAATTTAACCGTTGCCCCTCTTCCTTGCTTCTTACCTATTATGTCATAATTGATAATCACAACTTCTGCGTCCCAATTATTTTTCCTAGTTTTTGTTTCTGAAGATTCTATTATAGATATATCTCTCTTTGAACCTACTATCTCTTCCCATTTCTCGCCCCAATTATATTTGACTGAGGCTGGAACTATAACCAAGCATGGAAAAGAGTTTGTTGTTTCCGCATATATTATCGCTTCAAATGTCTTCCCTAGTCCAACATCGTCCCCATTAATTAAGTTACCCTTATTCAATGCGTATCCTAATGATTCTAGTTGATAATCTCTTGGGGTATATGTAAACCCTCTAGCATCACAAAGTCCTTTTATGTATGCTAAATCTACGTCCTTTATACTATAATCTACAACCACATTTTTTTCTTCCGCTTTTGCTTTTGGTTGAAATTGATATTTTGTAATTATACTTTTTATTGTATTCTTGCTCCAATCATTAACTGGAACAATCCAGTGTTTCAATTCTGGATTAAAACGAGAATTATAGTCTGAACCCTTAATTGCTGCTATAATATCTTTGTCAAAATCGAATTCGAAAACAACTGTCTTATTAATTGCGTCTATTAAATAAGTTCTCATATTTCTAAATTATTGTTGACTGACCTAATCTTATGTTTTCATCACTGTTCTTATTAGACTTATAAGTTCTAATTAAATATAAGCAAATTAAGAAGCTGTCCATTTTTCCATCGTGATTTTTCTTAGACCTTTCAGTTTTTCTAAAATCTATTTCTGGATATTCAGATGTTGCAATATGTTCAGCCATCATCTTTGAGTCTACAACCATAGTTTTTCCAGTTGATGATTTTACCTTCATTAAGTCATACCCTCTTCTAACTACTGACTGCCACTTCTGCGGTCTAACCATAATTATTTCAGCATCTAACATTTCAAAAATCATTCTTTGCATTCCTGCAGTATGTCCAAAGTTAAAATTATTAGTAGCACTCCATCCGCCACGACCTCCAACTTCTTCAATTGCAACTATAAGTTTACATCCTCTAAAATCTAAGAAGATTTGTCTCTGTAAATCCACTAATCCAGATAAGTAAAACTCCTCTTTCATTTGTGGTTCACCACTCTTTAAAAGATTACCCGTTTCAACTTTATGGGTTGGCATTGCATAGAATGTAAATTTATCCCCATCCCATGCTGTAATGAAGCCCTCTTTTCCAGGATCCATTCCTAGTAGTATTTCTTTCATATTATATTTAGTTTTCTTAAATGTCTCTTAATTGTATTTCTACCTTTCCCAGTCTCTCTAGAACATTCTCTTATTGAATTGTATTTAACGCCCTCGTAAATTATCTTTAATCCAAAATGTTCAGTTAACTTATCTTTAGTAGACTGCTCCATCTTTTTCCTTGAAACTCCCCTAGTTGAGTTTGATATTTTTATCTTAGTTGTTTCACACCTGCTTCTACCTAGCATTATATTTATTAATGGCCCAGTATTGTCTACTAGTCTTCCAATTTTTAATATTTCTTTCCTCTCAAGCTCTACGGCTTCATAAATAGATAGTCCACTATGCAGTATTTCTACAATTGGATTCCCATTTTCCTTGACATAATTTTTCCAAGAACCTTTTCTGCTCCGAAAATCTTTTGCTCTACATGGGTTCCCGCTACCTATATAAAATGGAACTAGAGTTTTCTTATCTGTATGTTTATACACAACCTTAATATTCTCCTTCATATTATTTTAGTTTGTTTCTTAGTTGCTCAACTGTAGCGTATCCAGAAAACCTTTCAACAACTTCTCCGTTTTGAAAAACTATTGTTGTGGGCAAATTTCTGACTGCTAATTTTGCTCCCAAATTTGAATATTTTTCAACATCAACTTTGTGAACATTTAAACCTTCCTTAATTAGTGGGTCTAACCTAGTGTCCATTATCTTACATGGGCCACACCAGTTTGCTCCAAATTTAATCATCACTTTTTCACTAGAATTAATTAACTCTTCAAAATTTTTCATGTCTGTACTATTTAATTATGTTAATTGATTCGTTATTATCTTCTACTAATTCCTCTTGCTCTTCCCAAAATATTAGGTCTAGTTCTAATTGTTTTATCATTTTTTATAGTTTAATTTTACTAACTCCATTTTCCTTTACTATTGTTAACACATCTTCTCCAGACAATTCTTCATCGCTTACATGTGATATTATCATAATGCAAGTTTCTAATTTTTTAGCACTCATTATTAAATGTTTCATTCCTAATGAATCTATTTTATCAAATATTTCATCTACACCTAAAAAGTCCAATCCGCCATGTGGGTGAGTTGAGTTGATTAAATATCTGTTTGCAAGTATTGAACTAAATAAAACCCTTACCTGTTCCCCTCCACTTAATGATGAGAATGTTCTTTCCCCATCTCGTATGATTACTGCTGAAATTTCTTCTTTTATAGTTCCATTTGCTTTAACCTTGTAGCCATCTAATCTAACTAGTATATCATTTCCCAACTCTTTTAGAAAGTGGTTAGTTCTATACTGCATTGTCTCCAATGATTTATTTGCCAAGTGTAATCTGAATTGTTTAAAGTTATTGCTCCATTTATTTCTGTCGTATATTATATCATTTACAGCAATAAGTTTCTTGTTCAGTTTTATTATTTCATCTTCTCTTTCTTTTACGCTACTATTTAATTTTTTAATAGCTTCTTTATTATCTGAAACTTTCAAACTCTTAATGTCTATTCTAAGGTTTGATATTTTATCTTCCAGTACCTTAATTTCATTGAGTACATTTTTTTCATCACTCTTTATGTCTTTAATTTCATCGTTAAAATCCCTAATTGTATCTTTTATTATAGAGACCTTTTCGTGAGATTTAAGAGACTTTCTTTTTAGCGAAGATAAAACATCTATTGAATCATTTAAAGTTCTTCTAGTGTCACCTAGTGCTTCTTCTCGAACCCTTGAGCTAGATATACTTTGCTGTTCTTCATTGTTTATCTGAGAAATACTATCTTTAACAGCTTTTAAGCTTACCCTTAAATCTTCCATTTCAACTTCTTTTGTAGCTTTACTGTCTTTGTATTTTTTTAATAAATCTTGGCCTTGAGATTCCTTTGTTAGTAGAACTTCCCTATCTCCATCTAGTATAAATATATGACTACAACTTGGACATGTAATTGCTCCGCTTAATTTAACCCCAACACCATTTAGAAACTTTTCTATTTTTAAAATATTATCCTCTATAGACTCTTTTGATTCGTAAAGATCTTGTATGTTGGTTTCAACCCCTTCCTCTATTTTTAAAAATTTATTTCTTACAATTGAAAAATCTTCTGTTTTAAAATTGTTATTATTTTCAACCTCCTTTTCGTAATTAGATTTTAGCCCTTTAATAACTACATCTTGTGACGCTATATTATTATCTATCTCTTGAATAGATAGTTTTATTTTTTCTATTTTAATATTTTCATCTTTTATATAAGTAGTATTTCTTTTTGGAATTGCTTTAAGCCCCTTAATTAGTTTTAACTTATCTAAAATTTTATATTTAAAGTATTCAATTTTATCCTCAATTACCACTTCTTCCTCGTGAAACTTCTTTTCAAAATCTACCTTATTAGCTTCAATAATTTGTTCTTTAATAGTTTCAATTCCACCTTCAGCTCTATTAATCTTATATTCTAAATCTAATTTTTCTCCATCAAATTGTGAGTTATCAATATTTTCCAACCCATCTATAATTGATGAATCTGAAAACCTATTTATTAAATCTACTTTTTCTCTATTCGAACTTCCAAAAAATGATTTGAATCTAGTACTGTTTATTATAAAATAGTTGAATAAATCTTCTTTAGATATTCCCAACCAATTTAATATCTGCTTCTTTCCATCATTCACATTTGAAAATGATATCTCTTTGTCATTTAGTTTTAAAGAAAGCTTATTGCTTGACTTAACTTTTATTATCCATTCTATTTCTAGTGTTTCTTTTCTTGATTCACACCTTATGAATAGTTTTACTTTTGACTCTTCAAAACCATAAGTGACCAATTCAGCATCATTTACTCCTCTAGAATTTGATGCAGTTAATGCAAACTCAATAGCTGTTTGAATAGCCGACTTTCCTGAACCATTACTCTTTTGATTTTTATCAGTAAGGTTTACGCCTTGTATTAATAAAGCCTTGTCTTCAAAATCATAATCCAACTCCTCGTAAGTTAAGAAGTTCTCTAATTTAAGTTTTACTAATTTCATATAGTTTATTGTTTTTAGTCGGGGCGAAAGGAATCGAACCTATTCTGAGCGTTGCGACCGTTCTTAGTGCTACCATTACACCACACCTCGTTATTATTATTAATATAAAAAAGTGCATAAAAAATTAATTCTATACACTTTTATAATTTATTACTTACTAGTTTTTGCCTTGTATTCAGACTCTAACTCTTTTAATAGTGCTGGAGTTTCTTCCAATAATATTAAAAGCTTTTTTAAACCCTGGGCAATATTCTCTCCATTGTATTTATACCAAGCACCTTTTCTTTCAAGTATACCTTGACTCACACAGCCTTCAATTAAGCCATTAACTTTGTCAATACCTTTACCATATACAATATCGTATTGAACCTTCTTAAATGGTGAGCCAATCTTGTTTTTAACAATGTCTATCAATTGTTTGAATCCTACAACATCCTCTCCAACTTTTAACTTACCCTTATTCTTAATCTCTAATCTTTGAGATGCGAAGAATTTTAAAGCCTTACCTCCAGTGGTTGTTTGAGATGGCCCATACATCGCCATTGTTGCACGTAATTGATTAATAAATATTACTGTACAATCGTGTTCAGATGCTGGCCCTGTGATTAACTTCATCGCTTGACTCATCATTCTAGCTTGAACTGCCATTTGAGCTTGTCCAGATTCACCCTCTAATGTTGAACGAGGTGTTAGTGCTGCAACTGAATCAACTATAATTAAGTCAACTTGTCCCGTTTCAATTAATGCCCTTATTGCCTCAATTGCTTGTTCTCCAAATGTTGGCTGAGATATATATAAGTCATTAACTTCTATTCCAATCTGCTCACAATACTCTGTATTTAACGCATGTTCTGCATCAATAACTGCAACAATACCTCCATCCTTCTGAACCTGTGCCGCAACTTCTAAACATAAACCAGTCTTTCCACACCCTGATTCTGCAAATATTTCTATAATTTTACCTACTCCAAATCCTCCACCTAGTGCCTCATCCAATTCTGGTCTACCAGATGAAATGGTCTTTACGTTGGCTGGAGAATCGCTCATTTTACGAACTACTGATTCGCCAAACCTTTTATCCAATGCTGCTAATGCACTAGTGATTGCTCTTAAATTCTTTTTTTCTGCCATATTTATTTATTTAAAAATTCTTTAATCATTACGGAACCGTTTTTATAACTACACTCTTTATCGCTACAAAAATCTTTGAATGATTCTAGTATTTGGTCTTTACTATATTTTTCTATAATCTTACTTGGTTCAGCTATCTCATTTTCATAAACTTCTGAATACTTCATCTTTATATCAATTCCAGTTCCCTTAAATTGAGTTTTATTAATTGCTTTACACTGTGCTTCCGTTCCGCTAAACTCTACTCTAATTACCTTTTCGCTATTCTTATGGGTATCTATTATTTTAGATATATCCTTACTTGATGATTTATCTAAGTTTATAGATATTTTTAAGTATTCCTTATATTTGCCTTTTATTAATTCATAACTTCCGTCTTTCTTTAATAGTGCAAAACCCTTGTTATTGTCTTCACCGAAATTTTCTTGTCTAAATGATGGCAAGTGTACAATATCTTTTGTTATTTCATTATGATTATGATAGTGTCCTAAGTAGACTTTATCCCATTTTGCAAACATCTTTTTGTTTATGCTTGTATCTTTTTGAATGTGGCCTAAATGGTTTGAGCCGTCCATTCCAAAGTGTGATATTAATATGTCTCCACCTTTAGCTTTTTCTATCATAGGAACTAATAATTCCGTAGAAAAGAATGGTAATAGGTCTATTGAAACTCCATCTATAAATATGTTTTTAAGCTCTCTATTGAACCTTACACATGGGTAATGTCTGTATATATCAAGAAAGGAATTAGGGCTGTCATATACCGTTTTATCATGATTCCCAGGAAACATATATAGAGTTAAATCATTTGAATGAAATAAGTCTAGCATTTTGCCAAGTGTTTGTAACACCTTTTGTCTTTGAAAAGTTCTAGAATCAAATAAGTCGCCTGCAAATATTAGGTTTTTAATATCATTTTCTACCGCATATTCTACCATATACTTTGTTGACTCATAAACTTCATCCTCATTGCCAGTGCGAAGATGTACATCGTTGAATATAATTGCTAAAATATTTTTCATCTGTTTTCTTTAATGTAAAAAGGCCCTATCGTTAAATAGAGCCTTTGTTAATTTTTACTTTTTTATTATCCCAATAATGCCTCAAGTGAGTCATCCAAATCACTGTTAGAAACTTCTGGAAGTTCTTCCTTTACTTCTTCAACAACTGCCTTAGCAACTGGTTTAGCCTTAGCAACTGGTTTAGCCTTAGCAACTGGAGTTTCCTCTACTTGTGCTTTAACTGAACGAGGTAAGAATACTGTCTCAGCAACTACTTCTTTAGCAGCATCAACAAACCATTCTGTTAAGTCTTCAAAGAATCTTTTCTTCTTTTTTTGAGTTGCTGTCTTGAAAAATTCTGCACTCTCAAATGGTGCATCATCATTTCTTAAAGCAATCTTTTCACCATCTTGTTTGAAAGAAATTCCTTGAACTCTTTTTCCTTTAACCTTGTCTGTGAAATCATAAGGTTTCATTAAGATTGGTTTTGAAAAGTCCATTTTTAATAATGCCTTTAGTATATCTTGCGAGTATCTGTTATTTGTTCCAACCGATACAATGAAAATTTCACCGTCAGAGTCAACTGATACTCTTACAGATTCTCCATATTGTTCGTGGTCTGCAAATTCTACGCCTACTACATTTCCATTTAAGCTATCATATCTAGCCCCCGCTCTTACTCCTACTTCTCCTTCTAATTTTGCATACTCTTGTGTTTTGTAACTTGGGTGGTCTTTTCCTGCTGATTTGTCCCAAATGTAGCCTCCCGCTACTCCTAAAAATGTTGCTTTACCTTGTCCTGCGTTGTCGTCTCTTGATGTTAATCCCATAATTTTAATATACTATTGTTTGTTAAAGGACTTTTTTAGTTTAAGAATAGATGCCTTGGGTCTATTCTTTTAATTTTACTTTGTTTACTTTTTAATTAAAATTCCGTTTACTTTTCCTTGAATCATTTCTTCAACAAATTCTTTGGGGGTAACTCCGTTAACTAATGAGTTTAGCTTTCTTGACTTATCTTGGCAGGCCCAATACAGTGAACTTAATGAATTGAAGTTCTTTTCTGCTTGGATAAACTTTCTTTTTAATGCTACCCATTCTAAATCCGTTTCAAAACAAGTCTCTAAAGCTTTTTCTGTGGCCTTAATTCTCACTTCTTCGTTTCCAATTCTAACTTTATAGAATCCACTATCATTTGCAGCTTGTTTCCTTAGCCTTGATTTGAATGTACCTTCATAGATTTTGTAATCTAATTTAGTTTCCCCCATCAATGCTTCAACTTCTGCTTTGATTAAGCCTATTCTGTTAACTGCTGATGATATTGTAACTGCATCTCCGTAAATATTACCTACATCAATTCTGGTTAAATCATCTACATTGATAGACGCATCCATATTATCGTGAAATAGTGTTATCTCTTGTTCCCCTATTTGTATTTTATATTCCATCTAAACCTTTTAAATAACTATTTATAAAATTATAGCATTCTGTTGAGTTTTCAAACTCCATATCTGCATTTATATTTCCAACCCTAGTTGTGATTGACTTTATTTGCCTTTCACTCTGACTTGAACCTCTATTTTCTCTACCTTCAGACCCATCACCAAGTATCTTTAATACAATTGGTTTCACTTTATCAATGAACTTCCCATTACTAAACCTATCCCCTTCAAATACATTAAATTTATTATCAGAAGTTTCCTCTAAGTATTGGTCAACAGAAGTTGATACGCTCATACTTAATTTGTCAGAACCTTCAAACATACTGCCATCATATTTACCTACGATATTAATTTCACCTGATTCACTTGAGTTATATCTTACAAGTTTTACCTGTTTCATTTCGTCGCATTTAAACTCCTTAATTAGGCTCTTCATTAGCCATGTTTTACCGACACCGCAA
>TARA_R110002073_G_scaffold18767_10_pt1 | contig 28593 bp, 26 predicted proteins | sample TARA_R110002073 | Tara Oceans TARA_R110002073 (sample SAMEA4397174) | marine metagenome | biome: Polar Biome; feature: [DCM] deep chlorophyll maximum layer (ENVO:01000326); material: water (ENVO:00002006), including particulate matter (ENVO:01000060) such as... | depth 40 m | reverse complement strand
AAACGAGGTCCGCAAACGGCGCGCGGTAAATCGCGCCGGCGTCCGCCGGTGTCCATCCCTGCCGAGGTCGGCTCAGCCGATCGATATCAGAAAGCAAGTCGGTCATGTCGCTGAACCTTTCAATAGCGCCCGAACCTAGAAAGCGTCGTTTCGCTCGACAAGTCTTCCGACTGGGCTTTGGTGCGGTTCTGGTTTTTGTCACCTACATGGCGCTGACGCCCGGGCCCTCGGCCCCACCGCGCCTGCTGGGACTGGACAAGGTTGAGCATTTTGCCGCCTTTGCCGTACTCGCCATTCTGGCACGCGGGGCCTGGCCGGATATCCGCGCCTGGGGCATCGGCATCGCGCTATTGCTGTACGGCAGCGTGATCGAGATCGCGCAGGCTTCTCCCGTGCTGATGCGCTCGGCGTCCGCGGCTGACCTGGTCGCCGACCTTTTGGGTATTGCGGCCGGTCTGGGCGCGATGTGGCTGTGGAACCAGATGGCGTCCCAATACGAAACGGCCCCGCGCGAGGCAGGGCCGTTCCAGTCCGGATTGTCAAAGACCGACTAGGCCTTTGTTTCGTCGGTTCCCGGTGGAGGCTCGGTGCCCCATGTGTCGCCGTGGAAATTCGGCGGCAACTCACCGGTCTTGTCGAAGCGCTTGGTCATGACAAAGACCACGCCTGACAACATCAGAATGGCCACCACGTTCGGCAGCAACATGGTCGCGTTGGCAATGTCACCAAAGCGCCAGAGACCGTCGACATTCGTGATCAACGTCCCGCCAAAGGCAACGACGACCCAGAGATAGCGGAACGGCCTAGCGGCCCAGTCGCCGGTAAGATAGGTGATCGACTGCTCGGCATAGTAGGACCAGCCAATGATCGTGGTGAAGGCAAAGAGCGCCTGCGCAGCCAGCACGACCCAGGCACCGCCGATCATGCCTTCTGAATACGCCGCCGTTGTAATTGCGGACGCTTCCAGATCGGCCGATTGCCAGGCATAGGACACGACGCCGCCCGCAGACGGGTAGGCCCCCTCGACGACGAGGATAACCAGCGCCGTCATGGTGCAGATGATCATGGTATCGATGAACACGCCGAGCATGGCGATCTCGCCCTGCTTGACCGGGTTCTTGTTCTGCGCGGCCGCGTGGGCGATAGGCGCAGACCCCTGACCGGCTTCGTTGGAAAAGAGGCCGCGTGCCACACCGGCGCGAACCGCTGCGAGCATGCCGTACCCGGCAATGCCGCCCGCGGCTTCACGAATACCGAATGCGTGCTCGAAAATCTGTGCGAAGGCACCCGGAATATGGCCCGCATGGGTGATCAGCACGTAGAGCGCGGCGAGGACATAGGCCAGTGCCATGACGGGGATGATCTTGCCCGCCACATTGCCGATCGACTTGATGCCACCGATGATGACGATGAAGACCAGTGCCGCCAACACGAGACCGACTGCCCAGGGCGGAATCGTCAAGCCGAGAGAGGTCCCGGCTTCGACCGCAGACTGGGTAACAGAATTGGCCTGGATGGCACCGCCCGTGGCGACAGCGGACAGAAGCGTTCCGAGGCAGAACAGAACGGCCAGCCAGCCCCAGCCCTTACCCAGGCCGTTGCGGATATAGTACATCGGACCACCATGGTAGTGGCCATCGGGATGGCGTTCACGGAAGCGGACAGCGAGGCTGGACTCGGCATAGGCAGCGGCCATGCCGAATACGGCGGTCACCCACATCCAGAAAATCGCGCCCGGTCCGCCCAGCGTGATCGCTGTCGCGACACCGGCAAGGTTCCCGGTTCCGATCTGTCCGGACAAGGCCGTGGACAGGGCATTCCAGGGTGTGATTTCACCCTCGCCCTTGGACTTGCGACCGCCCCAGAGTTCCCCAAAAGCCGGGAAGAGGCGCAAGATCGGGCGCCCGCCCAGCATGATCATGTAATAGAGACCTGTACCCAGAAGGGCGATGGTGACGATGCCAACCGGCAAGATGCGCTGATCGCCCCAGGTGCCACCCCACAAGAAATCACTGATTGTGAAGACCAGTTCGAAAAAACCGTCCATGACGCTCCCCGCGTGTTTTCGTTGGCGCGCAGCTTAGGAAGCTGACGCCACGACGCAACGGGTTTTTCAAGAAGCTAACAGGCAGATGTCATTCAGATGTCGGACTTGTAACGCCCAAATCGGCCTGCCCGCTATACGGTGCCGCCTCGCCAACGTTTGAGGGAGAGCGACATGTTTCGAGTCATTGGTACGGCGCTGATTGCGCTGATCGGCCTGTCTGCCGACGCAATTGCCCAAAACAATCCCGCCATCGATTCGAGTGCGCGGACGCGTACTGTCGAAGATGTGGCGCAACAGATTGAAGACAATTTCTATGACTCCACGCGGGGTGCGGAAATCGCGTCTGAATTGCGCATAGCCCTGTCCGAAAGAGCCTTTGACGGTGCCGATGATGCAGCCTCCCTGTCCGACCTCCTGACCTCGCGCCTGCGCGCTCACGACAATCACTTCTCCGTGCGCTATCTCGGCCCTCCGCCCGAAAGACCGGGTAATGATGGACCCGGCCAGGGCCAGAGAATCAATATCGACGCGCTCGCCCGGGCCAATTTCGGCTTTCAGGAAGTCGCCATACTGCCGGGCAATGTCGGCTATATCGATTTACGCCAGTTCGCCCCGGCCCAGGTCGCGGGCGATACGGCGCTGGCGGCGCTGAATTTCGTCGCGAACACCGATGCTGTGATCTTCGACGTGCGCAATAATGGTGGCGGCGCACCGTCCATGGTGCAGTTCCTGATCAGCCATTTTCTCGACCCGATGGACGAGCGCCCGATCAATACCTTCGTATCCAGCGCCCGCGACTACCCTTCCGAGCTGATGTCCCTGTCCTGGTTGCCCGGTCAGGCGCGGCCCGACGTGCCGCTCTATGTCCTGACCAGTGGCAATACCGGTTCGGCCGGCGAGGCCTTCCCCTATCATCTTCAAGCCATGGAAAGGGCCACCATTGTGGGTGAAACGACTTATGGGGCCGGCAATCCGGGCGGCCTGTTTCCGGCCGGTGACGGCTTTGCCGTCTTCGTCTCAACCGGGTCGGCGCGCAATCCGATTACCGGGACCAACTGGGAGGGCACGGGCGTGATCCCGGATGTAGAAACCTCGTCCGAAGCGGCGCTGAACGCCGCCCTGATGCTGGCCTATGACGCCATTCTGGAAACCGCAGACGACCCCGGCCAGCGCCAAAGTGTCGAATGGGCGCTTGAAGCCGCACGCGCAAATGCCAATCCAATGCCGATGCTGCCAGGCGATGCCGACGCCCTTGCGGGTACGTATGGACCACGCTCGATTTCCATCGAAGACGGCCGCCTGTACTATCGACGCGGCGACGGTGCGCCGCGGCGGCTGACCCCGGTCGGCGAGGACCGCTTCCTGATGGAGGGACTGGACGATGCCCGCCTGACATTCCAGCGCGGACCGGACGGCGGTGTTGTTTCGCTCACCGTGGATCAGCTGGGCCGCCGCGCCAGCGTCTCACCCCGCACCGACTAAATGTCGTCTGGCGTCACCGATTCAATTGCGAACAGGCCCCAGACCCAGTCGGCATCATCCATGCCGGCCAGGGCAGGGTCTGTATCGCGCGGCCAGATCAGGACAATTGGTCCGTAGCCGCCCACGCCGACAGCGACGCCGTCGACATGGGTTGCCAGGATCACGTCGTGGGCCTGCGCCTGATCCAGACTAATGGTGCGCTGATAGCCGTCGAGCGCGGTGAGGGTCAGATGCGTCCCGCGAGGATTGGCAATGGCCAGGACGTCGCGCAGCAAGGGCCCGGAGAATCGTCGTGCCTCGGTGCCAAGGGGGTATCCGACCCGGATCGTGTGTTGCTCGAGCGAATTCAGGCTCGCTGTCGAGAAGACACAGGCAGCCGTAAACTCGATACCGTTGGCAAAGAAGAGCGGCTCCATTGTCCCGCGCGACGGACCTCGGTCGACGGTGCCGATATCGCCGTAAATGGTCAGCACATCGCCCGCGTGGCCTGCGCTGCGTCCTGGGTCCTGGCATCCCAGCAGAAGTGCCAGACCCAGCGCGATCATGATTGCCCGGACCATCCTATTTCCCCCCGTTTTCGAAAGCGGTTTAGACCCCCGGTGGAATATCAACGACCAGGCGAACGCCCGTGTCGGATGCCGCGAATTCGAGCTTGGCGTCAAGCGTTGCCGCAGACGCCTGCATCACGGTCATACCCAAGCCATTCTGCGCGATGGTGCCGCGCGTCCAGTCTTCGTGTCCGACACCGTCGTCACTGCAGACCACACGGATCGCACCTTCCGGACTGACCTGACCCGAGAACCGGATATGGCCACGACGACCGTCCGGAAAGGCGTGCTTGAAGGAATTGGCGACAAATTCACTGACCAACATTGCCAGCGCCGTTGCCGAACGCGGCTTGACCCGGACGGCGGCAAAATCGGCCTCGACGGCAATCCCGCGCGGCGCGGCCGAGCGCTGCAATTCGGCGATCTTGGCCATGTAGGGAGACAGGTCGACACTTTCTCCGGTGCGATCGAGCTGAAGCTGCTGATGCAACATCGCGACGGCCTGAATTCTCCGGTCAACGGAATCGAGAATTTTTCGACTGTTCTTGTCGGACAGCCTGGAAGCCTGCAGGCGTATGACAGAGGAAATCGTCTGCATGGAATTCATGACGCGATGGTCGATTTCCCGCCGGGCCACATCCTGATGCTTGAGGGCAAGCCGCAAATCGAGCTGCGTCATCACCTGGCGGGCCAGAATGCGAATCGCATTTCGCTGAAAATCCGTCAGCGTGCGCGGTGCGTTGTCGAGTACGCACAAGGTCCCGATCGGGAGACCTTCCGGCGTGCGCAGGATCGCGCCCGCGTAGAAGCGCAATCCCGGCTCACCGGTGCACAGCGGATTGTCCGCCATGCGCGGATCGGACAGCGTGTCGGGAATCTCGACGAAATCGTCATCCAGAATCACATGCGAACAGATGGATGTGGCCAGCGGCGTTTCCCGGACTCCCAGGCCCACTTCCGCCTTGAACCACTGCCGTTCCGCGTCGATCAGGTTGACGACCGAGATGGGGGCCTCGCAGATCTGCGAGGCCAGTGCGACGATATCGTCGAAATCTGCTTCGCGCGGCGTATCGAGAATACCGTAATCATGCAGCGCAGCGAGGCGATTGGCTTGGTTCGGGTGGGCTGCAGCTTCCATGGAGGCAAGGTCTTTTCAGTAAAGTGACAAGTCAGTTGCCGATTTGTCCCAAGACGGCAAGCGAGGCTGCGCAAGAAATATGCGACAGGCTGATCGACGACAATACCATCAAAAAAGGAAATGGCGCGCCTCCAAGGAGAGGATTTAAACGCGCTTTTCGAGACTCTGGCCGATTGGAACGTCCAACTCAAAGACGTTGAAGAGTTCATCAACACCGATGAACCGGGAGGGCCGCAACCATGACGCAGCCCCTCCGCAAACCGTTCGGCAATGCCGGTGCTGTCCAGCCCCGCAAATATCCCCCACCCTTCTCTCTGCGCCTGAGCAAGGAAGAACGCGCACTTTTGCGCCAGCGGGCCGGGCGTCGTTCGCTGGGCGAGTACATCCGACATGTGCTGTTCGGTGAGCGTGCCAGCCCGCGCAAGGTGAAGCGCTGTCAGCCGTCGGAGGCGGACCAGAACGCCGCCACCCAACTGGCAGGGCTGGGACAATCGCGGCTGGCCTCGAACATGAACCAGATCGCCAAGGCGGCGAATATGGGCGCACTGCCCGTCACGCCGGATTTGCTCGAAGAGCTGCATCAAGCCTGCGCAGACATTCGCGCCATGCGCGATGCGTTGATCGCCTCTCAGGGCCTCAAGGTTCGGGGGTGAGGTATGATCTTGGTCGGCAATCAGCGCGGCGGTGGCCGCGATCTGGCGCATCATCTCCTCAAAGAGGAGAATGATCACGTCCAGGTCCACGAAATCCGGGGCTTCGCCTCAGAGACGCTGGAGGGGGCATTCTGCGAAGCCTATGCAGTGAGCCGTGGCACGCGGTGCAGGCAGTATCTCTTCTCGCTGAGCCTCAATCCGCCGCAAAATGAGCGGGTGAGTACGCAGGCGTTCGAGCAGGCTATCGAACAAGCCGAAACCAGACTCGGCCTCACCGGCCAGCCTCGTGCCGTGGTCTTCCATGAGAAGGAAGGCAGACGGCACGCACACGCCGTATGGAGCCGGATTGATGCGCAGAACATGAAAGCGATCCAGCTTTCCCATTCCCGCAACAAGCTGATGGAGGTGAGCCGCGACCTCTACCGCGAGCATGGCTGGCGGATGCCGGAGGGCATGACGGATAGATCGAAGCGCGATCCGCGCCGCCTCTCGCTCGAAGAATGGCAACAGGCCAAACGGCACGATAAAGATCCGCGCGCGATCAAAGCGGCGTTTCAGGATGCCTGGGCGATCTCGGATAATGCCGCAACCTTCTCCCATGCGCTGGAAGAGCGCGGCTTCAAACTGGCGCGGGGCGACCGGCGGGGCTTTGTCGCCATTGACGAGCACGGCAAGCCCTACGCGATTGCCCAATGGACAGGGGTGAAGACAAAGGCCGTGCGCGAACGGTTAGGCGATGAACGCGCACTGCCGAGCCTGTCCGAGGCCAAAGAGCGCTATGCCCGCGATATGCAGACAACGATGGACGGCCACCGCAGGGCGTTGCTGGACGAGGCCAGAACCCGCAAGGAAGCCGCGCAGCGCGCCAAGGCGGAGCTCGTTGCCCGCCAGCGGGACGAACGCCAGCGGGCGCTGAATGCCATGGAAACCCGCCAGAAGGCGGAAGTCCTCGCCCGACAGGCACGGTTTCGTCCTGGCTTGAGCGGTTTGTGGGACCATCTGCGCGGGGAACACAAACGCATCCGGCGGGAAAACGAGATTGCAGCCTATGCCGCTCACGAGCGCGACCGCAAACAGCGCGACGATCTGGTCTTCCGGCATATCGAAGAGCGTCAGCGCCTGCACCAGGATCGCAACCGCGAACGCCTCGATCGTCTGCGCGAGCGGCAGGAGGTGCGCACCGACGCGCGCACTTTCGCCGAACGGGCGGAACAGGCCCGCGCCGAACGCCTCGCTGCGTTCAAAGAGCGAAGGCAGCAGCCAGCGCGGGAGAGGCCACGAACCCGCGATGGTCCGGAAATTGGGCGGTAACCCGCTACGATCATTTCAACTTTTGGGAACAGAAAAACACAAGCGCCACTTACGCACTGGTGGGTGAATGGGTTAGTCGTTGGGTGTGTGTCAGCATTTTTTAAATTATTTTTGACAATGTCAGATTTTTCGGTGTAGGGTGAATCGTAGGAGATTCGCATGACCGATGGGCCTTACAGATCGCTTCCTTTGAAGAAGCCTTGGCGCGATGCCGCAGAGGCGATGACTCTGGACGCGTATTCGACTGCGGAGGCGCTGGAACGGCTGGAGCATGCCTTGGGGCGAACGTTTCGTGATGATGGATGTCCCTCCCTGGTCGATGATCTTAAACGTGCGTTTCTTGGCGACGAACGAGGCCTCCCGCTGTTTCCGGAAACCCCAAAGCAGTTGGTGGAACGTCTTGAGAGGGGGCATCCTTTCAGCGACTTGAACTCGCGCCTCATTCGCAACGCCGCAAGCGCATTGGAAGATGGTGAAGCGGGCAGCATTGCGCTGAAAAACATCGTCGCGCGTTCAGCGCGCGAAGCCGTTGAAACGGCCTTCGCTGATATGACGGAACACTACCAATCCCACGCCACTTCTCTTGAGCGAAGCCGGTTACGGAGTGGGATAGAGCGGGCACGAAATGGTGTCGGATATCAGGGCATCGCGGATCGCATTCTGAATGGTGGCCCCACAATCTCATCCCCCGCGCCGAAGCATGGTGGGTTGGACGACGGAGTGTCGCTGTCATGACCTTGCACCTCCCTGCAGTAAGTCAGATTTCGATGGCGGTAGATGTTCTCGAGCAAGGACAACGCCCACGTATAGGGCGGGTGCCATGTCGAATTGGCGAACAGATATTGTTCCGTGCCGATGTACTAGGCAGCTACTTTTTTGCTGACTGGGATGCCGCCGCCTACGATCTGCTGTTGGTAGCTGGTGTGATTGAGTATTGCGACCTGAGTTGTCCCCGCAGCAAGGTGCACTGGCCACGCACCTTTGACCTGCGCATTCCGGTGCACGACCCCGAATTGTGGAACTCGCCCGAAGTGCAGATCGCCCTTTCGTCGGCAGCCAAAGTGGGCACTAGCGACAGCTGGAGTTTTGAATTCACCAAACGCCGCGCGGCGCACCCTTCCCCGTTGAAGCAATCCCTCCCATTGCCCAATAATGCTGCTTTCAGCATGGCGTTTAGTGACGGGCTTGATTCAAAATCTGTTGCCGCCCTTCTGGCTAAAGCGCACGGCCCAGACGCCGCAATGCGGATTCGCGTTGGCCAATCTGGTCGCGACGTTGCCAATAAGAGGGCCTTCGCGGCTGTGCCCTTTAGCGTGAAAGTGTGGGGACGGCGAGAATCCAGCTTCCGATCTCGGGGCTTCAAATTCGCTGCGATCAGCGCGGTTGCGGCAAAGCTTGGCAAACTCCACCACGTTATCGTGCCAGAAAGTGGGCAAGGTGCTCTCGGGCCGGCAATTCTGCCGTTGCGCCCAACGTCGCCAGATTATCGCAATCACCCACGGTTCTTTAAAGCAATGGAACGCCTTGTCGAAAGCGTCCTCCAACATGCTGTCAGCTACGAGCAACCTCGCCTTTGGTCTACGAAAGCAGAGACGATAAGAGAGGCGCACACGCATGCAGGATTGAGTGTGGACGACATAATCAGCACTCGTTCGTGCTGGCAAAAACGCAATTACGTGAACTTCGACGGAGCATTCCACCAATGTGGCGTTTGCGCCGCATGCATTCTGCGACGCGTCAGTTTGACCGCTGCGAACATCCCAGAGAGTGAAGATGGCTATACCTTCGCAGATCTGAATGCGGCTTCGGTGAGCGAAGCTGCTCGACCATCGTTGAACGTGCGGAATCTTGAAGGTATCGAGCCACACGCACGAGCAGCATGCCGACATATGCACCTTTTCGGACAAATTGTTCCCGTCGCAGAAGATCGACACGGCTTCCATACGCACGCTTCCGAAATTGCGCGAGCAATAGGAACGCAGACCAGCGAAGTTGAGAAGCTTCTCGCCGAGCTGGTCGAACGGCATGCGGAAGAGTGGCGACGCTTCGTGAATGCACTGGATGAGAGGAGCTTTGTCAAAGACTCGATTCGGGGATTGGGATGACCAAAGTTCAAGAAATAAGCCCAATTGAATTGGGTAAGCGATTGCGAATATCGCGAGATGCAGCGCGCATTACGCAAGTCGGAGCGGCCGAAGCGATTGGCGTGTCTCGTCCGACTATCGCCGCGATAGAAAAAGGCGAACGGCGGTTGCGGATGGCTGAGTTGCAGTTACTCTCGAAAATCTATTCAGTTTCAGTAAATTCGCTTCTTCGCAGAGAGGCTGTACATTCGGATCTCGTACCCAGATTTCGCAAGCTCCGCGAAAGCGAGGACGTGGCGGTGCTGGATGCTGTTCGCCTCCTGAACAGGCTAGTGAGCGCTGAGGTCGAACTTGAAAACGTACTCGGAATTCCACGCTTGCTACGTTATCCAGCTGAGCGCCCCTTAAAGCCGGGAAATGTAGTCGTACAGGCTTCGGAACACGCTGCCGACTTACGCACGGAACTGGGCATCGGGGCTGGTGCGATCGGCGACATTTTTACCGTTTTGGAGCAAAACCTCGGCATACGTGTCTATCAAAGGCGGCTGCCATCTGGTTCCAAAGTATCAGGGCTATTTTCCTACGACGCGGCGATGGGCGCATGCATTTTGATCAACGCCAATCACCCGCTGCCGAGAAGAATCCAAACTGCCGCGCATGAACTCGGACATTTTGTCGGGACGCGCCAGTCACCTGAGGTTCTGGAGGTGGATGAGCGATTTTTGTCGCGGGAAGAAAGGTATGCAAACGCATTTGCTCATGCATTTCTTACTCCAGAGAGTGACGTAAAAAGAAAGTTCATTGAGGTTACTCGCGGCGCTTCCAAGCTCACTAGGCGTCATATAATCATACTGGCGCACTACTTTCGCGTGTCGCGGGAAGCAATGATCCGTCGCCTGGAAGAGCTTGGGTTGGCGCCCGCTGGAACTTGGGCTTGGTTTGAATCAAACGGGTTGATTACGGACGCGCAAGCGCAAGAGGTTCTTGGAGCTTCGTTTGTGCCTAATGATGAAACCAAACAAGATGCCGACAAGCCATTTCCAATGCGCGTCGGCTTGATGGCGTATGAGGCTTGGAAGCGCGAGTTGGTCAGTGAAGGGCAGATCGCCCGAATGTTTGACGCAGACCGTGTCGAAATCCGAAAATATTTTGACCAATTATTAGAAGAAGAGCACTCCACGGATGATCTATTCAAGCTTGATCCGTGAGGAGGACGCGCATCTGGTACTTGATGCTAGCGTGATGATTAACTTGCATGCGTGTGGCCACGGGCGCGATATTTTGGCCTCACTCGCACGTCCGGCAATCGTTACCGAAGAGGTTCTTCAAGAGTTGTGCGTAGGCGGCAGCAAAACGCCGCGCGAGCGAGAATTCGCAAACGCACTCATATCTGATGGTCAGCTGATTCTTGAATCGACCATCGGGGAGCCTAGCGACATATATTTCGAGCTATTGTCTGATCCGCGGTCGCTTGACGACGGCGAAGCTTCCACCTTGGCTGTGGCGATCGCCAATGGCTACGTTCCTGTAATCGACGAACGCAAGGCACGGCGTGAACTAACCGATTTCAGAAATAAGCCCGAACCACCTAATAGCCTTGATCTATTCACTCACAAGGCTGCACTGGCAAAGCTTGGAGAAAATGGCGTCGCGAGCGCCGTTTACTCGGCACTTCGAAAAGCAAACATGCGCGTTCGGCTGGATCAGCGTGAATTCGTCCTGGAGCTAATCGGGCGCGAGCGAGCCGTCGAGTGCAATAGCCTACCGAATTTCAAATCATTAAAGCCCGAACTGGAACAACAGATTATTGATGGCAGGTAGTTTTTTCACCTTTCGAATAATTTATATTATCGAGATAGCGTAATTTTGGCTGAGGATTCATAAAGGCCCCCAAACTCAAAATCAGAACCTTGTTAGATTTTTTCGGCCTTTGTAATAAAATTCTGCACTCCGCGACCGATTGGACCTCCGCCTGCCCAGGAGGCTGCTGGACTTTCGTATTCCTCGTATGATCCCATAAAGATAACCAGCGCCGGTTTCCCCCTTGCTTCTTTTAGCTCATGATCAAGCTAAGTTTGAATGGTCTCGAAATCTCGTTTCGACAGCCTGCCATCGCATTCAAACCCCAAGACGCCGTCGCCTTTCATCCTCATTTTCTTCCATATTAGGTTATTCTTTCATCCATGCCCGTAGCGGGAAGCGTCATCGTGTTGGTTTTCCGCCCTCTCGAACTCCAGCGTGGAGTGATCAATCCCGAACTTATTTTTGAGGCACAACTTAATCGCCTGCTTAATTTCCTCAAGATTGCCCCACCGGTCCGTTGCAAGAACGACATGGGTATCGAGCGCCGCCTCATGTTCGCCCATCTGCCAGAAATGTGCGTGGTGGACCCCAGCCACCCCATCCACATCGGCAACGGCGTCGAGCACGGCGTCTGTATCGATATCGGGTGGACTTCCCAACATTAATATACGTATGACGCCTCCAATTTCGCTAAATGCAAGATAGAGTATATAGGCAGCAATTAATATTGTTATGAGCGGGTCAATCCACCGAATGTCATATAGCAATATGAAAGACCCACCGACGATGACTGCGATCGATGCCAGGGCATCTGATAAATTATGAAGAAACAGAGCACGAATATTCATGCTATTTTTTTGCATCGACCAAGTTAATAGGGCAGTTAAGGCATCCACTCCCAATGCGACACTACCCAACACGACTACGATCCAGCCTTTTACCTCAGGTGGATCAATAAAACGCATCCCTCCTTCATAAACTAGGTAAATACCAACGACAATTAATGTCGTGTAATTTATCAACGCTGCAACGAGTTCGATCCGCCCATATCCAAATGTCATCCTTGGATCAGCTGGGCGGCGCGCAATTTTTCGCGCTCCAAACGCAATCGCCAGTGACGCCACATCGGAAAAATTATGGAGCGCATCAGCTATCAAGGAGAGACTGCCTGCCAAAATACCTCCGACAACCTGAGCAGCGGTAAGGACAAGGTTAGCGACAATTGCGACACCAACTCGTTTATCACCTTGTTTGGCGCTGATCTGATGGTCATGCGTCATCACTTAAACTCCTAATTAGCTCCCGACCCTTCCGGTTAAAAGTGGCGTCGAATTAGTTTAAATATTTAAACAGCAATTTTCGAGCCCGGCTTTTGATTTGGGTATGGGCGCGACGGCCAATATGCCGCGCCCATATCCTAAGCATTCACATTCGGTTTGTTCGAGGAGCAAACCATTTGTAGACAGCCGGTAGAACCAGCAACGTCAATACGGTCGACGTCACCAATCCTCCAATCACTACGGCTGCGAGAGGTCGTTGAACCTCTGAGCCGATGCCCGACGCAAAAAGTAACGGCATCAAGCCCAACCCCGTGGTCGTGGCCGTCATCAACACCGGCTGGGCACGGCGCACGGCTGCTTCCACGCTGAAGACATCAACGTCCGTGCGTTCTTTGGCGAAGCGGTCAAGAAAGGACACGAGCACCATCCCGTTCCCGAGTGCAATCCCGAACAATGCGATAAAGCCTACGGATGCAGGAACTGAGAGGTTTTGACCAGTCAACCAAAGCGCCGCGACACCGCCGACAAGCGCAAGTGGAATGTTGGCCAGGATTAAGGCGGCGCTCTTCAGTCGTCCGAAGCTGAACAACAGCAGCAGGAAAACGACGCCGAGTGTGACCGGTATTACCACCGCGAAACGCGCATTGGCCTGTTGTTGCAGTTCGAACTGGCCACCCCATTCGATGTAATAACCCGGTGGCAGTTCGATTTGCGACGCCACTGCCTCCTGTCCTTCACGAACAAAAGATCCAATGTCGCGGTCGCGCACATTGGTCTGGACCGTAATATAACGCTGCCCATTTTCGCGCGTGATCTGACGTGGCCCCTCAATACGTTCGACAGCGGCAACTTGGCTGAGCGGTATAACTTCACCCCCAGGGCCATTGATAATGATACGGCTAATACGTTCCGCGTTAAGCCGGTCGGCTTCGCGATAACGAACAATGATATCGAAGCGGCGGACCCCTTCGAATACCTGCCCGGCCTCAGTTCCGCCGACAGCTGTGCTCACGACTGACAGCACGTCTTCGACATTGAGACCGAAACGGCTGATCGCCTCACGATCCACGGTGATCCGCATCTGCGGTGCGCCGGTCATTTGATCGGTCTGCACATCTGCCGAACCCTGAATCCCGCGAACGACTTCGGCGATCTCGGCGGCGTATTGCTCCAAGATCGCCATGTCTTCACCAAAGAGTTTTACGGCGAGATCCGCCTTTGTGCCGGTCAACAACTCATCTGTTGCGGCGGCAATAGGCTGGGTGAAATTGAATTGCGCCCCCGCGAAGCGTTCAAAACGTTCACTCATCAACGCAAGGAGTTCGGCTTGCGTTGAGGCAGACGACCATTCTCGACGCGGCCGCAAGGCCACGAATGCTTCCGCGCTATTGACCGGATCGGCATGAGCTCCGACTTCGCCACGGCCAACACGGGTAACAATCCGCTCGACCTCGGGAAAACCGTCCAGAAGCTGCTGCTCAAACCTCGTCACGGTTTCCCGTGCCTCTGGTAACGAGATGGATGGTGCCATCGTCAATCGCACAAGCAAGTCGCCCTCATTCATACGGGGCGTGAATTCCGAGCCGAGGCGCGGAAATATAATGGCACCCGCAATAAGGATGACGGCGGCTAGTATCACTGCGAGCGATCTTCGCATCACAAAGAAGCGCACAAGCGGTCCGAACCTGCGTTCGTAGAAACCACCGCTTTCATTCTTGCCTTTAAGCGCCGCTTGCCGAAGCCCGAAAGCGGATGCGGCAGGGGCCATGAAGACCGCAAACACAAGCGATCCCAACATGGCGAATACGACGGAAAAAGCGAGAGGACGGAAAGTGCGGCCCTCCACTCCCTGAAGTGTCAATATCGGCACGAACACGACCACGACAATCAAAATCGCGAAAATGAGTGGCTGAAGAACTTCGCCACAGGCTTTGGCGACGATTGTAAGCTTGTCGTCATCGATGTTTGCCGAGGAAAGCGCCCTGTTTGCGTTTTCGACGATAACCACAGCGCCATCCACCATCATGCCGATCGCGATGGCGATTCCGCCCAGCGACATCAAATTGGCCGACACCCCGAATATTTGCATGGCCACCAGTGCGAACGCGACCGAAAACGGTATCGACGCAACGACGATGAGGCTGGGTCTCCACCCTCTGAGAAACAGGAATAGGACGATTGCCACCAGCAAGGCACCTTGCCAAAGAGCCGTCGTCATCGTCGAGACGGCAGCGTTCACCAGTTCCGACTGGTCGTAATACGGCACGGCGCGAACGCCTTCGGGTAGCGAGGCGTTTATTCGCTCCATGCGTTCATGCACAAGTGAAATGACCTCGTTGGTATTGGCTCCCATGAGCTTTAGAACCAGTCCGGCGACGATCTCTCCGCCGCCATTCATGGTCGCCAAACCCTGCCGTGGCGCGCCGCCAATCTCGACTTCGGCCACATCACGCACGCGGATGGGAATTCCATCTTCCACCGCCACCACAATGTCGGACAGGTCATGAACGCCGCTTGCCAGCCCAACTGCCCGAACGGTGTATTGTTCACTATTCTCGACGAGAAATTGTGCGCCGGCATTGGCGTTGTTGGCTTCGACGGCGGAGATAATATCCGCCACGGACAATTGATAACGAAGCAACGCCTCGGGAAGCACGTTGATCTGATATTGCTGCTCATGCCCGCCTAGGGAAAGAATTTCTGTGACACCCCTGACGGTTTGCAGGTCGAATTTAACCTGCCAGTCCTGTAGTGTTCTGAGTTGAACGCCGTCGAATGATTCATCGCTGGCTTCCAGGAAATAGAAGAGAATTTGCCCAAGCCCGGTCGTGATCGGCCCCATTTGCGGGTCGCCGAATCCTTCGGGTATTTCCTCGCGAGCAAGCTGCAGGCGTTCGCCGACGAGCTGGCGCGCCCAATAGATATCCACCCCATCTTCGAAATAGATATTCACAACGGAGAGGCCGAAATTCGAGGTTGAGCGGACTTCCCGCAAGCGCGGAAGGCCATTCATGGAAGTCTCGACCGGGAAGGTGACATAGCGCTCCACCTCCTCAGGCGCGAGGCCTTCGGTTTCGGTAAATACCTGCACCAGCGTGGGGGTGACATCTGGAAAGGCATCCACAGGCATGGAACGAAAGGTCCAGATCCCTGCGATGATGACCAGCACGAATGCGAGCGCCGCCAGTAATTTGCCGCCGGATACGCGCTTGAGAACCCCGATCATGGTCGAGGGTTTGTTGGATGGATTAGTGTGCGTGGCCATCACCAAACTCCTCTTTCTGCAATTCCGCTTTCAGGGTGAAAGCTCCGCTGGTTGCGATCTCTTCTCCAGGTGCAAGACCGGATAAAATTTCTGCGAATGCATCCGTTCGTGCGCCGATATTGACGGTGCGCACAGCAAACCCCTCGTGGTTTCTTACAAAGACGACGGTTTCGCCATCGATTGTCTGGAGCGCCGATACCGGCACGCGAAGTACGGACCGCGAGTCCGTCGTGGCCGCTTCGACGGTCACGAACGTTCCAGGTCGCAGCCTATCGTCTATATTGTCCACAATGATCCGCGCACGTCCGGTGCGTGTACGCTCACCCAATTGCGGACTGATGAATGCGATGGTCGATTCAATAGGCAAGCCGCCATCTGCGAGGTCGATGCTGACTGAAGCTCCGGCACGAATCCGCCCTAGGTCCGCGCCGTAAACGGCGGCATTGATCCATACAGAACTTGTGTCGGCGATGATGAAAGCAGGCGGCTGGCTGCCTTCCTCAAGCACTTCACCCAAAACAGCATGCCGCTCGATAACGGTCCCGGAAATCGGGGCGGTCAGTTCATATTGCGTCAATGGGCGGTTTGTAGAAGTGCCGAGATTGGCCCGCTGCACTTGAGGGATGCCAAGAGCGTCTAGCTGCTGCCCTATATTGCGTACAAGTATGCGCGCCTCTTCCAGTGATTGGCGTGCATCAAGAAAGTCCTGTTCCGCCGAAATTTGACGTTCCCACAGGCGCTCCTCTCTTGCATACGATTGTTCTGCCAGATTGAGCCTCGTGCGCGCGGCAAGATACTCCGAAATTGCGTTTGCAAGCGCACGGCTATCGAGAACGGCGAGGAGATCACCGGCTTCGACAGCGTCGCCTTCGGTCACTTCGACCGTTCGAACAATGCCTGGAACGCGCGGTGTCACGTGTGCGACCCTGTCCTGGTTAAAGCCAACCTCTCCAGGAAGTTCCGCCGTTCCCGCTACCGGACCTGTTTCGGCGGGTTCGACGATTATTCCCAATTCTTCGAGCCGGGCCTCAGTCAGGCTTAGCGTTGCAGCTTCATCGTGTTCCCCGTGGGCATCTTCTCCCTCATCGTGATCCTCATGTGCATCGTCTCCTTCGGTGTGTACGACGTCGGATTGTGCAGGGCTTTCATCGCCTCTTTGCCGATCCTCATCGCTGGGAATGCAAGCACTTAAAGACATGGCAAGAACCGACATCAACAAGATGGGCATATGAATATTTTTCATGACTAGCCCTCCTCAACGGTCGTTGATGCCATCACACTGAGCGATGGCGCACCTGCGAGCAGGTCAATGTCTATGGCCGCTCGGGCCAGCGCAGCGCGCGCGGCGATCAGGTCGATGCGAACATCGAAATAGGTGCGCTGGATATCGAGCAGATCGAGAAGATCCATGGCCCCTTCGCCATAGGCTTCCTGTGCTGCCGAGAAAGCGTCCCTGGATGCCGGAAGCACACTTTCTTCAAGCTGGGTTACTGAAACTTTGGACTGCGCAAAGCGTGAAGCCGCTTGAGCGAACTCTCTGAGCAGTGACCGACGAGTTGCTTCCTCATCAAAACGTGCGCCGTTTTCCCGGGAAAGCGCCGCCCTGATCCCGTCACGGTTCTGATTGATTACCGGTATCGGGAGTTCAATCGTCGCCAGATAGGCGACTTCGTCACTTCCGCCAAAACGCCTCGCTCCGGCACCGATTGTCACATCGGGTATCGCCGATGCGCGCTCGCGACGGACTTGGTAGCCGCTTGCCGTGGAGGCAGCCCGAAGCTGAGCGAGCTGGAGATTGGATGACAGGACCTCGTCATGTGACATGGAGGCGATGGCATCCAGATTAAGGCCTTCCAGAGGGGACGCCAATTGCCCATCCAGATTTGCCCCTCCCCAGATCGCAGCAAGGCTTTGGATCGCACCAATTCTTGCGCGTTCGGCTTCTGACAATGCGATGGACGCCCTCGCAATCAAGACTTCAGCGCGCCGCCGCTCAATCGGTGAAGCGCGACCTGCATCGACGCGCGCGTTAATGGCGTCTGCAGTTCTCTGTGCCGTTTCGAGCAATTCAAGCCTGACGGCGTAGGTTTCCGAAGCCGCGTATGCATCAATGTGCGCACGCGCGGTGTCGGCCAGCAGCTCTGCACGGATGGCTGCTGATTCAACAGCCGCAGCGTCCGCCCAAGCACGCTCAGTTCGATATGCCCATCGCCGGTCGCCGCCCAGCGGTACGACCTGGCTCACAGAGACGGTCGTGTCGGCATCACCCCAACCATTGCGGTCGCCGCCAAAATCCTCGACCTCCGCACTTAGTGTGGGATTATCCCAGCGTCCTGCCATAGCGGCATCGGCGTTGAGCGCATCAACTTCCGCCAATGAGGCAGAAACAGCGGGATTGTTGTCTAAAGCCCGCGCTAATGCGTCGGACATGTAGATTGTGCGATCGCCTATATTCTGGGCGAATGCCGGTTCTATCGGGGCCATAGCAAGAATGATCAGTGCCATAGCCCCGCAACCCGGCTGAGCCCGCCGGGCAATTGAGATTCGTTTCATATGTCAGAGTTCCGATTGTGGTTGTCAGTTCAGCGTAAAATCAGGCTGAGACACCAATCGGAGGGTTATAGGGAGGCTCGGGAATCTGTGAAATCAACCGGTCATCAAGCCGCTTAAATCGTACCGGAAGCAATTTTTGGAAAGGCGAGATAATCGTGATGGTGAAGCCAACGGCATGATGACAAACACCGCATCCATGCAAAGCGTGGCGACCATGTTCTGAATTCTCATTGTTGTTTGGAATCACAGGTGCGTCGCCGGTCTCTACACCGTCGATCTGATCAACCGCCTCAGACTCTATAACATGGTGATCGTGCCCCGGCGTCGCGGCGGATACCGCTTCTGCCCCGAGACCGAAAAGAAAAGCCACCAATACAAGAAATTTGAGAACATTCATCTCGATTACCGTACCGGATTCGCGAGCACTAATTCAAGTCAGAATGTCTGTCCTTCCAATCTTTGGAGCAAGGTGGTCGATTCAGGTTTCCAAAGGGCGTGACCGCTCTTTGGTCGATGGGATGGCCCCAAGGAAGGGAGCGCGACAGCTCCTTTCCTGGTCTCGATGGCGTCGTCCCACTGAAGGTGTCCCGCTGAGGGCGTCCACAGACAGTGTCTCCATGACATGGCCATGGGGGTATCGGGGGAGCTTGGAGGCTCTCCTGATCTGTGATCGAACGGCTGCACGTTTGGGCATGGGGAGGTGTCGGAGGGGAGAGGGAATTCTCCGCCTTTGACGAGCGATCAATCGGCGATACGATTGCATGGGGTGAGCGGGCTCGATGCCTGGCTCACACCATCGGCCGGGGGTATCCAACAGGGGCGCGCAGCGGGCCCCTTTGGCAAGCGCGTTGTACTACAACGCACAGCTTGCGCTCAGCGTTTTACCGTAATTTGAAGGACCACACTGGATCATAGCGGCTTCGATAACGGTTCACGACGGCCAGTATTCGTGCATGATCTTCTGCCGGATTGACCGCAGGGAACTTTACGTGCGCGCAGAATTGAAACTGCAGAAGCTCCTGGAGGAGACATTCGAGAATCACGAGCGGTATAGCCATAGTTCGGACCGGCGTTCGTTGGACAGAGCCCTAGAAAGCTATTTTCAAGCACGAGATGTGGCACAGTCTTTGGACCTGCCGCCAGTCATGCCAATCCTTTTGATTGGGATCGCCCTGGCCGAGCAGTTTGCAGACGCGCATTCGGATAGGCGCGGCCCTGACGGCCAGACAGCACTCAACCTGATCGAGTTAGCCACCGTCGAGGCATCCGAACTCGGGCAAATGGAAATGGTCCATCATGCAGGTATGTTGAAAGCCCAAGTTCTGGCTGATTGGGTAGAAGGGGACAGGAAGGAGAATTTCGAACAATCGGTCGCCATCCTAAGCGCTTTAGTCGATCGCTACCGGAAAGCCGGGCCAGCGTTTGCAGTTGAACTTGCCGAAGCGCTGACGGAATTGGGTTACACTTATTCCGAGGCGCGCATAGGGCATGAAGCCGATAACACGGAATTTGCTATCGCATATCTGGAAGAGGCTGCTGCGATTTTACCAGATGATGCCCCCGACAGACTTCGCGGTAATATCTTTCTCTATCTCGGAGACGGCTATAAGAGCCGCATGCGTGGCGACTACCTCGCCAATCTCAAATTGGCTGCGCAATACTATGAGTCGGCAGAACCGGTTTTTCTGAGTGCCGGCCTAGAAAGTCGTGCGGCTCGCGCGTCGGCTTCGTTCCATGCGTTGATGCCGAGAATTGCCGGCCTTTCGTCAAATGCTCTGAACGCGCGACGCAAAAGGGGCGACCGTTGAGGGCTGGCATATCATCGGTGGAAGTTGAGCGCGCGCGGGCACTTGGAAAAACCGCTCCGCTTTGGAGCGCATTGATCGAGGCGGCAGACAGGCTTTCGCATCAAATATCGACGCACGTCAGTGCGACTGCCGGAAACGCTTACGGCCAAAACGAAGCGCTCGCATTAGCAGCGGTTGAACATCTGCTGGAAGCGCGCGGGCTGATTTCTGAAACCTATGATCCGGCTAAATTCGCTCAAACCAGCGAGAGGTTAGGAAAAACATACAAACTGATCGCTCGCCTATCATCGCTTGATGATATCGGCATAGATGACGTTTCGCGGCTCTATCAGCCCGATGCCGGCCACTTGTCGGATCGTACGACTGGATTTCTGCGCTCAGCTATCGAGCACTACAAAGATTCCCTTTGGGCACACGGGGAATATAGCTACAAGCGCACCCGTGAAGGTCTCATCAATGAGATTGCGGAGGAATACGTTCAGCTTCGCGAATGGGACGAAGCGATTACGCATTTCGAGAAAGCCTTAGAGATCGGGCGCTCAACACAGTTCGATGTGACCGTTTGGCGCGACGAGTTCGCTGACCTTATACGATGGTTTCAGAGACTGACCGAGTGCGCAGCGTATAGCTACATTCGGGCCGGACGGTGCATCGAGGGCCTCGCCTATGCCGACAATTCAAAAGCGCGTCTGCTGATCAAATTTCTCGGTCTGAATACATTCGAAGCGCCGCCCGAAGAGCGGGCGAAGATTGAGGCCCTTCGAAAGGAGCAAAAGCAAATTGAGGCATCTCTCGTTGCGCCGCTCGTAATCAATCGCCGTCAGCAAGTTGAGCGCGTGGTTGCCATACGGGAAGAACTGTCAGCGCTCGCCGGCAAACTGGCTGTGCCTGATGCCCGATCCGTTATTGATCGCCTCAATCAACTTCTTGACGACGATACTCTCCTGATCGCCCCGATCCTCTCGAGCTTGGGCGGCGAAACCGTGTTTGCGTACCGCCATAGCGAACAAGTCGAGGTCCGGCATGTGCGTTCGAAGGACGCGCATTTCTTTAACAGCGAGATTATCGAGGGGCGCCAAAGCTGGATGCAGCGGTACGGGCAATACAAGGAGAGACAGAAAAAATCGGGTTCGGAGCTCACCGAAGCGATCTACAGATCGTCAAAGGCGCTGAACGACATGTTTCTAGGCGTATTGTTGGAAGAGCTTTCCCGTCTGCGTCTGCCTGCGAAGTCGAAGCTGCTGGTCGTCCCTCATGGAGCTCTCGCACGCCTGCCGCTCGCTGCGGCCAGAATACCCGAGGGCAAGCATCTCCTCGACCAGTTTGAACTGGTATTTCTTCCCAGCATCCAGATTGGCGTTCGCGCATCGCAGCTTCGTCCAGCGGATGCGTGCTCACCGCTGGCAATCGCGAACATCAATGGCTCACCTGATGCTCCGGACGGCCATCCGCGGTTCAACCGGGCAGAATGCGCACTTCTAGGCAACGCAGCACCAGGCCGCGTTCGATACCTCGCTCGGCGAGATGTCGAGGATGACATTAGCGCGACTTTGGACGCGTTGGCGGAAAGTCGGATATGGCATTTCTCCTCTCACGGGCGATTTGAGGAACTAGCGCCAGAACGTTCGTTTATCCAAATCTCTCCCGATTCCAAGATAACCTTGGGTCAGCTACATGCGGCCGGGCAGCAGCCTCGGCCTGATCTTGTCGTCCTGAGCTCGTGCGAATCCGGCCTTTTCGATACCGACGACCTACCAAATGAATTTATAGGCTGGCCTACGGCCTTCCTGGAAATCGGCGCTAAAGGCGTTGTCGCCACCCAGTGGCCGGTCGCCTCTCTCCCGACGACGTTCCTCATGGCGCGGCTTTACGATGCGATTTGGAGCAGCGACGGAAATACCGTCCCTCAAGCACTGAGATCTGCCCAACTGTGGCTTCGGGACGTGATGGCTAGCGACCTGCCGCCCCTGGTTAAGGGGTGGGTCGATGACCAACGCTTGAATAGCGCTGAGGCTGAAGAATTATTGGAAGGTCTCAAGTTTAGCGGTAGCGCCAAGGACGGGCGCGCCTTCCCTGAACCCATCTACTGGGCGGGCTTCGCCTATTTTGGTGATCCGGGATTGCGCTTGAAACGCTAAGCCCACCTAGTTTGGACCTTCTGGGCGGTTATCCCAGTAGGACGGCTCACCACCCGCATGCCCGAGTATTTCGTTTCTGGTGATCCCACGGGCTTTGCCCTGCTCTACCGCGCGTTCAAGCAATTCGACTGTTAGCGGGAACGTCTCTCTCGTCAGCGTGTCAGGGCTTCCAACTTCAAAGGGATAGAGCCCTTTGGGAGATTTAACGAGGTAGTCCACATCATCGCGGCGACACATGAGCCCTACCGTCTTCCAGAACCGGCAAGCAACGGCCACTGACAACGGATACCAGCCACGGCTGTCTGGAACATCAAGCGGCGCGCCGCCCTCAATCAGTTCTTCGCAACGTGCGTGGAGTTGATCCCTTTCCGCGCGATCTGCCGCGGCCCAGCCTAGCTGCAATCGAATATTAGTCAGCTTTTCCAGGGTCTCGCTTAGCTCAACGCCATATTTTTGATCTGTATAGTCATTCACTTCATCCCCAACACCGTTATTGACAAATTTATCGCCCCCATAGATTTCTCTATGCGGCAATTCATTATACATAACCTCATGTTTTTTATCAAGAAAATTGAACGCTGCGGTGGATTCCTCTGTGTCGTCCAACGCAGAGCCACTAGCAACCTCGACAATTTCGCCTCCGATGTGAGCGCAAAAGGAATTATCGCCCCGAAAGTCAGTGAGTCTGATCGGTGTGCGTTCGGACACCCCGTCCTGACCGGGCCCATGAAGATGGCCGAGAGAAATATTTCTTGCGTGCAAAAGCCAGCCGTCAAGACGTCGAACCCCCGAATTCGGGAGAAAGAACGAGGCGAGCGACAAGGTGCTACTGCCGGGTTGAGGATTTTGCTGGCGGAAATCGATTTTGAAGAGGCCTGGACGAAGCCTTTTCAAGTTCAATAAAGCGACTGTTCCTATCTCGGCATCATCGAGCTTTGCTGCGTAGTTGGCTCCTTGGCCGGAGAACCGATCCGCTGCTTGACCCGAGCGCGCTCGGGGCTGAACAACGGACCACATGCGGTAGGCATCATCTAGATCGGTCACTGGGTCGAGGAGATCGTCTGGCAGGCCTCCTTTGCGCCAAGCTAGAAAATCTCGAATGACACCCACGGTCCCTTTATTGGTATCGACGGGGCCGCCTTCGCTCTTGTTGCCAAAAATAAACTCTTCGATCAGCTTGGTCGTGACCAGCACACGTCTTCCATCGGGACCAGGTCGCAACTTCCCAGCCGCATTCTCGTACCGCAGATGGCGTTTTTGGAGAATGTCCTTGTCACCTTCGGCTTGCACCTTGTGACCGCCTGCAAAGCTACCGATATCATCGCTTAACCGCACCATCCGCGACGTAGAAGTCGTGTCTTCGATCCGCCAAAGCTCGCGGATCAAGAAGCGTCGAAGTCGCACGCGAAGATCGCTTGTGATTTCGGCAGCCCAGTTGTCGGGCAAAGGCGCACTAAGATATGGCGGTAGTTCACTCAAACGAATGCCCCCCGAAGTCGGCAACTTCGGGGGGCATAGCATCGCGGAACGATTCAAGTCAGTAATATTGTCCCCGCCACAGATTGGGGCCTCCAGCCCTGATAGTGAGGTCTAAGTATCTGACACGCTCCCGAGACTTCGAAGGAAGTGTTTGGGTCGGCATTTCGAGGGCGTAGCCCATGAAGTCCCGCACCCACGTGAAGTCGGGATCGTTTTCGGTGCCGAGGATAGCGTCAACTTCAGGAACTTCGTAATCGGCTCCCTCGTGCGTGATCGCCTTTCCCTCGAAGTCGCGCCAAACATTCGCGCAAAGGTCCGGGATCGTGCGACGTGACGCCGGCCGCTCCTGATATCGCAGGCACCACAGATTGATTGCGACGCGATGAACGAAATGCGGATCGCGGGTTTGTTCGTCCGTCGCGGCCGTCAGAGTCGGTTTCCAGTTCTTAGCCATGATAAATGCTCCAGATCGATTGCGTTGACGGCGCTGCGCAGTGCCTGGAGCGAACATGGCTAGTGTTCGGCGATCCGTATTTTCCCAGATTTCCGCCAAACGCACTTTGTGCGGAGATCACTCAAAAAAGTTCGAGTTGGGAATTTGTCGGATCAGCTATGCCGTAGACTTCGCGGGCCATACGGATAGTGGCCTTGCCTTGGAAAATCGGCTTTTCCCGAACGTGATTGACGGTCGTGTGTCCGGCCCAGATTTTCAGGCCGCAGCCTTGATGACAGATGCTGAGGCGGCAGGGACCGCCAGAGCCGCCGAAAATTCCGAGCGCGTTTTTTAGTAGCTCTTCAAGCCGCTCGTCAGTGACGCCGGCGATGATCTCGTCACCATACCAATGGGTGAGTGAGCGTGTGACGACCTTGAAGGCCGCCACTTTCTCTTCGCGGGTGAGAGGAGCCATGATCAGTACTCCTCTGCCAGCATGATGGTCAGGACGCGGTAGCTGCGATCCGGGTCGGCCGGATCCTCGCTGCCGCTGTTGCACGCGCGATCTGCGTAGTAGTCGATCTTCCAGAAGAGACGCCCGGCAGCATCGATTTCGAAACTGCCGAAGTCGTGCTCGCCGTAGGGATCATTGTCCGATGAGAAATCATCAAACCGGCGAACTTTCGACCACGCGTCGATGATCTGTTCCGGCTCCAGCGCCATGATGCCGCGTGTCATCATGATCATTCCCAGGACTGGCTCGGATTCGCCGAGAAAGACCGGGACTCCGACGCAGGCGCGAAGCTGATCATTCAGCCGTGCGATCCGCTCGGTGCGGGTAAGGCGGGGGCTCATTGCCCCGCCTCCGCGTCCATTGCGTCATCCAGAAGGTCGGCTTGCTCGCGGCGGTCTGTTGTTGCCGGGATGAGGAACAAGACGCCTTCCTTGAAATCCGTCGGGATGATGTGGAATTTCGCGATCAAGCCCTTCGTGGGGTCTTTGCGCTCGAAGGCGGCTCCAATCTCGACCGGATAGCTCAAGCTGGCCTGGCCATTGGAGTTGATGCCGGTCTTGGCGGAAAAGCACAGCCGGTAAGTGGGCGGCGACTTCCGGGTTTCAGATTGGGTGGTCATTGTCGTCTTCCTTTCGTTTCGTCCGGTGAATTCCGGTCCGATGAAAGGCGGACAGGCCTCAGGCGGGCGGCGTCCCGTCATGGGCAACACGGAGCCGCAGGCTGGTGCGGGCAGCCCATTGACGGGCCGTAGGGCAACGCTGACGCAAGAGGCAGACTTTCAGATTGGGACGGATTTGTTCACACGGGCGGGAAAGACATTCGACACGGCTCGTATCTGAATCTGAGAGCACAATCGGTGCATTTACCCCCAGCTTTACAGTCCGTTGTAGCCACCAATCTTTGACGGTTTTCCGCTCATCGGGCGATGCTCTTGATATGAAGCGGATAAAAATCACGGATGATCTGATTGAGGAACTGAAGCACCTTCGCGAAACGACAGGAGTTGGCGCGATGAGCCTCCTGCGCGGTCGACGCGATATCCCTGCGGGGCTCAATTCGTCGATTATCCAGACTTGGATACGGGGCACGACAGCTACAGCCCGGTCCGACCAACTTGATTACGTTCTGCATTTGTGGCGCTCCGTCACGCCAATCATCCAGCTCGACGCCGCGACGATAGCCGAGATCAACGCCGGACTTGATCGCACCGGCCTGACACCTCGGGCATTGGTCGCGAGAATTGAGCCGCCCATCGATGGCCTTCGCGCCGAAACGCTCGCGCGCTGGATCAATGGCTATACTCGATCAGCCAGACAGGACCATCTTGATGCTGTGGTGACTCGGCTTTCCGAGGAGCCGGATGCAAAGCGTCACGAGAAGCGTCCTTATTTAGGCGTGACAGGGTTCCAACGCCGCCTTGAGTTTACCGATAAGCACCGGCTTGCCCTGACCACAGAGCGAGAACGCACCGGGATTTCTCAAGGCGAGATGCTCAAATACTTCTATCGCGGACAGGTGCCGGACGGCCTCTCCGGCGCTAAAATTTCGGCATGGATCAACAATAATCCCAAGACCGTTCCAGCGGATCTTTACGAATGGACGTTAGCGGCGTGGAAATCACTGCCAGGCAAGGGCTCCCAATAGATACAATTTTAGTAAAACTTTATCTAAAATTAGCTTCTAAGTAATTGATTTCATATATCATATTTAAGAAATCGAAGCAAAGACTTTGAACGAACTAAATAGGGTGTGTGAGTGATGATACGGGGAAAACTCTCGGAACTACAGCGTGAGCGGGCGTGGCAGGACATCGATCCTGACCAGCGATCCCTTGATAGCGCCCTGCCGTATGGTGATGACCCGAACAATCCCACACCGGAGCAACGCGCCTTTCGCGAACGTATTCAGCGCGAGCGTGTGCTGGACGAGAATTATGGCCAGGGCGAGATTGCCCAAGATGCGGGACGCATTGCGACAGGTGCAGGACAAGCCAGACAATCAGCATCAACCGAAGAAGCTCGCAAGAAGCGTGAAGAAAACGCTGAGCGAGCGCGTCTCATGGCCTATCTGGCGGAGCTGGACAGGCAGATCGCCCATTGGGACGGCATCATTGATGGCTATAACCGGGATATCGCCGAAATCGACCGGAATTTGGAACAAGCTCAGGCCATACTTGAAGCGATGGAAGCGGATGAGTTTGACCCGGAAAATGAGGAACACCGCGCCTTTTTGATGGCGCAGGGCATCAACCCCGATCAATCGGCTGAGGCCATCGAGGAGCAACTGCGCGGGCGCATGGACAATTGGCGCGCGGAGCGCGGTGATCTTGTGGACCGCCGTACAGACGCCGAGCGGCAACGGGACGCTTTGGAAGAGGAACGCGCGGGGCTTCAACGCGAACTGGATAATGCACAAGCTGGGCCGGATGTTTCATCTGCTGAAAGCCGACTAGCGCGGGCTGATAACACTGCATCGGTTAGAAGTGCCGATGCTGAAATTACTGATCTCGTTGAAGCGCAAGAGGACGAGTTTGACGACCTACTCGCTGGAATCGACGATGTTGCGCTGATGGAAGATGAATATCCGTCCTACGCTGACGAAATCGACCCCAATGGTGCTGCGCAGAATGACGAGGCCGAAGAACCGCCCCAGCAAGACCACGCACAGCCCGATCAACAGCCCGACCCGCTTGGCCCACGCATGGGCGGCTAGGAAGGCTGGAGGGAAAATGATGTGTCGGTGTTATTGAGAGCCGCCGGGGCCGCCAGCTGCGGACACGTTGATGAGTGAGGCGCTGGTTGTGGTTGCCGCTGCGGTGCGTAAGGCTTCCAAGCGGCGCTGATAGCCGACAAGCGCGATCGAGCCGACGCGTCCGCCGTTTTGGGCGCTTTGGTCGAAGATCAGGCGATCAGTCGTAAAACCCATAATGACGACTTGAACGGCATGATCGGGTCCACCGGGGATGGCCACAATGGGAACATTCTCATTTACGCGAAGGTCCGCTGCGACCAAATCTGCGTCAAGATGGCCGGGACCGAAATGCAGCACGACCGATTGCGACAAATCATCATCGGCGAGGATGTCATCTAGAGTGCGAGGGGTTTCGTATCCGGGCGTTGCGCAGGCCGCGCCGTGCTCATAGCCCTCAACCTCGACCACGCCGCAGGGCGGCGCTTCGTCCATTGTCGGACGATCTTGCGCGTATGCCGGAGCCGCAAAAAGCGCTGTGGCTGCTGTCGCCGCTGCAAATCCTTGTCTTAATCTTCCAAATGCACTCATCTTCAAAACACAAAAGTAATTAAATTTGCGCAAACCATAGCATTGATTGCGCAAATACGCAAGATAATTGCAATCTGGATTTACTCTTCGCAATGTTAAGGCTTGCAAAAACGATGGGTTTTGAAATAGTGACGCGTAATGCTTCATTCAATATTGAAAATAGCGGGATATCAGGGCATTGTGCGCCCGAGCCGCACCGAGGGAGGCCGAAATGGCCGGAATTCAAAACCCATCGTTTTTGAACGGGTCGCGTTACCCTCGGGATACACATTATGAGCATCGGGATTCTCCCCTCGCCTACGGGTCGTGTGATCGGCTATGCGCGGGTTTCGACCAAGGCGCAGAAGCTGGACCTTCAGCATGACGCCCTACGGCGTGCGGGATGCGAGCGGGTTTTTGAAGATCACGGCGTGTCGGGCGCGAAGGCACGCCGCCCTGGGCTGGATCAGGCGTTATCCTTCCTGCGCGATGGCGATGTGCTGGTGATCTACAAGCTCGACCGGCTGGGCCGCTCGGTTGCGCATCTGGCGGAGCTGCTCCGCACGTTCGAAGCGCGCGGCATACATCTGTGTTCTCTCAGGGAGGGCATTGATACCCAGACCATCGGCGGCAAGCTGGTGTTTCATGTGTTCAGCGCCGTGGCGGAGTTTCAGCGGGACTTGATCCGCGAAAATACGCTGGCCGGGCTGGAGGCCGCGCGGGAGCGCGGAAAGCGGCCCGGCCGCCCGCGCAAGCTGACAGCGCGTCAGGCGAGCGAGGCGGCGCGTTTTGTTCGTGG
>TARA_R110002073_G_scaffold15425_7_pt1 | contig 28609 bp, 11 predicted proteins | sample TARA_R110002073 | Tara Oceans TARA_R110002073 (sample SAMEA4397174) | marine metagenome | biome: Polar Biome; feature: [DCM] deep chlorophyll maximum layer (ENVO:01000326); material: water (ENVO:00002006), including particulate matter (ENVO:01000060) such as... | depth 40 m | reverse complement strand
ATCAACGGCGGGATCTGGCGAACCGACAATGCGACCGCTTCGAACCCCGATTGGACCCCGCAAACCGACCACTTGCCTTCGTTGACGATTGGGGCGATCGAGTTTGACACCGAGGATACGTTCTTTACCAATCCATCGGGATCTCCCTTTCAAACGCTGGTCGCCGGCACCGGTAACTACAGCAGTTTTGGGGGCGCCGGAGGCTCGGTGGGCTCGGTCTACGTGACGCATGATGGCGGCGACACGTGGGTAGATCCTGGCAGCATTGGATTGGCGGGAATTCGTGTTTCAGGCATCGCATCCAAAGATTTCGGCAACACGATCGTCGTCTCGAGTGACGATTTCTTCGATGGCGGGATCTATCGCAGCACCGATGGAGGGGCGACGTTTACTGAAATTACGATTGAGGCGTTTCCAGGAATCCCTGCCGACCGATTCAATGATTTGTTTGCCGATCTGAGTGCTTACAATCGCTTGTACGCGTCAGGCCCCGATGGCATTTTCCGGTCGGATGACTTTGGTTTGACCTGGAATAATGTTTCTCAGTCCAATGCGGCTTTGCAGGGACTGCTCAATGGCGGCGGGATTAGCAACACCGAAATGGTCGTGCACCCGAGTTCGGGCCGGTTGTTTGTGGGGATCATTGTTGGTGGCCAACCTGCGGGACTGTTTTATACGGATACGGGAGATACCGTTTCACCAATTTGGCGCGAGATGGATGTGCCCATTCTTCCGATTGCCAACGCAACGAACATCACCGGGGTGACCAATACTAGTCCTATCAGCATCAGGGCCGTGGGGCATGGTTTGCAGACAGGCGACTTGGTGTTAGTCAATGGAGTTCGCGATAGTACCAATTCGACGCCGGCCAATGGTCAATGGGTTGTAACGCGAGTTGATAATGATAACGTCACGCTCAACTTGTCCAATGGAACCGGAGGCGGAACCTACACGGCGAACACCGGCCAAATCACCAAAATCACCAACCCCAGCCCCACCTTTAAAGACACGTCGGTCCCTGGTAGCCAAGGCCGCATTCACTTTTCTATCGGTATCGATCCCAACGACCATGACATCGTCTACATCGGGGGCGACCGACAAGACACCCCGTTTCCCAACGCGATTGGTGCCAGCAACTTCACCGCATCGCTGTTCCGTGGTGATGTCAAAATCAGTCGTGATCCGCTGCAGATTCCATCACCCCAGTGGGATCACTTGACCGACGACTCGAACGCATTTGATCCCAGCGGCGGAACGGCCAATGGCAGTGCTCCGCATGCCGATTCACGCGACATCGCGTTCGATGCAAACGGCAATATGTTAGAAGTCAATGATGGCGGGATCTTTCGGCGCACCAGCCCTCAAGACAATTCGGGGATCTGGGAATCACTGTCGGGAAGTCTGGGGGTTTTTGAATATCACGATGTCGCCTACGACAGTAATTCGAACGTCATACTTGCCGGGGCCCAAGACAACGGGACTCAGTATCAGTTGAACGAAGATCAGCAGGAGTGGAGTTTGATGTCGGGCGGCGATGGCGGGGATGTCGTCGTCGACAACATCACGTTGGCGGGGCAGGGACAGTCGATTCGCTACAGCAGTTTTCAGAATCTGGGCGGCTTCCGCTCGACTGTGTGGGACGCCAATAACAATCAAATCAGCGGTACGAATCGGCCTTTGGTCGTCACGAGTGGAGCTCCGCTGCAGCCCCAGTTTGATACTTCCGTGGTGCTCAATGCCATCGACCCGCGGCAATTGATTATCGGTGCACGCAATGGAGTCTACGAATCCTTTTCCCAAGGCAACTCGATCACGCAAGCGTCCACGTTTAATGTTCCTGGTGGGGTGGCAAACCCGATGGCCTACGGAGGCCGGTCGGCTGTCCATGGCGACAATGCGGCAGTGATTTACGCCGGAGACGCGTTTGGCAACGTTTATGTTCGTGAAGAAACCGTCAGCACGTTCACCACCAACATCGATATCGGAGGCACTGTTCTCGATATTCGCATGAATCCGAACGAATGGTGGGAAGCGGTTGCAATCGATTCGGACACCGTCGCGCGGACGACCGACAAAGGCAGCACGTGGGATGACATCACCGGAAATCTTGGCACGCTCGGTGCGACCGCGTTTCGCGCGATGGAATACATCTCGACCACGATCGGAGGCAAACTGTTCGAAGGTTTGGTGCTGGGGACGAACCAGGGTGTCTATGCAATGACGTTTGACGCGGTCGGCACTTGGTTTGAATTTGGCAGCAATGTGCCCAATGCTCCGATCTACGATATGGACTACGACCCGGCCGATGATGTGTTGGTACTCGGAACGCTCGGCCGTGGTGCTTGGAAATTGAAAGACGCCAGCACCTTTTTGGCTCCTGCGGTGAGTCTGTCGGTTGCCCCGGACACGGTCAATGAAAGCGATGCCTTTGCAACATACACCGCTACACTGAGTCGCGTTTACAGCGAAGACATTCTTGTGCCGCTACAAGCGAACGCCACTTCGCCCGATAATGGACCGCACGTCGCCACCGAGGGTGTGGACTATATCGCCCCGGTTTCGATCCTGATTCCGGCCGGTTCGTTGACGGCGACGGCTCAGTTGATGCCGCTGCAAGATTCGGTGGACGAGTTCGACGAGACGGCTGTGATCGAAATCGATGGTGCGGCGTTGACCAACGCACGCGTGTTTGGAGTCGCAAGTGCGACGACCACGATCGTGGACGATGATCCGGCGGTCGTGAATCTGACGCTCGACCGGTTGACGATTGGCGAAGCCAGCGAGTCGGCGATCATCGGAGCGTCCATTGGTGCATTGTCGCCGGTTGATATCGTCATCGACTTGCAAGTCGATGCAGCCAGTTCCGCGATGGGAAGCGGCGTCGATTACATCAATTCCAACTTGCAAATCACGATTCCTGCCGGATCGCTTACGGGTACCACGTCTTTGGTCACGAGTGTGCAAGACACGCTTGATGAACCTGATGAAACTGTGATTGTTTCGATTGCAGGGGTGTCGCCTGGCGCGGTCAAAGGCAGCACGGATTCGGTCACGGTGACGATTGTCGATGATGACGCACCGCCGACGGTAACGCTTTCTGCGACACCGGCATCGATTGCCGAAGCGGGCGGCGTTGCTACCTTTACCGCGCTGCTTTCCACGATTTCAGGTTTCGATGTTGTCGTCGATCTCGAGGTGGTGCAGCCAATTTCGCTGGGGCCGTTTGCGACCGCAGGCGGCGTGGATTTCATCGATCCAGTGCTACAAATCGTGATTCCTGCGGGCAGCTTGCAGGGGTCGACCACGGTCACCGCAGTACCCGATGTGCTTGATGAGTCGGACGAACTTGTCCTCATCGACATCGCCAATGTGACAAGGGGGACGGAACTCGGACAGCAACGTGCGCAAACGATCATCCTTGACGACGACCCCGAACCGACGATATCGCTTGCCGTGGACAACACGACGATCCCCGAGAACGGCGGCGTTGCCACGTTTACAGTTTCGCTGAACACCGTTTCTGGTAGAGACGTGACCTTTAATTTTGAGCTCAGCGGCGATGCACTGCCCGGTTTAGACTACTCCCACTCACCGCTGTCGGTCACCATTCCTGCGGGGCAAACCCAGGCGGCACTGACCGTGACGGCAGTCGACGAAGCGGTGTCGTTTGACGAAGAAGACCAAGAAATCGTCGGAGTGCAAATCGTGAATGCGGTGAACGCTGGAATTGCCACTCCGGGCGTGGTGACCACGGCGATCTTGGACGACGATGACGCGCCAAACGTGACTTTCGAGAGCGATGTCGACTCGATTCTGGAAAATTCTGGCGTCGCCACGTTCACGGCGACCTTGTCGGAAGTCTCGGGACGCGATGTGTTTGTGGAAATCCAAACCGCCGGAGTCGCGATCGAAGGAATCGGGCCCAACGATGGTGATTACTTCATCCCGCCACCGAAAAATATCACGATTCCCGCGGGGCAAACTACGGGGTTTACCCGCGTGATTGCGGTTCAAGACAATCGGCATGAAGGCGACGAACAAGTGATCGTCAACGTGGCAAGCGTTGTCACTGGGCTGACAAGCGACGTCGTCACTACGGGTGTATTGTCGGACTCGGTGCTGATTACCGATGATGATCCGGTGCCAAGCGTAGCCTTGTCAGGTGGCGCAGCGGCGATTTCCGAAGCTTCTGGGACAACGACGTTTACCGCAACCCTTTCGCATCCATCGGTCGATCCGATCACGGTCGCGATTGATTTCACAGGGACCGCAATCAACGGTACCGATTATACAGCGTCGCAGTCGACGCTGACCTTTGCACCTGGGGCGACCACCGCGACGGTGACCATTACCGCGGACGAAGACACGCTGGATGAATTTAACGAGTCGGTCGTGTTGACGTTGGTCAATCCGACCAACGCAATCTTGTCAGGCTCGGTGGTGGCGTCGACCACGATCACCGACAATGACGCAGCTCCGCTGGTCACACTCGCCGTCGACAAAACCTCGGTGACCGAATCCACCGAATCGATTGTCTACACCGCGACGCTTTCCACACTGTCAGGCAAGGATGTGGTGATCGATTTGACGCTTGGTGGATCCGCCACCGCGGGAGTGGACTTTACCGGTTTAACGACGCCGATCACCATTGCCGCAGGATCAATTTCAACGTCCTTCACGGCGGTCACCGTTGCAGATGGCATTGATGAAGTCGATGAGGATTTGATCGTCAATGTCTCCGCCGTGACCAATGGAATTGAAGACGGTGTACAGGGTGTTTCGACCACGATCATCGATGTGGATCCGTTTCCCACAGTGACTTTGTCAATGGATCCTGACACCATCGGCGAAGACGATCAATCGACGACGTTGACCGCGACGTTGTCCGAGATCAGTTCGCGTGACATTACGATCGATCTCGACTTTGGTGGGGATGCGCAGTTCGGCATCGACTATACGGTGACCCAGACCCAAATTGTGATTCCTGCGGGCAGTCTAAGTGAATCGGTCACGTTGCAAAGCATTGAGGATTCGATCGACGAGTTGCACGAGCCGATCGTGGTAACAATCGCGGCGGTCGACTTTGCGACCGAAAGTTCGCCTCAGTCGGCCATCGCCACGATCACCGATAACGACCTCGCACCCACGGTGACGTTGACCAGCAATCAAGTCAGTATTAGTGAAGCCGCGGGACAGGCTGCCTTTACCGCGACGTTATCTGCAATTTCGGGACTCGATGTTACGGTCAATTTGGCATCCTCGGGAACCGCGGTCGAAACAGATGACTATACCGTCACAGGAAATTCGATTCTGATTCCAGCGGGATCCATTTCGGGGTCCATCACCGTGACGGCCATTGATGATTCGCTTGACGAAGTGGATGAAACCGTGGTGCGAGATATCAGCGGGTTGACCAATGCCACGACATCGGGCCCTCAATCGGCCTCGACGTTGATCCTTGATAACGATGCACCGCCGGTGGTCACGCTGCGGTTCCAAACGCCGAGCATCATCGAAGGGGATGCGGCAATCAAATTGTTTGCCGATCTATCGGCCCCCTCCTCACGTGACGTGACAGTCAGTTTGTCGTTATTGGGAACGGCCACGGACATCGATGACTACGCCGCCAGCGATGTGACAATCTTCATTCCGGCGGGTTCCACATCCGGATCGGTGACGATCGATGTCGTGGATGACGGGGTGTTCGAAGACGATGAAACGGTCATCGCCAGCGTTTTGGCGGTGGTAAATGCGACATCACCGTTTGCCCATAGTGATACGTTGACGATTCTCAGCGAAGATGCGGCACCCAATATCACGCTCACGTCGAATCAATCCTCGATCGATGAAGACGGAAATGCGACCATCACCGCAACGCTGGACGCGGTTTCGGAAGTTCCCGTGACAGTGACGCTGGGGCTGTCTGGTGATGCAACGCTGGGCAGTGATTATCTGGCCTCGGAAACCACCTTGCTCATTCCCGCTGGCTCGCTTTCCGCGTCCATGGTTTTGACCAGTATCGAGGACACGTTGGACGAAGTGGACGAGGTGATCACCGTTTCGATCACCAATCTCGTCGGTGCGGCAACCCAATCGCCTCAGTCGGTCGACGTCACGATTCTCGATAATGACTTGGCACCTCAGGCGTCGTTGGTCTTTGTCCCGACCTCCATTTCGGAAACCGGGGGTGAAGCTGAGTTGCAAGTGAACTTGTCGGCGGCATCGGGTAAAGAGATCACCGTCTCGCTCGCCGCTGTGGGGACGGCAACCGGTGGCGGTGTCGATTATCTTGGGATGCAAAACAGTGTGACGATTCCCGCAGGAGCGACTTCAGCGTCGTTCACGATCTCGGCTGTCGGCGATGCCATTGACGAAAATGACGAAACTTTGTCGGTGTCGATTCAGTCGCTTGTCAATGCAAACGCAGGGATTCTCAACGCGGCGACGTTGACCATTCTCGATGACGATCTGCCGCCCACGGTAACCTTGGCGATCGACAATCCCGTGCTCGCCGAAGCATCGGGTTCAGCGATTGTTACTGCGACATTGTCGGAGCCTTCGGGGCTAGAGGTTGTCGTGACTCTCGGTTTGACGGGATCCGCATCAAGCGAAGATTACAGCATCACGGGGACTACGATTGTCATCCCCGCCGGCTCGACGATCGGCACGGCGGTGATCACGGCGACTCAGGATTTGTTGGACGAACCTGACGAAACCATCGTCATCGATGTGACCAATGTGACCGCAGCGATCGAGCAAGTCTCGCAGCAGGTTTCGGCAACCATCATCGACGATGACAATCCGCCCACCGTCACGCTCGCCGTGGATCAAGCCACATTGGTCGAATCGGACGGCGGGGTTGCCACGGTATCAGCGACTTTGTCCGGCGCCTCGGGGAACGATGTCACGATCGATTTGGAAGTCACGGGAACTGCCGAGACAAGCGATTTTACCCCTATTCCGCTACAGATTTTGATTCCGGCTGGAGAAACGACCGGCTCGGTTACATTCTCGCCGGTGGATGATTCGCTTGACGAATTGGACGAAACCGTGGACATCGCCATCGTCGCGGTCAGTGGTGCCATCGAACTGGGCGACCAGTCGACCACAACGACCATTTTGGACGACGATGACGCTCCGAACTTGTCCTTGTTGACTGATCTTGCGTCGATCGATGAGGCCTCGGGGCAAGCGGTGCTGACGGTTCAAATGTCAGCGATCTCGGAGCTTGATGTGTCAGCGACCATCTCGCTTTCAGGAACCGCGACTGCGGGTGGCGTGGATTACACCGCGTCGAATTTACAAGTCTCGATACCGGCGGGATCGCTTACCGCATCGATCACGATTGATGCCCTCGAAGATCTGCTATACGAGCAAGACGAGTTGATCGTGGCTCAGGTGCAATCGGCCACCAATGCCGGCTTTGATCCTGCGGCATCGACCACGGTAACGATCGTTGACAACGATTTGCCGCCTACGGTCACGTTTGTGATGGATGTCACCGAGATTGCCGAAAATGGCGGCATCGCAACCTATACTGCCACGATCTCGGAGCCATCGGGATTGGATGTCGTGATCACGCCCACCATCACGACCACGGCCGATCCATCCGATTTCACGCTTTCCGATACGTCCCTTGTGATTCCAGCAGGAAGCACCACGGGGACACTGACGATCACCGGCGTCGAGGATGAATTGTTCGAGCATGATGAATTGTTGACGGTGTCACCAAGTCAGATTGTCAATGCAACCGCGTTGTCCGTCGTGGACTCGGTCGTGAATATCATCGATGACGATCCGTTCCCATCGCTAACACTTCGTTTGGCGAACACAACCGTGGTCGAAGGCGATAGCGAAGACGTGGTGATCGAATTGAGCGAGGTGGCGGGCGTTGACATCATGGTCGACTTGACGTTGACCGGCACCGCAACCGAAACCGGCGATTACACGATAAGTTCCAAGAGTGTCATTCTTCCAGCGGGTCAGAAATCGATCACGGTTTCTATCGACACCGTGAATGATGCCTTGGACGAAATTGTCGAAAACATCTCGATTAGCGCATCGGCATCCGATGGCGTGATTATCGGCAGCCAAGCCACTGCCAATCTCGATATCTTGGATAACGATCCGCCGCCCACTGCGAACGTGCGAGTGGATAACTTCACGCTTGATGAGCTTGGCGGGCAAGCGATTATGACGGTGCAATTGTCGCAAGCCTCTGGGCGTGATGTCGTCTTTGACATCAGCCTTGCTGGAAAAGCAATCTCCGATGTCGATTACTCGATATCCGCCCAGCAGTTGGTGGTGCCGGCTGGCAGCACGACCGCCAGCGTTCTGATTCAAACAATCGATGACTCGGTTTTCGAAGACGACGAGGAAATTCAGATTTTCGTTTCCGCGGCCGACAGTGACACAGTCGATTTTACCGATCAAACGCTGACGTTGAACTTGATCGACAACGAAGCGAGGCCTTCGGTATCGCTGGTGTCGGATGTAACCTCGATTGCCGAAGCCGATGGCGTGGCCACCATTACCGCAACGCTCAGCGGATTGTCCGACAGCGATGTCGTTGTTCAGACGAGTATTGTCGGGCAAGGTGATGTGACAAGTGATGACTTTTCGGTCTCAAGTACCAGTATCGTGATCCCTGCAGGGCAATTGTCTGGATCGATCACAATCACCGCCACCAATGATCCGTTTGTGGAACAAGACGGCGTGGTCGGCTTGACCGTGACGAGTGTGACCGGGAATTTCCAGACGCTGCCTGACCAGCTTAGCATCACCATCATCGATGATGACGAAGGTCGTTTGCTGATCACGTCCGCAGCGGATCCCATCGTGGTGGGCGAAGACGGATCGACGGCCGAGTTCTCTGTCAATTTAACCGCGGCACCGTTGGCGGATGTGGTCGTGGTGATCTCGAGTAGCGACACAGGCGAAGTCACCGTTTCGCCGCGATCCTTGGTCTTCACCCCCCTGAATTGGAACCAACCTCAAAGTGTGACCGTTACCGGCCAGCCCGATTTGTTCGAGGACGGGAATATTGCCGTAGACGTCCTGTTGTCAATCAACGAATCGGTTTCGGATGTCGGCTTCGCGGGACTGGGCACCACCGTCGTGGATGTGGTGAACACGAACTTGTCATTCCAGAATTTGCAATTGGTGCGCGAAGGCGATCAATTGATTGTCCGTGACCAAAACACGGGACGTACCCTCGATACGCGGCCGGTGATTGATGGCGAGCGATTGCGGCTGAACTTGGCTGGCGGAGCGAAACGGTTGAACATTGCCTCGCTCGGTGATTTCCAAAACATTATCGAAATCGACATGCAGGCCGACGACACCATCAATTACGGTGGGGGTTGGGTTGCCGATCAACCTCGCTTTATCGATGGCCGTTACACCCACGTCTTGCGACGTGACAAAGCGATCCTGTATGTGCGGAACGTCTCCCCGAATGTGAACCCGTACAACCCCCACGATACCAATCGTGACGGAGTGATCACGCCAAGTGATGCGTTGGTGATCATCAACCAATTGCCACAAAATGGTGGCGTGATTGCCACTCCGGGACCTGATGATGCACTTCGCAATTACTATCCCGACGTCAACGGCGACAATGTGATGACCGCACTTGACGCATTGCAGGTGATCAATTTTATCAATCGCTTCAAATCGGGGTACGACGCCTCGTTGTCGATCGCCGACTTCTTGGCCGCCAACCAAAACGGGCAAGCCGAGGCACAAGCGGAGTGGACGGGATCCAGTGCGACGACGATTGTTGCAGAACCCGTTGCTGCAGTAATGGGATCCGCCAAGCAGGACCAAGGAACGGTCGATCAAGCGATCTTGGATATGTTTGATGACAAGAAGGCTGACTCGGACGAATCCGCCGAGTTGTCCGAGACGCTAGCTGACGCGCTGCTTGGCAGCTTGGTTTGATCGTCGCCGCTACGAGTTTTTAACTGTCGCGAAACTCGTCACGAGTTTCGCGACAGGGCACTTCCGTCGTGTTCCGCGGCTCGCGATTTAGCGGGCGCCCCGCCCCACGCCGCACCGCGAAGCGAAAACCGTTTACGCTAGCGGCCTTCGCGTAGACGGTATCCGAGAAAGTTATCCAATTCGGGTTCCGCTTCGATCTCTTTGACCGTTTCTTCGATGTCGTATTCGACGCGGCGGAATTCGACGACATGTTCGTCATACAGCACGTAGCAGCTTCGTGGGTCACCGTCTCGCGGTTGCCCCACGCTACCGACGTTGATCATCAAACGCTGTGATTTGTCGGAGACCGAATAACCACCCGCCAATTCCATCGGCCGAATAAATCGCATGTCAGGCGTGAAAATTCCCGGCACGTGAGTGTGCCCTTGGAAACACAGGTGCGGGATCATGGAAAACAGCTTTTCCATTTTCTTGCAGTTCTGAGTGTCTTCGGGAAAAACGTACTCGTTGGTGGGACTGCGAGGCGATCCGTGTACGAACAGCACCCCCCCTTCGCGGACGGTGCGAGGCAATTTGCACAAGAATTCCATTCGCCGCCGGCTGGCCTCGGGGCCATCACGGCCGCATTCGAGTTGAGCGCGGGTCCAGAAGATCGCCTGTTCGGCGGCAACGTTGAACCCCTCGGGGTCAAACAACGCGCTGCTGTCGTGGTTGCCCAGCACGCAAAAGTCGAATTCGATCGCTTGGTCTAAACAGGCACACGGCTGAGGGCCATAACCGACAACGTCGCCGAGACACACAATGCGATCGACTTTATTGGATTGAACGTCTGCAAGGACCGCTCGCAAAGCGGCCAGATTTCCGTGGATGTCACTAAGAATGGCGGTCCGGGTCAATTTAAAAACTCAGGTTGAAAACGAAGGAACGGTCCAGCGAACGGTCTGTCCAGCCAAGAAGAATCGTAATCTTAACCCCAAAACCGATTTCGCGTCAGCTAGAACGCTTTCTATCGCCCGTGTTTCAGTCGATCGCCCAATGCGTCAGACAGCTCCGCAACGGCGTAAATCTTGTTCGCGGTGACGTCGCGATCGTAATCGACACGCCGGTAGGTCACCGTTTTCGCATCCGTATCCAAGATCGCATAACAGGCTCGGTTGTCCTCGTCGCGAGGTTGGCCGACGCTGCCCACGTTGATCATCGCTTTATTCGGGCCGACGTGGTAAACGTAGTCGCATTCCTCGGGCGAAATAAACTCGCATTCCGTCGTAAAGACGCCTGGCAGATGCGTATGCCCCATAAAGCAGATATGTTCGATCTTGGCGAACAACATCTCCATTTTGCGTTGGTTGAATATGTCTTCGGGAAAGACATATTCGTTGGTGGGGTCGCGAGGCGATCCATGGACAAAGCGAAATTCGCCTTGGTCGATCTGTCGCGGCAACTCGCCTAGAAAATCCCAGCGTGTGTTGATCTGCTGAGCCGAGCCGGGGCCGTTGTCCAATTGGTCGCGTGTCCAATAGATCGCTTGCAGCGCCATCGGATTAAAACCCTCGGGATCAAATAACGCCGCCTGGTCGTGATTGCCAAGAATGGTCGAATGACAGCTTTTCATGACCAAATCGAGACATTCACACGGATTGGGGCCGTAGCCAATAATGTCACCGAGACAGTAAATCTCGTCGACAGGGATCGTCTTGATGTCAGCCAACACTGCGGTCAGTGCTTCAAGATTTCCGTGAATGTCACTGATCAGCGCGCGTTTCACTAAATGACTCGGTGGTGGAAAGCAATGGAATCGGGAAAACGTGGACGAAACTTCAGTGGTTCAAGATCTCGTCGCGGAGATCATATCACACTCCGTCTCGCACTCGTCCCTTTGTGCAAAACTATGGATGTGAAGGCCAAGCCCGAAGTGTAGTTTAATGCGTTTTTTTTGGGCAATCCCATCATTTTTGCTTCTCGCAAGATTTCCTCGCCTCGAAGCCGTTCGGTCCGGCATTATCAAGTTTACCGAATGAGTTACATTGTGGGGATCATAGGCATTAAGGCGGCATGCCAATCGGTCGATCTTCGGTTCCCATTTGGCACTTTTCCGCATACTCACTCGCTTCTCAAACGCATCGCATCGCATGACCGCTGGAAATTCTCGTGAATTGCCGATTCAATTGGCTGTCGAAACCACGGGACGGACCGGCTCGGCCGTGCTGATGAGCGGCGACAATGTGTTGCTGCGACGGCCTATGGGTGAGCAAATACGCACGGCGGCAGCGATCGGGCCCTGTCTGGATGAAATGCTGTCCTGGTGCCGGGCCGAGAAAAAATCGATCGATTTTATTTCCGTTGCGGTCGGTCCAGGGTCCTTTACCGGGCTTCGTATCGGCGTCACGGCAGCAAAGATGTTGAGTTATGCCTTGAAATTGCCGCTGGTGGCGGTCGATTCGTTGGCGTCGGTCGCGGCGGTCGTGTTTTCCGAAAACCCCGATCTGCAAACGCTGCGAATCGGTTTGGATGCCTATCGAGGCCAGGTCTTTACCGGACAATTCCATCGCGGTGAAATCTTGCCGCCTCTTGCCGCGATTCCCAATCCATGGACGCCGCTGCCGCAATCGGTCGAAATCGTCAGTGCAGAAGAGTGGTCCACGCTGCTGGCATCCGCCCAAGCATCGCAATTGACCGTTGCGGGCGACGCCAAGCCGTTTGCGAAATTCAGCGGAACGTCGATGACTCGCAGCGAACTCGATGCATTTGGCGTCGGGTTGGTCGCACTGCGAGCTGCGGAACTGTCGCTCTTTACCGACCCCATGGCCTTGGTGCCCCGCTACCTCCGACCCAGTGCGGCAGAAGAAAAGGCGGAAACGCAACAATCGGCGGCGACGCGGGGAAAAGGCTAATGCGGCGGACTTGGTCCTGAATCGGCGATCTCGGCTGGTCAGTTAGGGGGGGCAATTTTCTCTATTGCGTTGCTTGCGGATCCTTCCTAATCTCCAAAACGACCTTCATAGTCTGAACCCAACCGTTCCCCATCCCGAGATGACGAATTGCCATGGAAGGCTACTCTAAATCGTTCGAGCGATCCTGTTTTTTACGGATTGCGACGACCCTGTTTGTCGTGCTCAGCAGCAGCTCGAGTGTGACGCTTTCGGCGGCTGAGGCTCAATGGATTTGGGCTGCCAACACCACCATCGACACTCCCATCGCGGTCGGCGAAACATGCTTGTTTCGCAAACCTCTGAACTTAAAAGTTCCCGGCAAGGGACAAATTGAGATCGCTGCGGATGACGAGTACGAGTTGTATGTCAACGGCCGCAAAATCGGCAGCGGCCAATCCGCACGCCAAATCGATGAATACGACATCAGCGATCACTTAGAAGTGGGCCGCAACATCATCGCGATTCGCGTCGTGAACACACATGGCGACAAAGCCGCCTTGGCCGCTCGCGTGTCGGTTTTGCCCGACGGCACCGACAAATGGTACACCTTCAGCAGCGATGCATCGTGGCGAACCAGCAGCGACGAGGTGGCCACTTGGGAAACCGTGCTGCACAACGACCGATTGTGGGGCAACGCATCCTCGTTCGGCGAGCTTGGCGATACGGTGCCATGGGATCAAGACGAAGACGTGCAGGTCGCTGAACAAACCGACCAACGCGAACGATTCCAGATTCAACGTGGCTTCGGCGTCCAACGCGTCCTTGACGACGAGCAAGTGGGCTCGGTGATTGCGATGACGTTCAACGAGTTTGGCCATATTATTGTCTCGCAAGAAAACGGACCTCTGCTGCTTGTCTTTGATCGTGACGAAGACGGCGTTCCCGAATTCGTGCGGACCTACTGTGACAAAGTCAAATCGTGTCAGGGCATCTTGGCACTCAATGGCGAAGTCTTTGTGACGGGCGATGGTCCCGATGGACACGCGCTGTATCGATTGACCGACGTGGACCGCAATGGTTCGCTGGAAAAGGTCCGTGCGATTGTCAAATTCAAAGGTCCTGTCGGAGAACACGGTGCCCACGGATTGCAACTTGGCCCTGACGGAATGATCTACGTGACGTTGGGTAGCCACACGCATGCGATCGGCAAAACGGGGCCGGGGGAAACGTACAACGATGCATACGAAGGCGATATCCTGCCTCGATACGAAGATCCCAGTGGTCATGCCATCGGCGTCAAGGCACCCGGAGGAACGATCATTCGTACCAACATCGATGGTTCGATCGTCGAACGTGTCGCTGGCGGAACCCGCAATGTTTACGATTTGGCCTTTCATTCCTCGGGGCACATGTTCGTTCATGATTCGGATATGGAAGCCGACATCGGGACCGCTTGGTACCGTCCGACGGCGCTGTTTGATGTTACCGAAGGAGCTGAATTTGGCTGGCGTACCGGATGGGCGAAATGGCCGGAACACTTCGTCGACCGTTTGCCTAATCTGCTCGACACTGGACGGGGCAGCCCGACCGGAGCGATCAGCTATGAACATTACATGTATCCCGTCCGTTATCAGAACACCTTGTTTCTAGCGGATTGGTCCGAAGGCCGCATTTTGAATGTGCGATTGAAGAAACGCGGTTCGGGCTACATCGCCGATAGCGAAGTCTTTCTTAAAGGCCAACCGCTGAACGTGACCGACCTGGATGTCGGGCCCGATGGCGGACTGTATTTCAGCACCGGCGGTCGTGGCACCTCGGGCGGCGTCTACCGAGTCGTCTACAAAGGCGAAATTCCTGAACGCATGAAGAATCTAGGCAGCGGGATTGCCGCAGCCGTACGACAACCTCAAATCGGTTCCGCATGGGCACGTCAAGAAATCGCTTCGATCAAACGCGAACTTGGCAGCGAATGGGGGCAATTGGTTGCCGGAGTGGCCTACAGCGATGACAACCCGCCCCATTACCGAGTGCGAGCACTCGATTTGATGGAATTGTTTGGCCCGGTTCCTAACGAAGAATTGATCATGGAACTGAGCCGTTCGCCCAACGAAGCGGTGCGTGCTCGTGCAGCCGCAGTGATGGGAATGCACCCGAGTGCGAAAACCGGTCCACGGCTTAGCGAGATGCTTAGCGATCCCGATCCAAGTGTTCAGCGAGCGGTCTGCGAGGCAATGCTGCGTAGCGATAAGATGCCTGAAACCGTCGATCCTATCTTTGAATTGCTGGCCTCGGACGATCGCACTTTGGCGTTCACTGCACGTCGCGTGCTCGAGCAGATGCATTTGGGGCTGTGGCGTGACGAAGTCCTAAAGAACGACGACACGCGAATTTCAGTCCTAGGCATGTTGGCATTGATCAATGCCGACCCGACCGAAGCCAACGCGATCGAAGTCTTGGCAAGGATTAGCGAAATGATGACCGGATTTCTGAGTGATGCCGATTTCGCCGATGCGTTGCGTGTCGCCGAAGTGGCGCTGCATCGCGGGAAAGTTTCGCCGGCGAAGGTCACCGCATTCCGTGACCAGATTGCCGAAGAATTCCCGGCAGGTGACAACCGCATGAATCACTCGCTGATTCGGTTGGCCAGCTACCTGGGAGCCGAGCAGGTAGCCGATCGCGCATTGGCGTTTATCGAATCCGATGCACCGACCGAAGACCGGTCGTTGGTGGCCATGTGTCTGCAATTCTTGGCAAAGGATTGGGACGCCGAACAACGCTTCCGAATTTTGAAGTACTACGAGAACGCTGCGGGCCAAGCGACCGCCGGATCGTTGTCGATGTATCTGGCAAACGTTACCAAAGACTTTGCTCAATCGCTGTCCGATGAAGACGTCGCTGCGATTTTGGAACAAGGCAGCGTTTGGCGTAACGCCGCGCTCGCTGCGATCTACAAATTGCCTCGTCCTATCGACAAAGAAACCGCGACGACGTTGATCGAACTCGATCGCAAAATCGTCAAAGAACCTCAGCACGGTGACGTGGAACGACGATTGCGAACCGGCATCACCGCGATGTTGGCGACATGCAAAGATCAAAGTGCGGCCGACTATCTGCGGTCGGTTTGGCGTAGCGAGCCCGATCGACGTAGCGTCGTGGCCATGGCACTTGCCCAAGATCCGGATGGCGAAAACTGGGACTACTTGGTTCGCAGCCTGAATATTCTGGACGACCAAACCTCGGGTGAAATCCTGTCGGCACTCAAATCGGTTGCCATTGCTACCGATGATCCGATGGCGCTTCGTCAGCTGATCTTGTTGGGCGTTCGCGCCCAAGAGAATGGACAAGGGTTCGAAGGCGTCGAGCAATTGCTTGAACATTGGACCGGGATGCAGCGACCCGAAGGAGCGAAGATGTCGATGGCACCTTGGCAAAAATGGTTCGCTAAAACCTATCCCGACCGACCCGAGGCTGTTTTGCCTAACGCCGACGATTCTCGCTGGGATCTTGATCAACTGTTGACATACCTGGAAAGCGACACCGGCAGCTTTGGCGATTCGTCGCATGGCCGCGATGTGTTCGTCAAGAGTCGATGTGATCAATGTCATCGCCAAGGCAGCACCGGCAAAGCGATCGGTCCCGATTTGACCTCGGTCGCTCGGCGGTTCACCAAGCGAGAAATCTTGGAATCAATCCTGTATCCGGCTCACATCGTCAGCGACCAATACGCCAGCAAGAAGGTACTGACATTGGACGGCAAGGTGCTCGTCGGTTTGGTGACCACGCAAAGTGATGGCACGCTGTTGGTACGCGACAGCAACAATCGCATCTCCAGTGTGGAAGAATCCCAAGTCGATCAGATTCTGCCGAGCACCAGCAGTATCATGCCGAGCGGATTGCTGGACGATTTGAGTCTGAAAGAGATTGGCGATTTGATGAGCTACATGGGAGTGATTCCCGAGCTCGAGATCGCCAGCAAAGAAGACAGCCGACGCTAAGGCGACGCGGACGACACGTAGCGAAACTCGCCAAGAGTTTCGGCCCACTCACGAAATCGCCGAAAGTTAACTTTCGGCGATTTTGTCGTTTGTTCCGGCAAATGCGAACTCGACGCGTCAGCGAGGGACCGAATCATGATCGGGATTCCATCGCTTACGCGTTTCGATGTTCTTCTTCGGGCCAAAGGCCCGGCCATTTTCTAGCCGCCCTCATTATGTCCCAGCAAACGGCCGGGCCATTGGCCCTTCCATTCATTGGTTTTCTTGGTCCCAGCCCGTTGGGGTGGGCTAGGTAAACGTCCGGGGCTTTGCCCCTAAATACAAACGAGCAGCTTCGAAAGGCGTGTCCGATCTTTAATTCTGCTGTAACCCGCGGACGCGTCGCCGATAGTCATCCGCTTTGGCAAAATCGATGACGTTGTCGGGGATCGGAGCGAACGCGGGTAGGTTCATCGACAAACAGTGCAGTTCGCCCTGCAATTCTTTCAAACTGCTCATGTCGACCGTTTTGACGGCGTGGTTGGGCAGCAATCGGGCGTAGGTTGCTCGTGCGGCCGCGACCATCTCTGCCGGATCGCTGTCGAACGTCGGAATCAGCACCAAGTTGTTTGCGAGAATCACGTTCGTGTACGCACTCCACGCCGTTCCGTTTCGCGGCGGGATATCGACGCGAATCACTTGCATCGGTTTTCCATCGACTCGCACACGCTGTAGTCGGGTGGCGTTGCGTTCCAGGATCGCGGCGTTGATCGGATCCAATCGCGGGTCGACTCGAGCGACCACGACTTGATCCGCTGCTAGGAAGGTGGCGAACATGTCGACATGTCCGGTCGCCTCGTGTTGCAGAGGTTCTAGCACGACCAACTCGGTGAGGTTACAGTGCTTGGTGAATTCGTCGATCACCATTTTACGGCGTTCCACTTCGGGATCGAGTCCGGGCCATGGTTTCGGAAAACGAATCCGATTGTCTTCGAAAATGCGATGCGTCGTTAATGCGATGCGGCGGCCATTGCTGAGCAGATTACCACCTTGGATCGTCCAAGGCACCGAAACCAATCTTGATCCAGTGCGTTCGGCCCACACGACCGGCAATGCATCGTCTTTGGGACGAGAGCCCTCGTAATAAAAATCGATCGCTTCAGTACCCTGTTCGCCTTCGGCCAACAATGGACCAAAGTCACGCATCCAAATCGTGTCCAGGTCGATTTCGCAAAAGTAAACGTGATCGGTGGGGACACCTCCGCCTTGGATCCAATCAACCGCGTTGACGAGTTGTTCTGGATTGTTGCACAGGACCAACACGTTGGTGTGCCCCGATGTCTTCTCGACAATCTGTTGTAGCGTCGCGGCATGATGCGATTGCCAATCGCTTACGCTAAGTACCAGAGCACGTTGAGATTCGAACTCGGCCGCGAGTCGTGGATAGGGCCGATTCTGGTTGGCCTTGCCTGCCTCCACCGCCATTTGGGCAAGCAAGGTGGGAGAGAAACGCTGAGCCAAAACCGGTTCGTTTGCCACCGCAAACCCCGTGGCTATCACCACCCCAACCGCAAACCGTAACAATGACTTGACCATCAATCTCAGTGCTCGTCTAAGTAGTGCTCGTCTAAGTACCTGTCTCATTGCCATCGCGGGCCCTTGACCCGGTAGGGACGCACCGCGTTTTTCATTCGGACCATCACGACGGAGGGCGATCCGAGGTACAGGTTTGCTCTGCAAAACCAACGTTTTGCAGGCCCCGGCGTCCTGGATCTGCCATTTGCTTGGCGACGCTCCGCTTGGAATTGTAATTGCCAACGACAACACGGCTATCGGGCGCGTATAAAGAAATGCAGAAATGAACCCGCCCGAACTCTAATCCGTCACTGAAACGCTTCGGATGGCAAAGAAACGGAAATCGAAACAACGTAAAAAGCGAAACGGGCACTACTGTTGGTGCTGCGATCACTTCCTGCCTAACGAACGGTTTGGAGGGAAGGGGCATCGGCTGCATCTTTGCAAGAGCTGTCAGCGGTTACCGCAAGAAGAACGCGACTTTCGCAGCGAACGGAGTAACCTTTACCGCTGTGTCACCTGGGACGGCATTATTCCTAAAAAGCGTCGTAAACAGTTCAATCGGTTTCTGCAGCACGCCGACCCCAAAATCCGTAAAATCGCTCAGCAGCTGCAGCGAGAAGATCAGCTCGAACGAACTCTGTTGAACCGGGACGAAGGCGAGTTCGACGAGTTTAGCGGGAATGTCAATTTGGATTTCGATATCGCGGCGTCCGATTGGCGATGGTTCGATGATGATGAACGCGCCCCCTACAGATAAATAGTTGCAAACGGATCGCGGCAGCGATAGATTCACCGACGTGGGCGTCGTTGTGGTGAACGACTGCGAGACGCCACTTGCCTTTCTCGATCTATCGATTGGATTTCCAAAAGGAGCAAGCACGTGAACAACGAATACACGGCACGATCGTTACGCTGGTTCGAAGAGGTTTGGAATCAACGGCGGACCGAAACCATCGATGAATTCTTGACCGCAGATAGCATCGCGGAAACCGAAGATGGCGTGCTCCGCGGCCCCGATGAGTTTAAGAAACAAGTGCATGCACCGATGCTTGATGCGTTTCCCGATTTGCATGTGGACGTGGAAGGCACGGTCACCGAAGACGACAGCGTGGTGATCCGCTGGAAAGCCACCGGGACTCACCAAGGTGATGGATTGGGCATCAAGGCAACCGGACGCCCGATTGTGATTCGCGGAATCACTTGGCACCGGTTCAAGGATGACAAACTGGTCGGGGGTGGCGATTACTGGAGTCAAGAGAGTCTAAAGAGGCAGCTGCAAGACACCCCGCAGTAATTTTCGGTTGCACCGGAATCGGGCGCGGCGAAGATCCTCGTAATCAGACTGCCAAGGACGGTTGCTGTGGGGCGCGATTCCGGATCCTGTGCACTCGCTGCGTACACTCGCCACCGCCGTGGATCACGGTATACTGGAAGCTTGCACTGATCCTAATCACCTATTCCTACCCGAGGAAATCCCATGAGTCGACTTGCTGTAACACTATGTATCGCCTTGTTCTCGTTCTGCGTGCTGCCAGGGTGCGGTGATTCGGGGCCTTCCAATGTCGCCGAGGATGCAGATGCTGCGGCGATCGCTGAATACGAAGCTGCCGTCGCCGCCGAAAGTGCCTCGATGAACGAGAGCCAAAAATAAGGCAAAGAGCCAATCAGGCCAGAGAGCACGATTTAAAGAAGAAAAACCCCAGGCAAATTCATGCCTGGGGTTTTTTGCTGCGTCATCAAACGTCGTGCCGAACTCGAATTAAGTTTAGAATTCCGAGTTGATGGTCTCTTTCGATGCGCGTGTTCCCAATGAGCCCCACAAACCGTAGGGACTCTTCGCCCCAGGAGCGTTGTTGTTGGCAGCGTTACCGCTGATGTAGACCACGGGGTTTCGCTGATTGCCGGCTTCAATCGAATCGGTGATGAATTTGACCGCGCCATCACCCATCAACACATGAATACCGCCTTGGTGCCGACTCGATCCAGTCGTAATCGATGGCCCGTTGGAATCATGGGGAATACATACAGGACTGTTCGGTGGCAAGATGGTGAATGCCATCGAATGCATGTTTTGATCATCAGCCCAGCGATAGCCGCGTCCTTTGGTGACTCCTTCGGTGTTGCCCGAGATCCAGAACTGAGGACGTTGGGGATCGAGCATGCTCGAGTCAAGACACGTGCTGGGGTTGTCGCGAATATCATTTTGCCCCGGTTGACCATTGGGGTGACGTTTGCCAATCGTGCGGGCATCGTTGTCGCCCAAGTCGGTGGCAATCTCCATCATCGCGATGGTATTGGAGAGACCATCAAGAACGTCGCGAAACTTCATCGATTTGTGACGAACAAACATGCCGCGATTGGCTGCACGTGATTCCTCCGCGTAGGTACTGTTGGTAGGCCCGTTGTCAGGATCAAAATCGCCGTGCTGGGCACGCCAATGCGAATCGCCCATGCACGAGGCATAGTTCGTCCGTCCGAGCGCAGGAAGGCCGGTCCCCGGATCGCTTGGGCAGCGAAGTGTAGGGAGCTCGGTCGCCCATGGAGTGTACTGGATGTTGTCTGGGGTCGGACCCATCGCAGGCCAAGGAGGCGACTGAACCGCGCCGTCGGTTCGCTCGGTACTCGGGTTGGTGATCTTTTCCCACAACGCTTGCTGCTCAACAAATGGGGTCATGCCCACCAATGAACTCAGACGCCAATGGTTGTTTGTGTTGTACGAAGTCCACCAATTTTGCCCCGTGTCGCTACCGTCGTCGGTACCGGTTCCATGAACAGGCATCTGACCGTACGCACTGTGATAGTTGTGAAGCCCCAAGCCAAGTTGCTTGACATTGTTGCTGCAACTCATTCGGCGGGCCGCCTCGCGCGCCGCCTGCACCGCCGGTAGAAGCAATCCTACCAGCACGCCGATGATGGCGATCACCACCAGCAGTTCCACCAAGGTGAAACCTTTTGAAAGTTCGTGACGTTTCATTGATAAACTCCAATGAAAAAAGAAAAGGGAATCCCGCCACGGAGATGGCTGAGCATCTGCCGCCGCGGTGGTGACGAGACTATCGTCGGGAATAGGACCAGCCACTAATTATATGTTAGCGGCGGATGAGAAAGCCATAACCCTGGGGGAGGGGTGGCAAGGGGGCAGTCAGCAAATGCCGGTTTGCGAAACGGACTGCGTCTCTAGTTTCGTTAATTAGAAAACGTGAGGAGTGGCGGGACACGGAAGTGTGCTGAGAGGGGCAGGCACGGTATTGGTGTGCAAACGGGCACAGGCAAGAATTGCGTGCCGGGGAAGATTGCCGCTTTTGGGGTTTCGCCAAAGAGAAAGCCTCGCATTGTCGAGGCGTTGAGTAAGAGCTCGTTGATAATGCGGGTTGCCGCATGAAGGCATTGCCAAACCCGTTTGCCCGTGACCTCGTCACGGTCAATTTGGAAATGGGTTTAGGTTTTCCGGTGGTGTTCGTGACGTTCAAACCACCGGATCATTGCTAAGATCGCGGCGCACGAACTTTTCTATCGCTGCCATCGCGGCTGATTGTGCGGCGATGAATGAGAGCCTTCAGGAATGAAATCGCCCAAGCGGTAGAACGTGCGGACCTTGCACGCGCGGACCTTGCCAACAGAAAAACCCCGAGCTGATGAGAGCCCGGGGTTTTTCGTCGATTCAGATTGCGTCGAAGTGAGTTCGTCGCAAGCTTAGAATTCCGCGTTGATGGTCTCTTTCGAAGCACGCGTTCCAAGCGCTCCCCACAATCCAAAGGGACTCTGCGCACCAGCGACGTTTTTGTTAGCAACGGTCCCGCCATTGTGCACCACGGGGTTCCGTTGGTTGCCCGCTTCGATCGAATCGGTCACAAACTTGACGGCTCCATCGCCCATCAGCACGTGGATCCCGCCTTGGTGACGACTTGACCCCGTCGTCAGCGAGGGACCATTGGAATCGTGCGGAATGCACACGGGACTGTTGGGCGGCAAGATGGTAAAGGACATCGTGTGCATGTTCTGGGAATCAGCCCAGCGATAGCCGCGGCCTTTGCTGATCGATTCAAATTCCGTCGGGGCACCTGGAAGCCAAAACTGAGGACGCTCTGGATCGATCATGCCCGCTTCGATGCAGATGCTTGGGTTATCACGAATGGCTGTTTGCGCAGATTGGCCATTAGCATGTTTCTTTGCAAACGTTCTCGCATCTCTGTCGCCTAGATCAGTCGCAATCTCCATCATCGCGATGGTGTTGGAAAGTCCATCGAGGACGTCGCGAAACTTCATCGATTTGTGACGAACAAACATGCCGCGATTGGCCGCACGTGATTCTTGCGCCCATCCACTGTCGGTGGGACCAACGTCGGGATCAAAATCGCCGTGCTGGGCACGCCAGTGGGAATCTCCCATGCACGAGGCATAGTTCGTCCGTCCGAGCGCAGGAAGGCCTGTGCCAGGATCGCTTGGGCAGCGAAGTGTGGGGAGCTCAGTGGCCCAAGGGGTGTACTGAATCTCTTGAGGAGTGGGGCCCATCGCGGGCCAAGGGTTTGTCGTCGTTCCAATCGCGGCGCCATTGTTTTTGTCGGTGCGTTCGGAACTTGGGTTGCTGATCTTCTCCCACAATGCCTGTTGCTCGACAAACGGGGTCATCCCCACCAATGCACTCAGACGCCAGTGGTTGTGCGTATTGTACTCCGTCCACCAGTTTTGGTTGTTGTCGTTGCCGTCATCGGTGCCGACACCGTGAATCGGCATCTGGTTGTAGGCACTGTGATAGTTGTGCAGCCCCAATCCCAATTGCTTGACGTTGTTGCTGCAACTCATTCGCCGTGCCGCTTCGCGAGCCGCTTGCACGGCGGGTAGCAGCAGGCCAACCAGTACGCCGATGATGGCAATAACCACCAATAATTCCACCAGGGTAAAACCCTGGGAAAGTCGATCACGCTTCATTAACAATCTCCATGAAAACTATTGAAAACTTCGGTTCTCGGGCGAATCGGTGCAACGAAATCCGTTGCCCTATTTTGACGATACGCCCGTTCACCCGTTGTGTACTCAATCGAGTGTAACATAGCGGCACGTCGGTGCACCATGTCCCCTGCGGAAAGGCGGTGGATTTTCCTCTATAGAGTACCCCTGTTGGGGTTACAATTAGCAATCGCTTGCTTTTTGCCCCGCAGTCGGGGGTGGCGGCGACGCCAAAGGCGGGTCTCGGGTGAAGTGGTATGCGTTAACGCACGCCGCGTGCGATGTTTTCCGGCGGGGCTGATGGTGATGGGCCGTTCAGGACGGCGGGAGCAGTAATGGACGTAGAGAAGAGAATGTCGGACGTAGAAAAGCTTGTGTGAGAGTTCCCGCAGGTTCAGCGATTCACGAAGGGGCCCGCGTGACTTCCGCGACAAGCCATCGCGTCACCTAGTGGTCTTGACCGTCTTGAGAATTTTTGAAAGCCTCGGCGGCATCCTGGACCAGCAACCAGCATTGTCCCCGTCCCAAGGACGACCAAGTCTGTTGAGTTTGGTTGGGCCAGGTCACGGTGATCTCGCAGTCGCCATCGGTGTCGCCGAGACCGATTCGCAACCGACGCTCGTTGCTACACAAATAGCCATCGCCAGAGGTCAAAGCAGTCGTCCAGTTTTTGCCATCACACTGAATCAAAATCTTGGATCCGATAGCGTCGCGAGCACTGACAGCGCCCGTCAATTCAAGCTCGATCCAGTTTCCCGGTGTTTTGTTGTCCGGTGCTCTGTTCCGATTGATCAATAACGCAACCGGTTCGGTTTGGTGCGTCACCGCGATGTCGGTTTGATGGTCGCGGTTTGCATCGAGTGTCCATAATGCGCGGCCCACATGCGGGGTTGCCAAATATTCGCTGGCAAAGGCATTCTCCATTGATGCGAAGCGATTGTCGTTTCCCCGTTGGAATATCTGCATCGGATGCGCGTAGACCGACTTTTTCCCTTCACGCGAGAACATGTCCACGTGACCGTTGGTGAGAATCAGTTCCATCTGGGCGTCGTGGTCCAAATCGATCGCGGCAGTTCCAAAACCAACCAAAGGAAGCGTGGGTTGAATCAGGTCGTGGAGCGCCGTGCGGTCTTGCCACTGGCCCGGACTCACTTGCTCGTACAGCGTGTTGTATTCACGATCAAAATTGGTCACGTAGAAATCGATGTCGCCATCGCGGTCCAAGTCGCTGGCGGCAATCCCCATCGAACCTTGAGCGGTCGAGCGATCATCGCCCGCTAAACCGAGTGCGATCGCCGACTCGGAGAGTTTGAATTTTGTTGCTTCACCACTCCCACGCCAGTAATGGTTGTGAGTCATGTCGTTTGCAACCAGGATGTCACAGCCGGCAACGTCGTCAAACGCCCCCACAACAACTCCGAGTCCGCGGCCCCGAACCGACGGTTCTGCGGCCCATAGGTCAGTGGCGTCGATAAAGGAACCATCGCCGACGCCTCGGTAAAAGCGGTCTCGGTCGGCGGGAAACTTCATCGGCGAACACGAGCGAGGAGTTTCTTCGTTCTCATTCCCACAGGCTTGGGTTGAGGGTTCAAGTCCGGCGCAGTAATGGAGGATCACGAGGTCGGAAATGCCGTCGTTGTCCAAATCCGCGATCGCGGCACTGGTGGACCACGACTGCGAACTCGCTTCATCGGGCAATCGTTCGGTCGCGTTTGAAAAAGTCCCGTCACCGTTGTTGATCAACAGCGAGTTGGGGCCGTAATTGAGAACCAGCAGATCGGGAAAGCCGTCTTCGTTGACATCGCCCACGGCAACCCCTTGGCCAAAGCCGGTGTCGCCCGTTTCCGAAGCAATCGTGACTTCGGCGAACGTGCCGTCTAGATTGCGAAACAATGCGTTGGGATCCGAGTCACGCTTTGGCGGTTTTCCACCGGCCGCCGCCAGATACAAGTCACTCCATCCGTCGAGGTCAAAGTCGAGTGTCCCGCCACCGCAGCCAAGCGTTTCATGCAGCATGATGCCGGGTTGGTCCAGGTCGTCGGCGGTGGCGCCGAGAAAATTCAGGTTGCGAAGCGAGGCTTCATTCACCAAATGCAGTTTGGGCGTCGTCGCATCCGCAGCGTCGGGGGACGCTACCCTCTGCTGTGAATCGAGGATGGCGGCATCGCCGGTTGCGGAGGACGCGGCAATCCCAGGCAAGGGCAGGTAGGACAAGTCGATTGCAAATTCGGGATGTTGCTGCGTGGTTTGCCAAGGCGTGTCTTTTCGCAACAGCGATATGATCTGATTTCGCGTTTTTTCGACCTGCACCGCATCGTCGGCCGGCAACGTCGTCGCAGTGGCCGCCCACGCCTCGGCCTCCCATAATCGCCCCAGATCCCGCAGCGTCACGGCAATCTCGGTGGCAATTTCGCGTGAGATTTCACCGGTCCGCTCAAAACGACTCTTCTGTTGATTGAACTTGCTCAGCAGCGTGGATCGGCGCTCGACCGATTCGATCGCTTGTTTTGGAAATTCACTGCCGGATTGCACGAGCTGTTTTAGTGAAACGCCCAGCTTGGTCCACGACTCGGCCACATCAGCATCGGCCTGGGTTGCTTGCCAATACGCTCGAGCAGCCTGTGGGAGTTGCTGCTTCGCTCTTGCCCAGTCGCCAAGAGCGAGCCAATAGTTTGACTCGCGTTCAATTCCCACAACGGGTTTCTCGGCCCATTGTTTGAGATCATCGAAACGCCCGGCCGACGCCAAGGATCGCGCCAATAACGCGTGCGCGGGGACAAAGGTGGGATGAGCCTCGATGATTTCTCGCAGCAGATCGATGGCCCCGCCAAAATCGCCTTCGTCGAATTGGATCCGTGCTCGTCCAATCATCGGACGGCGATCACTTGGGTTTCTCGACGCCACCTCTTCCAAAGGTTTTGGGTCGAGCGTACGGCGGACGGTGTTCCCCAAGGACTTCAGTAGTTCGAGATCAAATTGCCGCTTTCGCACCAGAAATCGCCCGTGCGGCAAACTCGCTCGACGATTCTCGGTCCCCACATACAAATCGAACAGCGTCCGCCGCATTTCATGGTGATCGGGTTGGGCGCGGATGGCTTCTGCTAAAAATTCCATCGCGTCAAACAGTCGTCCTGCGGAAATCAACGCCACCATCGCTTGGTGTACCCGCGGTTCTTGCTCGAACGATTCGACGCGACATGCTTGGATCAGAATGTCTGCTGCTCGCGAAGGCTGTTCGTTGACATGCGCGACTTTGGCAAGATCGATCAACACATCGATGTCGTCGGGATAACGAAGCAGGACGGCATCGGTGTACTCGTACGCCCGCTGCCAATCACCCGCGTCGATCGCGCGTTTCATGGTCCGCAGCGGAGCCTCGTCCGTCTTGGGATCAGGCCAACGGTTGCTCGAATCGCTGCAGCCTAGGGTCAAGCAACCGAGAACCATGGCCAAGAAAAGCCACCGCGGACCCGTCTGTGCCCCCAATCGGGAACGAGTCGTGGGGCAAAAGATGATCGACAACAGCATACACGCCTCAAATCCACCGCCGGAAGCGACGGTCCCACCCTATTTCAAAGTTCTGTTGATCGACAAGACGACTCGATAGCCGAGACGACTGGATAGCCAAGCTTAGCGGTTTGATTCTAACGAGTCGCCCTGGGGCTCACAATGTTGACCCCCAACTGCGTGAGTTTTGAAGTTGCGCTTTTGTATTGAGCGGCAAAGCCCTGGAAGTTTACCTAGCCGAGCCCAACGGGCTGGGGCCAAGAAAGCCAATGAATTGCTGGACCTTTGGCTGAGAGAACATTGAAAATCGCAACTTCAAAACTTACGCGTCGGGTTGTGAAAATACCGCAACTTCAAAATGCGGAAGCCGGCTGTGGAGCGGCAGGCCGATTCGCAGGTGATGCTGATTTTTACGGTTCATGCTAAACTTCCTATTAACTTCATTCGCCCCGTTCATGTCATCTTTGTTGCAATCCATGTATTCAATTCTTCGCTTTGCCGCCTTCGGTTTGCTTGGTTTCTTGGTGACAGGTGCCGGATGCAAAGACGCGGCGGATGTCGAAACGCCCCCCAAGCAGGCTGGCGTCAAAAAGGTGGATCGGGCTCATGTGGATCAGGCTCACGCTAATTCGGTTTCCGAAGCGGGGGATCAGATGTCCCTCACCGAACCAGAAAAACTGGCGTTCGTGAATCGCATGCGACCGCAGGTCGACAAATTCTGTGGCGATTGTCACTCAATGTCTCCTCCGGAAAGCTCGACGGTGGAGGAATGGGTAGGCGAAGTGTACCAAGGGTTCGCGCTCTACGAGATCTCGGGGCGAACCGACTTGGAGGTTCCCGACCGTGAAGAGGTTTTGAAATTCTTTCAGTACCAGGCGCCCGAGGAACTCATTCTCACGAACGGCATTGCCGGCTATCCCCCGTCGCCGGTGCGTTTTAACCGGATCACCGCCGACTATCCCGACAACCGACCGCCGGGCATTACCAACATTCAGTGGATCGATCTTGGCATGAAATCGACGCCCGCGATTGTCTATTGCGATATCAGCACCGGTGCGGTCAAGGCGCATTGGCCATCCGAGTCGGACCGTCCGACAGTTCGGCTCGGAACCGTTTTGCAACCGGTTCACGTGGCTCCATGTGATCTGGACCAGGATGGGAAAACCGATCTGGTGATTGCGGATATTGGCGAATTCAATGCCAACGAGAGCGATCTTGGCCAAATCGTGTGGTTGCATCGCAGCACGAACACCGAGGGCAAGGAAACAAGCGAAAGCGAAACCAACGAAAACGGCATTGAGAAATTTGAAAAGACCGTATTGCTGGACGGGCTCAGCCGGCTCGCCGATGTTCGACCCGGCGACTTTGATTCCGATGGTGACATCGACCTGCTGGTCGCCGCATTTGGATGGCGTGTGACAGGCAAAATTTTCTTGATGCGAAACGAGAATCGTATGGAAGCGGGAGTGCCGCAGTTTACCGTGGAAACCGTTGACGAGCGTCACGGACCGATTCATGTCCCCCCGGTCGATCTGAACCAAGATGGGCATCTCGATTTCATCGCCTTGTTCGGGCAAGAGCATGAACGCGTGGAAGCCTTTATCAACGATGGCCAAGGAAACTTTAAGAGCGAGTTGCTGTGGGCAGCTCCGAATCCAGCGTACGGTTCAAGCGGCATTCAAGTCGTCGATCTCGATGGCGATGGCGATATGGATGTGTTGTACACCAATGGCGATTCATTCGATCGTGGTGCCAAGCCGCATCATTCGGTCCAGTGGCTCAAGAACGAAG
>TARA_R110002073_G_scaffold65408_23_pt1 | contig 28617 bp, 16 predicted proteins | sample TARA_R110002073 | Tara Oceans TARA_R110002073 (sample SAMEA4397174) | marine metagenome | biome: Polar Biome; feature: [DCM] deep chlorophyll maximum layer (ENVO:01000326); material: water (ENVO:00002006), including particulate matter (ENVO:01000060) such as... | depth 40 m | reverse complement strand
GGTGTATTGCTTCCAATCGGTTGCCCAGGCGATGATCGCGGGATCGTCCATCGCGATCGCCGTACTGCCGAATTGGCCCGCCGCAGGTGCGTACGGCCCGGCGGCCAGCAAACGTCGATCCTCGAGTAGTTCGGTAGTCAGTCGGCGGCGACGGCGAAGTTGGTTTGTACGTTGACGCATATTAGGTGTTTATCGTGTGGAGTTTATCCGTGTGCGGAAGCTCAATCTCGAGCGACACAGGACGTTACAAACAGTATGGAAATCAAAAATCGGAGACCACTTCGTGACCCGCACGCGTGCAAATTGCCGCTAACACAGTCAGATCCATGCTCTCGTTGAGAAAACGAACCGATCCATCGGCAAAGGCTGCATTGACACCCTGCGGATGAAAACTTCGCATGTCGTTTTCAAAACTGGGTGCCTTGTTGATCGGGAAGGCTTGATCAAACAAGTTCTTTCCGTTGATCCATTGGCCATCCGGAAAATCAGCGTCCTCGGATACCACGACCGTCGTCGACGTGCCGTCCAAGATGTCACGAAAACGCATCGCTCGGTCGTAAATCATCACGCCCGAGGGTGGATTGTTGGTGGTCAGAATTCGTTCGCCGTAGATGCCGCCGTAATCAGTCACGCCGCGACCTTTTTTCAAATTGTCACTGCGAGGTGTCGAGGGACAGATGAATGTCGAAATGACCGATGCTGCGGCCGCGGCGTTTTTCGGATCGTCGTAGGGAACGCCGAAATCAATCTGCTGCCAAACGGCGGTCTGTTCGATCTGCGGCAACATCATTGCCGACCAAGCGAATTCTTTGCCGTTGGGCCACAGCGGGCGAGGCTGGATTACGCCGATGGGAAACTGGTTGAACGCGGCGTGATAGTTCTGCAGCCCCAGCCCGATCTGATGCAAACGACTGTGACACTGCATCCGACGTGCGGCCTCGCGAGCCGCCTGAACCGCCGGCAAGAGCAATCCGACGAGGGTTCCGATGATCGCAATCACGACCAACAACTCGATCAGCGTGAAGCCGCGTTGCTGACCGCAGGTTCGTGATCGATGGAGGTGTGAGCGCGAAACCGACTGCGGATGACAGACTGGAAGCCTATCCCACAGCGGGTTTGTTCGTTCACAATCGAGGAACCTCATCGACGTACCGCCAACGATTTAAAGGGGAAAGACCGAGTGGATGTTGCCGGATGTCCACCGCTGGGTTCGCAAATGCGAAGGGCAGGGGAGGGTAGCCGACAGCATTCATGCCTAGGAAAATCAACAACAACGGCTCACTGCAAAACGCCTTTTGCACAGCGAGACGGTCCGATCGTGACGCTAACCTCACCCAAGAAGGTTTTTCGAGAATCGCGGCGTGGGCAGCGAGTTCCAAAGCATCCGGTGACGCGGTAGGTCTTCTGACTTAGGATGCATGCCAGCTTCTTCCGCCTTCTCATTCCCAAATTGGCCGACGCCCGATGGCGACAAACGCGATTTGAAGAACAATGGCACGAAAGAGTGAGAAGTTGGCGGTTCGCGAAAACGTCACTAGAAGCGACATTCCTCTGCGAACAACATCCGTTACAGCGGCCGGGCCGTCTCGGAATTTCACCGAAGTTCCCTGTTTCCGCAAAATCCAAGATCCGTTGACTTTGCGGCACCGCTCACCGTTAATTGACGACTCTATCGGCTTGCCAAATCATTGTCAAACGCCCAAGTTGCAAGGTCGCCCCCGTTTACCTTGACCCACTTTTGACGGGATCATGAGGGGCGTGAGCATGAATTTTCTCAAAACACGAGGACTTCGGAATCCTGATGAACAATCGCTGCATGATCGTCATTCCCGCTCGCTTGGCTTCGACTCGGCTCCCCGAAAAACTGCTTCGCAGCGCAGGGGGCAAGTCGATACTCCGTCATACCTGGGAAGCCGCATCGAAAGCCAGCGTTGCCGACGCCGTGGTGGTTGCGGTCGACGACCCTAAACTTGCGGACGAAGTGAACTCGTTCGGCGGCCGATGCGTGATGACCCGCGTCGACTGCCCCAGCGGGACCGATCGGATTGCCGAAGTCGCCGCCCAATTCCCTGATTTTGATGTGTTCATCAACGTCCAAGGGGACGAGCCTGAAATTGACCCTGCGACGGTGGACCTTGTCGGGACAGTGCTGATCAATGATGACCAGGCCGATATCGCCACGATCGGAACCCCCATCCGAAGCGAGTCACTGCTGCACGACCCGGCCTGCGTCAAAATTGTCGTCGCGGCGAGTGGGTGTGAAACGGGGGGTGGGTGCGAAACGGGGCAGAGCAGGGCAGGGCAGGCCAGCGGATCGCCCGCCCACCCACAATTCGCTGGTAACGCGATTTATTTCAGCCGCGAGGCGGTGCCACATTGTCGCGGCGGGATTACCCCCGAGACGCTGGCGATGGAACCGCCGCTGTTTTGGCACCACGTCGGCCTGTACGCCTATCGACGCGATTTTTTAGAGTGGTTTTCCAAGCAACCGCCCAGCCCGCTGGAGCAATCCGAGCGTCTCGAGCAACTGCGAGCGATCGAAGCGGGCAAGCGAATCGTCGTCGCACGCGTCCAATCGGCCGCACCGGGCATCGATACCGAAGCGGATTTCCAAGCGTTTGCCGAGCGGATTCGCTAAAAGCAATTACGCAGCTTTGCGACGACTTCCGTCTTTTTCCCATTTGGGTATGATTTCGTTCCATGACGAAACACATTTTTGTAACCGGTGGCGTTGTTAGTTCGCTTGGCAAAGGCTTAACCAGCGCCTCGATGGGGATGCTGCTCGAGCAGCGAGGGTTGCGGGTCCGCATGCAAAAGCTGGATCCCTACATCAACGTCGACCCAGGGACGATGAGTCCCTACCAGCATGGCGAGGTCTACGTCCTGGATGACGGTAGCGAAACCGACCTCGACCTGGGGCATTACGAGCGGTTCACCTCGGGCCGACTCTCTCGCGACTGCAACTACACGACGGGCCAGATCTATCTGTCGGTCATCGAAAAAGAACGCAAAGGCCAATTCTTAGGCAAAACCGTTCAGGTCATCCCGCATATCACCAACGAGATCAAGTCGGTGATCAAGCGGATGGGTGGCGACGACGTCGACGTGGTGATCACCGAAATCGGTGGCACGGTCGGGGATATTGAAAGCCTGCCGTTCCTCGAAGCGATCCGTCAGTTTTCGCTCGACGTGGGACGCGAAAACTGCCTGTACATGCATTTGACGTTGGTGCCGTACCTAAAGGCCGCCGACGAACTGAAAACGAAACCGACCCAGCACTCGGTCGGTCAATTGCGTGAAATCGGGATCCAGCCAGACGTGCTGGTTTGCCGCTGTGAACATTCGATCAGTCGCGATGATCGCGAAAAAATCGCGTTGTTCTGCAACGTCCCGGTCGAAGCCGTGATCGAAGAAAAAGACAAAGATTTTTCGATCTACGAGGTGCCACTATCGTTGGTCGACAACAAACTCGATGAATTGGTTGTCAAGAAACTGGGACTGCCGGCATCGACTCTCGACATCTCGCCTTGGACCGACCTGCTACACCGACTTCGCAACCCTCATCACGAAGTCTCGATCGCCGTGGTCGGCAAATACGCCGAGCACAAAGATGCCTATAAATCGATCTATGAAGCGATCGATCACGCAGGCATCCACAACCACGCGCAAATCCGTGTGGGACGAATCCAAAGTGCCGACATTGAACGCGAGGGCGCCGAGCGACTGCTAAGCGGCTATCACGGCATCCTGGTTCCCGGCGGATTCGGCGAACGCGGTGTCGAAGGCAAAGTCCAAGCGATCCAATTTGCCCGCCAGCGCGGCATTCCATTCTTGGGCATCTGTCTGGGCATGCAGTGCGCCGTAATCGAATACGGCCGCAACGTGGTCGGACTCGAAGCGGCTCACTCAAGCGAATTCGACAAAGACACGCCGTACCCCGTGATCTGCTTGCTCGACGAACAGCAAAACGTCACACAAATGGGCGGCACGATGCGACTGGGTAGCCAACCCACCAAATTGGACCGGCACAGCATCTCGGGCAAAGCCTATGAAAGCGACCAAGTCGACGAACGCCATCGCCACCGCTACGAATTCAACAACCAATATCGCCAGCAGTTTGAAGCCAGCGGAATGCGTTTTGCGGGAACAAGCCCCGATGGCGGATTGGTCGAAGTCGTCGAACTGCCTGATCACCCATGGTTTGTGGCCGTTCAGTACCACCCTGAATTCAAGAGCAAACCACTGAAGGCACATCCGTTGTTCGCAGGATTCGTCCAAGCCGCAGTCGACCGACGTCTGCAGCGTGAAAACAAAGAAGCGCCCAGCGTCAGCCAACGATAGAAACAACTGGAATCAACGTCCCGACACGTCACCGATTTCAAAGGTATTGCCATGAGCGACCCCAACGACGAAAACCAATCCGAAGAACCCAAAATCATTGTCGACAGCGACTGGAAAGAGCAGGTCGCTAAAGAAAAAGAGGCCGCCAGTGCGAAAGCGGCGGCCGAGTCCGAAAGCGGCAACAGCGAACCGTCAAAGCAGGACACCGACGACAAACCGGTGACGGTCGAGAAAACCGCACCTCCCGCCGACGCCCCCGCAATCAATGAAGCGGAACAGGGGGGTAAAAACGCGGCGATGCAAGCACCGCCTCCGGCGTCGTTCGAAGTGCTGATCTCGATGCTGTTCACTCAAGCAATGGCGACGCTGGGCCAGATCCCTGACCCCGCCAGCGGCGAAGCCAAGGTCAACAAACCGTTTGCCAAACATTACATCGATACGATCGACATGCTTGGCGAAAAGACCAAAGGCAATCTCAGCGACGACGAATCCAAAATGCTCTCCGAAGCCCTTCACGCATTGCGGATGATGTACGTCAACACCAAAGCGTCGTCGTAATCGGACTCTCCCCCAGACGCCTCGTGAAAACCATCCGTCTGCTTTAAGTAACGCTCGCGGCGCCAGCCCATTGCCATCAACTTTAGTAGCGGCGCGGGGCCCGCCCGGTTGCGGCGAGCAAAACGTTCGATATTTACCGGGCGAGTCCCTGCGCCGTCGCCCATCAACACACGGGCGACGCCTTGGTGCCGGCTGAGCGATGATCTCGCGGCGACCTGCATCACACACAATCTCGCCATCTATGATCGTGTTGGACAATCCATCGAGCGTGTCACGAAAACCGGTCACGCGGCGCGTCTTGAACATCCCACACCAATGCATGTCTTTGGCTGCGGCGAATTTGACGCCCCATGCCAAATCGAAGTCCGCTGGACCAGCGGCCAAGTTCAGCAACTCGACAGCATCCCCCTGGATCAAGTGATCACAATTGAAGAAGCAGCACTCTAGCGGGGAAGGTTGGCCGACGCGTTTATCGCTGATGCAAATTCGAATCCCCTTCGACAATCAGATACCGCGAGTGCGCCTCGATCCCGCTGAATAATTGCGTTTCTCCAGAGGGCCAGACGACGTGAACAGCATCGACCTGTTCCGTCAGGCCGATTCCAAAGTCAACGACGGCTTCGCTGCTGCACAAAAAGCCATCACCCGCGACGACCCGACCGCTCCAACTCTGGTCGCCACACTGAATCTTGACCACCGCACCAATGGCATCTCGCTCGCTTGCCGTCCCCACCAATTCAAATTGAATGGGAACGCTCGATTGCGTCTGATTTTCAAGCAGAGCAACCGGCGCATCCAAATGATTTGTAACAAGATCTGGCTTGGAGTCCCGATTCCAATCGAGGACCGCCATCGTACGACCGAGTGTTGGCCTAGACCAATAGTCTTTCCCATCATATTTGTGATCAACAAGCTGAAACCCATCTTGATTGCCACGAAACAACTGTGGCTTCATTTGATACGGCTCACCGCGATGACGATGATCGGCGAGATGACCGTTAAGCACCGCGAGATCAAGCCAGCCATCGCGATCAAAATCAACCGCTTGCGTCCCCCATGCGACCGTCATCCGAGTTTCGGGATAAAGCCCATGCGTGGAACTTGCATTGACAAACAAACCACTCGGCTGCTGTAAATAGAGATCCGACGCCTGATTCCAAAAATTGGTCACATGCAGATCAAGCTGCCCATTGCGGTCAAAATCCCCGCTGGCGATCCCCATACATCCTTGACGTTCTCCCTGAATCCCTGCGGCGCAGCCAAACACCGACGCTGATTCAACCAACCGACGGCTTGGCTGGAGCGATGTTCGCAGATCCGCACTAGCACGTTCGGAAACACGACGGGATTGATCGTCGGTCGACCGCTGCTCAACCCAGTAATGGTTGAACCCGGTGTCATTCGCAATAAACAACTCGTTACCAGGCACCGAATCAATACTTGAGATAATAGCTGCGAATCCATAGTTCGGCTTTGAATCCATTCCCTCACATCCGCGGTACGCCGAAAAACCACCCTCGACATCCACTTGCCAAACGCGATCCACCGCAGGCTTAAACACACTTGGGTTACAAATATCGCGCATAGGAGAACAGTAAATTTCCATTGCCGACGGATCATCGACGTAGTTGACCTCAACGATCTCGGGCAGATGGTCTCCACTCAAATCGCCACACGCAATCGAACTCGTCCAATCACCTTGTGAATTGACCTGTGGCAATTCGCTTTTCGCAAAGGTGCCGTCCCCATTGTTCCGGTAAATTACATTTTGGCCGATATTGGCGACGAGCAAATCAGGGAACCCGTCTTGATTGATATCCGCCGTCGCAATGCCTTGCCCATATGCAAGGTCGCCTGTTTGCGACCGCTCGCCACATTCCTCAAATTGCTTTCCACCTTGATTGCGAAACAGTGCATTGGGCTTGGAACCAAGCGGGTCAAACGCCTCTCCGCCACCTTGCGTGAGGTACAAATCGGGCCAACCATCCAAATCAAAGTCAATGACTCCAATCCCTCCACCGGTCATGTGGTGCAACAGATTTGAATCGTCCGATGGATCATCTCCATTGTCGTATTGGAAGTTCAACCTCACACGATCCGCCACATCCACGAGCCGAATCTCAGCCCCCAACGCCGTGGGGCTTGGTGATGCACCGGATTCAAGGCTGTTGGATCCCCGACTCGCCAACAACTGGGACGACGGCAACGGCCATTTTTCTAAATCGATATTGCAAACCCGTTTTGCAGCAAACGCATTCGAACCGGCCCCGTGTGCAAGCGACGACAATTGTTGCGAGAGAAGTTGCAGCTCATCATCGCTTGCAGCATACCGCTTCCCGGCAACCATTTGCCATGCCATCGCTTCATCACGTCGCCCAAGATCCACGAGCAACTCTGCCATTCGCTTTAATTCCTCAGGCGTTCCAGGACGAGCAGCGAACGTTGACGCAATCTGCAAGGTCTCGCTCAATAGCTGCAACTGCTCATTCACACAGTTCGCTTCTTCGGTCTTTCCTAACAATGTCAATGAACGCATCAGGGCCGACAGTGCGCCGCGATTCGTTTCGTCACGAGCAATGGCTTCCCCTAAACATCGCACCGCTTCACGATGTTTTCCCTGTCGCTGCAGCCACAATCCGATCGCGTACCAATACTCGGGCTCGCGGTCGATCCCCGGAGGCAGTTGCCCGAGCAAATCGGCAAGCCTCTGGTCTTCTGACAATTCGGCATAAACACGTGCTGCGAATGCAGCAACCGCGGTCGAATCGGGATCCTGCAACACCATCCCCTGCACCGACCGGAGCGTGCGATGGACGTCACGGTTTGAATAGGCCTGCCGAGTCTCCGCCAGCGAGCTGGCGATCCAAGCGTCCTGGCGAGACGCATCACTAGAGGATCCATCGATCACAGGACGAGTTCGATCGGTCAGCGAAAACAAGTCTTTTTCGCTAAAATCGGCAAGCCGCAATAATGTTTTTCGATGAGAGGCCGCTTCAAACAATCGCCCCTGCTTGGCCAACACCGTCGCGATTCGCCGATGCCCCCGAGCGGCATCGGGCTCGAGCGACAACAACTGCTGGAGACGCTCGATCGCGCGGTCATATTGCTGCAAATCGGCCAACCACCCCGATGAAACCCAAAGGGCTTCGCGGTACGCGTCCGCGTCACTTTCGCCGATGCCGCCGACAAGATTGACGGCAGCAAGTTTGTCGCCAGCGGCCGCTTCGCATTTTGCCGCGAGCAAAAGGACAGCAGGATTGTCGCGATCCGAGATCATCAAGGGCCGCAGCTCCGTTTGCGCCGCAACATGATTCCGCTGATTCAGAAACGCTCGAGCCGCCGCAAGACGCTCGTCCATGGTTTTTGCTTTTGACGAAGCGGCACTTTGTTTCAACTGCTGACGCCGAAGAAGTTCCTCCGACGACACTCCGGTGTCGCTACCACCACACCCAGCAGTCGCTGCTGCAATCAGAACAACGAACAGATACGGCATCCATTCTCGACACTCTCGCAAATCAAACTTTCGATTGTGAGTCGAGAAGCAATTAAAACGCTTCGAAGAACGGAGCCAGCAACTAACATGTTTCATCGACATTCGCCTTGTAATATAGCCATGCCCGCCCCTTCAATCAGTAGCAATCGGCCCCATGGGAACGCTCTCCCAAAAAGACTCGCGAATTCCCTCAAGACAAAGCAATGATACCTTTGTCTCTCATTGGGCAAACCGTTGTGGGAGCACGGTGACTGAACTAGGTGACTGGTCTAATCGCCGAGACAATAAGCGGGTATGAATGCGACTGAGAAAGTCACGCAATTTCGAAGAACCGAGCTGCCCTTGAATCTCCGAGTGTCCTGCCTACTTCCGCGAGGCACAAAAAAACGGACGTGACCTAGGTAGTCACGTCCGTCATCAAATAGCAGTAAACTGCGCTAGCTTAAGGCACTGTAGCCCATATCAGAATTCCGAGCCAATCGTCTCTGCATTTGCGTGGGTTCCCAGGGCTCCCCACAATCCGTAGGGACTTGCCATGCCCACTCCATCGTTGGCGCCCATGCTATTTCCTGGATTGGCTCGGCCGAATGGAACGTGGCTCTGATCACCCGCTTCAATCGATTCGGTGATAAATTTCACGGCGCCATCGCCCATCAGCACATGGCATCCGCCTTGGTGACGGCTAGCAGCAGAGTAGATCCCGAAATTTCCCTCACCGCGGCAAACGTTGTAACCGTTCGGTGGACGAATAGTGACGAAGGCTGTGTACGTTTGCCGACCATCACTCCAACGACGCCCGCGTTGATGATTCGGGTTACTGTCCCAGTTCGCCGTAGTCGACCAAAAATTTGGTCGATTGGGGTCAATGACTCCACTGGTTGCGTAAGAGTTCGGCGAAACGGAGGCCACGTTACCGTCCCGGTGGATGCTGCTAAAAGTCTCTTTCTGGCTATTTCCGACGACGATTTCACCACACATAATCGTGTTGGAAAGACCGTCGAGAACATCGCGGAAGCCAGTAAAGCTTCGCCCATGGAACGTTCCACGAGCCCAGCGATTGCCGGCCTCTGCGCCCCAAGTTCCATCGCCACTTGAGGAGCCATCATCACGTTTGCCATTGTGGTGCTGCTCGAAGAATGCGTCCCCTTCGCAGGCAGCGTAGTTCGTGAATCCAACTTGTTCGCCAGTGGCCTGAGTTGGGTCGCTCGGACAGCGGTACGAATTGACTTGTGTTACCCATGGACGGTAGTCAGCGTACCATGGACCGGGCCCCATTGGAGGCCAGACCGGACTGCGTGGTGTGCCATCTCGGTTAATATTGCTGGGATTTGAGATCTGTTCCCAGAGCGACTGTTGCTCGATAAACGGCAGTGTTCCAACAAGAAACGAGAGGTTCCAGCGGTTACTCTCTCCACCCAACGCATACGTACCACCACGCTGCATAGGCAGCTTGTCGTACGCCGAGTGATAGTTGTGCAGCCCCAACCCCAATTGTTTAAAATTGTTACTGCAACTCATCCGGCGTGCAGCTTCCCGGGCGGCTTGGACCGCAGGAAGTAGCAACCCCACCAACACACCGATAATCGCGATGACTACCAGCAGTTCGACGAGGGTAAACCCCCGCCTCGATTTAGAATTCATTTGTTTTCAGCCTTACAATTAAAAGAAGAGAAGAAGAAATATTTGGGTTTGCGCAACCTGATTGCGCACAGCTCGAGCATAGTGGAAGTTAACAAACCATTGACGCATTGTCAAATTTCTGCTCGAACTTACGGAATTGCGAACTTACGCTTCAAAGGATTACGCAAGAAATTTTTGAAGAATACAAATAAACGGCAGACGGCTGCGATAGACAATTTGCAACCACGCACCTGTAAATCAGCCAACCAACCAGCTCGCAAAACGGGATAGCATAGCGAAAGGCTGGTTTTGTCAGGGAAGAATTAGCTTCCGTATTGCTTTTCGTGTTCCGCTTTCATCTGGGCCTCGTAATCTTCTCTCGCTTGGATCTCATCCTGAGTCACCGGAGGCGCCGAATCAACGTCGTAGGTGGTCCCTTCGTTGGAACCGCACCCGGTCAGTGAAATTGTCATCACAAAAAGAGAAAGCAAAAGCATTGAACTGCGAATCATGATAAATACCTTGGGTTGATTGGCCTTACAAAGCCACAGCTTAAATGAACTTAAACCGCTTCAGAGACTTCACTCGTGCATCGCCACTTTATTCCATGAGATGGGCGCAGCACGACACAATGGTCTATATAGTCGCATTACTCCCCTCTTGCGTCAAGCCAGCAACTGCTAGATCCAGGGCAAGTCCGTTCTTAAGCACCTCGGATGAGACTCATCGGTGAAACTATGTGTAACCAAACTCCGGCGAGTTCGGCTACGCGTGTTATTGGGTACGGGTACTACGGTCCGTATACGTCTCGCTCACTGAAATCAATGGGGTGAGAGTGGGCGGAACGCCCACTCTCCTCAACACCAAATCACGCGACGGAATACACAACGCTAGATTGCGTAAAGAATTCGAGGTATGGCGTGAGCCGCCCAATGAAGCGAGCCACCTAATAAAGCAGGCTCAGAATGACTCATGCCGTTCCGCTGCGAGAATAGTCGAATTGGAAAACAGAGCTATCCTGCGTCTGAATCATTCTCGCAGGTAGATTGGCCGATGGTTGCGTTGCCCTAAGAGGTCTCGCACGCGAGGGAAGTCAAAACGCCCGTTTTCGTCGACCAGGACCTCTGGCCGCGGTAGGAGTTCCGTGTTTTCATCGATCAATTTAATTGATTGATTAAAAATCTCCATTCGCTCCCGAGCGGGCGCCAGCGGGTCGATCTCCAAAGCGTTGCGCTGCGGCAACGTTTGCAGCGATCGTCCAGCAACAATTCGAACGGCATCATAAGGATCATTGAGGCCGAGCAAGAGAAATGGTTCCATCCAGTCGGTTCCCGATGCTTTCTGAGCTGGTTCCCAGCCCATGGCAGCGATCTGCACCACTCGCTGCGCTGCGTCACCGCGGAGTAGGTGCAAGACCGATGTCGAAACCGGTTGAGAGTCCTCTAATGGCTCCTTGATTTCAAATTCCTGCCCGTACCACTCGCTCAGTTTCTGGCTGACCCAACCAAACGTTTTGTCGAGGTGACAGAGTGAACAGGCATCGGGCCGGTCACTCGTTTTACTGGCCTGAATTGACGGACTTGAAATCTGGTGACTACGGATGGTCTTAAGCAATCCATAGGTGGTGTGCGGCATGTGGCAGTTCATGCAGCGACTGCCCTCAGATTGAACTGCGTGATGGGTATGGTCAGCAATGTTATCTTCATATTTCTGATGACATTGCAGGCAAGCTAAATCACCTCGCATCCCAGGTTTCAATTGGTCATCACGCCATTCGTTAACATCCCTTTCTGCGGGCGGATGCATGGTGTGACAGGACAAACACGTCATCTCGCCTTTCTGAAAACAGGGCGATTCGATCAATCCGTTGTATTCGCGCCCCGCAATACGAGGTGTCCCGTCGGACCAGAAACCACTGCTGAGCTCCTCCATCGATGACCATCGCTGAAACGTTTCCGTATCTCGAAATTCCGCCGTGGCCCGAACAACACGAGAGAACCCAACTTCGCTAAGTAATTCGCCCGGGCGAAAGGGATTGCCATCACGCATGTAATCAGGCTGACTGACGACATCGTAGTCAGGAACAAAAATACTGTGACATTGTCCGCAAACGTCGGCGGAAGCCTGCTTGGGAAGGTGTTTGGGATTGACGATCCTGTCTGGGAGCCTGCTCATCTGGTCACTGTCGAGATTCGCAATGGAGAGAATGGCTGACGGATCCGAAGCATGCTTGTGTGCGTGCCCCGCGCCCTCGCCATGACATGCCTCGCAGGCGATTCCAAATTCGGTGACTCGAGTATCCCAGTCTTCAGTGAACTCGTTAAACCCTTCGGTAGGATGGGTAGCGTGGCAGCGGCTACACGTGCGATTCCAGGTCCCTAGCTCGAGGACGTTGGAGTGAACGCTGGGCCGTAAAAAACTGGACTCACGTGGTATCCAACGCTGCTCTTCCTTCAAAAACACGATATCCAGCTGACCGGGAGTACCATGCACATCCGTTTCGTACCAAAACACATGCAGATGATGAGACCCGGTCATCAAAACGAGTCGGCGACGTCGAACTTGATTTCCCACCAAGGGATCAGGAAAGCTGACCTCAAAATGGTCGCCATTCTTTTCGAAAACATAAGTTCTGTCGTTGATGGTCACCGTTTGGTTAATGATCGCAGCGGGTGCGGTTTGCTCGTTGACTTGCTGAGTCATCGTCCGGTGATAAGACGAGTGCCATGATTCATGAGCCTCTGCATGACATTTTCGGCAGGTTGTTGAACCGACGAATCCGTTTCCGATTTCGCTCTGAGGCCCCAAAACCGCTGCCGTAAGCGTTGAGCGGGAATTGTTCTGCTGCTCTTTCCGTCCGCTGGCACCGAAATCGCGTGGAACACTGGAGGAAGAGGTCGGATCGGATTCGGCAGCAGACTCGTCGCTATGAACCGGCGAGGGGAGGCGGGGCGATGCCGTAGACCGATCCACTGCCTCGGTTGCTGGCGTTGACTCCGATAAAATAAATCGAATGCCGATTGCTAAGAAAAGGAGCAGGGCACCGAATGTCACTAAAAAAAGGGTTCGCTTGTTCATTCAACACATATTGGCAGCGGTTTCGGATCACGCAGGAGCACACGCAAAGAGCATCGTTGCGAATCTGATTGTACCATCTCCATCACAGCATCGGTGCAGGGCACTAAGCCCACCAACTTCGTGGTCCGCCACGTTCAATTTCCTGGGTTAGCCGCTTCGCTTTTTGGGGAGCGGGCGAGGGCACGAGTCCATTGGCGGCGACACGACGTCGACGATTTGTAGCTTCGCCGATCACCAATTTGAAAGTTGAGTCGAGATGCGATCGTCGCGTCAAACAGGTCTCACCAGCACAAGACAATTCAGGTTTATTCTGGATTGCGGCAGTAGAGTGTACTGGAATCTTCGATTAATAGATAACGCGCATTCGATGGCACATGATCGAAGGATTGGGTTTGTCCGCTGGGCCAAGTCACTTCGACACGCTGGAGCGACTCGGCGTGGCCGACGCCGAAATGGAGAACCGGTTCATTACTAACCCTGTACCCATCGCCAGCAGTTCGAAAGGCCGTCCATGATTGGGAATCTGCGGTCACCACGGTAACCACAGCACCAATCGCGTCTCGCTCGCTGCGTGTCCCAACCAGCTCGAGTTGTAGCCAATTCAGCGAATTCGAATTGTTTTGCAAGACCGCCACGGGTTGGTCCAAATGATTTGCGACGAGATCCATTCGCCCATCGCAGTTATAGTCCCACACGGCCAGTGCTCGCCCCAGTTGCTCACGCTGGAAGTAAGTCCCTGCCACCTCGGGCGGCGTCAGTGCGAAACCGCTACGACTCCCTTTCATCAATTGCGATCGCATGAGAAATGGGATCCCCTGGTCCGTGGCATCATAAACGTGGCCATTGAGCATAACGAGATCGAGCCAACCATCGTTGTCGAAATCACGTGCTTGAGCACCAAATCCTAACACTGGCATCGAAAGTGCTTTCAATGCGTATTGCGTCGCCTGATCGGAAAAAAAACCAAGCCGATTCTGAATAAACAAATTGACTGGTTCGTGGTAGAAGTTGGTGATGAGCATGTCCAAAATCCCGTCTCGATTGAAGTCGCCCGCAGCGATTCCCATGCATGCTTGGGCACCTCCGCCTTGCCCAATACTGCAGCCACGCAACCCCGCTAATTCGATCATCCCAAACCGGTCTTCGGTGTTGTCCTCATTCGAGGTGCTGACCCAGTAGTGATTCAAATCACCGTCATTGGCCACGAAAAAATCATTTCCATACTGTTTGTCAAAGTTAGCGACCACCACGCCGAGTCCCAACTTGGGATCGTTGTCAATCGCTCGGAGCGATTTCCAGGTCGAGAAGGTGCCGTCGGAATTGCCCTTGAGCACTCGGTCCGCTGCCGTACGGAATCGTTGTGGTTGACAATGTGAATAGTCTTTTGAACATCGAATTTCAAATGCCGTTTTGTCGTCGATGTAATTGACTTGAACCAATTCCGGCAGATGATCACCACTGAGGTCCGCAATCGCGAAACTCGAAGTCCAAACCGTCGGGTTTTCTTGGATTAAATGACTCGCGTTTCGGAAGCTACCATCTCCTTGATTAATCAACAGAACCGAGGCCCCCACGTTGCCGAGCAACAGATCAGGGAAGCCGTCTTGATTAAGATCACCAACCGCCACGCCGGCACCATAACTCCGGTCGCCAGTCCTAGTTTCCTCGGTTACTTCGTGAAACGAATGGCCCTGTACTTGGCGAAACAGCTGGTTCGCGTCGGAACCGATCGGATCATTCGGTAAGCCACCGGCCTGCATGATGTAGAGATCGGGCAAACCATCGAGATCGTAGTCCAGCACGCCGAGGCCGCTGCCGTCAACTTGATACGCATAGAAGCCGTCTTCATCAAAAAAACCAGTTTCAATGTCGATATCCAGCCCGCTGGCACTCGCGATGTCGTCGAAGCGAAGAGCGGACTCGAGAGGCTCAAGCGGCTCTGGAACACCAGCTGCTGAATTGTCCCTGGAAGTCGACGCCATCGACATCTTCGGATCCTGAAAAAGCTCATCCAGTTCAGGCATCGGCCAATCATGAATGTCGAAGCCCAGCAGTTTCCTCAACCGTGTCTGGGCGATTTGGTCCGTCGACGCAGAGCCTTCCCATCGTATCACCCTAGCGGAGCGTCGATCCAATTCAGGGATGATCTGGCCTAGCCTTCCCGCGAGCTGTGCCGAGCGTTTCATCCAGGCCAAAGCTTCCCATGGTCTTGAAAGTTTCTGCAACTCGGTGGCAATCCACATCGCTTGTTCGGTATTGGCTTTGCGGGCTAAGCGAAAAATTTGATCCAAAACCGCCAACTGCTCTCGCAACGCAACCGCTTGCTCTTCCGCTCCAATACTATCAAGCGAACGAATCAACTCTCGTAGTGCTTCGCGGTTGCCCGAATCCAAATGCAATGCTTCTCCATACGCCCGAATCGCTTCCTGGTGACGCCCTTGATGCTGCAGCCAGGCGCCGACGGTAGTCCAGTATTCTGGTTGCAACAGCGTGTCGTCAGGGAGCCGATCCGACCACAACTTGAGTGCTTGGTATCGCCCATTCTCCACCAACAAGCGTCCGTAGAACGCATGCGCAGCGGCGCTGTTGGGACACTTGTCAACAACCCGTTTCACCGTGGCAATCACATTTCCCCGATCGCTTCTAAAATCCTCATATGCCATTCTCATTTTCCCAAGCCAGAACAAGGAAGCTTGCGAATCATCAATGACGGAATCAAATGTCACGAGCGTGAAGGGGCCACGCAAATCGATCAAACTAAGCGTCTCTTCCCAACTGACCGCTTTGCAGCGGATTAACTGTTCAACATGCGTACGTGTTTCCACCCGCCGTCCTTGAGCGTTATACAAATTTACGAGCAAGCGTCGCGAGTCGATATCATTAGGCGCAACTTCAATCGCCCTGAGCAGATTCGCTTCGGCAATTTCATAACGCCCCGCTCTCAGGTTCCAGTCAAAGCAACGGATCAATATCGCCGACGCGTCTTGAGAGGAGAGCTGCGCCAACCGCGTACCGTAGTCAGCAGCCTCGGCGAACTCGTCACGTCCCGAATGAATCTTAATGGCCAATTCCAATGCCTGTGGATTCTCAGGCGTGTCGCGGAGGATCTGGTGTACAAGTTGCAACGCGGACACAGATCGCCCTTCACTTAGATGACGCTCGGCCTCTTGCAACCGACCCGGCACCGACCCTCGTGACCGTTCCGGCGTCGCTATTATCGGCGACGGATGATTGGAAGCTTTTTGCTGGCAGCCGGTGAGTGCAATCACAAGCACAAACCAATAGCCCCAGGCAAGTAGATGCCCCGACTCCGATGCGAGACTTCGCTGATTAGGTGAGTGACGAAACAATAAAACAATGTGGAGAATGTGCGACAACGTTAGATATTCAGGCGTCAGAGCTCTCATCAGTCTGTCAAAAACTCGGAATTGACACGGTATTTTGGCATTGCCAGTTACTGAGGATATTATTTTGACACTCAATTCAACCCGAACGCGAGCCCCTCGAAAGGAGGGATACATTGCATCAAGACTTGCCCCCTTGGAACCCAGAAATCAATTAGAGTTGTTTGAATTCCCGTGTACGCTTGTTCTTCTCGCTATTATTAGTGAGCCACCCAGCCCCCCCTTACTCGCTCGCAGGGCTATTAATTAAGTGAAAATCGCGGTTAACGATGATACAACAGGCCGCAAACGACCAAACTGAGCGATGACGACTCGGAGAGTCATCCTACAATGAATCACGTATTCTGGCTGGAGCTCGCCGGTGGCCGAGATTCGACTGAAACGGGGTTGCCGAGAGGTACGAGATACGAACAAACTCCCTTTGAGGATTCACGGATTGAGTGCAGTCGTGAATTCGACGTGCAATACTCTCGCCTCCCAAGCAACCTATTCAACTCCCGCCGCAGATCCGCACATGCTTCCTCACTTGTTGTTCATCAATCGGCGCATTCCGTTGCCGACTCGCTTGGTGCGAGCGATTTTATTGACATCACTGTTGGTGTCAGGATGCCACCAACCCAGCTTACCCGATGTGGCGATTTCAGACACCGATTCACAAGAATCGAGTAGTGTTACCGAGCCTGCGGTTGACCTTATCGACCACGCCATTGACGCAATGGCACAGGGGCGATTTGAGATTGCTGATCATGCACTTAAGCAGTGTTTGTTGGCAGATCCACATCATCCGAAAGCTTTGGAGCTCTCTGCTGACTTAGCGAACCATCGCGGCAATGCGGGGGCCGCTGCCGTGCTGTACCAATCGGCGATTGACGAATACGGGGCGACTGCGGATCGACAGTTGTTCGATAAATGGTCCAAGAGTCTGATTCGAGCCGGGCGTCCCTACGAAGCGATCGAAGCGTTGCAAACGCTGAGCGAACGATTTCCCACCGATGCTCAATCGCGTTACGAACTGGCTGGATTGGCGGCGGCCTTCGGCATGCCCGAAGCCGCGGTGCCTGCCTTGCGGTGGCTGGTCCAACGCGGCCAAAGCGATCCCGAGTCGCTGCTGGTGTTGGCGGATCCGGTACGTGTGGAACCGGATGTCGATAGCTGCAAGAAAGTACTCGCCATTTCCGGCGAAGATCGTCGTGCCGAATTTGGCTTAGCACGCTTCGATGCGTTGCACCAAGACTGGACCGCAGTTGCCGCACGATTGAAGCCCATCGTGCAACGATTTCCGCAGTTCGTTCCTGCGTATGCCTTGTATGGACAATCGCTCGCCGAACTTGGCGAGGATGCAAAACTTGCTGAGTGGCAAGAATCAGCCCCCAAGTCCGCCGTCAATTCGCCACAGTACTGGATGGTGGTCGGTCGATGGGAGCAAACCCGAGGTCATCACGAGGCGGCCGCGAAAGCGTTTTGGGAATCGCTGCGACGTGGTGGTGCGATCTATCCCGAGGTCCTAACGTACTTGCTGGTGTCGATACACCAACTGCAACGAACCGATGACGCCACACGGCTATCCCATTTAATCGTCAAGCACACTGAACTTCGTGATGCACTGAAGATCCACCTTGAAAGACGAGATCAGTCGCAGGCGGCTTGCATGCGTGTGGCCGAGGCGATGCTGGCTCTCGGACGGGTCTGGGAAGCCGAAGGTTGGGCGCGAGCCGCCGTTTCACTACCGCAGGAGAAGCTTCCCGATTTGCGTGAGCGATACATGTCGATTCGCAATCAACTGGAACAACAAAGCCCGTGGCAATTGCCGGAAATGATGGCTGCATCTCAGGTAGACTTGAGCGATTTGTCAGGTACGACGGCGGCAGAGTTGTCCCACCCCTTGGACGCACCGGAATCAACTACGAAAGGGCAAATTGCGTTCTCCGACCAAGCTCGCCAGCGCAATTGGATCCACATCTCCCTTCCAGCTCCTGAAGTGGGAGGACACTCGATCGAGCAGAGTGTGGGAGGCGGGATCGCCGTGATTGATTTTGATTGTGACGGTTGGCCCGATCTCGCCGCTGCTGCCCTCGATGGCACGGCGCTGCAAAACGACTCATCGCCCAATCGGCTCAGCCGCAACCTGAATGGAAGTTTCGCCGATGTCTCTGCGGCGGCGGGATATCGCGACACCGGTTTCAGCCAGGGTCTCACTGTGGCTGACTTTAACGACGACGGTTTCCCCGATCTGTTTGACGCTAACATCGGTCGCAATCGACTTTATCGAAACAATGGTGATGGTACCTTTACGGACGTCTCGGACTCGGCTGGACTCATTGGGGAACAGTGGACCACCTCCGTCGCCATGGTTGATCTCGATGGCGACTCGATTCTAGATATCTATGAAGCCAACTACTGTGCGGGGCGTGCTCCCTTTGAACGCGAGTGCCGTAATAAATTTGGCTTGGGAACTTGCTCGCCCTTGATTTTCAATGCGGAACCGGATCGTGTTTGGCGTGGCCATGGTGATGGCACGTTTACGGAAACGACCGACGACTGGATGACACAAACGTCACCCGGTCGGGGACTTGGGCTCGTCGCAGGCGAACTCGACGAGCGGCCTGGCGTCGACGTGCTGGTCGCGAACGACATGACAGTCAATCACCTCTGGTCATCTCAGCCCAAATCACTGCAACCGAGTCGAGGAGCATTCCAATTGACCGACCTTGGTGTCGTACGAGGACTGGGGACAAGCGGCAAATCGCACTCCCAAGCCTCAATGGGCATCGCTGCAGCGGATGCGGATGGAGACGGAGATCTCGATCTGTTCATGACTCACTTCTCGGACGACTACAACACTTACTACGAGCATGTCGCCCCTGGTTTCTGGAGCGATCGAAGCTATCAGATGGGATTCAGCGAACCATCGATGAAGCTGCTTGGCTTTGGCACTCAATGGGCAGATTTTGATAATGGCGGCGGCCTCGAACTCGTTATTGCCAACGGGCATGTTGATCGAGTCGACCGCGACGACGTGGCCTACCGCATGCCGCCACAACTGTTTTCACGAACCGAGAACGGACGGTGGGAAGAATGGGATCGATCCGCACTGGGCGAATACTTCAGCCATGATCATCTCGGACGGGCAATGGTAACGTTGGATGTTGATCGCGATGGTCGTTGCGATGTCGCCATCAGCCACGTGGACGATCCAGCGGCGCTGCTGGTCAATCAAACCCCCGATGCAGGGCGGTCGATTCGATTGGAGCTCAAGGCAACCCAATCGCCACGTGACGCGATCGGTGCACGTGTCACGGCGATGATCGGGACTCGTAAGCATGTCTCGCAACTGATGACAGGTGATGGCTACATGGCGTCCAATGAACGACAGATTCACATCGGATGTGGTCAAGCTGAAACGATTGAAGAGGTCACTGTTTCATGGCCATCGGGACACGTTGAAGCCTTCGGCGTGCTCGCAAGTGGACGTGACTACTTGCTTGTCGAAGGATCTGCGAAATCGCTGACGATGTGGCAACATCCACAAAGGTAATGCCGCAGGAACTTTACCCCCGCAAAGATGTTTGATGTGCTTATTTTGACAACGCACTAGAAAGCACTGAATTTTTGGATTGCTGACTTGAGTGAGATTCAGCGGTTGTGGTAGCGACGGCAGCAGCCCGATGGCAGCAAATTAACCGCGTCGTCCGCGTTTCACTGGTCGATATGATTCACAAACCAACGACTGTTGCCTTTGGTGACTCCATGAACCTCTCGCCGCGTGTCCTAAATGAACACGCAATCGCTTCGCACGAAAACAAGTCGCTGCTAACAATTCTCCCTCTGACAAAGCCGCCCCTCGCCGCAGACCACTTTATGGTAACTCGCTTCCGAATCAACCGAGTTTCGAAGGTCACCCTCGCGGTCCTCACGCTTGCAACCGCGCTCACTAAACTCGGTTGCGTCAGCGAGGCCCCAGCCCCCACGACGGAACAAGCTTTGTCAATCGTTACAGAGCCTTACCAACAAATTGATGTTGAAATGATGGCCAGCGACTATCGACTTTACTTTCGCTACCCTGGGCAGGACCGCGTCAGCGGCACCAACGACGACCGATTTGGCAAGCAGCATCTTTTCGTGCCTGCAGGATCTCAGGTTCACTTGCTGCTAAAAAGCCGTGATTTTGTCTACACGGTCGAAATCCCCCATGCCAAAGTCTATGAGATCGCCGCTCCTGAGTTAGTGTTTGAGGTAGACTTTACCGCTCCGCAAGCGACAGGCACGTTTGATTTACGAAGCAGCCAAATGTGCGGATACAATCATCCCGAACTATTGGGCACCATGATTGTGCAAACCGACCATGAATTCCATCGCACCATGCAATCACTTTCGACGACACCTCCACCACCGGTTCAGTGATGAAAAACGACAATGTTTTCCGGCACACGTTGACGACGCTGGCGTTAACGCTTTTGACAATGCACACCGTAGGGTGCCGGCAATCAACACAATCCTCCTCTGATGACGAGATCGCGAAGCGGGCGAATCGGCAAGTTATCGAAAACGCTGCAGCCGACTCACCGTCACCCGAGTTAAAAATCCTAGGCACAGTGCCACCGTTCACCCTGACAGACCAATCGGGGCGTCAGTTCAGCCGCGATCAACTCAGTGGCAAGGTCTGGGTTGCGACATTTATCTTCACCCGCTGCGGGATGACTTGTCCCGCCCAAACCGCAGCATTCGCCGAACTGCAACAGAAATTAAAAAGCGACAATGCTTGGGGTGTCACCGAACTCGTCTCGTTCACGGTCGATCCTGAATTTGACACGCCACATGTATTAACACAGTACGGCAAGAAATCTCATGCGGATTTCGAACACTGGCATTTCTTGACGGGGGATCGAGGCGTCCTGTGGGACTTAAGCAAGGATGGATTCAAGCTTCCGGTCACGTCACCACGGGACGCAAACACCTTGATCGCGCACAGCCAGATGTTTGTTCTGGTCGATGGCAATGCTCAGATACGCGGGTACTATTCAGGCTTGTCTCCGGAAGCCAACGTCAAATTGAAACAAGACATTCACACCCTACTGGATGATCAAAGCCCTCAGTGGAAAGATCGTGTGAACGAGATTGCCGTTCCTGAGGACGTTCGTAATCCCCAGTGGCTGACCGATCGGGCGGAACAACAAAAGGCAGATGTCGCCGCACTGGACATCACTAGCGATTTCCAGTTTCGTGATTCACGAGAAGACAGCGGAATCCAATTCAAGGACGAAGTTGTCGACGATGTAAAACGAGCATTCAAAGCAGCTCACTACGACCACGGCAGCGGAATTGCAACAGCCGACGTTGATAATGATGGACGACTCGACATCTACTTTGTCAGCCAATTTGGACGCAATGAACTTTGGCGGAATCAAGGTGACGGCAAGTTCGAAAATATCACCAAGTCCGCGGGCGTTGGAGTCTCTGACGAAGTTTCCGTGGGCGCATCGTTTGCCGACATCGACAATGACGGCAACGTGGACTTGTATCTAACGCGAGTGCGTGCCCCAAACAAATTATTCCGTGGCGATGGGCAAGGGCATTTTGAAGACATTTCCGATACGGCCGGAGTGAACCACGTTGGCCACTCCTCTGGCAGCATCTTTTTCGACTACGATCGAGACGGACTACTCGATCTGTTGCTGACAAACGTGGGCAAGTACACAACGGAAGAACGAGGAAATGGCGGATACTACCTCGCTTACCCAGCAGCCTTTACCGGCCATTTACATGACGACCGCGCCGAAGAAAACATCCTGTTTCACAACTTAGGTGACGGACGCTTCGAAAACGCCAACGAACAACTCGGTTTCCATGACACAAGTTGGTCAGGCGACGCCTCGGCGATCGATGCAAACAACGACGGATGGCCCGACATCTACCTGTTAAACATGCAAGGCCACGACGAATATTACGAAAACGAACAGGGCAAACGATTTGTCAAAAAGAGTCGCGAGCTATTTCCCCGAACTGCCTGGGGCACAATGGGAATCAAGGTGTTTGATTTCGACCGTGACGGTCAACTCGATCTCTACGTGACCGACATGCACACCGACATGGTGCACGACCTCAAACCCGATGAAGAAAAAAGCAAGATGCGGCGAAACCTGCCGATTAAAATGCTGGCTACCGATGGAAACCACATCCTGGGCAACGCGTTTTATCGTAAAACGGGCGTGAACCAATTCGAAGAAATCTCTGCTGACATCGGCGCTGAAAACTACTGGCCATGGGGCATTAGCGTTGGCGACTTGAACGCAGACGGATACGAGGATGTCTTTATCGCCGCCAGCATGAGTTATCCTTATCGCTATGGAATCAACTCGGTATTACTTAATGATCGCGGTCAAAAGTTTGTCGATAGCGAATTCGCATTGGGAGTTGAACCCCGAAGCAAAGGAACAGCCCAACCATGGATGGAACTTGACTGCAGTGGAGCTGACCGTGGCAACAAACATTGCCAAGGCCAGGGGGGCAAAGTCCTCGTCTGGGCCGCTATCGGAACTCGCAGCAGTGTTATCTTTGACCTCGATGACGATGGCGACCTCGATATCGTCACCAACGACTTCGGCGGAACCCCGATGGTGCTGAAAAGCAACCTCAGCGATCAGCATCAACTGCGTTTTCTGAAGGTCCATCTCGTCGGCGACGAGTCCAACCGAGACGGGATTGGAGCGATGGTCGAAGTCACGCTTGGTGACCGCAAACTGCTATCGGTGCACGACGGCAAATCGGGCTACTTGTCTCAAAGTCGCATGCCGATGTACTTCGGACTTGGCGATTCGGACAGCATCGACAAAATCGAAGTCACCTGGCCATCCGGCAAACAGCAAGTTGTCCAAGGGCCGATCGAAACAAACCAGCAAATCACGATCAATGAAAAACCCGAAAACGACAAGTGATGCCGCAGCGTTGTTAAACACGAAAACATCAACTCGCGACACGCCAAGCGAACAAGACGCAAAGCATCGTGCGAACGCATCACGAATAGCCTTGCTTTTTGTTTCTGTCGTTTGCGGATGCCAATCTCAAGAGGATGCGGATCTTGCCAAACGACTTCACACACAACGACTACGAACGGAAAGCCAGTCAATCTCTGATGCAATCGCCCCCAAGGACTATCCGTCGAATTGGCTTGGGACGCGAACGACGACCGTAGCACCCGGCGTGCACGCGTTTGGCGATTTGCAACCCAGCGCTGCGTTCGCAATTGAATCCAGCGAAGGCGTCATCCTGATTGACACAGGATTGGACGAAAACGCAACTCGATTACGCGAGCTTTTCTTTTCCGTGCAATTACGGCTCGAGGATGTTCGCTATGTTTTGCTTACCCACGCTCATTACGACCATGTCTTTGGCGCAAATAAAGTGCATGAAGTTTCCAATGCTGTCGTCTGCGCTGGGGCAGAGGATTATAAAGTGCTGAGCTCGGCTGATCGATTTGCCTTGTTCTCACTGTTTCCAAAAACGGAGTTCTCTGGCAATCCGATACGAGTGGATCGGCAACTCCATGACGGCGACGTCATTGAATCTGGCGACGTTACCGTACGCGTAATCGGTTGCCCTGGACACACACCGGGAAGCATGTGTTATCTCGTCGAAAAAGAGGGCCAACGAATTATGTTTGCCGGCGACGTGATTGCTTCGCTGAACTTCGGTCCTGCCACCTATCCAGTGCATATCTCGCCTCGATACCGTGGCAATGCAGTTGCCTATTTAGAGACCATCAATCGCCTGCTTCAGATGGAACCGCCCGACCTGCTGCTAACCGGGCACCCGCGACAACAAACCCGGTCGGAATCGATTCGAATCGATTCGAAAAAATGGAAAGAACTACTCGAGCCGGCCAAACAGGAACTGCAGATCGCGGTTGACCGTCAAAATAGCGATGGTCCTGATTTTCTTGATGGGGTACCAAAGCAAATCGAAAAGGGGCTTTATTACTTCGGAGAACTCGACGGAATCGCGGTTTACGGTCTCATACGCTCCGATCGATTCGTGGTGTTCAACGCACCTGGGGGCGATCGTTTCGCCGACTTCCTAAAGGCTCAGTGCAAAACCCTGCAACTGGATTACCGTACCCCTGACATGGTCCTACTAACGTCGAACACAGAAACACATTCCAGTGGGCTAAAATCACTCGCGGGCGTATCGCAAGTAGTGACTCCGCAGTTGCCAGTGACGTCAGCCGAATCATCCTCAACGAAAATCGACCTCTACGAGGAAGACTCGAAACAATTTGCCGACCTTGCGATCGACTCACTATCGATTAGCCATGCAGGGATGCCCGCTCTCGCATTCCGTTTTTCGGTGAAAAAAAAGCAAGTCCTGGTCACTCCCTCGGTGCCTCGTAATATCGGTCTTTGGTGGGTCACGCGAAGAAACGGCAGGACGAAACGAAGCTTTGTGGAACCGCAAACATCGGAACTGAAACAAGAGCTCACCGCATCATCTCAACGGGTCAAAGACTACCTCGATTCGTTACAAAAGCTCAGCGAATTTAGGCCCGACATTTGGCTTCCCACGCTACCTCGAACCGGCCAAAATGCCAACGTCTACGATCAACAGTGGTCGCTGACCCTCGATGCCAACCGCGACGCGGTGACGCATTTAATCGACAGTACCGAGTAGCGATACAGATGCAGCAAACTCCATAGCTAATCAAGACAAATCCACAACACAAAAAAAAGCCCAGGCTGCGAGGCTATCGCAATTCCTGGGCTCTCAAAACTCAAACCGATGTATCTCTTTGCCTAGGGACAACATGAAGACTTCCCCAAGGCCAAAGCCGACCTGCTACTCAAGCTGCTTGGTTTCTTTTCCGTCCTTGGTTCCGAGGGCTCCCCACAAACCATAGGGGCTCTCTTGTCCTGGGACTGAACCGGCGCGAGGGATATTGCCCTTGGTTTGGTCGCCCGATTCGATGCTTTCGGTGATGAACTTGACCGCACCATCGGCAAACAACACATGACATCCACCTTGGTGACGACTTGCCATCGTGTAACTGCCGTCCGATCCGTCGCCGCCCCATAAACAACTCTCCTTGTTGGGCGGACGCACGGTATTCACGCTGGTAAACATCGGACGACCATCGGCCCAACGCTTTCCACGTCGTTGATCGCCGGCACCTGTGTTGCTGGCATCCTTGTAGAACTGAGGACGCTGCGGATCGACGTTATCGACGTAGCACTGCTGAGGATTGTCAAAGAACGGATCACGCTGATCCATCTTGGGTTGGCCAATGATTTCCAACCGGCCAGCGTCGGTGACGATTTCACCCGCCATAATCGTGTTACTGGTTCCGTCCAAAATGTCTCGGAACCCGGTAAAGTAACGGGTTTCAAAAACACCTCGCAAACGCTGCTTGGCACCTTGATCCCCCACGGTCCCATCCGCGTTCACACCGCCGGTGTGAGTGGTCTGAAAACAATCTCCGATACAAGCGGAGTAATTATTGAGTCCTGTCTCGCCAGGAACTCCCACGGTTGGATCACTGGGGCAACGATACGATCCGACGGTGGTTCGCCAGGGATCGTAACCTTTATCCCAAGGCACAGGGCCCATCGCGGGATAGGTCCCCAGCGGATTGGCGATCTGCTCATACAGAGCTTGCTGCTCGATAAACGGCAGCACTGGAATCAACCAGCTGAGGATCTTGGCATTGTTGACGGGACCACCATGGGTGCCTCCCGATTGCATCGGCAGCTTGTTGTAAGCGGCGTGGTAATTATGCAGCCCCAAGCCAATTTGCTTGACATTGTTACTGCACTGCATGCGACGAGCCGCCTCGCGAGCTGCCTGTACTGCTGGCAAAAGCAATCCCACTAATACGCCGATAATCGCGATCACGACTAACAGCTCGACTAACGTGAAGCCGCGATGGCTTCGCTTGAAACGAAACATTTTAAATACTCCGAAAGAGAAAAGAACAAAACTTGAACACCACGCTCGTCGCAACGCCAGACGCATCCCAGCTAGCGAACAACAGCTAGCGAACGGCAGACAGCTAGCGAACGGCGGGTGGCGAATGAACAAAGATCAAATCGAGCGGGCCCGCATGCGACCGCCAGATCCGCAGCGACTATCGATACTGCTTGTCTCTCTGCTGCATCTCCTGCTGCGATTCCATATACGACTTTTTCAACGCCTCCATCTCCTCGGGCGTCTGAACATTTTCCGGTGGCGCGGTCACCGTATTGGGAGAGGTCCCTCCGCAACCGACGAACAAAGGGGCAACCAAAATCAAGGCCAGCAAGGCAATTGATTTTTCACGCATCTCAATTGAGATATTTTTCACAATAGAATTCCGAATAAAAGTTTAGAGAGTCGCGCAGCTGTGAATTGATAGAACCACAGGGGATGCACGTTCGCCGAAAACCAGCGATCAGAAAAGGTCCGCAGCAACCAGCTAACGGAAAATGCAACCGCACAAATTGGAGTCTACTCGATTCATCGGCTCGTCCCACCAGAAAAACAGGGGCAACCAAACTTTTTGCATGAATTTTTTCCCGCTAGAAAACGGGGTGTTTCAAATCTTCTGGAAGCAGAAGAAATCCGTCTCAAGAATACCAAATGGCGGCAAACACGCACGAAAACACGATCACCAGCACGCAACCATTAAACAACGCGATGGATCTCCGCTGGCGAAGCAGGCCCGAAGAAGAGAGAAGCAGCCTTTAAGATGAGTTTTTTCACCGATCAGCTGCACTATTTCACCGCGTCTCGACCGTGTCGCTAGCGCTGCGACAACGGGAATGCCTCACCGCTTCCTTCGCGAAGCAAGTACTCGCCGCCGCCGCTAAGGGATCCAAACGTTTCCCGATTTCCGCTGGGCCACTGGACGCGAATTTGCTCTGCCCCAGCAGCCTCGGCCAACCCAAATCGGACACATCGCTCACTAGAACATTGATATCCATTGCCAGCGACCAATTGGCCAACACATTGCTTTCCTGCGATTTCGACGGACACGATGGCTCCGATCGCATCGCGATGCCCCTCGGTACCTTTCAGATAGAACGCAATCGATCGCAGTGACGTCGACGAATCTGGCTGTGCGGAGGACGACGCCCCCACCGATTGGTTCACTAGCAGCGATACGGGATCGAACAGATGTGTGACCAAGGCATCTTGGCGTCCATCACGATCGACATCCAAATTGACCAAGCTACGGGCCAACCGTTTTGTGCGGAAATATTCGCCGAGTTGAGCGGGATCCAAAAGTGCCCACTTCCCATCGGATTGGCGATGAAACAATTGCATGGGCATACGGTAGGCGTCCCCTTTGTAACGAAAGTCATTCAGGTGCCCGTTGGCCACCATCAACTCGAGAGAACCGTCGTTATCCGCATCAAACCACTGAGTACCAAACGCGAGCAGCGGCATCGTGGGCTCGGCGAGCCCCACACGCGAGGTCAAATCGGCCCACATTCCAGGACGGATCTGTTCGTAGTAGGTGTTGTATTCAGCGGCGAAGTGGGTCAAGTAAAAATCAAAATCGCCATCCCGGTCAGGGTCCCCCACGGCAATTCCCATCGAGGCCTGAGATAGCGAGCGGCGATCGACCGCCAACCCCCGAACGACCGCCTGCTCACTAAGACCAAACGAACCATCGCGATCCGAGGTTGCCGACCAAAAGTGGTTTGCCGCCATATCGTTGGCGACATACACATCCACACCGGGAATCTCGTCGAATTGCCCTACGACGATCCCAAGACCATGAGCCGAATCATGTTTTTCAAGCCACGTGTCGGTCACCTCGACAAATCGCCCATCGGGCTGTCCTTGCCAAACACGATCGGGCTGGGCTGGAAAGGATTTGGGCAGACACGCCATGATTTTGCCCTCTTCTTTGCAAGGCACTTCGAACGGATCACGACCACTGCAGTAGCCGACATCAAACAAATCGGCGTAGCCATCCTGGTTGATGTCAGCGATCGCAACCGACGTGGTCCAGTCATCTCCCCTTAATCCCGATGCGTCCGTGACATCGGTAAACGTGCCGTCGCCGTTGTTTTGATACAGACGATTGCGTCCATAATTCGCAACGTAGATGTCATCAAAGCCGTCACTGTTCACATCGCCTACGGCAAGCCC
>TARA_R110002073_G_scaffold119105_1_pt1 | contig 28649 bp, 42 predicted proteins | sample TARA_R110002073 | Tara Oceans TARA_R110002073 (sample SAMEA4397174) | marine metagenome | biome: Polar Biome; feature: [DCM] deep chlorophyll maximum layer (ENVO:01000326); material: water (ENVO:00002006), including particulate matter (ENVO:01000060) such as... | depth 40 m | reverse complement strand
CTAGACAAAAAGCCTTGAGCAATAGCCGTTGAGCCTGTCCAAATTCCGTTCTCTACACCCTGTGAGGTATAGGCTGCGACCGTAGCCATAGCGAAGTTTACGAACTCAGGTGAGCCTGCTGTCATTGTCTCACGCGCTCCAGTCATTCCTACCCATGTCGGCAAAAGTGTACCACGGCATAGAGCCTCCATAACTGCAAGGTCTGTAAGCTCAAGAACTTGCTCACCTAAAGTCAGGTTGTCCCCATCATTCCATGTGCAGCTTGCTGCTTGGATGTTGGCAGTAGACGAAAGGTTAGAAATTACAGCCTTGCTTTGAATTCCGTCAATCTGACGAACAAAACCCTTGTCTAGGGTTGTAGCTAATTTCAAAGCTGGCGCGACAAATGGCGAAGAAAGTACTCCAGCGTATGTTGTCGCTGGATCTACTGCTGGATTGGATACCACAAAATTTCGACGGTTGCGTCGATTGGTTAGAGAAGGAAGGTTATTCATTATTTCCCAAAGTTTTTAATCATGTCAAGTGCCTGCGCTGTGCCTTTAGGGACAGCTTTATTTGTTGTCGACGAGAAGTTCTCTGTCTGACCATTAGGAGAATTACGCAATCCTGGGGCGGCAGGAGAAGCTCCAAGTTCACGAAGCTGCTTGCGTAGCTCAATGTTTTGACGACGAAGGCGGCGGTTCGCGTTACGCTTCCGTGCTTCATCTTTTTCCTCTTCGCTCATTTTGCGGCGCGTTGGACGCGCACTATTTGCAAATTCTGAACGCCGCTCTGTGCGAGCTGGTCGGCTTCTCCGCTGGCGGGACGCCTCAATTTTTTCTTCTGTATTCACTTCTTCAGTTTTTTCTTCGCTTCCACCTGCATCGATTAAATCCATAGCCATCGAATGCACTGCTTCTGCAGCTTCTGCCGACAAACCCATGTCGACTAAAATTGTAATAAATGCGTCGTGTTGGTCGGGTGAGTCCTCCACGATTGTTTCTTCGACTGCAGCAGTGTCTTCTTCTACGACTACCTCGTCTTCAAATTTTCGTCTTGCCATACATATATATATAACCCGTTTATTTTAGTAGCCCCAGCGAGCCGCGTCAATCGTTTCAGTAAAGACCTCGTAGTCTACAAACGTCAGATAGTCGGGGCGCATCTCTTCAAAGATTATTTCAGCTCGATCGTAATCTTCTTTTAAGATAGCCTCTTCGATTATATCGATAGCATGGAGCCAGGTGTCGTCCGAGCTATAGTCCTCTCTAAACTCGCTGAGTATTGCGAATAGTTCGTCCTGGGGGCTGTTCGTCCACAAGTCCCATATTCTGCTTATGAGCGGGTTCATAGATAGTTTACCTCAATGTCAGGCTCTTCATCTGACAAGTCGTCTATCACTTCAACTAAGAAGTCTTCTTCAGATTCGTCAAGAGCGTTAATCTGTATCTCAACCAACCTGCGCATATCTCCTTCCTCCGCATCTACATAGCCAAAGTCGTCAATGTAAATGTCCAGGGCTTCTTCACCTGCATCTCTCGAATCCAAGTAATCTACCACCTCATTGTACGATAAGCCTTTAATTTCAATTATCATATCTCTAATGTCTTACTTCAAAATAATACGTGCCATTCTCCTCGTACTCGTCCCATATCTCTGCGCGACTATCTGCTATAACGTCCCGAATTATATCGTGATTGTCATAGCTAGAGTCGTTATCCTGTAGGACAAACGAGCCGCTCTTCTCTTCTATAACCTCAACGGACTGAACGCCCACCGCGTACAATTCATCTAGTATGTCGTCCACTATATTTGCCATATCTCTGTTGGTTAGTTTGGGTAAACATCCATTTCCACCGATTCCAATTCGTCGTAAGCCTCGTCAAGGTTTTGCATTAAATCAACCTTGTGTCCCATGTCCCGTAAATCATCTGCGAAATTAACTACCTTATAATATTCGCGGTCATTTATTCGAGGGATATATATAGTACATCCTAAATAATCGTCCCACCAAGTAATATCGCTGTCACGAACTTCATCACGAAAGTCATTTACTAAATCAAATAATTCCATATCTCTGTTGTTTAGTAGTTCTTACCACCTGCAAATTGATAGTCTACTCCTACTTGAACACCATCACGGTTTTCCTCTAGAATGACATCGAAAACAGGTATACCGAGTTCGTGCGCAACCCAGTCGTGCAAGTCCTCTACTTCATGCGGTGTGAAGAAATTGCTAAAATGTACTTGAGCTAGAATTGTATTCTTCGTCTCGTACGAGATGAAAAACGATACCCCGAACGACTCCAATGCGTAGATAAATGTATCTCTCATATCTCTGTTGTTTAGAATAACTCTATCATTTCTGTATAGCCGTCGGGATTTGGGTCTGTCGTGTACCAAGCCATTTTTGACTGACCGCTGATATACAAAAGTGTAACTGGCGGTTCCGCAAAAGCTAAGTCGTCTTCACCAAAAGTGTATAGCATATCATCTATCTCCGAAGTATCCGTAATCTCGTAGCCCTCGCTGTCGTAGTGATAAAGCTCTCCAAGGGTTGTCCCTCTAAATTCGTATCGTTTCATATCTTTTTTTTTATACATCCTTTACTGTCATTCCGAGAATGGATCGGTTCGTAGTGCCTTTCACTGTGAATGCAGCGCAACGCATTGGTGAAGTGGCTCCTGCATTTAAAGTGAATGGGAACGTCGAGTTAGCCACCAAGTCTGCAGTTAGCAGAAAACGCACGGGAACCAGCCCGCCAATATCTGTAGCGACTAGCGTCCATGTTAAGTCCTGTTTAGCTTGCTTAATTGTAAGGACATCACCAACCTCGTATCCCACCCCTACATTAACATAGGAGACATTTTGAATAGCAGCAAGGGCTGACACATTGAAAATAATCCTTAGACCTGAGCCTGTTCCGCCCGTCGGGATGTAGGTATGCAACACCGAATCCTCGACTGGTGTTCCAGTTACTGACGCTGTGTCAAATCCAGCGAACACGCCTGTGCCACCCTCGTCCCGAATAATTCCCGAAGCAATGTCTCCAGGTGCAAAGCTGTTCCCTTCGTCGCCTGCTGGAACTGCGGCTGCAGTTATAACTCCACTGGCGGCTGTAATAGCCACCTTCGCAGCTCTTCCAGTTGTTCCAGTTAGGTCTACCTCCTGAGCTGTTATAGTCGTTTGACTCAACGCAGGAAGCGGGTTCATTAAGGCGGGCAATAGGTTTGCCGTTGCTGCCAATGGAGACAGCAATTCGTTAGGCGGAGACGGCTTAATTGTAAAGTTCACCGCTGCCGTATTGTCGTTATGCAGGAACATAGGAGCAGGCAGAACCTGTTCTCCACTGCTTAGTTGTAAAGCGGGGTAAGATTTGTATGCGCTCATTTTATTTATTATTAGTAGGGACTCCAAATATATCCACCTACTTCACTGTAGCCTTCGTATCCTAAATCCCGTGCAAATTTCTTATAGTCAAAGAATGTTTTCAGGGTCTCCATTCCTAGTTCTTGAACCGATCCAATCATGTCGACATACCACTCCGCAATATCTTCGTTCCGCATACTGCTAATTTCTTCATATACAGCTTCTGCTTCTAGCTGGCTTTCATATCGGTCTTCCCAGTCGTCGAGAATAAGCATACTTAAATCTCCGTTCACATCCAGCGCGTACCCGAAAGCGTCCCAGTCAAAATAACTTTCTGCCATGTCGTCACTAATTCCTATGTCGTCCAGCAGTTCATAGGTATAATCTAGAATGCTATCTGCTTGTCCTGCATAGGCGTTTTCTACATACTCCTTAAAGGAGTCATAGCCATCGCCTGCCTCGATTATTACTCTAGGGGGTATGCCGTACTCCTTTGACACCTCAAACAATTCATTGAAGTTGTTCCACTGCTCTTCGTCTACATACCCGTTTTTTAGGAAATCCCAGTCCACAGGCTCCCAGTCGTCGGCTCCAACCGAGTCCAACATTTCTTGTCGAGCTGACTCAAACTCGTCAAACGAACGATAGTCTAACACGTTCATTTGAAAATCCGTGCCTCCTCCCGTTGGCAGGTAAGCCCTATACCAAATTATAATGTCGCTCTTATTCATGTCTTTTAGTTTTCGTATACTCTACTCTATATATATCTATGGAGTAGTTCATCCCCCATACTGTGCTTTTATGCTCCCGCAGACCTTTTCTGCCGTGTCCATATCTCCATATGTTGCCATTTGGTCGGCGATACATTCGTCCCAGGGGTATGCTGCTAGGTTCATTTCTGTGGAATATACCGCCTTTTTGGTGTTAATACCAAACTCTTTCTCCATTTTCGCGTCAATGTAAGACCGCCAAAATTTGATTTTTTCCTGGTCTAGCTCAACCTTTTCCATTTCGACAACCTCATTATTCTCTGCTTCCTCCTGGGTTTCTTCTACCGCCTCAGCCTCTCCGTCCCACTCAATTAAAACGCCGTCAAATACTTCTAGAGACACACCCGCATGGGTCGTGTACTTCCCGTTCTTGAGGTCAGTAGGCATTCCTTCGTCGTCTATTGCTACCACTATAGTCCCCGTCGAGAATTCTTTGTCTTCAGTTGCCACTACCGATCCATCCGAAAGTGTGATTTCTGAATAGAATTTGCGCTTAATGCTAAACCAAATTTTCTTTAAAAGCTTTTGAACTCCTACAGGCTTTACTCGCTCGCTCATTTCTTCAACTCTGTCAATGAAATAGCCTTCAATACTTAGCCCGCGAATTTTTCCCGACTGAACCTGTGACCACATTAAATCGTTGTCGACCTGGATACGAACGCACCAGCTTCCCTGCGGAAGGTCGAGTCCATAATGCTTTGACTTATCCATCGTAGGGTCTTCTACTATCCAAGACTCAACCACGTGAACGTCGTCGACTGCTACCTCATGCTCATGCGTATGCTCGTTCGTGCGCGAGTGCTTCATATACATCTCTGAAGCCTGCTTTACAGTATCCTTAGAGAAGTAGACATCGTATTCTTCGTCGTTCTCCTCGTCGTATCGCGGGATGTGCTTGTCAGGAATTAGAGCTGCACCAATTAAGGTTCGGTTTCCGTCGTCTACTTTCGCCAGGGACAAGGCTTTTGTGTTCTTACCCTTACTGAAAAATATGAAGCCCTCCTCTATGGCAGGAAATTTCACAAGCGAAATTGCCTCTACGGGTAAGCCAGTACCCTCGTCTCCAATTAGGAGTTCAATTAGTTTGCGTTCCATGTATTAATCTATATGTGCTGTTTATCATAACACGATTTGACCCTCCAGTCTGACCTGTGCGCTGAGTTGTCCTTGAAGTTGCGACTGAACTACATACGCCTGCATATTATCGGGCGAGTCTAACCTGGCTGGCAAAGGGACTTGAGCTGCACTTGCACTCGATCCACCTCCACCACCGCCCCCACCACCGCCGCCCGAAGGCATCGACGCTCCAGCTTTGTCCATTATGCCCTTTATTCCTGCAAATGCGACCATAACCTGCCCGACCATTTGAGCAATTAAAATCGGGGTGACTACTGGAGCTGCTACAGTTGACGCAGCTGCCGCTGCCGTGGCTCCTGCGATAGCATTTCCAATTGCAATTGCCTGCGAAAGCAGTACATCCACAATTGCGAAATTCCTTTGCCGCTCAGAACCCTCCTCAGCCATGTCTCCCATACTCCCCAGGATTCCACGCACGGCTCCTGCCATTTTCATTTGCCCCTGGAGCTTCAAAGCGTTGGCTTTAAGCTGGGCTTGCGTTTGTTTATGCAGGAATTTCTCTTCTATCGCTGTAACTTCGGCTCCTTCCTGCTCCGCTAGCTGCTTGTACTCTAAAGAATTCTCGTCTGCCAGCTCTTTGAGACGGGCGTATTGCTCCCTTACTCTAATGATTTCATTCTCCTCCTCCGTCGCTAATGCCTGCGTAACCATTGCCGCGTCTGCAATATCCTGCGCGTCTTCGTCGGCTTGCTTTTCTTTTCTCCTACCCTCGTAGTCTGTTTCTATTGCCTCTTTATCTAAGATGTACTTGTCTTCCAGGGCTAGTTTATCTGCTATAGTTCCCTTTCGGAGTTCCAGTTCCGCCTTGTCTGAAGCGTTTTGGATTTCCAAACTTCTCAAGTCGCGCGTCTCTTCGTCGGCAATTAGCTGCAGCTCCGTCTCATTAGCAAGTTGAATCCGTTGGTTTTCTAGCCACTTAAGGTCAGCTGCTGCGTCTTGAATTGCCTTCTTCTTCGCTGCTTCAGCTTCTCGCGCTGTTTTCTCTAGCTCTTTCTCTGCTTCGTTCGCGTCCCCTCTTAGCTTGTTCTGCTCTTCTATTTGGTCTGTTATGCGCTGCTCTATGATGTTAATCTCAGAGTCAGTATCCCTCTGTGACTGCGAGGCGGCGGCTGATTCAGCAGCCCACTCAGCTTCCTTCACCGCCCTATTCTCTGCTAGGTATTCTCTCCTAAGTGCTAGTTTTGTCTCTATGTCTGCGGTCAAACTGACATTCGTGCTTTGCTCTGCCGTCAAACGCACCTGCTGTTCTTGTTCGGCTGTTATCGCCTCCTCTGTTTTTTTCTGATTACGGGCTTCGTCATCTTTCAGTTTGATTATAGCGAGCTGGTCAGCCATTGCCTGCGCAATCTTCTCGTTCGCTTCTAACGACCCAAGCTCTAACCCCTCTAATTGCGGGAGGGCTTTGGCTAATTTCTTCAGCGCGGCTTCCCTATCTAGCTCTGAAGCGGTTGTATCCTCAACTGTTTTCTGATACCTCTGTAGTTCCGCCTTCGATGCCGTCTGTTGTTCGGTTACTCTCTTCTGCGCCTTCTCATTTTCTATTAGCTCCTTATTGGTAAATCCGAGCATTTCTGACCAGTCATCCCAATTCGACACCAACTCCTCCACGGCTAGGATAATCACCCCAATTCCAATGGAAGCCCAAGCTGTTTTTAGAAGCTTAAACGACTTAGAGAGCCTTCCGACCTGTCGCTGCGTACCCTTAAATCCACGCTGTAGGCTCTGTAGGTTGCGCGGAAGGACACCTCCGAACAGGTCTGCTAGTCCACCCCAGTCTTTTTTACTCTCTTTGGTGACTTTTTTAGTTTCTTTACCCAGGTTGCGAGTCGCAGTCGTTGCCCTTTCGATCGGTGCGGTAGCCTTGTCTTCAGCTACTACTACGATTTTTATTTGCTTAACGGATGCCATTCTGTAAAATAAGTTTAAGGGTTTTAAATAATCCAGTACCCAAAGAATACCTACCATACCACGTACTATACAGCGGGCTTTTCTTAGCTTCAATAGTTCGCATCGTGCGAATCATTTGGGGTATAGCGTACCCCGTCGCATTTATCCAGTATTTCATATGAGTGGCAGGTTGTAAAACATAATAGTGTCGGGGGTTAAATCTCCGTATTCGACTTCGTTCGGGTCAAGGTTATATATAATCTGTCTGCCCATTGTCTCCGATTGCCCACCTATTTGTAAAGTCGTAAGCTCCATATCGATAAACCACACTGCATCGACATTTAAGTTGCCCGTACACTCTACGCTGAATGTCGCGTTGCCCCCGTCGGTTGCCTGGGTTTTCGTTATGTTCAATGTAGATAGCGTCGAGGTGTCTTTATTTTTAGCGAGAACCGTTGTAATTCCAACGTCACGCGCAATAGCTTTACCTGAAGCAGATGTCCTAGTATTCGCTACCGTTCCCTGTGTGTTTTGCGTTACAGCGTTTCCTATTACTCCCAGCGTTCCTCCTGTCTCGACCATAACCGCCTGGACTCTCACATATATAATTGTGTCTAGAGGTATTTCCCAGGAAGAAATCCCCGTTTCAGATTTCGCGTAGCCTGTAGTATTGCTTTTTGTTGAGGTTTGTAGGTTCGCTTTTACGTTTGTTCCTATCACTCCTCGCTGCTGGTAGGTTCTGACGCTGGATCTAGGGAAGTCTTTAATTGTATTGGGTGACTGTATCCAGTCCGACACGGGCTTAACGTCTCCGACTCCGCCTCCACCATTTCCACCACCGCCCCCGCCGCCGCCACCTCCGTCCCCTCCGTTACGGCTGAAGCACTCATTGATTTCACTGTCCCACACATACCCATTTAAGGTGCAGCAGGTCTCCGTAGGACTGACGGGTGCGCCCGTAACGTCGTCACAAAACGAAACGGTTCCGTCTGTATTAAAGCCGCATACACGTGCAGAGCAATTTTCTGAAGCTCGCCCTACTGGTTTATTTACGACCTTAATTAGCTTTACATTCGCTAATGAATTGCCCCCCACGGTGAAGTTATCTATGCTCAACACCTTCCAAAAGCATCCGTCTAAGTAGAGGTTGTCGTTGAACCTTAAGTCATAAATATCCAGGTAGTTCAAGTTGACTTTGCAGCTCATTACTCGCGCGTCCTGACTATAGATTTCGCTGAACAGCTGCGACCAGTATTCATGGAACGCATAACGCTGAGTTGTTCCTCCAGTGGTCGCCCCACTTATGAAGGGCGCGTCGAAGTTATCGGGATAGTCGTAGCCCCACGCGAGACTCTTTGTAGTTTCCGTCACTCCCACAGAGTTGAACTCTGCAAAATATGGATACGTCGAGTAGCTTATGCCCCCATAATTAAATGTGCCTCCGTTGCCTATGTCCTGCAGTCCATTATAGTATGCGATTACAGGCTTGCTGGAAACCCACATCTTCTCGCAGTTAGACGTACTCGATTCTTTCCAGTCCCAAAATGTGGGGAGTAAAACGTTCGGAACGTCGCTTGTATTGGTGTTGCATACGTTGGAATATAAAGCCCTGTTTCTGTAGGGCTGAAAGACCTCCTCTGTTTTGCTCTCTTCAGAGACGAAATCGTTTTCGTTTATAAAGGTGTACTTCCCTTTTATCCACCCGAAATTATTTTGCCACCACTTATTAGGAAAGTCTTCTCCAGGTGCATCTGTAAATTCGTAAGTCTTCTTTTGAAATTCTAGCGTCGGCTCTATTTTAATCGAGTCCTGGTCTACTAGCTCTGTCCAGTCTTTCGATTCCGTTCCGAGTTGCCAATAGTCAGACCAGGGTTCCATCTGAATAACGGTCGGGTTCGACGGCTCCGAAATCATAACCAGGTTAAATCGCTGGACTATAGCCTTGAGCCACTCCTCCACCTTTTCCTCTCCAAAGTTCTGCGACACATCTACAAAATGGGAAGACGTATCGAAGCTAATAAGCTCTAAAAATGTTGCACTACTTGCACCCGTTTGGTTGACTGTTATGTCTCCCGATTCATTCGTAGCAGCGAAATAATAGTTAACCGTGTCCCCAGCTGAAAGTGCTAGAGTTCTCTCGTCAGAAACAATTGATTGCGTCCCATAATTACACGCCTGGTTTGCGTCCTGCTGAGTGCTGGCTCCGTTAATAGTTACACGGATCGAGAATGTAAAGCCCTGGAAAGCCACGTAAACACCCCCTGCCGTTATTACATAGTTAACCTTTAACGTGAACGTTCCCTCATAGGGTGCAATAAAAGTACCTCCAGTAACTAGCGCGTCGGGGTCGTAAAATGGAGATACACTTTCTATAGTAAATAATGAATTCATCCAAGTGCTAGCCATTAGAGATGGGTAGGATATATCTTGAGAAATACCACACTTGAATCCATACGTTGCTCGCCCCTGAGTTCTAACAGAACCCAAAGCCAGGAACATATATATATTTTGCGTGTCGATCGAGTTTAACCAGGTGCTGCTAATTGTAAAGCCCGCCTTTTGAAATATATAATTCAGTAGATAAGCTATACGAATTGCGGGCTTCATGTTTAATGCCGTAAGATTTTCGGCTTGCATACCCCCTGCTGTTCCATTGAAATAAAACCCTAGACCAGCACCAGCTTCTTGTGAGTTCACTCCCTGACCCTGACCACCGTCTGCCAGCGGGTACACTATAGTTCCATTCCCTACAGCTCCCGTCGTTATATCGTTTGAGGTGTTCCAGCTATTACGAATGTTTGTCCAGGTCAGCGCGTGGTCTAAGTCCGTGTCGACTGTACCCGCCGCTGTAATAAATAACTGCTGCCATGTCACCCCCTTTATACTGTCAAAAAGCTGCGACACCTGTTCCATTACGCTCACCTCAAATCCACTCCCACCCACGGAATACATTTGTAAAGAGCCTCGCATTAAAAGAACTCCATCGTGCAAGATGTCGCACTCCGTTTTCTTCATTGCGTCGAAGGTTCCGCCTGACACATTAGCGTCGTAATAGAATGAAAAGAACTTGCTATTGCCTTTTGTTACGGGCATCTGAAATCGAAAAGAGTACGGGCTTCTGCGCGACATAGGGTCGTTCAAGTCCATAAACTGATAATTCAGTTCGATAGGTGTTTCAGGTACGTCCAGCTCGTATTTCAGGGAGCCGCTTTGAGCGTATGCTATAATCTGTACCATTATGGATTGGCTCTTCGTCGGCTTACTTCTACCTCCAGTTCATAGGTAGCAGCTCGATCGTTTATATTGGACTTGTATTTCACCTGAGTATTTTTGACATAGACCTGTATTAGGTTGTTCGCTTGTTTTGCTGAATTCAACCCGTACTTATTTTTACCCGAAATATATACCCGTGAGCTATTGGCGAGCGATCGAATTAGAGGCGTGAGTCTATCGGGATTTCCGCCCAATGTAGATAGACGAAAGGTCGTAGTAGTCAGTACGTCTGTACTTCTCTTCCCTCCTTCCCAGGAGTGTTTGACATAGGGAGTTGACGACCCGTTAGCATTAAAACTATTTCCACCTGAAGTGCGATAGTCTTTCTTGCTCATGTCCTGCGACTCTGACATCTTTCCTAGCACGGGCAAGTTGTCTATTCCTCCTTTGGAGTTCCACCAGTGCAGGGAGAATGCGCTTTCGTCTGCGATATATTTGCCACACGTTACCCGCTCAAACTTATAAGCTGCTGACAGCTCGAAGCCCGAAAGGGTGGTCGCACTTGACCATTGAATATAGTAATGAGTCCATCCTGTATTGCCTCCGTCGCTAGGCTTCAGTAAGGAATTTATAGCCTGGCTTTCCAGGTTGTATGTCCCGACCCCTACATATAGCAATGTTTGGGCATCTGTCAGCCCAGCCACGGGAGCGGCTCCTCCGTTGGTATTTATGTTCTGAAAGTAGCCCGTATTTAGAGCTGTGCTTTCATTAAAATAAGACACGTGCATATACCTGGCTAGTGAAGAAATATCCGAACCATTCAAAAAAGCCAGGGACGCTCTCTGAGTTTTGCCCGTTTGATATAAGATAGAAGTTATGTATCCGTCTTCGATGTCAGATAAGAATAACTTGGTAGTGCTTCCCAGTATATACGGTGTGCTTCCCGTGTTGAGTGGTGAGTTCGAAGTGGCTGCCTGGATGTTTCCATTTATACAGCTTACAGCCTGAGCCTGTAATGGCAAAAGGGTCTGCGCTGGCGCGTCTGAAATACTCGCTGAAAACTCATAACCGAACACTATGCTAAAGCTTTTGTATGCAGTGGTGTTCTCGCTGAATATCTTTGTTGTCATTAGCTCCCCGTTCAAATCGGTCGCCCCTAACCCGTATGGGTTTTCGTCCTGCTCTACATAGTTCGAGACAATGTTCTTAATGTTAAAAACAGCCGAACCATTATTGTTTGGCAACTGCTTAAGCTGAATAAGCTCCGACCCCCCGCTGTTTACAGAACAGACGTATCTATAATTTAGCTCGCCTGTATTCGTCGTGTCTATAACGACATAAATAATGTCGTCTGCTACTCCGTGAATCCCTGTACTTGACTGCTCTATCGTGTATGCCATTATAGTGTGATTTCTATATTATATATCCCGTCCATGTTTTCCTCTACAAATTCCGCTACGTCTAAACCAATTGCCTTTGCCATGATAAGTTGACCTTTTTTGAATCCCTGGTCTATTGCTATCGTATAGAAATTTGAGGGGGCTATCCCGTATGTATATATATTTCTACTCAGCGCACTTACCATTGACTTCCGTGGAATGAATCTTCCCTTGTCGTCTCTTATTGCGCCAAAGGGTTTTTGAATTACCCACCGATCGATGCCCCCTCGTAATGTCCCAGTCGTTTCCTGCTCTCTGCCTGAGCCAAATTTATATGGCGAATCGGGCGCACGGTTCGAATACGGTAGCTTCCCTTTCGGGTTCTTTGGGGGCGGTGTATTCGGTGCTGCACCTTGTACCCCCTGCTCCACAAAATCCCAGTACGGCACGCTTCCTTCAAATGATAATTCTATTGTGTCCTTTGAGCCTTCGATAGAATAGAATAACGACCTGCTCAAATTACCCGACACCACCTTATTCTGCCGCTTTAAAACTTTTCGGGCATTCGCTACTATGCGCTTCCCGACTTTATTCATTGCCTTTTGCAGACGGTTTAAATAAAGCGGAACACGTTCTCCGTCGATGTCTACATATAGAACGATTCTATTGGTACGGGGCATCACATAAGTCTATAACATTTGGCAACCTAATTTCGAACTGGGTCGACCAGCCTGTGAGTAGGTTATCGAATCGGGCAGTGAACGGGTCACAAATTAAAGGCAGGTCAAAGTTCCACATTCCATCCACCGTGGTATTGCCGTCGTAAACTGCAAAACGGAATTTCGCTGCTACGTCCTGGAGAATTAAAAACGTTTCCGCATACACCTGGGTAAGCAGGTCTTCCTGCTTTTCAATAACTAGGTCTGCCACTACAATTTCATATGTGAAAACAGTAACGCTAGAATCGAGTTCTGCGGAGCTGGCTTGCGCATAAAGCAAAGGATACTTATCTACGTCCAACTTGTCCATGTCCAACCGATCCAAGCTAAAGGTGTGAAAGCTTTTCAGCTGTTCGTGTTCGCTCACGATTTGCTTCAGGGTATTGTTGATGTCTACGACTGTCTGCATTATATTTTTACTTTGTCTTTTAGGTTCAAGTCTTTCTCATAAGCCATGAACGTGAGGGCTTGCTCTATATATATATATTGTACGGCATCCATTTGTAAAATATCACCTTGAGCCAATTGATACATTATGCCATACCAGCCCCACTTGTGGTGTATCGCATCCCCGCCTCCTTCGCCTTCTTTTCCAAAAAGAGTTCCGTAGTTAAAATTAATTCCTTTCCTGTGTTGCAAAAAAAAACCACCGCAGCAACTGCAATATTCATTGGAAGGTCTTTCATTACCTCCTTTCTCTCCTCGCTAGGAGCATACGCTATAATGCTGTACTTGTCCATCTTCTCCTTTGAGACCTGGCGAAAGAGTATTGCGCACAGCTTATTGAGAACGCCAAATACACCACCCCTGCACAATGTCTCCAGGTCAGCATATTCTCCCACAGTGAGCTTGCTCATGTCGGGAATAAATCCGTACTGCTGACCCTTCAATTCAAACCTTCGAATGAGTGGCATCTTTAATGTAAACGGGTCGGGGTCTTTAACAAGCCAGCTGAGGGCTTCAGAGGCTTCTTGTAGGCTATCCCAGGTGGCAGCCTGTAGCGAGTGTGCCTCTAGACCTGAAAGTAGCTCTATGCACCTCCGCTGCGATTCGTGCGCGTCCTGTACTGACTCGTACATTTCCCACAATTCCATGTACTGACCTACAGTAATCTCGCTGTAGTTATCGGGTAGTGTTATTTTCATCTTATTGTATAGCTTCCCTGCTTTCGCAAAAGTTTATTGAGACATACGTAGCGTACCGCGTCTACTGCGTGGTTCCATTTGTCTTCGGGAATTGGGAGGGTTCTTAAATTACGGTCGGTCTTCCACTTGTAGTTCCTGAACTCCTTCTGAACGTTTAAGCTGGTGTCCTTTATAAATAGCTTGTGCCTGCGCATTAAATCCAAACCGATTCGGATCGAGTCTGCGCCCTTCTTCGCGGGCTTAATATTGAAGCCTCCGCTTCCGTCACCTCTATGGATTTCGTGAATTGCTTTCGGCTCTGCAGAGTCTGCTATTATCTCTTCGTGCCTCCCAATTCCAATCTCTCTAAACTTAGCCATGATGTCCGTATTGGTAAGTCCACCTGAGTATAGGAACTCTTCGATATATAACTCTTCGCCTCTCGACCACACCTTCACCAAAGCGGTCGGGTCTGCACTGAATCCCCAGTCGATACCCCAGGCTATGAACTTACAGTTGTCAGGAAGCTCCGTGTATATGTGACTCTCGAATATAGTTGCCCGATTTTTACCACGTTCGCCCAATCCGTAGACCCTCCAATAATCTGCGTCTGTTGTTTTGAGTAGCTCAATCTCAGCTATCGTGTCTTTGTCTAGAAAGGGGTTGTCTAGGTAAGTCGACTTGTAGAAGCTCGCATCTTCCCTGGGGATTACTTCATCGTATATCCAAGAAAATTCGTCGCTGGGGTTATAGTCCAGGATAATTTTTGAAATCGATCCGCCCGTCCTTAGTGATATTTGACGGTAGGTCTCCAGGTCTAGCTCATTCGCCTCATTCAAAAAGGCAAAATTTCTTTTCGCCCCGCGCAATTTGGCGGGCATATCCACAGATATAAATTCAAAAAAGTTCCCGAAAAGCTGGTAAGTGTTTTCGGTTTTATTGTGGTCTCGCTCGTCGTACCACCCTTCGTCGTGCAATATGTTAAGGAAGTCCCGAAGCACTGAAGCCCGAAGCGACGGGAAGCTCTTGCGTACTATTGTAAAGACCAGCCCTGCATTCGGGTTAGTGAAACATAGCGAGCAAAGAACCTGCATAATAGAGTAGGTCTTCCCTGACCTCGTTCCACCCTGGAACACAGCAACCCGCGTATCGCAGTTGATTAGGTCATAGTATGTCTTTGGCTGCTTCACCTTTAGAGGTCGAGCAGAAATACAGGCGCATTGTCTTTACCTGGAATACCTCCTAGCACGTTATATTCAAAGTGTTCCCGCGCGTCTTCAGCGTCCATTCCGTCCACTATGTACTGGTGAATTATTAGAGCTGAACTATAAACTACTTGCATATTCGCTCCAGCTGTTACTCCAATAATTGCGTGGTCTAGACCGTCAGCAACCAGGCAGTCGTTTGACTGGATAAGCTCCCACAGCTCGCCCCATATTTCGTCCCTGTTATTGTTCATTGGACTTCACCTTGCTTAAACCAGCTTGGAGCCTGGATCGGTTCGTTAAGTGTAATTTCAGTCTCCGCTTGCTTTGGCATAAAGTAAGGAAGCAATCCACTTAAGGCTTTGAGGTACTTCTCCCCACTTGACTCTCGCAGTAGCGCAAGCTCCTGCTGAATAAATTTCATCTCACCCTCCATAACAGAGGCGAATAGCTCACGGCTGGCGGCGGTTACTTTATTCTCCTTCCCCTTCGGTCTTCCCATTGGGTTCCCGCTTTTTCCTTTTTCAAATGGCATTGCTATTCGTTGTTGTTTTCAATGGAGTCCAGGTTACATACCTTTCTTATCCACTTCCCTATGTCCTTTTGCGAGGGGGCGTTACTATATATAGGGTCGGTCTTATTCATTTCATATAGCCACCACGGAATGTAGGTGACCTCCTCATAGCATAAGGCGCACAGCCCGTCCTCCCTGGGCATCGTTCCGTGGCATTCGCTTCTAAGGTCTTCCGCTCCCTCTACCACTTTCTTCTCAGGTTTCCCCAAAACGACGAAGGCTTGTGGTAAGTGTATTTTGAAACAGAGGTGTTTCTCCCGTACCTGTTTTTTACATCTATGTCCTGCGCCTCTATGATGTGACCCTCCTTTTTTAATACGCAAACCGTAGCAGCCAACCTGGTGTTACCCAGGTCGCGAATCGCCTCCAGCGAGGTTATCGTTTTATGCTCATTCAGATATTCCAGTAGTCTTGTTTTGTGTGTTTCCCTCATTTTAGTCTTAATTAAATTCGCAATGTTCTAGACAGCTGGGGCATATCCCCATGTCCGTGTCGCTGGTTTCTGCACCGCAACAATCACTCATTGGTAGTTCTTCATTCATCTTCTATTTTATTTTTAAAGTGTTGGATTACATCTTCGGTCTTCTGCTTATAGAACGTCTTGAACTCTCCGCTCTCTCCCCCCTGCTTCCATAGTATAAAAAGCACGTTACGCAGGCGTTGGCTTTGAGTCTTTGGTTCGTCGAATACGTCCAGCTCTACTCGATCCAGTTCTTCAATCTCGTCTGTATTGAGTTGTTCCTCTCCTCTGAAGTACAAAATGCCGAAGGCGTTCGTTAATGAATCGATGTCCATTACGTCCGAGCTGGTCTTCTCCTGGGTAACGAATCGCAAGCTGACGGTTCTATCCTTTCGCCTTTGGTATCCGTCCAATACGGCGGGCATAGTTAGTCGCATGAAGCCTCGTATGCTTTTTCTAGTTCCAACATCCTAGCCTCCACACAAGAACCGCAGCGCGTTACTTTGTGGTAGACCCTGTACGTTCTGTTATATAGGTCTACAATTTGCGGCTGCATACCTACTCCTAGCTGACCCTTCTTTAGAGCTGGGGCTAGTGTGTTTTCCCAAAGCTTTTTGTCTTCGTCGCTGAATGCTTTGAAATATGAAAAGCGTTTATTCAAATAGTCTTTACGCTTACCGCACCCGCAGTCCTCGCCTGCGATTTTCTCCACTATATCCTTAACCTTGTCGGGGATTAATGCCTCGATCGTGTCACCTAATCCTTTCGGAATTTTCTTTGAGGTGGTCTTTCGCGGTTTGGATGGACTTGTAGAGCGTATTTTTTGGGATTCCTGTGGCATCTGAAAGTGATTTTAGTGAATGTGAATGTAGATAGTAGGACTTAAAAACTTCAGCGTCGAACCAGCGTATCTCTTTTAGGATTGAAAAAGCGTCGTCCATTTGGTTCTCTAAATCTTGCTGAGTTATAGTGCTGTCAATGTCTACTTGAGCAGATAGTATTTCAATAGGGTAGCGACGGGCTACTTTCTCGTTATGTTTTTTGTACTTGTAGTAGAACCGAGTGCTTTTGCTGAAGCCACAAATTGCTATGGAGCGACAGATGTATTTCATTAACTCTCCGCGTATACAAAGTGGCTCATATTTTTCATCGTCTTCAAGGTATGCCAGTGTCAAGTCGTTTAAAAGGTCTCCGCCAAAGTCAATCCCCACCGCCCTATTTGAAAGGTTTAGCAGGTAGTTATAGTTGTTCTCTATAAATAAAGAAACGCACCTCATTCTCGAAGCTTGCGCTCTAGGTCTTCCCGCATCTCTATTATTTCTGCCGTCGTAAACTTCCGCATAGTGTTACCTAAGTCCACTATTTTTTGAGCTGTGCCTTCGCCGAACTCTACGTCCAAACGCTTCCCGAAAATATACTGCTGACCTCCGTTGGTCAAATTGCAATGCTTGCACTGGGGCATCATATTGACCATGCCGCTGTCAATGTCGAACAACCACCTTGTGCTATACTTCGATCGGGATTGGAAGTGACCGCAGTCAATTTCGTACTTCCAGTTTTTACGCTTCCCGCACGTAAAGCACTCGACATAACCAGCGTCGTCTGCCAGGCTACTTCTGACGAATTTGCTCAGGGCAGCGTCGAGTTTTTTTATCTCCGTTGAACGTTTCACTACTTACAATAATACGAAAAAAAGGGTAAAATACCTCAATGCTACTTTGTTTTCTCAGGCGAGAACTGTTCGAATTTCTTCCGCAGCCGTGTCCCCAGCCCCTCTCCCTTTGGCTCGATTGCCTCTATTACCATGTCGTCGACTACTTCGCGCAGCCCCGAATTGTATATAGACTCTTCGGTTTTCTTTTGCTTTTCTATTCGATCGGTATGGATTTTGCGCTCCATAATTTCGACCCTGACTTCTCCCTCATATTTTCTAAGGCAGTCGAGAATTTCAGAGGTTTTTAGCCTCTCGTACATTTTACCGAACTTGCCTCTGCGAAGCATATTAAAGCACACGCGAATTTCTTCGAGCTTAATTGTAGGGTGTTCTTCCAGGATCGAGTTGCAGCAGAATATAAGTTCCTCGTCTGTGGAAATCGTGGTCTTCATATCCAGCTCTTTTATAAGCCTTCCAACCTCAGCCATGAGCCACCCTCGAACCATAGCAGGCTGGCTCTTCATAGCTGCACGAATGTTTGTCCCTTCGTGCCAGGCATCGTGGGGTGTTACCGTTAGGCTTTTATCCGTTAGCAACGAAACGCTCAAGTTCGTCAGCGGAAAAGTTCCCTTTGTTAAATCCTCTGCTTTGTTTTTCATCGTTGTGTGTTTTAGTTCTTCGCGCCCAATTTCGAGCAGTTGCTTTCCAGTCTTTAATCGAGTTGCCCCCCTTTAATTTCCAACCCGTCTGCTCGTACCAGTCAAAAAATTTAGCGGCTTCTTCACTTCCCAAACCTAATTCAATAAAGTATTCCAAGCACTCTCCCTGGGCTGAGGGTCTTCCCTCCTTAGTTGTATTATTCATTGTATTGGTCATTGTATTAGTATGCCTCAGCTGAGTGAGGTTGCCACCCTCAACTGAGTGAGGTGTGTGTCCTCCCTCCAGTGAGGTGACCAACCGTAAAATTCGCCGCGTCCCCTGACCAAAACCCTCCCGACTTCGGTACACCATACCCATCTGAACTAGACCTCGAAGAGCTTTCTCAACTCCGCTCTCCGAAATCTGTAGGTGCTTTGCCAGGTGTTCATTTGAAATAAAGCACGGGAGGTTATTCTTACTGAAGCTGTCTATCTCTACAAGCATAAGCTTCTGTGTCCATGTAACGTCACTATTTAGATACAGCCCAGCTGGTATCCATACCCCTTTAAAATTCCTTTTCATCACAGTTTATATTTCGTCTCACCTGTTCTCCTATTTAATTCTAACCCGATCAAATCTATCTCCTTCCCGTATTGTGAATGTCGCGGGTCATCTAAACTAGAACCCACATACATATGTAAAAGGTATTTTCGCAATCTCTTAAGGTCACCTATACTAGCCTCTAAGTGCCTTGACATCTTCTACCCTTTCCTCTATCATTCCTAACAACTCCTTTGAGTCCGTATTAGACCACTTCGAAAGCTGCGGAAGATACATGAAGAACCTTTTAGGGTCTTTATTGTACCACCTATTCACCGTGTTTTTACCCAGTCCAAGGGCGTCATTCATCTTCGTATGTGTGCCGAAGTTTATTTTAATCCAAGTCCCCATTGTCATAACTCAATTCTTTTAAAAGGTTCGAAATCTGTTTTACGCATTCTTTTAGGCGTTTGGAATAACCCTCTTCTTCTCCCGACCTATACTCCCCGCAAGCAATAACCGCTAGCTTCATAGCCAATTCATATCTCGCTATGTCAGGAGGCGTGTCGTACATATATTCTCCCGTAGGGTAGTCGGGGAGGGTGGCTTTCATAGCTCCCATTAGAAAGGCATTTCATTATCTTCTGCCATAGCCGCGCCCCATCTCGCCCTTACCGCGTCGTCCTGGTCAAACTTTGGGAAGGTGTCCCTGGCGAGTAAGATTGTCTCCGCCAGTACGCACATATCTTTCATATACTCAACTACCGCTGAATGATTCCGAGCTGGAAGTGACCCCATCATAGACACCGCCTGACCCATTGCCCAGGATCGTTCGATTACCACGCTTCTGTCTCCGTCTGCTGCCGTATTCGACTTCGTATATTTTCCCTCTGAGTCAGGCTTTCGAACCCGACCCCAGTTTCCATAAGAATTCGACCCTCCAATTTCATACTCAACTTCGTCGCCAATTTTAAATGGAGAGGCTTCAGACTTGTGGTTTGCGCTTACCTCTACGCTGTCGTCGAACGTGTACATCTGCTTATAGAGTCTGCCGTGAGGCGAGTCGTAGTGACCGTTTTCTGTAATGTGTTTGATTTTTGCTATCATGTCTCAATTATTTAAAATGTGTTCCGTAACTGTTTCTTCGAGCTGGTCGTAACTCAACGCACTGGAAATTTCGTCTGCAATACTTGTGATGTCAATTACAGATTTCGGTGTGTGCAATTCTATTAACTCAACCTCATGCCCCGATGGATCGGGGGGGTTGTCGTAATGCAGGGACGCAACCTCGCCCCAGCAGTTATAGTGTACTTCTATGTACGTATCCTTTTCTAGGTCTATCGTTATGCTACCTTTCATTTGGGTCGTTTGCTAAGGGTTAAATACGCCAGCTTCTCAATGTTGTCTTTGAGGTGTTCATTGTAGTAATTCACCTGCCATAGGCTGTCCTTTACCAGTTTCACTCGCGGTGAATCTTTGTCTCCCATATCGATTAGGGCTTCAGCCGTTTCGATTAATTCGTTCAAGTCTGTCAATTCGTCTTTCATCTTTACTAGGTTTTAGTTTTTTTAATTCATTAATATATGTCTGAAGAGCTGCAACCAGTATCTCTCTGTCGCCCTGTAATGTGTCTGCTGTCTTCAGTGCCTCTCCCGCTCGCTCAATACACTCTTTCCTGGTAGCCATTACTCCCTTGACTTAGCGACTGAGTTCTTAAACTCTAACCAAATGCGCATGAACTCAGCTTCAAACTTCTCTTCAGGGGTGAGCAGCTGGTTAGAAATATGTCGATGCCACTCGTTAAAGTCCTTCGCGGGCTTTTCAGGATAAACCGTCTTCATCGATTATAGGTCTATAACGATTCCCTTTTCCTCGATCGCCGAAACGATGTAGTCGGGAAGCGCAAAGCAACCGTCGTAACCAGTAAGGGTTAGCTTGCTATTAACCTCTTCAATCTCTAGCCCGCCTTCAGCGTAATAGCTGTCTCCTCCCGTCTCCTTATCGTAGGTCTCAAACCAACCGTGCATTCTGTCATCAGAGAAGCCAATTGTGTTTACCATTATAACGTCCTCGTCTTCGTGCAATGTGCCGAAGCTGTTTTCCATCGATACGTATGGAGACACGTGTTCAAATTCTCGAACGAAGCTCCTGTCTTGTGTGTGTTTGTCTTTCATCATGTCACAAGTATAGGGTAAAAACCCCATATAAACTAATTTAACCAAACAAAAAACCCCCGACCGTTTCCAGTCAGGGGTAAATAGTTGATGAAAAACTATTGGAAAAGCAGCGCAAAGGGTATCGCGTAGTGCTTCACACGCTGCTAATTTAGGGCTTTCACTCCGCCCTGGCAAAAGTTATTTCTTCCTTCGGCTCTTCCCGAAGACAATAGCCTGAAGAATTCTAGACAACACGTTCACGATTTTATCGTCTTTCGTGCTTTCGGTAATCGCTGTCACACTGCCCAGGCAGGTGATAATTGCAAGGGCAATTTCAGCCCAGTGGTTTGTTAATAGCTCCATGTTCTTTGATTTTTAAAAATGAAAATTTGTCCTGTACTATAAAGCAGGGGCATGATTTTCTGCTAAACTCGTTATGCCCGTGAATAGTCAGCTCACCGAATACAGCTCGTAGAGAGTCGACCATGCGCAAGTAAGCAATTTCCTGGTACATAGTCATTGTATCCTTTGGCTTCCTCGTTTTATAATCGATTCCACCAGCATATGCAATGCCTATAGAATCTGAATTGTGTCCCTTTGTATGCGCTCCCATCTTGCTTACAGGGCGACCCGCCTCTACCGATCCGTCCAAATGAATAAGGTAATGATAACCGCAATCTGAAAACCCTCGCTGCTTATGCCACTTGCGAATCGTTGCCACATCTACGTGAGACCTTTCGTCCGTTGCGGTGCAGTGTAAAATGATTCGCTTGAAATCCATTACTCTTTACTTTATACCTTTTGCCGCAAGCAGCAATTTAATCTCATTCACGCCGTCGAGTAAATTGTCTAGACTTACCTGAACTTTTGTCTCCTGCTTCTCTAAAGAGAAAAGCCGCGACTTTATTTTGGTTACGTCGTTAGTCATTTTTACCCATGTAGCAACCAGCCCCCCGACCGCCCCTAGTATTGTCCCGATTAATTCCATAGTCATTACATAAGGCTTTGAATCGTAGATATATCTTCCGCCGTTAGTCCGTTCCCGTCGTAGCTCAACTGCATACCAACGCATACCGCTTCCGAATACTCTCCAAGTACGTGCTTAATAAACAACTCCGCACCCGTAACTACTACTACCTCGTCAATTTGTTCTTGCGTGTATTCCATTATAATATAGCTTGATAGGTGGTAGTAAGGTCGCAAGCGACTGCCGTATTTAAAAATACCTCTTCACCTGTAAAGGCTCCCGTATTTGAAGCCATTATAGAAAAATGTCGTTGACCCTGGGAATTATAAAAAAGTATCCGACCCGACAGCATTGTAGTCTGTGCGCCCATGTCTATTGTAAGGTGATTCAATGATGCGGTACTAACGCTTAACGTCCACCACCACGTACTTAAGCTGCTATCGAAAGCCTTAAAAGGGGAGTAGGTGCTAAAGTTATACCCCGATGCGACGAAGGGAGTAGGCAATGTATCCGTGGTCATGTCGCTAGGGTATTTCGTACCTCCATAACTCACAGCGGAATAGTACCTCCAATCCTTTACACCCGTTTGTAGCTTATTGAAAGTGCCGTCTGCCTCAACGCCTTGAATCCTAAAGTATCGAAAGCTTACAGCGAGTTTTTCATAGGTATCGGTAGCCTCTGCAGATTGGATAAAGTCCCCAAATTCTTGCGCCCTTAATTTTACGGTTCGCGTACCCGATAACGCGGAACTATCCGTCCATGTTATAGTTGCGCCGTTTTCAGTTGTGAGGGCATTGGATACAATTAAAGTCGCACCAACATATACTTCGCATTGAAAAACCACATTCGTATATGAAGCATAGTTGCCCACTACTAGGGAGCCAGCTCCGTAGTTATCTGCTAACGCGGTAATCGTCGGAGTCGTAGTCGCAGTACCTCCACCTGACGTAGTGAAAAACCCATCTACGTTATTTATGCTACTTGTGTCTTGTCCTGAAATACTAGCCATATTATGAAATTTCGATCCAGTCTTGCGACGGGTTGAACATTATGATATTCGTAGTTAACTTGTAACCCACTACTCTGTTTACGTTTCCCGTTGCAGAAACGGGGGTGGTGCTAAAATCGCCAGCCGTGGTCGACAGGTAGACGACATCACCTATTGACCCGCCTGGGTCGGTAGCTAGATATACAATTCCGCGCGTCAATAGTCCCGTTGCTAGGCTTGTTGATGTTGGTATGCCTAAAATTCCTGAACCCCCTCCACTCAAAGCCGTAGCTCCGACAGAGACCCATGCACCTGTTGACCTCAGATAATGGCATTCGCCCGCAACCTTTGTTCCCGTGTACCCGATTAGCAGTTCCGCGCCTTTGCCATAGTCTCCAGCCGCTGCTAAACCTTGCGCACCAATGTGTATCGCGTCAGCTTCAACTGCGCCTGTAACCTCCAACTTCGTCCCATCATATGTCAGATTGGATTCGCCCGTTAGCGTATCTGTTACAGCGGTTGCTGTTATAATTCGATTGTCCGATTGGTTAGTAACAGACACACCTCCGCTGGATCCACTTGCGGCAGCCGTTAACCTGCCTTTTGCGTCAACGGTAATGTTCGCGCTGGTGTACACTCCAGCCGTAACAGCTGTATCTGCTAAAGAAATCGCTGGGCTAGAGCCTCCGCTGGAAACAATTGGCGAAGTCCCCGTTACAGTGGTGACCGTTCCTGCGGTGGTAGTCTGAAGTGCGCCAGTCCCGTCAACATATTGAGCTGTCGTTCCACCTACTGAAAGGGCAATCGTTCCCGAACTGGTAACTGGAGAACCGCTTACAGCAAAAGCACTTGGAACAGACAGACCTACTGACGTAACCGTTCCGCTGGTGAGCGTTGGCTTGTTTAAAATCTCAGCGACCCCGCTGACAGCGTTCCAATCGGAATTGACTTGCGCCGACGGAATCGTCGGTTTGTTTAAAATCTCAGCGTCGCCCGACACCGCGTTCCAATCTGAGTTCACATTCACCTCCGCACCCGTTGCAATGCCGTCCAACTTCGTCTTGTCAGCTGAGGACATAGAACCCGCCGCGCTAACAGTCGATGCGGTAATGGAAATCGCTGGGCTAGCACCGCCGCTGGAAACGATTGGAGCCGTTCCCGTTACCGCAGTAACTGTTCCAGCCGCCGTCGTTTGAAGTGCGCCAGTCCCATCCAGGTATTGCGCAGTCGTTCCACTCATTGATAACGCCAGGGTTCCGTTAGTTGTAATCGGTGTACCTGCAACTGAAAATGCAGCTGGAGCTGTGAGTGCCACACTGGTAACAGTTCCCGAACCTCCTCCTCCGCCGCCAGGAAGGTTACTCACCTGTATTTTCTTAGAGGTTCCAGCAGTGCCTCCCGCTGGGTCGTCTACATCGATAATATGAAGAAAGTCTCCACTAGCTGCGGTTGCTGCCAGCTCTGATAAGTCCGTTATTTTTGTCGCCATTTGTCTAAGTATATTCTAAGTCGGAACTCGTTCTTAAGAGTTGAGGTACTTGATACCGATCGCTGACGCGAACGCTTTAACCTGGTTGTTAGTGGGGACAGTCGGGTAGACGTTAAGTCCTCCGAAGTAGTTTCTTCTTGAGGGGCTGAGGTCTGCGCCTGAGTTCGAGGTGTATTCGGGGAATAGGCTGGCATTAAAACAAAGATATTCTATAAGACGTTCACGATAAAACATTCCAATTTCATTCGACTGCTCGACAACCTTTCGAATATCGGACATACTTGCTGCCTGCCCCTGCTCGCTGGAGTTCACAATTACAGAGTTGTTTGCAAAGCGAAGACGAACGACATAGGCGACTTCGGCAAACGCTAGTTGAACTAAAGCAGGCTGGATGTATTCCTGAAGTAGGGTTTGATAGTTTCCCGACACCGTGTCTGCATCTATTTGAGCCTTTAAATAGTCGTCAAGTTTTGTTCCCAGTACATTCAGAATCCACCGATCCTGGGCAATACGGATATAAGGCTGCAAAAGGTTGTCGTCAACCGTGCTGCCGAGTGCTGTATCTCTCTTTAAGAGTGATGAAGAAATATAAAGGGTAGCCATTATTTTACGGGGTTCGGGTATTTTAAGGAGCCTCTGCCTGGCATATCTATAGGCGCGACAGTTTCATATCCTTCATTTACTACATAAGGATTATTACCTACGCGACGCATAACAGCGTCGAAGTCTCCCTGTATTTCTACATTCTTTTGTTCGGAGAACTCGAAGACCTCCCCTTCAGGAGCGTATATGAAAATCATTCGCTTGAACGAATGGCGGCAGAATGAACCGCCTTTCCATTTAAGCAAACTATAGGTAGATTTTCCAGCTGGAGCAAACTGTCCATTCATTCCATTTGCCGACATAGATTCAATGTCTTCATAGCGGAACATAGCCCCGCTATCCGACAAGTCCATCATCACCTCACAGAACTCTCTGCTCTCATAGTTTGGATTTTCGGGTGGGGTTTTTGCATTCTCCTGGTACTGGTAACGAATGGCAAATAAGTAACCCTTTGGGCTGACCACATCCCATTCCGAGTCCATCTCGTAGTCTGCATAGTCATTTGGATTGCCATCGATTCCGAAGGCGCGAAGCTTCTTATATGAGTGGAGAACCTTGTCCTCTTCTCCGTCCGTTACCTCTTCCGTTCGCCACAGGTTATAGCCTTTGGGAGCGGGCGAACTCTTTTCAGATAGGTGAGCAATCCACTTATCGCTGTCCTCCTGGCTTATTCGATCGGGGGCTTTGAGCTGCGTTTCTGCCACCGCTTCCTCAACTTTCTCTTCCTGCTTTACTTGAGCTATTGCGTCAATTCCTTCAGTGAACAAAGCGTCTGCTACTTCTACGCTGAACTGGAGCATCTGCACCAGGAAGACTTTCGCCTGCTCAGGATTCAGAATTCCCTCCTGAACTTTGACCAAAATATCTAGAGCTGAACTTATTTGCGCTCCATTATAGCTCGCGTCTTTCTCAGCTGTAGCTCCTCCAGTTGCGCCAAAAAGATTGTCGACGGATATAAATGAAGCTGGCTTTAAAGGTTTGAAGAACAAATCCAACGTAATCGATGAAGCCGCAAAGACGGGTCGTAAGCCGTCTAAAATTATGCGCTGCATAGGTAGCACTACTGTGTTGTAGAAAAGGTCGTAAGCGTCCCTCATTTCCTCAGCATTGGAGCCGAAGCCGCCGCCCTCGCTTCTCAATCCAAAAAGCAAAGGGGATGTCACGCGGTGACCCGCTAGAATTTTTACACTTACCTCCCTGCTCAAGTAGTCAAATACCTGGTGCGCGTCGCTAATGTTAAAGCTTTCAACCGTCGGGGCTTCTTCGGGCGAGTCGTTCCAGGTCATTAAGATTTTACCTGCATTTGAAGCAGACCCAAACTTGTCATAAATTAATCTTTCTAACGCAGCTTGCTCCTCCTGCGTAGGTGTACCGCTGTTGAAATTTAAAATTGTCGAGGGGAAAAAACCATTATTTATGCTGTTCAAATTATACTCCCCCAGGGCTGCATCTACCTGAATATAATTTTGACTACCAGTGTACGATGGCAATCCGTATGTGAAGCTTAAAGGGTTGTAAATTTTAATATGCAGAATCTGACTCGCAGCTGTCCTATCGCTTGTGCTGAATGCGGGGATAGCTTGTGGCTTGTCATTGTTTGCCCAGTTCGCTTTGTGATAAAATAGCTCTACCTGGTCTTCATCATTTTCCTTCCCACACCGTATAGTCGCGGCGGGTACGTGGTGGATTTTAGATATTGTCGACCTGTCCTGGCTCCAAATTATATTGAAGTAGCAGTTGCCATACAGTTCTAAATCAAAAGCGCAACGCTTCAAAGCGTCTTTGTCGCTGAAAATTTCATTGACTTTAAGCCACTGCTCGACGTTGCTATCTTTCGATATAGCGTCCAGCCCTTCTCCGTAAATCATTTGTGCGATACCATTCACGACCGCGCTATGGATTGAAGAACTTGAGAACAGCTCCTCCAGGTAATGCGGGTAGAGGTTATCTATACCCATGTCGATCCACTCCTTATTCTGACTTTCCCGAAATTGTGGAGTTGTGGTCGAAGCATAGTTCAACACATTGAAGGACTTTTTATTCATCTTGTATAGACGTTATAGGCGGCTCCGTCTCCAACGGTGTATGCCTCGTAAGTTGATTCACTAAAGGGGACTGCATTAGACACAAAAGCTAACCTGTTCGCATAGGTCTTAGCCGCAACCGAATCTTGGATAAGCACAAGATACAACCCTTCAACCATCTTTGCGTTTGAGGGCGGGCTGGTTTCAGCTGGCGGAGTGATAGCGATAGACTGATACCTTCCATTAGTTGTGACAACTTTAACATGGAACACCTCTTCTTTGCTCGTCAGCTGGTTAGTAAATGTGATTTTCAAGTCCTCTAAAATAGTCGAGCTATATCCATCTAGTTTTAAGTAGATAGTCTGCGCAGTGTTGGTGTTATTAATCTGAATCATTCATCTATATATATACCAAATCCTGTTTTGTTTTAAAACAAAAAGGGGACAGCCAAAAGCCGTCCCCTATTCATTCTGTTAAGCTCCACGCTTAAGCCGCAGCCGAGGCTCCTGTAACTCCCGCAAATGGATCTGCATCTGTTGGTGCGTTAGCAAACCAAACTGGAGTTTGTTCGCGTCCAGTGAAGTCAATCGTGTAACCGCTCATATCGCTATAAGCTGTACCCGTTTGGATATTCCCCCCTGTTACATTCATTCCATACTCTGCGCCCAAAAGCATAACGTTCAAGTTATTATCTTCTACCCAAATGTTCGGACGACCCTGGCACAAGTCCATGATGTCCTGAATGTCTGTTTGGTCTAGCAGCTGAAAAGTACAAGATAGAACCTGCTCGAAGAACGACGTTCCGCTTGCGGCATCTGCCATGTAATTAACTACTAGACTAGATAGTTCGGGACGCACCTCAAAAGTATAGAACGCCTTTGTTTTAATTGCGGTCACAAAGTGAGAGTCTGCTGTGAAAGCCCAATCTGTTTGGGAAGGCATATCTTCAAATGCCCCTCCAATGTAGATTGTCTTGATTCCTCCTAAGGAGGACTTACAGCCCACTACTCTACCGCTGTCAATTTCACACGCCATAGGTTCTCTATTTTAAAGGTTAGTCTCCGATAACTACGTCGTAGGCTCCGATAACTACGTCGGCAGGAATTCCTACCTGCATACCCAGTCCAAAGCGCATAGCGATTTTCACCTCGTCGCCTCCGTCATATTGCCAAGCGTCAATATATTGAGCTGTGGTTCGATCCGTTCCAAGATTGCTTCCGACCACCAAATTTTCTTCGTATGTCAGAACTAAACACTCGTCAGCCATACCTGGGCAAACGTGAATTGGAATACCGAGGTATTGCAATGTGTCAAAAGCCTGGTTAGTCGATTGCATATTGACACCCTGGAAAGAACCTGAAACAGCCAAATCCCTCATGTAAAGACCAGCGGTCTTCGGTGAGCAATAAAAGGCAATGTCCAAACGATTCAAGATAGCAGGGACATTCGCTACAGCTGAACTGTATACTTCGTTAAACGCACCCGCTGCTGTCAAAAGAACCGCACCGTTAAATCCTAATGCAGTAACAATTACTTCCGTCGCCTTTGGAGCGGCTTCTGTTCCACCCGCTGCGATTTTTGAAAGTCGGTAGCCTGTGTTGTCAAACGTTCCAGTGCTAGACAAAAAGCCTTGAGCAATAGCCGTTGAGCCTGTCCAAATTCCATTCTCTACACCCTGTGAGGTATAGGCTGCGACCGTAGCCATAGCAAAGTTTACGAACTCAGGAGAGCCTGCTGTCATTGTCTCACGCGCTCCAGTCATTCCTACCCATGT
>TARA_R110002073_G_scaffold127557_1_pt1 | contig 28658 bp, 20 predicted proteins | sample TARA_R110002073 | Tara Oceans TARA_R110002073 (sample SAMEA4397174) | marine metagenome | biome: Polar Biome; feature: [DCM] deep chlorophyll maximum layer (ENVO:01000326); material: water (ENVO:00002006), including particulate matter (ENVO:01000060) such as... | depth 40 m | reverse complement strand
TTCAGCGTCTGAAGGAAGCTGCGGAAAAGGCCAAGATCGAACTGTCGAGCGCAAACCAGACAGAGATTAACCAGCCGTTCATTTCGATGGGCAAAGACGGTTCGCCTCTGCACATGGTCATGAAACTGACCCGCTCCAAGTTGGAGCAGCTGGTGGGTGACTTGATCAAAGCTTCGCTCAAGCCTTGTGCCGCTGCGTTGAAAGATGCCGGTGTTTCCGCTTCCGAGATCGACGAAGTTGTTCTGGTTGGTGGTATGACACGTATGCCGCGCGTGATCGAGGAAGTGACCAAGTTCTTTGGTAAAGAGCCGCACAAGGGTGTTAACCCGGATGAGGTTGTTGCCCTGGGTGCCGCCATTCAGGCCGGTGTTTTGCAAGGTGACGTCAAAGACGTCGTTCTGCTTGACGTGACGCCGCTGAGCTTGGGTATCGAAACATTGGGCGGTGTTTTCACCCGTCTGATCGACCGCAACACCACGATCCCGACCAAGAAGTCGCAGGTCTTCTCGACTGCCGAAGACAACCAAAACGCTGTGACCATCCGGGTTTTCCAGGGTGAGCGCGAAATGGCGGCAGACAACAAGATCCTTGGCGCTTTCAATCTGGAAAGCATTCCACCCGCACCACGCGGTATGCCCCAGATCGAAGTGACCTTCGACATTGACGCAAACGGTATCGTTGCCGTCGGCGCATTGGACAAGGGCACGGGCAAGGAACAGAAGATCACGATCCAAGCGTCGGGCGGATTGTCTGATGCTGACATCGAAAAGATGGTCAAGGATGCGGAAGAGAACGCGGAATCCGATAAGGAACGCCGCGCACTGATCGAAGCAAAGAACCAGGCGGAATCGCTTATCCACTCGACCGAGAAGTCGCTGGAAGAGCATTCCGACAAGGTTGATCCGACCACTGTCGAAGCGATCGAACTGGCCATTGCCGCGTTGAATGACGAACTGGCGACCGACAACGTCGAAAAGATCAAGTCAGGCATTCAAAACGTCACAGAGTCGGCAATGAAACTGGGTGAAGCCATCTATAAGGCGGCTCAGGAAGACAATGAAGATGTTGCTCAGGCCGCAGACGCGCCCCATGGCGACGACGACATTGTTGACGCCGATTTCGAAGACCTAGACGATAACAAGCGCGCATAAGCACGCCCATGGAATCCTTGATAGGCCGGTCCGCTTGCTTGCCGGGCCGGCCTGTCACGTTCCAGCGTAGGAGCTAATCTATGGCCAAACGTGATTACTACGAAATTCTCGGTGTGCCCAAAGGCGCGTCCGCCGATGATATCAAAAGAGGCTATCGAACCAAAGCCAAGGAATTGCACCCCGATCGGAATGCCGACAATCCCAATGCCGAGGCCCAGTTCAAAGAAGCGAACGAAGCCTATGAGATATTGAAGAATGCCGACAAGAAAGCAGCCTATGACCGTTATGGTCATGCGGCTTTCGAAGGTGGCATGGGGGGTGGTCAACGTCACGGTGCCGGTGCGCACGGTGATTTTTCGTCCGCATTCTCGGATGTGTTTGATGATTTGTTCGGTGACTTCATGGGCAATCAACGCGGAGGTGGCGGTGGACGTCGCGCCGCGCGGGGTGCCGATTTGCGGTTTAACTTGGGTATCACGCTCGAAGATGCCTATAAGGGCATGCAGAAATCCATCAACGTGCCGACCTCTGTTGCGTGTGATGCATGCAGCGGCTCGGGGGCCGAAGGCGGTGCTGAACCGACGACCTGTCCGACCTGTTCGGGGATGGGCAAAGTCCGTGCGCAGCAGGGCTTCTTTACCGTTGAACGTACGTGCCCGACCTGTTCGGGGATGGGCCAGATCATCAAGAACCCCTGCAAAGTGTGCCGGGGCGCAGGACGTGTCGATAAGGACCGGGCGCTGTCGGTCAACATCCCCGCCGGGGTTGAAACCGGGACACGCATTCGCTTGGCCGGTGAAGGCGAAGCAGGCATGCGCGGCGGTCCGGCAGGTGACCTGTACATCTTCATCGAGGTCCAGGAACACGACCTGTTCGAACGCGACGGTTCAAATCTTTTTTGCCGGGTACCCGTTTCAATGAGCACCGCAGCTCTTGGTGGCAGCATTGAAGTACCTACTATAGACGGCGGTCGCGGACGGGTGCAAATCCCGGCCGGTAGCCAGTCAGGCCGTCAAATGCGCCTGCGCAGCAAGGGGATGCCGCCACTTCGCGGCGGAGGCACTGGCGACATGATCATCGAATTGGCCGTCGAAACGCCGGTGAACCTCACCGGTCGCCAGAAAGAGCTGCTGCGGGAGTTCGAAAAGGAATCGTCGAACAACAACCCTGAATCCAGCAGTTTTTTTTCTTCGGTTAAATCCTTTTGGGATTCGATGAAAAGTTGATGAAACGGGGTGGGGCATCCGTCTCACCCTTTTTTTCGCTGATCCGGGCTATCCAATTTAACGCGCTGATAACCTGTTTCGCGCACAGTCAGCGGATGGCGTCCAAACCTTCTCAATTCGCTGATCCGATGTTGCCGTTTCTAAACGACGAAACCGCGCAAACAGCCCCTGTGTCGGGCAAACAACCATCGTATATCGTTGATCATCGTCAGCGTCTGCGTGCCCGTTTTATGGTGGGGGGCGCTGCGGCAATCCCGGATTACGAACTGCTTGAACTGGTTTTGTTCCGCGCCATACCGCGACGCGATGTAAAGCCGCTTGCCCGTGCATTGATGGATGAATTCGGCGACTTTAATCGTGTCATATCAGCAGCTTCATCCCGTCTGCGCAGCATTTCAGGTGTCGGCGACGCGGTGGTCACAGAGCTCAAGATTATCGAAGCCGCTGCCCACCGCATGGCCCGGTCAAAGATGATGCGCACGCATGTGGTATCAAGCTGGGATGCCTTGCTGGATTATTGCCACACCACCATGGCCCACCGGGAAACCGAACAATTCCGCGTTCTCTATCTTGATCGTAAGAATGTCATCATTGCTGATGAAGAACAGGGAAAAGGCACTGTTGACCATGTCCCGGTCTACCCTCGTGAGGTCGCCAAACGTGCGTTGGAACTGAATGCTAGCGCGTTGATCCTCGTTCATAATCATCCTTCGGGCGATCCTACCCCATCCCAGAATGACATCGACATGACACAACAGATCCATAACGCTTGCAATGCGCTAGGGCTCACCCTGCATGATCACCTTATCATCGGAAAATCCCGCGAGCTGAGCTTTCGCGCCGAAGGGTACCTATAACCGCAGGAAGCGTGTTCGAATTTGCCGGATATACCCTGATCCGCGAAGCTGCTACTTGTGGGGGATGAACATGCCGAAGAATTCAGCCTCCGTTTCACTGACAGATCGCACAGGGCTGCCGGATGCCCTGCGTGCGCTGGTCGTCGCCTATCCGCGCAATGGATGGGAAGAGAACCCAGCCTATAGTCGTTTGATAAGGTTTTGGCTGGACCGCCACATGATGTTCCGGCAGATTCTTGATCATCTTGATAAAGACACCGAAAGCGCGCTTGACGGAAACCAGAACCCCGACAGCTACAAGCGGAGGCTTAGCCAGTTGGGCGGGAGGCTTATCAACGAGCTGCATGGCCACCATCAAATCGAAGATATACATTACTTCCCCACGATGGCCTTGCTTGATCAACGCGCGGCTATGGGTTTCGACATACTTGATAAAGACCATCAACTTCTTGATGAAATACTTTCGGACTTGGCCGATACCGCCAATGGCGTGCTGCGCTTTAATGGGGCTAAGGCAGGGTTTGTGGATACTGTTGCGGCGATGAAAGATCGGCTAAACGCGTTTAGACCGATGTTGAACCGTCATCTGATTGACGAGGAAGAACTGGTCGTGCCTGTCTTGCTCAAATACGATCCGCCGCAGTTTCGTTGACCTCTAGCGCACCCAAACTTCGACCCTGCGGTTGGCCTGTCTGCCCCAAGCGCTGTCGTCGCATGCCATAGGCATTGCCTCTCCGAACGCATCTACATCCAGAGCGACGCGATCAAGATTGACCGTTATGGCCGCAGCTATGACGGCTTGGCGCACTGCTTCCGCTCTGCGCAGGGCGATTTTGCGGTTGGCGAATGCCGCGCCTTTTCCGTCACTGAAACCCACAAACAAAAGACGGCGAGTGTCATACTGCCCGACTTCCAACGCGCGAGCCAATTGCTGCACATTGGATCGAGATTGCGCGTCCAGCCGAACCGATCCGGCTTCGAACCGGAATGATGTGGTCAAACGTGCCATCGGAGTTAGCGTTGCCGTCATCATTTTAAGTTCATCCAAAGAAATCTCTGGTCCGGCCACGGCTATCGCATTGGCAAATCTATTGCCTTGTTCCTCGACGGGTATCTCCTCGGCCGTCTGATCGACAAAACCGGCCCGTCGTATCACCAGTTGAGCGTTCGGGCTGCGTGTAAACGAAAGGAACTCCCGAGCGATCTGTGGCAGACGCCGGGCGGGAAAGTATAGAAACATTGGTGCGGTCAGGGGATAATCTTCGGTCTTGATGGCCAGGCGCGAAACATCCAGGGAAAATCCACAGCTTCCCGACAACGTCAGGATGGCGGTGCCGTGCTGCTCAGCATAGCTGGTAATACCAATAGACAAGCTGTCTTTTTCAACGGCCGCTGCCAGCTCAGCCAGATCGTCGTGGCGGGTAATTTCCTGCGCAAAATCCAATAGTGCAGGGCGCATGACCTGATCATGGATAGCTTGCGCCAAACCGCTGCTATCATCTGGTAAATGCAGGTCAATCGGGGCATCGGGGCCCCCAAGAGTTTTCCAGTTCGATATTTTTCCCGAAAACACCTGCGCCAGCATAAGCGGAGAGATGCTGTGGATCGGGTTGGAAACCGATACCACAGGGACCACCGCATCCAGCGCCAGAACGCGGCTTCGGTTGGGTCCCTTCATATCCCCCAACCCAGCTTCGCGTGCCAAAAGGCGTTCTTGCGGGCGCATTTCACGAAGCGACATTACTATATCGGCTTCGTCAGCCAACAAGTCCGCGAAGCCTTCGTCAGCGTTACTTGCCGAGAAAAGGAAAAGCGCCACGGTCTGATTGGTTTTTTCGTCTTCAAGGCGATAGGTGAAACGATTTTCAGCTTCATCATCCTTGACGGCGCGATAGCCGTTTCTCGAAGCGAAGGCGTCTATGAGCGCCGGCATCAAGACCCTGCCCATCGTTGCCGAGCCGGAAAGCTGAAGCTCGGCCACAAAGTTATCAAGGTTGGGGCACCCGGGGCCCGCGCATTGAACCCCTGAGCTATCGATGGTCAATTCACCATATTCCGTTGCAACGCGGTAGAATTCGCCATCAAACCCCAACAAGGTGCCGCTGAGCTCAACTTTTCCATCTCGCGAGGTCAACGCGATATCCTGGGCAACCACGGGTAGCGTGCCCATAACAAGGAAAAGTGCGGCGTAAACTGCCACACGTATATGCGTGATCATAAGACCCCAAGCGTTGCTTTAGTTGCTCGCAACCTTCATATCTTGGAGCAGATTATTCAACACAAGAAAGCTACCCAAAGCGGTACAATCGGGCACGGCGAGTGACAAATCCTGGGTGACCAGTTGATCGCGACCTCGTAGTTCAAAAGATTTGGCTTCTATTTCGGTACCGCAGTTGGCTTGAATCACTTCGGCCTCAACAGTGAGCTTCACGCCGCCTTCGCGGCTCTCCATTTCTGCGGGGAAGGTATATACCTCTGCAACCAGCGGTTCGACCGCATCCAGATCGCCATTCATGGTGATAAACCCGCCTTCTCCGGTAATTGCTGCCGCCATGCTTCGTGGCTGGCCGCTCCAGACGTGGCCGGCCCCAGAATAGTCGGAACCGGCTTCCAACGCATGGATTTGAAGCCCCGTGTCACCTTTCCATTGCAATACGACCCGCCCGAAATCGGTAAGATCCTCGACTTTGGCTTGAGCGACCGCGCCATCGCCATTACCAAAAGCAAACACAAAAACTGCGGTCTCAGCCAGCGCAGGCACGTCAATACTAAGAGACCCGGTTTTCGACGTGGTCTGCGTAAAGATCATTCCATTATGATGCACCGTGACCCGTTCGTTCGGAAGGCAGGGGGCCGTTAACGTGAGGTTAACCATCGCGGCTGCCATAGGACGCGCCTTGGCAGAAATCTCGCAAGAGGTTTCTTCGATTTCTGACAGAGCCGACGTGGTGTCATTGGACAAATGCACGGTGTCATCAGGCGCGGGTTGGACAGTGGTTTCATTCGAGCTGTCGTCCAACATAGGCTCAGTCGGTTCGCTGAACTCTGCCGATGTGAGCGTTATATCCTTTACCACGAGCATAGAGGTTTCGGCGTCAAGAGAACGCAATTCGCGATCGGACTTTGCATTTCCGTAAAGCGCGTTTGCGGCTTCCGAACTTTGCATAACGTACCCGATTGCCAATGCACAGGCGAGCGTACCCACCGCCGTTACTGTTTCTTTGATATATGACACTTGGACGACCCTACCCGGATTGATTCCAGATAAGGATCAGCGAAGACCGAGGCACCGTTATGTTCTTGCAGTGGAAAGTTTAAGGCAATTTTTAGGCAGCCATTGATGGCCGCGACAAACCTAGTTGTCGTAATAGCCTTTTCCATACGCCGCAAAAGCACCTGAATCGCCACCATATCTGTAACGTTTCATTCCCTTTTCATCGATCTGGCTCAGCACCAAACCGGTGATATGCTGGTTTGAATTGTGGAAGAACCGCATCGATTCCTCCACGAGCGCCTTACTTGTACTGTCCCATTTTACCGAGAAGAGAATAGCATCAGCGCACTCGGCAATAATGCGTGCATCAGGGACCACCAACACCGGCGGTGTGTCGATGATGATGAAATCATATTCACTGCGCATTTGCTTTATGAACGACTTGAATGTATCCGAAGAAAAGATGTCAGCGGCGTTTACCGTGGTCTTTTCGCCGGCCAGAACATCCGCTTCGAACCCAGCCGGCCGGTGAATGGCATCGGCAAATTTCACGTCGCCATTCAAAACCGAGGCTATGCCCGTATGCGGGAGGCTGGGGAAGTATTCGTTCAGCGTCCGGCGACGGATATCGCCTTCGATCAATAGAACCGATTTCCCCAACCCGGATAGAAACTTTGAAAGAGATAGCGAAACAGTAGTCTTACCTTCCCCCGGGATAGAGGACGTCGAAATGATCACTTGCGGCTTTTTGTCGAGATTGGACAACATTAGCGACGTCCGAAGATTTCGGATGGATTCCGCCGCTGCCGAAGTCGGTTTTTCGGAGAGATACGTCAAAGTGTCCATACGGTGGCGTGCCGGCATCTTCGGAATTTGGCCGATAACAGTATAGCCCGTGAACTGCTCCAGTTCATTAGCGGTGCGGAAGGTACTGGTGCGGAATTCGCGTAAGAGAACCAGGCCTGAACCGATCATAATCCCTAAGATCATGGCAAGAGATAAAATTTGCGCTTTCTTGGGTGCGCTTGCATGTTCAGGTACAACCGAACCTGAAAGCATTCTACTATCCGCTTTCTGGATGCCTTCTTGCGCCGAGGTCTCCTTCAAACGTGTCAAAAAATATTCATAAAGCAAACGAGTCGCTTCCGACTCCCGCGTAAGCTGCTGCAACGCGATCATATCCGTGCCTTGGTTGGAGATTTGATTTGCCAATTCGGTTTCTGAGGCTTTAAGCGCTGCCAATTGTTGGCTTGCTCGGATTGACTCAGACTGGACGCGCGCGACAATAGCCTCATATCGCGCATCGAAGCTGGCACGCTTCTCTTGGGAATCCAATCCACCACTCGCAATCCTGACCAGCGCCGAGTCTTGAGCGATCGCCAGCTTTTGCTCGGGCGTCTCGGCAGAGTTAAGGTCATTCAGACGTTTTTCGGTCTCTGCCTGTGTCGTTGCTGCGCCGTCGATGCGGTAACGCAACTCCTTGATCTGCCGTTCCAATGCCTGAAGCCCTTCAATCGACACCAGTTGGGTCTGGGCCGTGAAATCCGAAACTTTCTTTTCTGCGGTTTCTAATTCTATCTGGAGCTCGGACACACGGTTGCTCAACCAAGCAGTTGCCTTTTCAGTCGCTTCGAATTTCACTTCGATTTGGTTGAGTATATAGCTTTCGGCAATCGTGTTCGCGATCAGCGCCGACTTCGTAGGCGAGTCGGTTTCCACCGTGATATTAAAAACAAGGCTTTGACGGACATTTGAGACCGATACCCTATCCAACAACGCCGCAACCACGCTGTCTTTGACGCGGTTTTTTTCCAACTCAGGGTCTAACGCAATGTCAGTATCCTGACCAAGGCCCATCATCGCGCGAATACGGGATAACGTGGAGCCAATGAGGGAAGGCTCCCGTAGCGCTACATTAAATTCTGGATCGTTTACAAGGTTCAGGCGGTCCACCACCTTCCCTACCAAGCCGCGCGACCGAATAACCTCGACTTCGGTATTCACTTCGGTGGAATCACCGGAAAAGCCGCCCACTACGGCTTTGAGGTCGACCACGCTGTCTTCTTTGGTTTCAAGAACGACCACTGAAGTGGAACGATACTTGGGCACAGCGACACCATAAACGTAATATCCTGCCAACAGCATCGACGCGAGCGTGACGAGAGCAATGAGCCATTTTCCCCGCCAGAGCGTCGCTAGCAAAGCGCCGACGTCTATCGTGTCGTCATCTTCGGCGGGTGCCTGAGAGAAGTTTTTCTGGCTTTGGTTCATCATATTGTGGTGGTCCGCTAATCGTTGCCAAACTGAGGCTATGTAACTGTGCAATCGAGATCGGCACCGGGCCTGCACAAATGGGTGCAAGCTCGGGTCGAAAAAAAATCCAACCAAAGCAAACTAATTCAAAAGACAATTATCTTCCAGTCAGCAGTTGGCTTTTCCAAATCCCATAGTAACTTTATTTATTCCGAAGGCTTTTTATGTCATATAAGCTGAACTTGGTAAGTTTAGTTTTCCTATTTTAACCCATTGCGCGCAATGAAGCTTGCTAAATCAAGGATTAGCTGACCTCTGGCCGCAGCGATATTAGCTGCGCCGCCTTTCGGGTCAAACGGAACCGACAAGTCAAACAATCCAGACCGTTCTTGCGTGCCGTTCATAACGGCTACAAAATATTGACCTGACGCGTTGAATTGCCCTGCTTCTGACGCAATCAACTTGCTGAATCTCACTTCAAGGCGCGCGTCTGGATATGCCTCGAATGGCCATGGCTCTGATGCTATTCGTCGCCCCGTAAGACGCGACAGGTTTTCGCTTAATTCAAGTGCCACAGCACGTTCGGGAGAGTCAGCCCACAATTGATCGGCGGAACTGATCATCGTTCCATTACTTTTCAGGATATGGATCTCGTCATCAGCCGCATAGGTTGGCAGTGAAACATCCCGCACTTCGACTGCGGAAAAACGAATATTGATCTTTTCGGTAACCTGAGGACTATCCACTGCGAAACGGTCAGTGGTTCCACACGCTGTCAACGCCAGCACAAGACCAAGACCAAGTATATTCTTAACAACGTTCATTTTCTATCGTCCCAGCAAGAGCGAATTAGGATTACGTTCAATGGTGCGCGCTAAAGATGCAAGTGCATCGGCCGCTTTTTGAATATCACGCATGGTTTCTTGTGCTGTTCGGCTGATTTCGTCGCCCTTGTCATAACCTTCGATTGTCCGGCTCGCCTGTGAGAACAAGGTCGATAGGCGACTGACAATCTGCGGCAGATCCTGAACAGATACGGCAATGTTATCGGCGGCGTTTCGGGCAGAAGCCAATGTCCGGTTCACATTCTCGACTGCGCCACCTTCTCGTAGCGCCTGAAGCGTATAATTCAGTTCGTCCAGCGCGTTTTTCAACGCTCCCGGCAGGGCTATTGCATCAGGTGTACCGATGACTTGATCTGCCGAGTTGGTTAAAGCAGTGAGCTCATCGACCAGCTGTTGAAGTTCAAGTTGACTGGCCTTTTCAGCAACCGATTGGATCTCCAAAATCAGATCCGGGACACCTTCGGTGGACACAGTGAAAGACTGGGCAGCCTCTGAAACGGAATCTACAGCATCCAACAGCCGCTTCGCCATCTGTTCTTTCTCAAGTGTGGCGACCAGCATTTCGACGCGCGATAAGGTCGCGTTCAGCGAAACCGGGATGTTCTGCACCGAGTCAGAAGCGACTAATCCGGTTACCTCATTGATTAACGTACGAACATCGCGAGGCGTCTGCTGAAGATCATCACTACCGATTAGGGCTTGCGCCGAGTTCATCAGACCGATGGCGCTGTTAAGAAGTTCCTCGATCGGGAGGTTGTTGATCCTCGTAAACACCCCTTCGACCGTAGCCGCGGCATCGGATGTTTCGTTGGCGGTTGTCGGCATAATTGGAAAGTTGTCCCCGGATTCCACAAGCCGCGCCGAAGGGGCGTCTTCAACCACCACGAACTCCACCTTCAGACCGCCCGTCAGCAGGCTTGCCGAAGCAAGTCGTGCACGCAGGCCATTCAACACCCGGTCTTCAAGAAACCGAAGAGCGCTTGCGGCGGATACGTCGCCCGGCAGACCCAAACGGGCGGGTTGGATCGAAAGCGTCACGTTCAGGCGTACGCGGCTGTCGCCAAATTGGTTATAATCGACAATACCCGACAGGGATTCGACCTCGCCAATGTTCAGCCCGCTCAGTTCGACCGGGGCCCCTACTGCCAAGCCGGATACATTGTCATCGAAGACGACGCTAAGCTTCAGCGGATCGACTTCGGAAGCGCTGAAAACCGAAGATCGCGCGTCTTCCTTGGTCGCGAAAACTTCGAATACGGTTCCGTCCTGGACGCGATCGCCACCGGAAACAAATGTGTCAAATGTAATCCCGCCGCCGATCACCGTCGCCAGTGATTGGAAGTCAATTTCGGCTCCGGCAGGTCCGATGCTCACGCTAAAGCCTGAACTGTCCCAGAAACGGGTCGAACTGTTTATCAGGTTGCGATGCTCTTCGTAAATCAATGCCTCGACGATCGCAAAATTACCCTTTGGTGCGATCTCGGCTTTGCCCACTCGACCGACTTCGATACCCCGGTACAAGATCGGGGCGTTATCCGTAAGCTGCCCGTTGCCTACGGTGCGAAAGGCAATCTGCAATCCGGATTCACCGGCCCGGATCAAGGGGGCTGAACTTGACCCTGAAAACCGGTTCGCAAACGGGCCTGGCTTTTCGCTCCAGGAGCCTTCGATATAGACGCCACTTAAAACTGTACCCAAGCCGCTGATACCGCGGGCCGATACCTCTGGTTGGACCACCCAGAAGGCTGCGCTGCTGTCTATATACGGTGCTACGCTCTTGCTCACTCGGATGGTTGCCAAGACCTTACTCAGATCTTCGGTAAAGCCGACGGATTCGACACGTCCGACTGTTACATCCCGATAGCGCAATTCGGTTTCACCCGCCTTGATCCCGGCCCCTTTGTCGAATTCGATATAAATCTCGGGTCCGCGCGCATTATAGCTGTTCCAAGCCACGCCCAAGGCAACGACCAACGCCAACAGGGGTATAAGCCAAACGATGGACGTGCCGCTCAAAAAAATCTTGCGTGCAGATTTGACCTGCACGTCGGGCGGTGTTTCAGACATCTTGTCGTGATCCCCTATCCTTGGCTTCTTGGTCCCAGATCAAGCGGGAATCGAACGCCTGCGCGGAAAGCATGGTAAATATGACAGACAGGGCGAAAAACATACTCGCAGGGCCGGGGTTGATTGTCGCCAGTGTCTTGAGTTGCACCAATGAAGACAAAATCGCAACCACAAAGATATCAATCATCGACCATCTGCCAATATATTCAACGATCTCGTACATCAATTGACGAGAATGGTTCCCGGCAGGGAGCCGGGTTTTCACGCTGATCGCCAGATAGGCAATGGCCCAGAATTTAGCGAGTGGGATCACTACCGATGCCACCAGAATGATAAAAGAAACCCCGTAGGCACCGTGCTGCGCCAGCTCTACCGCGCCTCCGATAATCGTACTCTCATCGACTTGAAAAAGCGTTTTGGTCTTGAGCATGGGATACGTATTGGCCGGGATATAACACATCAAGCCCACCAGCCATAAAGCCCACACCTTTTGTAGGCTTTGAAAATCGCGCGACACCATCTTGTGCCCGCACCGCCCGCAGACCTGCGTGCCCAAAGGCCAGGCCTTTGTGCATCGGGTACAGGCAACGATACCCATTTCTCGCGCGCTCAGGATCTTTTGGGGTGTTCCAGTGAATTCCATACCGACCATTTACACATAAAGCTTTCTTGCGCCACAATAAGTACAACCAGCGCACTGAACATCCAGAAAGCAGGGCCAAAACCCACAGTAGCAAGATCGGCGACTTTAACCAAAGCGACCGCACATCCCAACACAAATATTTCGGCCATAGACCAAGGCCGCAGCGCTTCTGATACCCGGAATGCCTGTATCGCATGCCGTGCCGGCGGCAGGTCCAGTACGATCGGGACCAGCACATACAACGTAAGCATGACGCGTACCAAGGGGATCAAAATGATCAGCGCCGCGGTCACCAAAGCCAGCAGAATCATCGGTCCGTTCGCAAAGGCCAGGGCCGCGTCCAGGATGGAGACCGAATTTTTATTGCCGGCAGCATCAATATCGAGAAACGGAAAGAATGTCGCACCGATGAGCAGGATAAAGATGCCAACCGCTATCGCGATGATCTGCAACCCGGCTTTTCGCTTTGGTGCGATCAGCACAGTATGACATCGCTGACAAACTGCTTTTTCACCGATTTCGGGGACCTGCAGATGAAACACGGCATCGCACTGAGGGCAGACAATAATATCTGCCAATGGGATAGCCAATTCGTGGTCAACGGTGTCTTTCATATCCACATCATAAATTATGGATGCAGCACTGTGTATCGCTTTCTTTCCTTCAGGCTGTCACGTAACCGTTGATCTCAACGAAAACCCTCGCATTTTCTCTAGGACGCGGCATTCGTGCTCTCAGGCGGCTCCGGGCAGCAACACTTTGCGCGAACCTTCGTCAAACGCATCCAGTCGCTGTGGCCATATGGTACCCGGCCACCGCAGTTCCATCTGTCGCTTTCTGGGGCGGTATACGGCGGTGTAAAGCGTGCCGAAACCAGCATTGAACGCATGGGAATACAGCGGCGGTTTGAGAAAGGCGCTGATGAATTTCTCTTCCGAATCGCGATGAAAACGCAATCGCTGCAACAAATACCGTTCACGCTCGACGGTGGCTGTGAACCGCGCGTGACTGATCCACTCAACATTCTCCTGATGGTTCGTCGCAACCGAGGCATTGGTGATGATGGCTGGCCGATCAGGGGCCATCAACGCGGTCAGATACTTGCGCTTTCGGTCCAGCACCGTGACATTATAGCTCATGTGAGTTGGCATGCGCGCCAATACCGCGCTGGCATGTTCAGTTGTTTCGCAGGTTTGCAGTACATAGCGCAGGATCAGCGGAACGCCAAAGCCGACACCCACAACCCGCCGCCCGCCAAACGTCAACGAGATAGACAAACCAGCGTCGTTCACCCCGTCCACCAGGCCGAACAGCCCATCCGACGTTCCCATGACCTTGCGACCTTGCCAGGCCGTATGCAACAGCAGGCTATCAAATGCGCTGGTGTTATAGTCATAGTTCCGCACCATGACCGGCTCTTTACCGCCCCAAATCGCCTGACTGCATCCTGATAGGTATGGGGGCGGGCAATAAAAGCTCAGAAACCTCGCAGCATGATCGCCGCCGCCGGCCTGTTCGCACAGATCTTCGTATAACGGCACGATTTCCGGCATATGGATCTTCAGCGCCCGGCGGCATTCCGCAAATGTCGGGCGTGCGGATTCACCCTCCTTCAACCACCATCTTCGGTAGTGAGGCCAATATTCGGCGAAAAGCCCGGCCCATTTGGGACCGGGCAGATCTTCTGAAATGGCACGCCACAGCATCAGCTGCCCTTTCGGTGCTTACAGGATTTTAAACGCCGGGTCAGAAAAGGCTGGACCAGCTTCGGCAACGGGCAAAGGACGTCCGTTGACCGACCTCTTGATTCCGTGAATCCACTTTTTCGCCCGCTCATTCAACTGGAAAGATTTGGTCATTGACCTGCCACGGGTCACAAGAATACCGATATCGGCCCCTTCATAGCGATAGTCACCCGGTTGTAGGATGCGCAGGAAAAACGCCTCGTTCTCGGATTCAACGGCGCGGCGGTGATAGTCAAACCGGTCAAAAACCACGCGACCATCCTCGAGCATCTTGTAGATACCTGTTTCAGGTGCCTCGGTACAGATATCGACGCTGTCATCGGTATGCTTAATGACCATTTGCGACCACCCATCGATCATCTCGGGGTCGGCCCAGCGGTTGTTCAGCTCTTCCACGTTCAGATCGAACTTTTTCTTGCTGAATTCCAGCAGGTGGAACAGGAACAACGGCGCATCCGCATGTGCAAATGCGGCGTGGTTCGTCATCGACGATGCGCCCGTGATGCGCGGATTCAGCTCGCCCAGCCAGATATCACCGGTTTTTTTGTCGATAAGGAAGTCCAGCTCGAAATAGCCACGATAGCCTTCCTTGCGCAGTTGTTCCCCGAACTTATAGGTCAGTTCGCGCGCTTTCTGACGAACCTTGGGCGGGAAGGCTGTCGACAGGATTTCGTTGCCACACCAGCCCCCGCGATAGGGCGTCAGATCCTTGAACCCGACCAGTTCGGTCATAAGCGGACCAACGATCGTGCCTTCCTTGGTGGCGCAAGCCTCGATCGCGGAACCGCGGCAGTCGATCCGCTTCATGATCTTGATCTCGCCCTCGCCGACGATCTCGGATTCATGACGGCGGAAGTCTGCTTCGGACTTGATAAAGAACGTCGTGTGGCCACTGTCGCCAAAGGCGGATTGCAGCACCAGATCATGGCCGATCCCGGCCTTCTCGCAGGTCTTCTTGAGGTCTTCGTAATCCTTGACCTCGGCCAGCACGTTCGGCACGGAAGGCACACCGGCCTTGTTGCCGATCCGCACGGTTTCGATCTTGTTATCCATCTTTTGGCGCAGCTTGGCCTTGGGGAACCAGACATCCGCCCCCAGCTCTTTCGACAGACGTTCGGTTTCTTCATCGAACATCAGAAAAACGAATTTGGGCTTACCACCGCGCCGCTTGATAAAGTCGATGACTTCCTTGTGCTGCAACAGATAGTTGTTGATATCTTCGATGCTTTGAAATTCAGCGTGTGGCTGTTCGGAGGGGCAGAACACATTGGGGTGTTTGCCGCCGTAGCAGTCGATATAGCAGATATACTTGAAGTTCTTCACCCATTCATCAAGGCCCAACAGGTTAAAGTTAGTGGCCGAGATAAAGTACACAGGGTCTTCGTTGCGGTGAAAGAACCGACGAATTTCCGAGATATTCTTGAGAACAGTCGTTGCCATGATATTGGGTCCTTTGCTTTTCTTATTCTGGTGAAGACGACAGGTTTTTCTTGCGCACCCGCTTTAGCGCCGCGTCGGTAAAGACACGCAGCCCCAGATCGGGGCGATAGCCGTGTATTTCGCTTACATCCAAAGCGCGCATAAACGACAGGATTTCCTGGCTTACTACCTGTCCGGGGACGAGGATTGGAAAGCCGGGGGGATAGGGGATGATAAAGCTGGCGGACACGACCGTCTGGTTGGCGTCCATCGCCTCTTTCAGCGTGCCGTTCAGCTCCAGGTAATCGGTGTTCTTCTCGTCATAGGCGAGGAAAAACGCCGTGCGGATATCCCCTTCGGAGGTGACGTCGTCGTTGCGGAAGGCCTCGTGAAAGCGGCTGAAGTCCGGCAGCGGCGGGTAGTTCTCCATCAGGTTGGCAACGCGGTTATCGAACGACCGACGTTCCATCTTGCTGGCGTCATCCAGACGGTCATCCAGCGATTTCGCGATCTCGACCAGCACTTCGATAAGGTAGGCAACGCTGGAACGCGTGGTACCGATATTGGTCATGAACAACACGGTATTGCGCGAGGTTTTATTGATCTGGATGCCGTATTTATCCATCAAGATATCGGTCTTGAATGTATCACCGTCCCAGCCCGTACCACCCACGAGCAACGTCACGCGGCTGGCGTCCAGAACAAACTGATCATTCTCCCAGCAGTCCCACATGTCAGTCCAGCCCTGTTGCTGATCATAATAACTGGTCACCCCGCTTTCACGGTATTCTTCCGGGATCATGTCACCGGCAGTCAGCACCTTGAAGTATTTGTTCAAAAGGGGATGGTCCGCTATCGCACGGCGCATCGACAAAGCCGCCTCGATCTGGCGCTGGACAAATTCAAAGCCTTCCAGTTCGACCTGACGCCGCCCCACATCCAAAGACGCGATGATCTGATAGTTTGGCGATGTCGAGGTATGCGTCATATACGCTTCGTGGAAAGACTGTTCGACCTCGCCTTTAAAATCCTGATCATTGACGTGGATCATCGACCCCTGCCGGAGCGAGGTCAGCGTTTTATGTGTCGATTGCGTCGTGTACACCCTGACACGCGATTTCGGCGGCGGAATCAGGCGCGTATTCAACAGCGTTTCGTCATCTGCGTCCTTCAGCGTTTTCTGCTGCTTTTCATACGCTTCCAGATGCTGAGCGGATTTGAACTTTTCGCGCAGGGTATTGGCGGCGTTCATGCCGGTGCGCTGGCGGTATGTCGGGTTGAACCTGGCAAATGCAAACCATGCTTCGTCCCACAAGAATATAAGGTCGGGCTTGATCGCCAGACATTCCTCCATCACCCTCTCGACGTTATACACAAGCCCGTCAAAGGTACAGTTGGTCAGCAGCAGCATGCGGACCTGATCCAGTTTGCCCGCGGCTTTAAGCGTCAATAGCTGGTGCTTGATTTCGCGCAGCGGCACCGCGCCATACATCGAATATTTATTCAGTGGATAGCTATCAAGGTAACACACCTGCGCACCGGCCAGCACCATCCCGTAATGGTGGGATTTATGGCAGTCCCGGTCGACAAGCACGATGTCGCCGGGGCGTACCAGTGCCTGCACAACGATCTTGTTACAGGTCGAGGTGCCGTTGGTCGCAAAGAAAGTCTGTTTGGACCCGAATGCCCGCGATGCCAGTTCCTGTGCCTCCTTAATGGGGCCGTGCGGTTCCAGCAGACTGTCCAATCCGCCCGATGTCGCCGAGGTTTCTGCCAGAAAGATGTTCGGTCCGTAGAACGCACCCATGTCCTGAATCCAATGCGATCGGGTGATCGATTTGCCGCGACTGATCGGCATGGCGTGGAAGACACCCGTGGGCTGTTTGGAATATTCAACAAGCGCAGTAAAGAACGGCGATTTGTTGCGGGCCTGAACGCCACGAAGGATGTTCAGGTGCAGCTCCATGAAATCTTCCTGATTGTAAAACACCCGGCGACAAATCCCCAGATCCAGGCCGGCAATGTCTTCGACCGATCTTTCGGTGACCAGATAAGCGTCCAGCTCGGGGCGTACCTTGGCGATCATCCGGCATAGTTCAGGGCCATAGTTTTCGGGTTGAAGCGCGTCGATTTCTTCCTGACCGCCGGCACGGGCCAAATATCGGACGAGTATCGTTTCATCCATCTTGGATTTCAGCGTCAGGCCTGGCCGCACGACGATGGCCTGAATGTTGTGGTTGAACAACACCGCGATCAACGCGTCTTCTATGGATTTGACCACCACCGCTTCGTAATGAAACGGGTCTTCGGTGCGGCGCATGCGCGTCACGTTGGATTTCAGCCAACGTTCTTGCTGATCGTTCACATCATCGACAATCAGCACTTCGAAATAGGGCTTGGTCAGGGCGCGTGCTTCGGGCGACAACATCGCTTCGTCGTCATGCTCATCGTGATCAATGCTGTCACGCTCCAGGGGGATCGACCGTCGCCGGTACGCGCCAGTGGTCAGGGCGCGGGTGATGCGATTGACGGCAAATGACATGTCATCAAAGCTGTTGTGGTTCAGCATCCGTTGCAGATGTTCAAACGCCGGCATCCCTGGAAAGGCCCAGTAGGGTTCAATCAACGAAAGCGAGGCGAACAAAGCCGTGCACTGTTCGCGCAACACTTTGGTTTTCTCTGGGGTGATGTCCCGCGTCAGTGCGCTTGAGGCCTCGCGCAGCGCGCTCCACCGATCAGATCTAAGCTGAATTGCCGACGAATAGTCGTTCATAGAATGCATCAATCATACTCCGCTAGGGGCTTGAACCGCTGCATTCCGGGGCCTGACCAAGGCGCGGTCAGGCCAGAAGTCAGCGCATCAGCCGCTGGATGTCGGTCCGCTGCCCGACACAGTGTCGGGCTTTACGGGTGGGTTTGGCGTAGCCGCAGGTGGGACTGCGGGTGAAGGTGCAGGCGTGGCTTCTTCGATCGCTGCTGTACCTGCTGTGGGATTGGGAAGCGGTTCCGGCGCAAATGCCGGTTGAACGGGAACCATACCCGGCACGGCCCCCTGACCCTTGAAGGCCGGGGCATCGGGCACATGTCGGGCCGGGACGTCTACGTGCAGACCGGCGCGTGTCCCTTGATGCGGGATTTCAAGCGCCCCCAGCGTGTTCAGGTAGGCATCTGTGCCGCTGCTCCGGTCATAAATCGAAAAGTCCGTTGACCGGTCTCGGAAGGACTTGAGAACCTGGCCAAGCCCCTTCATCCCCGTTTCGCGTTGCCGGCGTACCATCGACAGATCGACTTCGATCGGGAACATGTCTTCCTGTCCGGCCGACTGGTGCAAAACCATCGACGTGGGATCGACCACCAGGGATTTTCCCACACCCCCGGCACCCAGACCGTTCACCGCAAACACATAACATTGAAACTGCGCCGCTGTTGCGCGTGCGATTGCCAGCTCTGCGTCGCGGTCGGTGGTACCGGTCAGCACCGGCGTCAACAACACTTCGACGCCTTGACTGGTAAGCTGACGCGTGGTTTCGGGAAACCACATGTCGTAACAGATCGACAGGCCAAACCGCCCGACCTCGGGCACATCAAAGACACAGAACTCCGTCCCGGCCGCAATACCGGATTCATAGGGCCGGAACGGGAACATCTTGGCGTAACGGCGAATAATCTCGCCCTCGGGGTTGATCACGACGGCAGTGTTGTACACACGCCCGTCTTCAGGGTTTTTCAGGAACATCGACCCGGGGATCAGCCAGACGCGGTGCTTGCGCGCGGCTGCCTGAAACACCTCGAGGGTTTCATTTTCTGGTGGCAACGCAAAGCGGTCAAGCGGACCGAACGGCGTAAGTTCCGAAAACAGGACCATTTGGGTCCAGGGGAAACGCGCCATAAGAATATCCAACCGCTGGATCATTCCCTCGACATTGGATTCCAATGCACTCACGTACATCTGTACGCCGGCAATCGCAAAAGGTGTCATAACTTGTCACTCCGTCCAAAAGGGCGGAACTGACAGGAAATGCTCCCTCCGTACGCCCAACTTGACGGGTCCATACGCCCATCGTTGGGAATATTAAACAGGTGACTTGGTGGAAAGGCCACCTCTGTTTGCACGGATTCTATGAGAGATATGCACACAGGACTAAGTTACGCCGTCACGGTTCTGGAAGTGCCGCGTTGATTGCGCCCCCGTTGAAGCATGACCACCAATGCCAGAAGCAGCAAGGCAGGAATAAACATCCAGTATTTGCTGGGTGTTGGGACCGGTTTGAGAACCCGCAGGATTTCCTGATCCCAATCCAGGCCCGCAGCTTGTGCCGGCGACCCATAGGCCACATCGTCTATGAACATGCGATCACCTTCGGTGCGCATTGCGAGACCCGCTGCCTCAAGCCGCTCTTCACCCGTGGCACCGCCGCCGATCGGCAAAAGCGAAACGAACTCTATCGGGTCCCCCAGATCGCCGACCCCGGACACCCTGATGCGCAGGTCCTGGCCCGCCGGCGTTTCAGCAGCCGCCTGAACGATGGCGGCCGGAGCTTCTTCTTCGAAGGGCGGGAATACCATGTCCATCCAAAAGCCCGGTCGGAACAACGTGAAGGCGATCAACAGCAGGGCAATCGTTTCGTAAAAGCGGTTTTTTGCCAAGAACCACCCTTGGGTGGCGGCTGCAAACAACAGCATTGCGAATGTCGCGATGATGAAAACGAACACCCCTTGGGCGATCGTCACGTCGATCAACAACAGTTCGGTGTTAAAGATGAACAGGAACGGAAGTGCAGCGGTGCGCAGGGAATAGAAGAAGGCGACGACACCGGTTTTGATCGGATCGCCCCCCGAAACCGCCGCAGCGGCGAAGCTGGCAAGGCCCACAGGCGGCGTCACGTCGGCCATGATGCCGAAGTAGAACACAAAAAGATGCACCGCGATCAACGGAACAATCAGCCCGTTCTGCTGTCCCAGCGTCACAATGACGGGTGCCAGCAATGCGGATACGACAATGTAGTTCGCAGTCGTCGGCAGGCCCATTCCCAGGATCAATGACAGGATTGCTGTCAGGAACAAAATAGCGAGGATATTCCCGCCCGACAGGACTTCGACCACATCGGCCAAGGCAGAACCGACCCCGGTTTGGCTGACGACCCCCACGATGATGCCTGCCGTCGCAGTGGCGATGCCGATGCCGATCATGTTGCGTGCGCCCACGATCAGCCCATCGATCAAATCCTTGACGCCTGCAACGACATCGTTGGCGAAACGGCTTTCGCCACGGAACATCGCCATCAGTGGCCGTTGGGTCAGAAGAATGAACACCATATAGGTGGTCGCCCAAAACGCGGATAGGCCAGGTGAAAGGCGGTCCACCATCAATGCCCAGACCAATACGACGATAGGCAGGATGAAATGCAAACCGGATCGCACGGTCGGACCCGGCAAGGGCAGGCGGGTGACCGGTTCATTCGGATCGTCCAACACCAACGGTTCTTCTCGCGAGCCGATATAAAGCAAGCCGATGTATACAGCCGTGAGCGCGGCAAAGATGATATAGCCCGCAGAGTTCGGAAACGCGGGGCGCAGCCACCCCATGCCATAATAGACCGCCAGGCTCAGCGCCGATATGCAGGCAACGATAAAGGCGGATACCAGCAAGCGCTGGATAATCGGTTTTGGGGTATAGGGCCGTTCCAGACCCTTCATGCCGGCTTTGAGCGCTTCAAGATGCACAATGTACACCAGGGCGATGTATGAAATGACGGCAGGCAAAAATGCATGTTTGACCACGTCAAAATAGGGAATACCCACGTATTCCACCATCAAGAACGCCGCAGCGCCCATCACGGGCGGCATGATCTGGCCATTCACCGACGATGCCACTTCAACCGCGCCCGCCTTTTCAGAGCTGAAACCGACCTTTTTCATCAGCGGGATCGTAAACGTGCCAGTGGTGACCACGTTCGCAATGGACGATCCTGAAATCAGCCCCGTCATGGCCGAGGATACGACCGCTGCCTTTGCGGGTCCGCCTTTCATATGGCCCATCAAGCTGAACGCGACCTGAATGAAATAGTTGCCCGCACCTGCCTTATCCAGCAACGCGCCGAACAGGACGAACAGGAAAACAAAAGACGTCGAAACCCCCAACGCGATGCCGAACACGCCTTCGGTCGTGATCCATTGGTGGTTCACGATCTCGGAAAGCGAGTTGCCCTTGTGTGCGATGATATCCGGCATCATCGGGCCAAGAACGTTGTACACAAGAAACAGCGAGGCAACGATTGTCAACGCAGGCCCAAGCGACCGACGGGTCGCCTCGAGCAGGATCATGATTCCGATAACGAAAACGACCATATCCTGCATTGTCGGGGCACCGACACGGGTTGAAATCTCGCGGTAATACACGAAAATATACAGTGCCGAGGCCGCGCCGATAATCGAAAGCAGCCATTCCCAGACCGGTATGCGGTCCTTGGGTGAACCCAGTACCACCGTCGCCACGACGGCAATTGCGACAAGCGGAATCCACCATGTCGGTGTGCCGTCCTTTGCGCCTACCATGAACAGATATGCCAGCATCACTGGTACGGCTATCCCCAGCCCCATCTGCCATTTCGTATGGGCAGCGGGGAACGCTGTGACCCCGAGGAAAACGGCAAAGGCAAGGTGAATCGACCTGGTTTCAGTGTCGTTGAAAACACCCCAACCCAATGCAAACGGGATCGGTGACGCAATCCATAGCTGAAATAATGACCATGAAAGGGCGACGAGGGCCAAAAACACCCCGACTGCACCCATTGCTGACCTGCCGCCTGTGTCAGACGAGGCGACAAGCTCATCCAGCTCTGCCTGGCTCAAGCCGCCTCTTCCGGCGGCTTCGGCCTCGACGGTAGCGGCTTTGTATCGGTCATTTTCGTGCATTATCATCCCCTCGGCGGCCCTGTATTTTAACAGGTGCGTATTATTCTAGGGTCTTATTGCGCTGTTCGTCGCAATCAGCGAACGCAAAGCTAATGTTGCGTTCGCTGTTTTTGTGATGGGTGGTATTATTCCATCCAGCCACGTTCTTTATAGTACTTCACGGCGCCATCATGCAGCGGTGCGGAAAGCCCGTCTTTGATCATGTCTTCTTCCTTGAGGTTCTCAAAGGCCGGGTGCAGCTTCTTGAAGCGATCAAAGTTGTCGAACACAGCTTTCACCACCTCGTACACGACCTCATCGTCGACATCGGCGGACGTCACAAATGTCGCTTTCACACCAAAGGTCTTCACATCGTTGTCGGTACCTTTGTACATGCCGCCTGGGATGGTCGCATAGGCATAGAACGGGTTGTCCGCGACCAGTTTGTCGATCGCTTCGCCTTCAACCGGCACCAGCTTGGCATCAACGGTGGACACCGCCTCTTGGATCGACCCGTTGGGGTGGCCCACAGTATAAACGATCGCGTCAACCTTGTTATCGCCCAAAGCAGCCGCTTGTTCTGCGGGCTTCAGCTCGGATGCCAAAGCAAAATCATCCATCGACCAACCCTTGGCATCCAGAACAACCTGCATGGTAGCAAGCTGGCCCGAACCGGGATTGCCGACGTTTACGCGCTTGCCTTTCAGGTCATCAAAGCTTTCGATTCCTGCATCTGCGCGTGCGATGACTGTAAAGGGTTCGGAGTGCACCGAAAATACAGCACGTTCTTTGTCGAACTTATCGCCCTCGAACTGCGACGACCCGTTATAGGCGTGGAACTGCCAGTCAGACTGGGCAACGCCCATATCCATATCGCCAGCCTTGATCGCGTTGATGTTTGCAATTGAACCACCGGTGGAAGGGGCAGTACATTTCAGGCCCGTCTTGGCGCTGTCCCGGTTGACCAAGCGGCAGATCGACTGACCCACGACGAAATAAACGCCGGTCTGACCGCCGGTCCCGATGGTGATGAACTTTTCCTGTGCTGTCGCCGCCGTTCCCGCGACGAGCGCAGAAGCGATAGCGATTGACTTGAAAATAGCCATTTGATGTCTCCCAATTATAATTGTGGTGCGCTCGCTTTCCGCGCGAGTGCCCTTTCTCATAGCTAGAAGGAACGCAGATATGTCCAGTAAAAACAAGGCTATTTATTCGCGAAGGCCGCCAGTTTTGGGTGTTGACCGCGTAAATCGTGACGGTTTGCCACCGCCCCGCGAGGCAACACAAAAAACCCCGTCGCGATACTTTCGTCGTCGGGCACCCGATCATTATGGGGGGGCTACACGGCATAGCACCCTAGCAAAGCTTTGCTAGGGGTCGGCAAATCGGGGGTGCGTGCGCAACCGCGCACCGGCATGGCCGAGAGCGCTCAGAATGGCTTTGCGCTCTCGGGTTTTGTCGATCAGACTTACTTCGCTTCGTCTGCGACCGCAGCCTTAACAGCCGCTTCGAAGATCGCCAGGCCTTCGTTAACAATCTCGTCCGAGGCGGTAAGGGGCACCATCACGCGAACCGCGTTGCCTTGCATGCCGCAGCTAAGCAAAAGCAAGCCTTGCTTTAGTGCGTGGGCTATCACGCGCTTGGTAAAATCCGCGTCTGGTTTCGCGCTGTCAAAGTCCGTGACGAATTCAACGGCGACCATAGCGCCAAGCCCGCGGATATCCCACATACGGTACGGCGCGGCGCGGGCACCGATTTCGGCAAACCGTGCCTTGAGGTGTTCACCCATAGCTGTCGAACGCGCCAACAGGTCTTCGTCTTCGATCGCGGTGATTGCAGCAAGCGCAGCGGCACAGGCAACCGGGTTGCCCCCGTAGGTTCCACCCAAGCCGCCAGGGATCATCGCATCCATGACATCAGCGCGACCGATGACACCCGCCAACGGATAGCCCCCCGCCATCGACTTTGCGACGGTAATTAGGTCGGGCACCACGCCGGAATGTTCGATCGCAAACCATTTACCGGTACGACCAAAGCCCGCCTGCACCTCGTCGGCAATCAGCATGATGCCGTGTTTGTCGCAAATCTCGCGCAGCTGGTGCATCATGTCGAATGGGACGGGGGTATAACCACCTTCGCCCAATACGGGTTCAATGATGATGGCGGCGACACGTTCAGGCTGTGCGTCGGTCAGGAACAGATTTTCAAGACCGGTGATCGCATCCTCGACCGTGATCCCGTCGCGAGGCGATGGGAAAGGCGCGCGGAAGATATCGGACGGGAAGGGACCAACGTCTTTTTTGTAAGGAGAGATTTTACCCGTCATACCCAAGGTCAGCAACGTGCGCCCGTGATACCCGCCGGTAAAGGCGATGACACCCGGCCGACCGGTCGCAGCCCGCGCGATCTTGACCGCGTTTTCGACCGCTTCGGCACCGGTAGTGACCAGCAACGTTTTTTTCGGCATGTCGCCCGGTGCCAGCGAATTCAGCTTTTCAGCCAGTTCTATATAGGGGCCGTAGGGCACCACCTGAAAGCTGGTGTGGGTATAGTGATCTTCTTGCGCCTTGGCCGCGGCGATGACCTTTGGGTGGCGATGGCCGGTGTTCAACACGCCAATACCACCTACAAAGTCGATATAGCGATTGCCTTCAACATCCCAAAGCTCGGCATTTTCCGCATACTTCGCGTAGATCGGCGCAGCCGACGCAACCCCACGCGGCACGGCAAGCTCTCGGCGTGCAATGAATTGCGCGTTGGTTTCCAAAGCCATGTTTGCATCAAGCATATCGGGCACGATCGTGCTTTTTGCCGTTTTCTTTGCAGTGTCCCTACGGGGCTGCTTCTTGACAGTGCTAGGCATATACAAATCCTTTGTGTGAAACGCAGGCGCGCGTTTAAAATCCTATTATTTCGTTTAATTTAATTGTCAATTGCATTTCTTTGAATCGCTATTGCCGCAAAAAACCTACAGCAAAATTTGCCTGTGATCGCACACAGATACGCGATAAGAGACAAATAGAAATTTACCGGGGGCCGGCATGGATATAGGTCAAAGGCTAAGATCGATTCGCGAAGATCGCGGCCTCTCACAGCGAGAACTGGCAGCCAAAGCCGGGCTTACCAACGGGACCATCTCTCTCATTGAGAAAAACAAAACCAGCCCATCGGTTGCGTCTTTGAAAAGCCTTCTGGACGCGATTCCCATCAGCATGGCAGAGTTTTTTTCAACGCTGGAAGATACGCAAACCAGCAAAGTATTTTATCGCGAGCACGAGTTCACCAAAATATCCCCGACTTCGGTTGGGCAGGTTTCACTGCGTCAGTTGGGTAATGCCGAGCAACATTCACTACAGGTGCTGCACGAAACATACCCACCCGGCGCGGATACTGGCCCGGAATTTATAACCCATGAAGGTGAGGAAGCCGGCATCGTGATCTCCGGCGAAATCGAAGTTACGGTCGGTAATACAGCCGAAACGTTAAGACCAGGCGACGGATATATGTTCGATAGCCGCCTGCCGCATCGGTTCCGGAATACCGCCGAAGAAACCTGTATCGTGGTAAGCGCGTGCACCCCGCCCAGTTTTTAGAACTGCTTGCTACAACCTCGCCGTCATTCTTTTGTTTCGTCGCGGGGGTCTTCGGTACTATGTTGTATGTGGTCGCGCTGCCGATCCTGATTACGTCCGCGCGAAGTAGTCAGTGAAACAATGGCAAGTGCAGCCACGCTCAAAATTACGGAAGAACTAAGAAAAAGATCTGCTGCCATTGTCGCCTCCTGTGCTTGGTGTTTCGTCGTTCACAAGCTCAACGGCGTACTCGCGATGTCGTTCCATCGACGCTTCATCCGTGATGCACAGATGTTACACCCAGAAACGCCGCCACACAGCCATAAGTTGCGTCGCACGACATATCCGGAGCCCCCAGCACACCAATAAAACTCACTGAATCCAAAGGAAATTTCGTTGTTCTTCAGGATAGCGGGAGGTTATTTGACAGATAATGTGTTAATAATTAACAGATCCTAAATATTTTTGATCTCTCCCACGCATACGAAAATGTGAACAAACTCAATAATCATAAACTTCTTTTGACTGAAGCGGGACATGGAATTCAACGCAAAGTGTGTAAACGCCGTCTTCTTCGTTGGTCTCCACCTGCCCGTTCAATTGACGCGAAAAAGCATTGATCAATCGCGAGCCCAACCCGGTTCCCACTTCATCCTGACCTCCTCCGGTGGTGTTCTTGACGATCAGTTTCGCTGACTCTGCCCCCGTATAGGCGAGGTTCACGTCAATGAAGGAATTCGCGTCTTCGCCGAGGGCAACATATTTCATGGCGTTGGTTATGGCCTCGGACACCAGCAAAGTTAACGGAGCCGCATCGTCAGGATCGAGTTGGATAGCTTCATAATGCTGAATAATCTTTACACTGGATCCTGACGGCAAGCCGACGCTCAGCAACTGATTTACGATCTCGTTGGTCAGCGCCCCCCCATCGACACGCGTCAAACTGTCGTTTTGATAAAGGCTTTTATGTACTGTGGCCAAGCTCAGGATGCGGTCTTGCAGGCGTTGCAAAACCCGCTTCGCATCCTGGGTGGACGCCTGGCGAATTTGCATGTTCATGATCGACGATATCAGTTGCAGATTGTTTTTGACCCGGTGATGCACCTCTTTCAACAGAATGTTTTTCTGCCTTAGGTTATCTTCCAGTTTCGCTTCATCCCGCAGAATAGATTCAGCCATTCCGATGAATGCCTGCTCCATGTTGACTATCTCAGTGGGAACCACGCCGCCCAGCGGCGTACGGGGTAACGTTCGGTTCAGCGCAAAATGGCGCATTTGCCGGCTTAGCTTGCCTATGTGCTTGATTGCCAACCGGTTCAGCGCCCAAAAAGCCACGATCAAGCTCGCAATCCACATCGCGACCGGCAAAAACAGGCTAAGCGCAGTTGTCGAACCGGCTTTGAGCAACGAAGAATCCGTGGGCCAGACGCTCATCGCGTAGACGACCCCCGGCACGATCGGCAAAACGGCATAGACGCGTTCCTTGCCGCTTTGGTTCACATCACGAAAAACCCGGCCGGATTGCCCGACGTACCATTTCAAAGCAGCAAAAGACGGAAGCTCGCTTTCCGCCACCGTCCGACCGTTTTCAGTGGTCAGGATTTCGCCCTGCGTATTGAACGTCAGCATCGCTGCGGGAGGCACCTTGATCTCGGGGTTGGCAACTTTCGCCAACATCCTTTCGGGAATGGACATATTGATAAAGCCGATCAGTTCTCCACTCACCTTAAGGGGGTTGGTCACGACCAGAACGGGTTCCTTGCTTTGCATCGGATTCATGACGATGCTGGCCATTCTCTCTTTTTCGCGGATCATCTTCATGAATACTTCGCGGCGCGATACATCATCCGGTATCCCCGATGAGACGCATTCACGTTTTCCGTCGGGCTGAATAAAACTGATAACGGTATAGAGGTCCGAAGTTTCTTGATATTCGCGCAAGAAAGCGCTGCAAGAAACGTCATCATCCTTTATCAGATTGACGATAGACGCCAGGGCATCGGCGGCACCAAAAGCTTCTTGAATAGCATTACTTTGCAACGCCGAAGCCTGCTCGGTGATGGCGAGCAAGGACAATTCGGCGTTGGACAGGTTTTGATCCGCGATTTCGCGGGTTTGAACAACGGCAATCAGCCCAATGGGCAATAGAGCAAGCGACAGAAACAGCAGCACCCGAAACGCCAGACCCCGAAAAACATTGGTGCTCAAAAAGCCGGAGGTCATAGTTAAAAACCGGGGGTCATGGTTAGAAAGAAGAAACTTTGGATGATGAAATCACCGACATTGTCGCGTCGTCGGTCATTTCCAAGCTTTCATCATCGCGCAGACCCATGAGTTCAGCGATCCGCGCGCGTGCCCGATTGGTGCGACTTTTGATCGTCCCTACGGCTACGCCACACATTTCGGCCGCTTCTTCATAAGAAAAACCCGACGCACCGACCAGCAGCAATGCTTCGCGCTGTTCGTCTTTCAACTCTCCCAACGCTTTTCTGAAATCCGACATTTGCATGTGCCCGTCATGCGCGGGCTTTTCAGCAAGGTTCTCAGTAAACACCCCATCGATGTCAGCCACCTCGCGGTTGGCCTTGCGACGCGAAGAATAATAAGTGTTGCGCAGGATGGTGAACAACCAGGCACGCATATTGGTACCTACCTGGAATTTATCGATATTGGTCCAAGCTTTTACCAAAGTATCCTGAACCATATCATCAGCGATTGCGCCGTTTCGCGTCAAACTGATCGCGAACGCCCGCATAGCCGGCAGGTGCACTA
>TARA_R110002073_G_scaffold103895_1_pt1 | contig 28698 bp, 31 predicted proteins | sample TARA_R110002073 | Tara Oceans TARA_R110002073 (sample SAMEA4397174) | marine metagenome | biome: Polar Biome; feature: [DCM] deep chlorophyll maximum layer (ENVO:01000326); material: water (ENVO:00002006), including particulate matter (ENVO:01000060) such as... | depth 40 m | reverse complement strand
CCATCGACATCAAGGGCAAGAAGTTTAATTTTTGATAATTTATTATTTAATTCGTCAGATAGTAATGAATGCACTAGATCACCCCGGCATGTATTAGATCGTGCATGTGAAGGATGCCGACTACTTTGTTTTGTTTATCGGTAACAAGAAGGCCAGTGATTTTGTTTTGCTCCATGATTTGGAGTGCTTCTGCGGCAAGAATATCTGCTTGGATAGTCTTGCAGTTTGTTGTCATAACCTGATCGATAGAGGTAGTTAGTACATCTATTTTTGAATCAAATGCCCGTCTTAGATCTCCATCGGTAAATAAACCGGTTAGTTTATGATCACTATTGACGATAGCAGTCATACCAAAACCCTTATTTGATATTTCCAACAGCCCGTTAGATAGTGGTGTGCCTTCTGTTACAATTGGGATGCGGGCGCCTTTATGCATGATGTCGTTGACTGTGAGCAATAATTTTTTTCCAAGACTTCCGCCGGGGTGTGAAAATGCAAAGTCAGTTTCCGAAAAGCCCTTTGATTCCAATAAAGCGACAGCTAAGGCATCGCCCATGACAAGCGTTGCCGTTGTACTTGATGTGGGTGCTAAGCCTAGAGGGCATGCTTCTTCTTTAATGCTAATATCTAAATGAATATTGGACTGCGTTGCAAGGGTTGAGTTTGAGTTTCCGGTCATGCTGATGAGAGGTGCACCCATTCGTTTAATTAATGGTAGAATTGTGGTTATTTCGACAGTATTGCCTGAGTTGGATATAGCTAATACGACATCATTTCCCGTAATCATGCCTAAGTCGCCATGGCTGGCTTCGCCAGGGTGTACAAAGAATGAAGGTGTGCCCGTACTTGCGAGTGTTGCCGCAATTTTGTTTGCTATATGACCTGATTTACCCATGCCGGTGACGATAACACGACCTTTGCAGGCCTTCATTAACTCACATGCTTCTGCAAAAGAGGTATCGATTCGATCAAACAAGGCTGCTATCGCTTGTTGTTCAATTTCAATGGTTCTTTTTGCAGACTCAATATAGCTACTTGTCATAAATCTGGTGACCTTGTTTATAGTTTATATAATATTTTGTAATCATGATTGTATGGTTCAATATAAAAAGATAACACATAATGAGTGCGAGTCGCATTTTGCGTAAGTTGATTTGCTTCTGCAAATTATTTTTTAGAGAATAGCTAGCCTGCAAGGCTTTGTTTTAATGGCGTACCTTTTTTCTACAATCAATATTCGGTATTAGTTGTCTTGGATTCATATATCACAATAAAAAACATACATTTTACTCGCGGCCACAGAAGTATTTTTAGTGGTGCTACCTTGAATATACCCCGAGGGAAAGTGACGGCAATAATGGGCCCTAGCGGCACAGGCAAGACGACACTTCTTAGGCTCATTGGTGGTCAATTAAAACCAGAGAAAGGCGATATAGTCTTGGATGGCAACAATATAGCGCATTTTAATCGTAAAGAGCTGTTTGAAATGAGAAAGAAGATGGGCATGCTCTTTCAAAGTGGTGCATTGTTTTCTGATTTAAGTGTCTTCGAGAATGTTGCGTTTCCTCTGCGTGAGCATACAAAGCTTCCTGAAGATATGATTAGGGATATTGTATTACTCAAGCTAAATGCCGTTGGTCTTAGAGGGGCTCGTGACTTGATGCCTGCAGAATTATCTGGGGGAATGACTCGGCGAGTTGCATTAGCCAGAACCATTGCGCTTGATCCAGAGCTTGTTTTGTATGATGAGCCTTTTGCTGGTCAAGATCCAATCGCCATGGGGGTGTTAGTTCAGTTAATTCGTTTGTTAAATGATGCACTGGGTTTAACCAGCGTGTTAGTGTCGCATGATATTCCAGAGGCACTGAGTATTTGTGATCATGCCGTGATACTGGCGGATGGGGTGGTTATTGGAGAAGGCCCTCCGGGAGATTTAAAACAATCTGGTTCGCCTCTGGTCAGGCAGTTTTTAAATGGCTTGCCAGATGGCCCCGTGCCTTTTCATTACCCAGCGAATGATTTTCAAACTGATTTGATTGGCTGAATATTCATTGTTTTAAGTATTAGCACACAGGTGTTCAATACCATTATATGAGAGTGTCTAGTGTTAGATTTTTTCGTTAAAAAAGGCCAAGCAACAATCGACTTTGTGTCATCTTTAGGGCGCTCCGGTATTTTTCTAATTCGTGCAATTTTTGGCTTATCATTCTCTTTAAAATCATTATCTGGCCTTATAAAGCAGATTTATTACGTGGGGGTGTTATCTCTCGTCATCATTGTTATATCAGGCCTGTTTATCGGCATGGTGCTTGGGCTTCAAGGTTATAGTATTTTAATAGATTACGGTTCTGAGCAAGCAATTGGTCAGATGGTGGCTTTAACTTTGGTGCGTGAATTGGGCCCAGTCGTTGCTGCATTACTATTTGCAGGTCGGGCCGGCTCAGCATTGACAGCTGAAATAGGCTTAATGAAAGCAACTGAACAACTTAGTAGTATGGAAATGATGGGGGTTGACCCCATTAAACGCGTTATTGCGCCCAGACTTTGGGCAGGCTTTATTTCCTTACCACTACTTGCTGCGATTTTTAGCGCTGTCGGTATATTTGGTGGTCTTTTAGTAGGGGTTGATTGGCTTGGTGTCTATGAAGGTTCATTCTGGGCTAATATGCAGCAAAGTGTCGATTTTCAAGAAGATGTTTTGAATGGCATGATTAAAGCTATTGTGTTTGGTTTGGTCTGTACCTGGATCGCTGTCTATCAAGGCTACGACAGTATTCCAACATCAGAAGGAATTAGTATAGCTACCACTAAAACAGTTGTGTATTCTTCTCTGTCTGTTTTAGGTTTAGACTTTATTCTGACAGCTGTGATGTTTAGTTCAATCTGATTTTACTTTTACAATATTAAATAAAAAACCTTCGCGTCGTTCGGTGTTGGGTTTACTTAAAAGGGTTCGTTTTCTATGTATTCGCGTTATATTGAAGCAGTTGTGGGTGTATTTATTATTGTTGGTTTTATAGCGCTTGGTTTTTTGGCGATTCAAGTGAGCGGCCTATCGATGGACTCTCAAAAAGAAACTTACCGGATTTATGCTCAGTTTGATGACCTTGGTGGCTTGTCAGTGAGAGGGCAAGTATCTGTTGCCGGAGTGACCGTTGGCAAGGTGAGCGCTATTTCCCTGGATAAAAAGGCATATAGAGCCTTGGTTGAGATGGAAATTTATAAGTCAGTTGATAATCTATCAATTGATACCGTTGCCTCAATTCAAACGGCAGGTTTGCTGGGTGAGAAGTTTGTTGGATTAAGTGTTGGTGGTGACCCGGATGTTCTTGCAGATGGCGATACTATTTTTGATACTCAATCGGCTTTAAATTTAGAAAAGCTTATCGGCGCGTTTGCATCCAGTAGAAGCAGCCTATAAATTCAATGGTTAATATTAATTTAGGAACGATCATGCAGTTAATAAAAATTAAAAAGACTCTATCTCTATATTTTTTTGGGGTTTTATTTCTTGTGGGTACTTTTTCTTCATATGCCAAAAGTGAAGATCAGTCTGAGCAAGTGAAGCTGGTGGTTGAAGAAAGCGTCCAGGAACTTTTAGTAAAGTTTAATGAAGAAAGGCCTATTTACTATACGGAGCCTGATCGTTTTTTTAACAATATGGATAAAGCCTTAAGTAAAATTGTCGACTTTAGAAGAATAGCCGCGCGTGTCATGGGTAAATATGGGCGAACAGCAAGCGACGAACAAAAAAATAAATTTGTTGAGGTGTTTAAGGATAGCCTGTATTCAACGTACACAAAGACCTTAATCGATAGCGGTGTCTTTCAAATTAAAGTGCATAAAGCGGAAATAAATACCAGAAGTGATAAAAAAGCTTCTGTTTATTTGGATATTGTGTCAGACAACGGTACCGTATTCCCTGTTACTTATTCCATGCATAAAACTGATGAGCAGCAATGGATGATGGAAAATGTGATTGTGTTTGGTGTTAACATCGGCTTAGCATTTAGAGATAAGTTTGAGCTTGAGTATCGCAAAAATAAAGGCGATATAGATGCCGTTATCAGTGCCTGGTCTGTTGATCTAGAACTCGAGGGTGCTGCAGAGAAAGCTAAATCGAACGGAGTAAGTGGGTGATTAGTCTGGCCTCTGGTGCTGATTCAATACTTTATTTGTCAGGCACAATCGAGCACTTTGAAGCAGCGCAATGTAAGCAGTCGCTAAGTCAGCATCTGTCTGAGATTAATGAAGACAACCTCCATATAGATATTTCCGGTTTGCAAAGTGTTAGCAGTGTTACGCTTGCCTTTTTGCTTTTTGGCCTAAGAGAGGCCAAGCTTTCATCCAGACAGCTATACTATAAAAATATGCCGCCGGCTTTATTCAATATGGCTCGCGTGAGCGGTATTGAAAGTATCTTAATTACTGACTAGCAAAAACTTCCTCATTCCTTCTATTATTTGCTATTAATCTCGACTTAACACACTCGACTACTTTCATATTTTCTGTTTAGTCATGTCGATGATTCCTGTATCATGTCGTCCCTATTTAATAGCTTAAAGCTTAAGATTTACTACTTTCCCTCAATTATTAATATTTATTGGCGTGTTAATTATGCAAGCAACTGATGTTGAAGAAATCATAAAGCAACAAATTGAAAATATAGATGTAAGAGTTCAAATAGATGGCTCTCATTATCAAATAATTGCTATTGGTGAGGTTTTTTCAGGTTTGAGCCCGGTGAAGAAACAACAATTAATATACGGTTGTTTGAATACTTATATTATGGACGGCACAATTCACGCAGTTATAATTAAAGCTTACACTCCCGAAGAATGGTCAGCGATTAGTTAAGTTTTTTCTTTTTATTTTTAATTAAGGATTTTTATCGTGGATAAGTTAGTCATTAGTGGTGGTAATCGGTTAGATGGAACCATTCGAATATCAGGCGCAAAAAATGCTGCGCTGCCTATTTTAGCAGCTGCATTATTAGCTGACGAGCCTGTCACAGTGGGGAATCTTCCGCATTTACATGACATTACTACGATGATTGAGCTAATGGGGCGTATGGGAGTTGAACTCATTATCGATGAGAAAATGAGTGTAGAAGTGAATGCAATGACCATTAAAGATCTAAAAGCGCCTTATGAGTTAGTCAAAACCATGCGCGCTTCTATTTTGGTCTTGGGGCCGCTATTAGCCCATTTTGGTGAAGCAGAAGTGTCTTTGCCAGGGGGGTGTGCAATAGGAAGCCGACCTGTCGATCTACATATTCGCGGCCTTGAAGCTATGGGCGCAACTATCTCGGTTGAAGATGGCTATATCAGAGCTAAGTCTAATGGGCGTTTAAAAGGCGCTAATATTTTTTTAGATACTGTAACGGTAACAGGAACTGAGAACCTAATGATGGCGGCTGCACTTGCAGACGGGAAAACCATTTTAAATAACGCAGCACGTGAACCAGAAATTGTAGATTTAGCTGAATGCCTTATCGCTATGGGTGCCGATGTGACGGGTCATGGCACTGCCGTGATTGAAATAAATGGCGTTAAAAGCCTCAAAGGCTGCCATTACGATGTCTTGCCCGATAGGATCGAAACAGGTACGTATTTGTGTGCAGCCGCTGCCTCGCGTGGGCGCGTCCTTCTGAAAGATACGTCTGCCAAATTACTTGATTCTGTTCTTGTAAAGCTTAAAGAGGCGGGTGCGCATATTCGGACAGGAGAAGATTGGATAGAGTTAGACATGAAAGGCAAGCGACCTAAGGCTGTTTCTATAAAAACGGCACCTTTTCCAGGCTTCCCTACCGATATGCAGGCCCAGTTTGCTGCCATGAACTGTGTTGCTGAAGGTACAGGCTCAATTACGGAAACCGTATTTGAAAACCGCTTTATGCATATTCATGAATTAATTAGAATGGGTGCGGATATAAAACTAGAAGGAAACACCGCTATTATTACCGGCGTAGAACAATTACATGCCGCGCCGATTATGGCGACAGATCTTCGAGCATCTGCATCGCTTGTTATTGCTGGTTTAGTTGCTGAAGGGGATACAGTGGTTGATAGAATCTATCATATCGATAGAGGTTACGAATGCATAGAAGAGAAGCTACAGCTTTTAGGTGGCAAAATAAAACGCTTACCTAGCTAGCGTTAGACTTGATGGATTTTAGTGCTTAAAGAAATATAATTTTAGAGAATTAATATGTCAGATAAATTAGTTATTGCTTTGTCAAAAGGTAGAATTCTTAAAGAAACTTTACCTTTGATGAAAGCTGCTGGTATTGAGCCCTTAGAAGACGTTACTCGCAGTAGAAAGCTGATCTTTGATACCACGCTGCCAAATATCAAATTGATTATTATACGTGCTACTGACGTTCCTTCTTATGTTCAGTATGGTGCAGCTGACATTGGCGTCACAGGCAAAGATGTTTTAATGGAACATGGTGCCGAAGGTTTATATGAACCGCTTGATCTTCAAATTGCCAAGTGCCGTTTGATGACAGCAGCAAAAAAAGACCAGATAAGCCCTAAAGGTCGATTAAAAGTAGCCACTAAATTTGTGAATTTAGCGAAAGCTTATTATGCAAGCAAAGGTATCCAAACTGATATTATCAAGCTTTATGGTGCGATGGAGTTGGCGCCTTTACTGAATTTGGCAGATGAAATCGTTGATATTGTCGATACCGGCAATACCCTTAAGGCCAATGGTCTTGAGCCAATGGAGTTAATACATACGATTAGTACTCGCCTGGTAGTTAATCGATCTTCAATGAAAATGAAACATGCTTTAATTCAACCTATTATTGATGCATTGCAGATAGCGGTTTCAAGCTAATATTAAGTGAAACTAATATTAGCTTTATCTATTTTTACGTTCAGGATCAAAAATGAGCACAATAAAACGATTAAGTACGCAGGATAAAAATTTTAACACCTCGTTAAAAAGCCTCGTTGCTTGGGATGAGCACTTGGATGCAAATATTCATCAAGTTGTGAAAGAGGTGCTGCACTCAATTAAGCGTAATGGTGATTCAGCGCTGATAGAATACACCAGTAAGTTTGATGGCTTAGATGTGAAAGATGCTGCTGAGTTTGAAATACCTAAATCTAGGCTGCAAGAAGCCTTGAAAAATCTACCCGCTGCGCAAAAAATTGCTTTAGAGGCCTCAGCTAAAAGAGTAATGGATTATCATAAAAAACAGCTTCAGCCTTCTTGGGATTTTACCGAAGAGGATGGCACTAAACTAGGGCAACGTGTTCTGCCGATTGACAGGGCAGGGCTCTATGTACCCGGCGGCAAGGCTGCTTACCCATCTTCTGTCTTAATGAATGCGATACCTGCTAAAGTGGCCGGTGTACAAGAAATTATTATGGTTGTACCTACACCAAAGGGTCAGGTCAACGAATTAGTCTTGGCTGCTGCTGAGATTTCCGGGGTAGATAGAGTTTTTACCGTTGGTGGAGCGCAAGCTATTGCTGCGTTGGCTTATGGTACAGAAACGATACCAGCGGTGGATAAAATAGTCGGACCAGGAAATATTTATGTTGCCACAGCCAAGCGAGAGGTATTTGGTACCGTTGGTATAGATATGATCGCTGGACCATCTGAAATACTAGTGATTTGTGATGGGAAAACAAACCCAGACTGGATCGCGATGGATCTTTTTTCGCAAGCTGAGCATGATGAAAATGCTCAATCAATACTGGTTTGTCCAGATGCAAATTATTTAGATAAAGTTGAAAATAGTATTAATACACTATTACCAAGTATGGAGCGACAAGAAATCATCAAAGCGTCGCTATATTCCAGAGCAGTGTTTATTTTAGTAAAAGATCTTGAAGAAGCCGCCCATGTTAGCAATGGCATCGCGCCAGAGCACCTTGAGTTGTCTGTTGAAGACCCTGAGAAATTACTTCAATTAATTAAGCATGCAGGTGCTATTTTTATGGGCCGCTATACTGCTGAAGCTTTGGGTGATTATTGTGCTGGCCCAAATCATGTTTTACCTACCTCTGGTACGGCAAGATTTTCTTCACCGCTTGGTGTCTATGACTTCCAGAAACGCTCATCTGTACTATATTTCTCTGAGCAGGGAGCAAGTGATATCGGCAAAATAGCCTCTGTTATGGCAAGAGGCGAAGGCTTAACTGCACACGCCCGTTCAGCCGAATTCAGAATTAAGAAGTAGGTTTTTATGGCTATCAATCTGCACAAACTTATCACTTACTTAGATCAATATTTAAATGCACAATCTATTCAAGATTACTGCCCTAACGGTCTTCAAATTGAAGGCAAACAAACTGTGGGGAAGATTTTAGGTGGCGTGACGGCAACTCAAGAACTAATTGATTTTGCTATATCGCAACATGTTGATGCGATCCTTGTTCATCATGGTTTCTTTTGGAAAGGAGAAAATCAAGCGATCACAGGTATCAAAAAAAACAGAATCCAAGCACTTCTTCAGCATGATATCAGCTTAATTGCATATCACTTGCCTTTAGATGTCCACCCAGTCATTGGAAATAATATTCAACTGGCTAAACTTCTAGGTCTAAAAAATATTGGCCCGCTTGAGCCACAATCTAAAAGCTCGATCGGTATTACTGGTGAGCTGGATGAGCCTGTGAGTGCGGCATTATTTAACAAAATTATATCCTCTGCACTTGGTAGGGATTGCGTTCAAATTGGTGATGCCAGCAAATTGCTCAAGACTGTAGGTCTTTGTACTGGCGCTGCACAAGGCATGATAAATCAGGCGGTTAGTTTAGGTGTGGATGCGTTTATCAGTGGCGAAATTTCAGAACCAACCGTGCATATCGCTAATGAAACCGGTGTGAACTATTTTTCAGCAGGCCACCACGCTACAGAACGTGGCGGTGTAATAGCGCTAGGTAATCATTTGGCAGACAAATTTGATGTAGAGTTTGAATTCATCGACCTGTTCCATTCTGTTTAATTTAGCGTTTGTGGTTTGTTTTCTTTTTCATCAAATATATTTGTTTTTAATTGCTCTTCAGATAATTTGGTCATACCAAATGTTTCCGATAGTGTGCCATCACCAGCTGCTTTTGGTGCATAATCCATCGGTGGTGTGAAGTTCTCTATGTCAATGCCAGTGCCTATTGCTGTTTTATTTTCATTTAATATGCTTAAACCAAGAAAATCACTGGCTTGTTCTTCAGTACACAACCTGCTAGCGCCCTTTGCTAAGTGCTCATGGACGTCCTTATAACTTTTGTTTAGCGTATGTACAGCGCGAGCAGTATTCATAAAATGTTCACTTACATCTGCTTGATATTTCGTATGAGTCTCTTGTAATTCAGCTAGTTTTTGTTCTAACCGTTTATTTTTAGACGCTTCTCCTTGAACGGAGCGATGAAAAACGGCACCGACTAAAACACCTAAAAAAAATAAACCGACACCTGCTAATATTTGAATCATGAATTCACTCACTTGTTTACTCTCTTATTATGAAAAATATATATGCCCGATATATTGATACTAAAACCTCTTGCCAGTTAAGACAATAGCTACGGATTTTTTATGCTGAAAATTGACCTTGCTTAGGCATCACGGCAGAATAGCGCTCTTTCAGCAGGGCCATTTGGCTCTTGTAATCATCTTTATTTGTATTAGGTTGATATCATGCCAAACTCATTGCCACTTTCTCCGCTCCAGCGATATTTAAAAGATTTGGATAAAGATGGTTTCGTCGCTGATCCTGCTCAGAAAATGGCCGTAGATAAGCTGCAAATGCTTTATGAGGCATTAGTCACCGATCAAACGCGACGCGAAAAAGAAGCGGCGAGTTGGTTTAATAAGTTTAGCAAGAAGAAAACTATGCCTGTAAAAGGTCTTTACTTCTGGGGGGGGGTAGGGCGCGGTAAAACGTATTTAATGGATAACTTTTTTGAGAGCCTTCCGTTCAAACAAAAGATGAGAATTCATTTTCATCGATTTATGCAGCGAGTTCATGTTGAGCTGAAAACCTTAAAAGACCAGAAAAACCCACTAACCGTTGTCGCCAGACGGCTAAGTGATGAAGCTCGAATTATTTGTTTTGATGAGTTCTTTGTATCGGATATTGGTGATGCAATGATCTTGGCTGGCCTGATGACTGAACTGTTCAGTAATGGTGTGTCTTTAGTGTGTACTTCTAACATCATTCCAGATCGACTTTACGAAAATGGTCTTCAACGGGCTCGTTTTTTACCTGTTATTGACTTAGTGAATTTACATACAGATGTCGTTAATGTTGATGGTGGTAATGATTATCGGCTTAGAACGCTTGAGCAAGCAGAATTATATCATCATCCTCTAGATGATATTGCCACAATTAACCTGGAAAAATACTTTGCTAACCTAGCTGTTGAAGCGGGAAGTCATGAGCTAGAGCTTGAAATTAATGGCCGTATTATCAAAGCAAAACGTCATGCTGATGATGTTGTTTGGTTTGATTTTCCTGAGTTATGTGACGGTCCTAGAAGTCAGAATGATTATATTGAGTTAGCGCGGCAGTTCCATGCTGTAATTTTAAGCAATGTGCCACAATTAAGTGTTGAAACAGATGATCAAGCTCGAAGGTTTATCAATCTTGTGGATGAGTTCTATGATCGTAGTGTCAAAGTAATTATTTCAGCTGAAGCACCTATCCACGACCTTTATCTAGGTGGGAAGCTGTCATTTGAGTTTGAACGCACTGAAAGTCGTTTACTTGAAATGCAAAGTAAATCCTATCTTGAAAGCCCACACAGGGCTTAAGCAATCAGTTTTTATACTTGCCTTCTATTCATAGCGTCCCTACAATCGTGTTAATTCTTGTCGGGGAGCCGGTTAATAGGCTGAGACCATAAGCGTAAAAGTTAATGCTGTGGGACCCGTTGAACCTGATTTGGTTAGCACCAGCGTAGGGAACAAGGTGGTTTCGTATTCCATCCTCTCTAAGATGCTACCATTTATATCATTGCTATTTTATGGAGCATTAAATGCCTGCCGATACCTTTCAAAAATTAAGTGAAACCGCTCAAGTTGATGCCCTGTCTACCCAGCCTTTTCCCGCCTCTAAAAAAATATACATACAAGGTAGTCGGCCAGACATTCAGGTCTCCATGAGACAGATTGAACTAAGCCCTACTAAACTACGGAATGATCAAATTGAAGAAAATGAGCCGGTACGTGTTTATGATACTTCTGGGCCGTACACGGATCCAGATATTGCTATTGATGTCCGAAAAGGTTTAAGCCCAATTCGACAGGCATGGATAGAAGAACGTGGTGACACTGAATTGCTCGGCGGCCTTAGCTCGGATTATGCCAATGTTCGTGAGAAAAATATGGCCCTTGAAGGCCTACGATTCGAGAGCAAACGTCAGCCGAGAAAAGCAAAACAAGGTAAGAATGTCAGCCAGCTTTATTATGCAAGGCAGGGCATCATTACACCGGAAATGGAATACATTGCAATACGTGAAAATTTGGCATTATCAGAAGCTGAATTAGCAGAAGCTCAAAAAAATCAACATCCAGGGGAGAGTTTCGGCGCATCAATTCCTGAGATTATCACGCCAGAATTCGTCAGAGACGAAGTCGCGCGAGGCCGTGCCGTTATCCCTAATAATATTAATCATCCCGAAACGGAGCCGATGATCATTGGTCGAAATTTTCGAACCAAAGTCAATGCCAATATAGGCAATTCTGCAGTCACTTCCTCTATTCAAGAAGAAGTGGAAAAGCTAGTTTGGTCAACCCGTTGGGGCGGCGATACGGTGATGGACTTATCTACAGGTCAAAATATTCACGAAACACGTGAGTGGATCATTCGTAACTCTTCAGTACCTATTGGAACGGTGCCGATATACCAGGCCCTCGAAAAATGTGGTGGTGTCGCTGAAGATCTTACTTGGGAGCTATTTCGCGATACGCTTATTGAACAAGCCGAGCAGGGCGTCGATTATTTTACGATTCATGCGGGTGTTCTATTGCGTTATGTTCCAATGACGGCCAAGCGAGTTACTGGCATTGTGAGTCGCGGCGGCTCGATAATGGCTAAATGGTGCTTGGCGCATCATAAAGAAAGCTTCCTTTATACTCATTTTGAAGATATTTGCGAAATCATGAAAACTTATGATGTCTGCTTCTCTTTAGGTGATGGCTTAAGGCCTGGCTCGGTTGCGGATGCCAATGATGAAGCTCAATTTGCTGAATTACGTACGCTGGGTGAATTAACCAAAATTGCCTGGAAACATGATGTACAGACCTTTATAGAAGGTCCGGGGCATGTTCCAATGCACATGATTAAAGCGAATATGGAAGAGCAGCTTAAGCATTGTCATGAAGCCCCTTTTTATACGCTTGGACCGCTAACAACGGATATTGCACCGGGTTATGATCATTTCACCTCTGGCATAGGCGCAGCTTTAATTGGCTGGTACGGTTGCGCGATGCTCTGTTACGTGACGCCCAAAGAGCATTTGGGCCTGCCAAATAAAGCGGATGTTAAACAAGGCCTGATTACCTACAAAATTGCAGCGCATGCGGCTGATTTGGCAAAAGGACATCCAGGTGCACAAATTCATGATAATGCTATGTCAAAAGCGCGTTTCGAATTTAGATGGGAAGATCAGTTTAATCTGGCAATAGACCCGGATACAGCACGCGCTTATCATGATGAAACCTTGCCCAAAGACTCTGCTAAAGTGGCACACTTCTGTTCTATGTGCGGCCCTAAATTTTGTTCTATGAAAATTTCTCAAGAAGTACGTGATTATGCCGCAGACCAAGAAGCCAAAAAGGGCATGGATGATATGTCGGAGAAGTTCAAAGATTCAGGTAGCGCTCTTTATCATGAAGTGTAATATTGTTTGCTTAGCTTAGGGCGCTATATACATGGATCTAAACTCAATTGACTTAAACTTACTTGTACACCTGGATGTATTATTACGTGAGCAAAATGTAACTAAAGCAGCCAGTCATCTAGGCATTACGCAGCCAGCTATGAGTAACGGCTTGAAGCGTTTACGGCTTTTGTTTGAAGATCCATTATTGGTTCGCACCAGTGATGGAATGGTACCGACGTCCCTAGCCTTATCTTTAAAACCAGCGGTGCGTGAAATATTGTTCAACATTGAAAAAGTAATTCAGCCCGACAGAGAGTTTGACCTTCATAGTCAGCGTGTCTTCAGAATTATGGCGAGTGACTATGCAGAATCGACGTTGATTCCTGCAGTGTTAAGTGAAGTAAGGAAACAATCCCCCAATATCACGCTAGATGTGTTAACGCCGAGTGATGTTTCATTCGAGGATGTTGAGCAGGGCAGGGTTGATATGGCGATTAACCGCTTTGATACGCTTCCCCAGTCTTTTCACCAAAAAACATTATGGTCTGATACCTTCTCGTGCCTAATGAGTGCTAACAATCCACTTGTTTCATGTTTTGACTTACATAATTATCTAAAAGCAAGCCATATATGGGTCAGTAAAACGGGCTTTGGTGTGGGGGTGGGGGTTAACCCAAATGATGTTCAGCGTTTGGGCTGGGTTGACGAAGCTTTGGATAGAATTGGTCAGAAGCGTAATATCAGTGTGTTTACGCGGCATTACCAAGTAGCGATGTTGCTAGCAGAGCAGCATGACCTTGTGGCGACACTGCCATCTAGGGCGGCCAAACTAAAATCGAGTAGTTCCAAACTTGTACTAAAGGAACCCCCCTTTGATATTCCGCCTTTTGAATTAAAAATGGCCTGGAGTCCATTGCTTCACCATAATGCAGATCACCAATGGTTGCGTCGTTTAATTAATGATATCGCAGTTTCCGAAGGGTCTTAAGCTTAAAAAGTATAAGCAATGCCTAAGCTAGCTTTTATAATGTCGGCATCTTCAACAAGCACGCTACTCGTAACTTGGCCTGCCAATTGTTCTAGACCGAGATACCCTTGCACTTTAAAATGCTCTGTAAAATTATAATCAATACTGATATCTACACCAAACTGCCCAGCATTGCCGGCTTCATAGGCGGGCCGTAATTGTCGGTAACCAAGATTTCCATTAGCTGTATTCTCAGAAATAGGGGTTCCGTTTATGCCACGGCCTTGATCAACAGCAATGTCTACACCTGCATCCATTTCTGCTGCTGAGACACCATAATAAAAATCGTTATACTTTATGCTGTAGTATTTGCCGTACATTCTAGGGGTAATGGTCCATTTTCCTGTATCAGGGAAAGGTCGAGACCAGCTGATAGAGGAACGAAAGTCATCGTAAGTATTGCTGACATCGCGAGCCACCATGATTTCCACTAAACCGACTTTTGAATAAAAATCGAAAATAAGCGCAACTTCAGTGGCCTTATCCCGGTCTTTAATGCCGTAATAAACCCAAGCCTTATCTTTACTGATATCTGCATTATCCAAGTATAGGCTGCCATAAACCGCGGCTAAAGCCAGCATGACACGTTTATGCCTAAACAGCTCTACACCGAAAACAGGCTCATCATTTTTGTTGTAAGCGAAAAGAGGGCCGTATTGAATATCAAACAAAGGAACAGCTTCAGTAATGCTGTCTGCCGCTGTATAAGGTACGGAGTTATGCGTGACTCCTGCAGCAATCGTAAACTTATCCTCTCTTTCGGGTACAGGTTCAGCAGCAAAAGACTTAATCGAAAAAAGCGTCAAACAAGTCAAGCAAATAAGTTTAGTGTAGCGTTGCGTTGCCTTCATTATTAAATGATATCCCTTTGTTATGCGTTTATTGTTTCACTAGTCTTTAGTAAAGCGCATGGTTTAATTAATGTATTCAATAAGATGCATTGATCATTTTAAACTATTTTAGCTTGTTTTCTTTGCTCGGGTTGAGAGCTACATAACAAGATGAGTTTAGAAGTGAATAAATACTGCTACTTTTTGTTTAATTGTTCGACGAACCGTCGGTCAAACTTTTGAAGTTTGTTATGTTTGATCAAATTCTGGACTTTCTTAATGTAAATCTCGCCTTGTTCGGAATAGGCTTTAAGTCCTGGAATAAGCTTTAATACACCGTCTCCTGCTTCTTTAATGTTTGACTGGCTGCGTAATAACCGAAACTGTTGATAGCGATGAAAAGAATTCAGATTTTTTAAATAAGATCTGATTGATTCATTGACACTATCAAACTTAGCAACTTCGTGCGCTTTGCCATTATCGCGACTACTCGGGACTAAACCGCAGCCTTTAGAAAAACACCAGTGGCCAAAGAGATTATTTGCTTTTTTTGCAAAACGACTGGTTCCCCAACCAGACTCAATAGCGGCTTGGGCTAAGATGAGCGAAGGCGGAATAACATCCACTCGTTTCAAAAGTTGATCAATAGACTCAACGGTATCTTCAGACTCAATAAAATAGTCTGATTTAAGTTGCATTAGCCAATTAATTTCTTGAACCTCTAATGCTGTTTTATTTTTTAAAACCCCTAATTGATTTCGAATATCCAACAAAAATAAATTCTCCTCGATAGCAATTGGATATAAAAAGTTAAAAAAGGCATCTTTTTTCTTTTGAGTGTTCTTGAAACTTGAAAAATTTGGCAGGCTTTGAATATCATCCTGACTGTTTGGGTTTAAGCTGGGGAGGCTGTCTTCTGATATTAATAATGAAAAAATTAACCACGACAAAATAATGCTGGTCATTCCAATACTAAAATCTTTATCTCTTATTTTCATGTAAGATCCAGTGGCAAACCACCTAAGAATGTATTTTGATATGCAGTCATCATGACAAAGGTTTCTATAGAGTTCAAATAAGCTGATAACTAAAAGCTACTTTGATATAGCCCAGAATACCGTTGATAAACAAATTCTATTACAAATGCTATACTTGCAAGCTATATGCAAAATGCATACTCTGATTTAATTAGTCCAATCAATACAGCTTCTGAGTGGTAACATGCTAAGTTTATTATTAAATTTCCGTTTAAAGTACAAATTCTGGTTACTTAATGGCGTCTCCTTTACGATTATTTGTATATTGGTGTTAGCGTCTATTTGGATAAACTACCTGTATATGGTTGAAGAAAAACAGTCAGCCAGTGACGATATTTTAACATCGATTCAGCTATCTAGCTCTAAATTAGATGAATCAATACAACTTAAGCTTATTCAAGCCAGCCCTTATTTAATTCTTTCAAAGCAGGGGAGTTTTACGTTTGGCAGTAAAGTATCTGGCATTGTTGATAAAAAGATTATTGAAAGTTTTGTTAAACAAACAACATCAACGCTTATTATTAATAAGGGGCTTCTAACTTTAACGCCGACGCTTGTTTTGAATAAGATTAAACTTGAACCTGGCCGGATTATTTTGCGTGTTCAGCAAACGCCCTCATTCATGACTCTCCTATTTGCCCAAACACCCGCTTTTGCGTTTGCTGTAAGTGTTTTGATGTTGTTTCAACTGCTCTGTTCACAAATTCTCATTAGCTTCTTTGAGAAACATATCAATGGATTAAAGACTGTCATTTTACATGTTCGTGAGCATGGTGATCTGACTGCTAGGGTAAGAATAGACTGTCAGGATGAAGTGGGTGAAATGGCAAAGGCCTTTAATGGTATGCAGGCAAAATATCAAACCACCATAAAGAAAATGTCAGAAGCCGCTTTCGCTCTACATCGCTCTGCACAGGATCTGACAGGTAATGCAAAACAAACCGAGCTGGATATGACCGAGCAACAAAGTGAAACCTCGACTATCTTTTTAGCTATTGAGCAAATGACTCAGGTTGCCCAGGAAGTGGCTAGAAATGCATCAGATATGCAAGAAGAAACGTCTTCTTCAGCAGAAAGGACGGCTTCTGGAGAGATTGAGGTTCAGCATACCAAACAGGTTATTAATACTTTGAGCCATGAGATAAAACAAGCTTCCGGTTTGCTTGAGCAACTTCAAGAAAGTACGACCAGAATCGACAGCTCGACACATGAAATTCAAACAATATCAGAACAAACGAACCTACTGGCATTAAACGCGGCTATTGAAGCCGCTAGAGCTGGAGAGTCTGGACGTGGCTTTGCTGTCGTTGCTGACGAAGTAAGAACGCTCGCACAAAATGCTCACGATTCTAGCGAGAAGATTCAAGTCTTGGTTAAAGATATAAGAATGGTGACCGAAGATGTTATTAAAGTAATGAATAAAGGCCTAATTAGTGCGAACGACAGCGTTGAAGGGGCAGAGAAAGTGGTTACACTATTTTCAGAAATTAGGGTGCTGACAGAAAGTATAAAAAACAGTAATTTAATGGTTGCATCCGCTGCTGAAGAGCAAAGCCAAACAAGTTCTGCTGTTAGTCAAAGTCTTCATAATATAAAAAGTGGCACCGAAGCGGTTGTCTTGAGTTCTTCTCATGTATCTACAAATGCGAATACAATTAAAACCCTAGCGGATGAACTCGAACAGATGGTTAAACAAATGATTGTATAATCTGTGCTGTGTTCGCTAGGCATTAACGATCAGGCTTTTGCTTCAGTAAAACCGCCTCAGAATATCTCTAATGAAGGAATAGTTCAGGTAATACAGCTTTATTGGTTTCCTCGCTAATGATAGTGCGATTATGATATAAGGCCTCCTGTTCCAGTTGCTTTATTTTCCCGGTTAGAACTTCTTTTTGTTGTTTACATTCTTCTAGTTCAAGGTTTTTCGCTTGCTCAACCTGCTTAGACTTTAACAGACTTAATGTTCTTTCCTGTTGTACCGGATAACTTTTAATTGTTGAATTACTCACCTTTATTGTGCTTTTGATATTATCTATAAATGCAAAATCATTAAGTATTTTCTTCTCTATTTCTTCATTAGAGTTTGAGTGAACCTTGTGAGCTTCTTGCGCAATATAGAATAGCTTTTTTGCTAGGTATTTTGTCTTCGTAGATTTTTCTGATATGCCATACCTGTCTCTAAAAGCTTCTTTAATAAATTTCTTTGTTTCATGTGCTGCCTGTTTAGCTTCATGCAGAGAATTAGGCGCATAGTCATCAGCGTTTAAAGAAAGTGACTTCTCTATATAGGTATAAGCCTCGTTAAGGTGTATTTTAATTAAGGTATTAACTTCAAGTTCTAGCATTATTTCTATTAAATTCTCTTCAAGAGCAATGGCTTTCTGGGTATCACCAAGTTCAATTAAGGTGATCAGATTAGTAAATTCAGATTTGGCCTGCGTGAACTTATCAGGCATCAGCTGTTGGGAATTTAGTTTTTTTAATTCTGTAAAGTGAGTATCTGCTTTTTTAAGGTGCAGTTTAACGGCCATTTTATTTCGAAAGGCCCGGTCAAGATTTTTTAATGCTGAGATTAAATGATACTTTGCTTGAGCTTCGTTTGCTTTCTGTGAAGTGGCTATTAGTTTCTTCGCGGAAGCCACATTATCTTTTGAAGACGCCATATTTAAAGGGCTATAAAAACTTAAGCTATCTAAGCCCAAAGTATCTAGCTTACTATCATATTCCGTGAGTAAATCAGTAGTGGACTTTTTAGATTGCTGAGCCTCAGCTTTTAGTGCACTTAATTCTGAGCTGGATAAAGTTAGTTTTGCTGTATTACAGGCGGTTAGCATGACAACAATAAATAGAAAGGATAGGCGTTGAAGCATAATGGTTTCAAATCCATTGAATTAGAAGTAGTAGATAAATTAGATATACTGGAAGTATAAATATACGAGCAAAAAATGTATCCCGCTTGTTCACATTATGAGAAGCTCACATTACTTAAAGTCTGCACATTTAAAAAGATTAAAAATAAACCTGACCTTCTACTTTTACTGGCCATTCAATAAATATGTACTTGACCCACTTCGGTGGTTAATCGGGCCATGGCCTTTTCCAACTGCTTGTAAGTTAGAATCCTGTAGCGCTTTTTGTAAAAAATAACCTGCCAGTTCAACGGCGTGTTCAAGTGACTGGCCTTGAGCAAGATAGGCAGTAATAGCTGATGAAAGTGAGCAGCCTGTGCCATGTGAATTAACCGTATCAATTTTTTTATAAGTAAACGTTCTGAATTGTATGTGTTGTGTTTCAGAATCTTTTGTTGCTAGCGTATCGATACATTCCTTACCTCGCATATGCCCACCTTTTATCAGTACAGCTTTCAACTTAAATGATTCAAGCATTTGCTGGCAGGCTAACTGTAAATTTTGTTCAAGCCAAGATGCATCTCGTTTTAATAAAGTAGCGGCTTCAGGAATATTCGGTGTAATTAGGTCGGTTAAAGGAAACAGCTTAGTTGTTAATGTTTCTTTCGCGCCTTCATCTATCAGCGAGTGACCACTTGTAGACACCATTACCGGGTCAAGAACTATATTTATAAGCCCTAAGTGACTAAGCTTTTTACTGATGAGGTTTATATAATCAGGCTGTTTGAGCATGCCAATTTTGACCGCTGAAATCTTAATATCTGAAAAAACTGCATCTAGTTGTTCAGAAATTAACTTTGCAGGCAGGTCAAAAACAGAATGAACACCGAGCGTGTTTTGTGCAGTAATGCTAGTAATCACCGATGCACTATAGACGTTCAGGGCTTCAAATGTTTTGATGTCTGCTTGTATGCCTGCACCGCCAGAAGAGTCGGAGCCAGCTATGGTAAGTACGTTTTTTTTATAATTCATTTAGCCGTTTAAATTTAGTGTTGAGTGGGGGTTTATTTTACACTATTTGGTTAAAAAATTGCTGCCGTTAAGGGCATAAAGCAATTGGAATGCTAAAAATAATTAAAACATCAAAGAAACTAATGTCATCCAAGGAATTATAAAGGTTATAGAATATGAATAATCAGCGTCACGTGCATGCTGTTGAATGGCGCAATGATCAATTAGTATTGCTGGATCAACGAAAATTACCCGCTGAAGAGGTTTATGTTATTTGCCAAACCTTAAAAGATGCAATTTTGGCAATTCAAAATATGACTGTCCGTGGTGCTCCGGCAATTGGTATATCAGCAGCCTATGCTGCCGTTTTATGTGCCAATAGCTATGTCGGGGAAATAGTTTCTGAAGACCGGCATCGCCTTCAGACTGAGATGTTAAAAGACCTCGAAATACTCCGATTGGCTAGACCAACAGCCGTCAACTTGTCGTGGGCGGTAGACCAAGCCCTTAGCCTAGTGAATAACTTTGAAATTTCTTCTTTAGCATTACCCGGAGAGCTGCTAGCGCTTGCAGAAAGAATACATGCAGAAGATGTGACTAATAATCAGTATATGGCTGAATTAGCGTGTGAACTGATGCAAAAAAATACTGAAAAGCCTTTTTCAATGATGACACATTGTAATGCAGGAAGTCTTGCTACAGGTGGTTATGGAACCGCATTAGGCGTTGCCCGCTTAGCTTGGGAAAAAAATATAATCGACAAGGTCTATGCCGATGAAACAAGACCTTGGCTTCAGGGGGCGCGCTTAAGTGTTTGGGAACTTCAATACGAGGGCATTCCCGTTTGCCTGAACATTGATTCAGCTGCAGCGTGGTTAATGTCCAATAAGAATATCAAGTGGATTGTTGTGGGTGCAGATAGAATTGCTGCTAATGGAGATGTCGCCAATAAAATTGGTACGTTTCAGCTTGCTATTACTGCGAAATATCATAATGTTAACGTCATGGTCGTTGCACCAAGCAGCACGATTGATTTATCTATTGAATCGGGTGATTTAATAGAAATTGAAATGCGCGAAGGAAGTGAATTAACCCATTATAAAGAACATCTAATTGCACCCGAAGGCGTAGAGGCCATAAACCCGGTATTTGATGTGACGCCTGCGGGTTTGATCGACGTTATCGTGACCGAAAAAGGTATTATTGAACACCCTAACCGCCAAAAGATGCTGCGGGTTTTATCCTGATATCATTTTGCAGTTATCCGTATTTATAGAGCAAGGAGATGAAGGTAATGAGTTCTGCTCAAAGCACGTATAAACTTGATGTTGTTAGTTGGGTTCAAAATATAGTAATCGGATTAAATCTTTGTCCCTTTGCTAGAAAACCTTTTGAGTCTCAGCAGGTTAGCATCGTATGCGAGGAGGTAAACGAAGAAGACGCAATTCTAGAGGTCGTGCTTCGTGAGTTGATTCGATTAGAAAACACACCGGTCGAAACCTTAGAAACGACACTTATCGTATTGCCAAAGGCTTACCCTTGCTTTAATGACTTCAATAGCTTGCTGTTTGTGTTAAACGAAGTGTTAGTTCTTGAAGGTTTTGAAGGCTACTTCCAAATCGCAAGCTTTCATCCAAGGTATCAATTCACCAATACTCATATTGATGATCTTGAGAATTTTACCAATAGGGCACCGTACCCTATTATACATTTAATTCGGGAGGATAGTGTTTCAGCAGCGCTAGATAACCACCCTGACCCTGATGCGATACCTGAAAATAATATTAATCGCTTGAAATCCTTGTCTGAATCAGAATTCACAAAGCTCTTTTCATATTTGTTTCAAAATCGTTTTTGAATGGAAAAACATTTAAAGCCTGCTATGTTTATTTAATTCGCTTTTCCTTTTATTAACTTCTAATCCAGAAAATAAATCATGCTTAAAAATGACCTTATCGATATTCTGCTGGTTTCTTCAGACTTTGTATTCTTAAGTACCAATAAGAATGGAAAAATTAAAACAGTAACGCCCGCTTGCCGTGATGTTTTAAAGCTTCAAGAAGGGGAGGTTGAAGGTGCTACTTTGGATGAAATTATTCCTGAACTGGCATTTTATCCACAATCCGAATTTGAGATTGTCCAGCCGCGTGGTGGTCTGGAATTAATGGTCGAGGATGACAACTGCCAAAAGGGTATCGAGTATATGGAGTTTTTGGCTTCATACACTCAGGAAACAGGGCGTTTCGAAATACAAGCAATGGTAGATCAAAAAGAAGTCTGGTTATCCTTGGTGACGAATAAAATTCTTCACGATGATGAGATCATCTTCACTGTTATGATTCGAGATATTACTCGACGTAAATTAAATGAAAAAGAAATACTTGACCTTAATCAAAACCTAGAAGCCAGGGTTGAATCCAGAACCTCTCAGATTAAAAAGGTCGTATTATCTTGCAGTGCTGAGCTTAGTCATGTGAATAACACTTACCAAGAGATGAAAGAAAAGCAAATGGATGTCATGGAGGATATTGAGAAAAAAGTCCTAGCAGAAACTGAAAGCCTGTCAGAACAACAGATCGAGCAGGTAAAAAATGCAATAGGCTCAGCGCTAGTGGAAAGTATGAACTTGTATTCTGTTGATCAAATTACTGATCAGAAATTCATGCTAACCATGATGTCTTTAAATGAGTTGTTTGATGCAGCATCTTCGCAGGATGAAAACCTTAAGCCGGGTCAGCTTTCAGGGACTAATCAAGATGAAGTCGATGACTTGTTAGGTTCTCTAGGTTTATAGTTCTTCAACATAAATAGCCAATGCTAAATATTGCATCAGCTACTCAAGGGTAGCTTAAGCTTCTTTGCAGGCGGCTAATACTTCACTGACATGGCCTTTGACTTTTACGCCACGCCATTCTTTTATGAGTACACCGTTCTCATCAATTAAAAATGTACTTCGATCAATGCCCAGATATTCTTTTCCGTATAATTTTTTTAATTTAATAACATCAAACAGTTTACAGAAAGCTTCATCTGGATCTGAAATTAACTCAAATGGAAACTCATGTTTAGCTTTAAAGTTTTCATGTATTCTCATGGAATCTCTTGAAACGCCATAAATCACGGCATTGGCAGTGCGAAACTCACCGATAGCATCTCTAAACTCCTGCCCCTCTGTAGTACAGCCTGGTGTGTTGTCTTTTGGATAGAAATAAATAACTGTTTTGTGACCTTTTAAGCTATCTGCATCAAGGTCAGTTTCTGATGTTGCTCTTGCATTAAAGTTTGGAATTGTTTCATTTAGTTTAACCATAACACCCTCTCTGTTGCTTAACATTTAATACACTGGTTCTTTATACGCTTGTTTTAACGAAGTGGTTCAATCATCGCGTCTAGATTCAAGTCATCACAAAAATCCATAAACTCATCTCTTAAACTGGCGATATGTGTGTCAGCAGGGATGCGTATATTCATATTCAAATTAAACATTTGTGTGCCAGTATGCGGTGCGCTGTATGTACCGGTTTGTAAATCATCAATATTAATATTCTGACTAGAAAAAAACTGTGCCAGTTCATGGACGATACCTGGATTGTCAAGCGCCACAACGCTAACCGAATATGCCATGGAAGGCACATTGTTTCTTTGATTGGTATGTTTAACTGTCGTCGTAAGGTGTAACTCTTCAGAGATCGAGGGTAATGCACTTTCAAGTTTTGCAATAGAGTCCCACGAACCGGATACCATCATGATAACGGCAAACTCACCGCCCAAAACGGCCATGCGACTATCGATAATATTACAGCTATTGATTGAACAGAGCTTTGCAAGCTTGTTGACAATACCGGGTTGATCAGTGCCGATAGTTGAAATCACGAGATAGTTTGCTTGGGTGTCAGTCATTGTCATAAATGTAAACCTTAAAAATTACGGAAAATTTTATTATATTCTTTACTTATAGTAAGCCATGTTCACTTGTTAAAAAACCTTCTCGGCATTAACATACGCGATTGTTTTAATTATATATTTATTTCACATCGTTCTGCTGCCTTAAATTGGCGAATGGGCACGCAAAATATGGAGAGTTCTATGATCTCAGGCAGCATTGTCGCGCTGGTTACCCCTATGTTTGAAGACGGGAGTCTCGATTGGGAAAGTTTAGATAAGCTACTCGACTTTCACTTAAATAATGGCACAAGTGCCATTGTGGCAGTGGGCACTACTGGCGAGTCTGCAACCTTAGACCCAAGCGAGCACTGTAAAGTTATAGATCATGTTGTTAAAAAAATAGCTGGAAGAATATCGGTTATTGCAGGAACCGGTGCAAACTCTACGACTGAAGCTATTGAGCTTACCCAAGCCGCTAAGAATATCGGTGCAGATGCTTGTTTGCTTGTCTCACCTTATTACAATAAGCCAACTCAAGAAGGTCTATACCTACATCATCGTAAGATTGCAGAACGTGTTGAAATCGATCAGATATTATATAACGTGCCCGGGCGAACAGCCATTGATATGGCCAATGAAACGGTTGTACGCTTAGCCGATGTACCTAATATTACCGGCATAAAAGATGCGACGGGGGATGTTCCTCGTGGAACTCAGCTTATTAAGTTGTTAAATAATAAAATACCTGTTTATTCAGGTGATGATGCAACGGCTTATCAATTGATGTTAGCTGGAGCCAAAGGCAATATTTCTGTTACAGCGAATATTTTACCGAAGCTTATGAGTGAGTTGTGCGCGGCAGCAGTGGCTGGTTATGAAACAGAAGCTAAATCAATAAATGTGCTTCTGTCGACATTGAACGAACGTTTATTTGTCGAGGCGAACCCTATACCGGTTAAATATGCACTAAACCGAATGGGCTTAATGCAAGCGGGTATTCGTTTACCGCTGACACCTTTGGATGAAACCTATCATTCCTGTGTGGATGAAGCGCTTAAAGAGAGAAACTTAATTTAATGAGACTCTTACTTAGCGTTTGTGCAATATTCCTTAGCTCGTGTGGTTTGATACAAGATCGTTCATCCGACTATGTACGGGCTACAACAGGTACCGAAATTGTGATACCTGAAGGCCTGTCAGACCGAAAAATTCAGTCTCAATACCCTATACCTTCGATCAATAATAAACGACCACTAGCCGTAGACTATGAGCTGCCCAAACCACCGAATGCAACGGCAGCACTCGATGATGCACCATTCATTATTGATCAAGTTGAAGATCAAGTATGGCTTAGGCTCTACTTGGCACCAGGAAAAGTATGGCCACTGCTTGATGCATTTTGGCAAGACTACGGTATCGAAACAATAGAAGAGAACATTTCAAAAGGTTATGTCGTCACAAATGTGGTGTCGGATGCTACAAAATTAAAGCAAGCAGCTTCAAGTACAGCTTTAAGCGAGTTCACGCTGGATAATGTGTTTTTTCAAGCCAAACTAGGCCAGGGAATACGTCGGAATACATCTGAAATAAAGCTGCGAGTTTTAGACTTTAATGACGAAATCATTGATAAAACATGGCGGAAAACGCCTGTTAATGTAAGTCGTGACAAGGCGATTTTGAAATTAATGGGTGAATTCATTACTTCGGATGCTTTGCAAAATAGATATTCTATGCTGGCCAATACAATTGGTGGCAAATCACGTATTCAATTACTACAAAATGATGATGGCCAGAATTATTTACTCATGGCTTTGTCGCCACAGCGTGCATGGAATGAACTTGAAAAAGCACTGGAAGCAGCGGCTATTATTATTGCCGATAAAGATGTTAGTGCCAAAACCTACTATATAAGTTATCTAAATGAATCTGAAATAAGCCAGTGGTATGTCAGCGAAGACACAATTTCAGAAAAAAAACTGGAACGTAACTTTTCAATACAATTGAAAGAGCTATCGAATGGGTCTATTCAAGTTGACATTGAGCAACTTAATGAGACTCTTGAACCCTCGCTTAAAAATGACTTGCTAGATCTTATTTTTGAACACATAAGCTAAGGGTGTTCACTATTTTCGCGTGTCAGTTTAAATCGTATATTTTTAAAATTCTTTTATAAGATGATCTTTGGAGCTTCATACTCATGCAAAAGCAGAAAGAGCTGTACGCAGGCAAAGCAAAATCCGTTTTTACAACGAAAGACCCTAACAAGTTTATCTTGGTGTTTAGAGATGACACCTCTGCTTTTGATGGCGAGAAAATGGAAAAGCTTAATCGAAAAGGTATGGTAAACAATAAGTTTAATGCCTTTATAATGCAGAAACTTCAAGCTGAAGGTGTCGAAACACATTTCGAAACACTGTTGTCAGATACTGAATGTCTAGTTAAAAACTTAAATATGCTACCCGTTGAATGCGTTGTTCGTAATTTTGCTGCAGGCAGTCTGGTTAGGCGCTTAGGCATAGAAGAAGGGACAGAACTTAACCCTCCTACCTTTGAGTTATTTTTAAAGAATGACGCCTTACATGACCCGATGATCAATGCCTCTCATTGTGTCGCGTTTGACTGGGCAAGCAAAGAACAGCTGACTGAGATGGAAAAACTAACGTACAAAGTAAACACTATTCTCTTCAAGCTATTTAATGATGCCGGCATGATGCTGGTTGATTACAAGTTGGAATTTGGTGTGTTTGAAGGGCGCATCGTTTTAGGTGATGAATTTAGCCCGGATGGCTGTCGAATCTGGGATAAAGAAACCAAGAAAAAAATGGATAAAGACCGCTTTAGGCAAGGCTTGGGTAGTGTGATAGAAACCTACGAAGAGGTAGGCGGTCGCTTAGGCATTCAGTTCGATTAAGTAAATATTCCTCCATATCGTTAAATAGTGTCTATATTATTAATAGTTATACGTAAAAATGAATAAATAAAAAGGTATAAAATTATGAAAAACGTAAACAAGCTATTAATTCCAGTCGCACTGGCTGCGAGCATGTCGGCGCAAGCAGATATTATTGGCGGCAGTGTAGAAGCGAGTTATTGGTATGCTGGCCTTGGCGGTGATGCGGCAGTGGGTAGCTCATCGGTCGATATGGAAAATGACTTAGGTTTTGATAAAAATAGTTTTTTTGAACTGGCCGCCACAGTTGAACATCCAGTACCCCTTATTCCAAATGTGCGATTAAAGTATTCTGATTTAGACCAAACAGAGAAGGGCACCTTATCTTCTAGTTTTGGTGCAGGATCTAACCAAGTTACAGCAGGTGATGTTGAAACAAACTTAGATCTAAGTAATGTTGGTTTAGTCTTGTACTACGAAATCTTGGATAATTGGATTTCTGCTGATGTTGGTTTAGATATTCGTAAGTTTGATGGTCAATTAGAAATTTCAAGAACTGATAATAGTTCAGTTTTTAAAACAAATATTGATGAATTTTTACCTTTGGGTTACGTCTCAGCTGAATTTGCAATGCCATTTACGGATATGTCAGTGGGTGCTGAAATAAGTGCTATTTCTTATTCTGGTAATTCAATACACGATGCCAAAATCCGTATTAGACAGGGTTTTAGTTTAGCGTTTATCGAATTGGGCTATCGCCAAATGGGGATCAAGTTTGACAATTTAAGTAATACTGATGTCGATATTGATTTTAGTGGCGTATACCTCAGTACAGGCTTGGATTTTTAATTAAATATTTAGATTTTTTAATGGAGCAATCAGTGCGTATTTTAGTCACAGGAACGGCGGGTTTTATTGGGTCAACATTAGCAATTCGTTTACTTGACAGGGGTGATGAAGTTATCGGTGTCGATAATGTGAATGATTATTATGACCCCAGCTTAAAGGAAGCACGCTTAGATCGCTTAAAAGTATACGATAAGTTTACTGAAGTACGTATATCATTAGAAGATAAGCCTGCAATAGATAAGGTGTTTGAGGATTTTAAGCCTCAAAAAGTTGTTAATTTAGCCGCACAAGCAGGTGTTCGTTACTCCCTTGAAAACCCGCAAGCGTATATCGATGCTAATATTGTTGGCTTTACCAATATTCTTGAGGGTTGTCGTCACCATAAAGTTGAACACTTGGTCTATGCTTCGAGCAGCTCTGTTTATGGTGCGAACGAAAGCATGCCTTTTTCTGTGCATGACAATGTGGATCATCCTGTTAGTTTATATGCCGCATCCAAGAAAGCTAATGAGTTAATGGCGCATACTTATAGCCATTTGTTTGATTTACCAACTACAGGCCTTCGTTTCTTTACGGTGTATGGACCATGGGGGCGTCCAGATATGGCGCTGTTTATGTTTACCAAAAATATTATCGAAGGTAAGCCAATCGATGTGTTCAATTACGGCAAGCACCAGCGCGACTTTACCTATATTGACGATATTGTAGAAGGCGTTATCAGGACGCTTGATCACACAGCTTTACCTAACCCTGAGTGGTCAGGTAAAACGCCAGACTCTGCGACAAGTAAAGCGCCATATAGAATCTATAATATTGGTAGTAATAACCCTTGTGAGTTATTACGTTACATCGAGATTATTGAGACATGTGTCGGTAAAAAAGCCATCAAAAATATGTTGCCTTTACAACCTGGTGACGTGTCTGCCACTTATGCAAACGTAGAAGCTTTGATTAAAGACGTCAATTACAAACCGTCAACGTCAATAGAAGAGGGCGTTGCTAAGTTCGTTGAATGGTATCGAGAATTTTATAAAGCTTAATGAAATATTATTTTAGAATATGATTGCAAGGCGCTGAATTGTTTGATAAATTACGCGCCTTCTTATTAAGCATCATGCTTATAAATGAAATAGGACTATAGCTCAGTTGGTTAGAGCGCTGCCTTGACATGGCAGAGGTCGGCAGTTCGAATCTGCCTAGTCCTACCAATTCTCCCTTAGTTTCAACTACTTAGGCGCCGCTAAAATTGAGGGAAATTAGCAGTTCCACTATTGTCCCATTATTTTCCCACTTCATTTTTATATACAGTATCTAGAGGCAGCTCAGCTTTTACTCGATTCCATTTTAGTTCATGACCTTTCTGATACATATATGTTGTATCAACAGTAGCATGTGCCATGAGTGGTTTTACGTAGTCTTCTGCAGAATAGCCGCCAACGGTCATTCTAGAAAGCTATTGACCCTACCCATCTAAGTCT
>TARA_R110002073_G_scaffold211794_2_pt1 | contig 28752 bp, 29 predicted proteins | sample TARA_R110002073 | Tara Oceans TARA_R110002073 (sample SAMEA4397174) | marine metagenome | biome: Polar Biome; feature: [DCM] deep chlorophyll maximum layer (ENVO:01000326); material: water (ENVO:00002006), including particulate matter (ENVO:01000060) such as... | depth 40 m | reverse complement strand
AGGATAATATACAAATTTATCCCGGCATCAGTCCTGGGGCAGAGATATTACTACGGGTCAGAGGCGTAAAAAATGTCAAAAGAGTTCTGGAAATATTAGAAAATATTGAAAGGCAAGGCATCAATTTATGTGACGTATCACCCAACTATTATCGCCATCTGGGGCTATGTATTCTGATGGGGAAGGCCCCACATCTCTATGGAATGACACAGCATAAAGCCTGGCAGAAAACAAGATTGGCGACATGGGGCGTGGCCAAATGAAACGGTGCTATTTAATAGTTATGATCGGATCATTACTGCTTTTAGGAGGTGTTATGTTGGGTGATTGGCCAGTAAAAATCATATATAACCCGACAAAAAGCGCGCCTAAAGGTTATTATCTGATCGTGCATTCTGTTGTGCGGAAAGGCGATTATGTGTTGGCAGATATCCCGAAAGACGCCAGAGAGCTGGCAGCGGAACGTCAGTATTTGCCTGTTGATGTCCCGGCCTTGAAGCCCGTCGCCGCAAAGTCAGGCGACCATATCTGTGTCAGAAATGGTCGGGTTTTTATCAATCATGAGCCGCTAGCGAGGGTATTAAAAGAGGATTCCAGAGGTAGAATTCTTGGCCCCTGGAAGGGTTGTCGCCCTCTTGTACTTGGGGAATTGTTCTTACTCTCAACCTATTCTCCTGTGTCATTTGACAGCCGGTATTTTGGACCTGTGAACAGACGAATGATCATGGGTAAAGCTGTTCCCCTTTGGGTGTTCAGGGATAAAAAAATCGAGAAGCCTGATGTTGATGATCTGAATTAGTCCATTAAAAACATAACGTTAATATAGTATTTCTGTAGCGCAAGATAAAAGGCGTGGCACCAATGGCCCCTAACTCCCCGTCTGCACATCTTATTTTTGGTGTTTTTGAAAAAGGCCATAACACTGACAGATTGGGGAACCTCAGAGTACATAAGGCATAGAGCTGGTGCCAGGTTTCTCACCATTTCTTAAAGTTCCCTAATTCAATACGAAAGAAATTAAAATGGCGGGCAAAAGAAATGAAGATGATTTTCGCGTTCGTATGGGAAAACCACGCAGCCAAACGTCTCGTATGGGCCGAAGTTTTCTGGGGCTTATGCGGGCGTCAATTCGGTCTGGCAAGACGCTCAAAATTGGCAGAGGTAAATCTGCAGCCTATACCCTGAAGAAAACAACAAGGTCAGACAGTCGAAGGGTTGTCATCAAAACCCGCCTGATCACGCTGGCAGGTTCAGGCATGCAAAAAGCAAAAATGCATATGGACTATCTCCAGCGGGATGGTGTGGCCAGAGAAGGGGATGCCGGAGTAATGTATGATGCATTGGGGGATGATATTGAGGCAGAAAAATTCAACGATCTTTGTAAGGGTGATCGTCATCAGTTCCGGCTGATTGTCTCGCCACAGGATGCTCATGAACTGGGAGATTTAAAACCTTATGTGCGCGGTATCATGGATGAATTTTCAGAAGATCTTGGGACCAAGCTGGAATGGGTCGCCGTGGATCATTACAACACGCTCAATCCCCACAGTCATATCATTATCCGGGGCAAAGACGACCAGGGCAAGGACTTGATTATCTCGCGGGATTATTTGTCCTATGGTATGCGGAAACGGGCAGAGGAAATGCTGACCCTGGAACTTGGCCCCAAATCTGAATATGAAATCACCAGGGAAATAGAGCAGGCAATCACCAAGGAGAGAGTGACCAGTCTGGACCGGAGGCTTTTGAGCCTGTCACAGGAGGGCCAGGTCACGGTCGAAAGTTTGAAATTGGAACAGGGTGACGCGCCGTTTCTGGCGCAGCGGTTAAATCATTTGCAGAAACTGAAACTGGCAGAGAAGATATCATCAAAAGCATGGTTGCTGGCAGATGACATGCCCTCGCAGTTAAAACAGATGGGTGAGCGCGGTGATATCATCAAACGGCTTCATCGATCCATGAAGACTAAAAACCCCTATGACCTTCGTATTTATGACGTCACGACTTCTGAAAATAATCAGTTGGTGGGGCAGGTGATGGAGAAAGGTTTATCCGATGAACTGAATGACGGCTATTATATCACCCTGGATGGCACGGAGGGCAAGCTTTGGTATGTGAATGTCGGGAAGGATAAAGACATTCAAGATATCCCCATCCATGGCATTGTCGCGATCATAGCCTCTTCCTCCAAAGCAAAATCAGCGGATAAGCTGATTGCGGAAATTGCGGTACAAGATGGAGGCTATTACAACTCTGAAATTCACAACAGATATAACCCCATAGACAGCCCAGAATTTATCCAGGCCCATGTGAGAAGGTTGGAGGCATTGCGTATGCAAAATATGGTTCAGCGATTATCCGATGGGCGTTTTAGGATTCCCGATAACTTCTTGCAGGAAACCCAAAAACTGACCAAGTCTGTCGACATCGAAACGCTGTCCAATATACCACTCAGTCAGCTTCCACAATATGACGGCGAGACCTGGCTGGATCAGGTCCTGACGGGTAAGCAACAGACCCCGGATATGTCCAGAGGCTTTGGCAAGAAACTATCCGTATCTTTGCGACAGCGGCAGATATATCTGGTGCAAAATGAGCTGGCAGAATTTAGAGGTGGGACGTTTGTGCCTCATCGAAAGATGTTGACCCGTCTCAGGCAACTGGAATTGCTCCAGAAAGCGCGCGTTCTTGAAGACAAATTAGCCCTAAAATACAGGCCCGTTTCAGATCATCAAAATCAAGTGACGGGCACGTATCGACAGTCCATCACATTGGCCAGTGGTAAATATGCGGTTCTGGCAAAAGGCAAAGAATTTACGCTCGTTCCGTGGCGGCCAGTATTGGATAGAGCTCAAGGACGAGTCATATCCGGTATTATAAGTGGTGGTAGGATTAATTGGCAAATTGGACGTGGTATATCCCGGTAACATGTCGATATTTATACTATGTAATTTGTGTATAGGCGGGGTTAAAATTGTTGTAAAATTATTGAATAATATTTTTGTTATTTTCAAAGAAAAAGTGAAAAGTGAGAATGATTATGATTTCTGTATCACGGGATCAGTTACATAAAGAAATATGGGCCGAACCAATGACGACTGTGGCGGGACGGTACGGCATTAGTGATGTTGCGCTAGGTAAAATCTGTCTGAAACACCGTATTCCGACTCCCCCACGTGGATATTGGGCAAAGCTAGTTGCCGGCAAGAAAGTAAAAAAGATTCATTATGTCAGAGTTTCTGACCCTAGCCTAAACCAGATAAACATATATGGGGGAGAAAATAAAATGCCTGAAGCCGTAGTTAAAGAAGTCAAGGCAGCGATAAAAGAAGAAAAACGAATTACTCGTCCGTCTCAGAAATTCTTTAAGGAAGATGATGAAGAATATCACAGGCTAGCGGAGTTACTGCATACGGAGCTGAAAAGTGCAGAACCAGATTATAAGGGACTTTATCACGCATATGGTAAATCTGGGCTGCAGGTAAATATAGGGTCTGGCTCTTTTGAAAGAGGAGTGGCATTCGTGCATGTTTTTTGTACGCAGGCAGAAAAGAGAGGGTATGAGTTCAGGTTATCGGATGATGTTCTGGCTTTGCAGCTCGATGGCGAAATATTGAAATTTGAAATTACCGAAAAGATTGACCGTACCCCGCATATCAAAACGCAAAAGGAGTTGCAGGCATGTGAAGCCTGGGAAAAGCAGGCAAAAGGAACCCCTCAGAGCTGGGAGATTCGGTTATTTTCTATTGGTAGGCCAGATATACCGGATTTTGATTATAATCCAAATGGCCTTCTCATTTTTCAGTTTACCGACACAAACAATTTCGGACTACGACGAACATTCGGGGATGGAAAAACTCAAAGTGTTGAGGGGATGATTGACGATATATTTTCTGCCGCTGTTAAATTGGCTGCCGCGAAAAAAGCCCAACGTGAGGAATGGGATAGAATGGCCAGGGAAATCGCCGAGAGCAAACGGACAGAGGAAGAAAAACATAAACTGGAGAATTTGGAACGCCACCGGGCGCAAAGCTTTGAAGCCATGTCATCTGCCTGGAAAAGGGCAAATGAGCTGAGGGAATTTGTTGAGGTTGTAAAACTGCACCTTGAGGACAGTGATGACAGAAAATCAGCCTTGGAGTGGATAGCATGGGCGGAACATCATATTGAGGAAATTGATCCGCTTTCAAAGAGATTGCCCAAATTGCCTCAGCGCGAAGATTTTTCAGAATGGGAACTTTTACGGTTTTGATATAGAATTCGTTGAAATATATTGTTTCTTTAGTCAACTATACTTCTGTCTACAAGAGGGGCTTTTCAGGAATTTCCGAACAACAGATAGGACTCGATCAATTGATTGTTATCAATGGCTTAGACAAAAGTGCAGGGATTTGCCCCCCCCCATTGAAATCATTGAAGAAATTCGAGCCGTCCCCGCACCTTTTTTAGCAAAAATGAAAAACATTTAAGGTCCTTTGGGACGTCGAATTCGCAGAGGAAAAATAGTGTCCGAATTGCCCCATAATCACCCCGACCAACTGGTCAATCACAGCGATGGTCTTAGCTGCAGAGATATATTCAGGGGAGGGAATCTTCACTGTGGAAAGAACTGAAATTACGCGATGCGAAGGACGGGAATTTCTTGCAAAAGGCCCGAGGGATCGATGCTAGTGGTAAAGCTGATCCAAATAGTGCAAACTGCTCCGTAGAAGTAAACCACTGGGTTTATCCCAGAAAAATAGAGGAATAACTGTGAAAAGCCTCATAGAAAATTTACTAGAAAATGCAGAAAATACTGTAGCCAAACACAAAGCTGATCCAATCCACACATCAGTTCCTGAGATAAATAGAGCCATTGCGTCAGCAGAAAGACTTTTAGAGCAAAATAGTCTAGAAGCCTGCGTCCTGGATCGAGCACAAATAGCATTGACCTATTTGAACCAGTTCAGCTCTGAGGACTGATCCAATGGCTGAAACAAATAGCGAAGTGTGGATTGGTTTGGCTGGCGTAGTTGTCGGGGCGTCGATCACTGGTATAAAGGATTGGATACTTGAGGCGGCAAGAAAAAAGGCACACGCGCGATACGTTGCAATTAGAGTTGTCTGCTTGTTTGATGAGTTCGTTGAAGACACTGTAGAAGTTGCTTATGATGGAGGAACCGCCAATCCACATGATCAAGGTTGCTATGAGCCAAATGTAAAAATTCCCAGCTCACCTCATTTTCCTGATCATTGGGAATGGAAATCTCTACCACCTGAGCTAATGTATGAAATATTGTCCTTTCCAAATGAGGTCAAAGCAGCCGACCAAGAAATTTCACTCGTAGGGGAGCACTCAGCAGGTCCACCCTATTATGAAGAATGGTTCGAAGAACGACAATTTCGCTATGCTAAGCTCGGCAAAAAAGCTCATGCAATAACGATACAGTTAAGAAAGAAATATGACATACCAAAGAGGGAAATAGGAAACTGGAAACCTGAGAAAAAGTTGGAACGCATAATAAAAGAAATCAAAAAGTGACGAGAAGCAGCCTAACCAGTTTTCTAAATTACATATGAAACACCCTTCCGAGGCCTAAGTTTGGACGGGGAGTGAACTATTTAATGTTTTCAAAAGATGCGAACCCTCAATGCCGCTTCACATACCCCTCGAAAATCCACTCACGGACAGTCTGCTTTGCATCAGTCGTATATTCATTATACGGGTAGTATGACAAGCGGGCACCGTCCGGCGCTTCCCACAAAATATGAAACCCGCCCGGCCAATGTTCGGACTTTTCCTTGACGATCTTCCCGCCAGCCAGAAACAGCATGACCAAAGCCCAGAACAGGCAGTTGCATTTGCATTTGGTCTCCGGGTGCCAGAGGTTATCTTTGATCATGCCTCCGGTTCCACTCAGCAAGCGCCGCGTTTGACGTCGGCTTCGAGGTGTCGGACATCTCCGCCTGGAACTCGGCTTCGCTCATAGTAGGCTTCAGGGCGTCCAGGGCCTGTTGGCGACGCAGGACTTCGCCGAACTGCTGATCTGACAGAGCCATTTTCTCATCGCGGTTTTTGTGCAGTTCGCGGGCCGCAAAGTAAAAGCCGATGATGACACCCAACACATACCACATACTTTCCGGCACGGTGTCCAGCGCGACATTGACCTTCTGAAATTCAATCGGGTTGATATAGGACAGCAGGAAATAGGCGATCATCAGTCCGACCAGTACGGGACGCGGGAGACGGTTTAAGGCATCAACCAGACTATCCCACCAGGTGCGGTTTTCCCGATGTCCAAATTCAGCGGCATACTGATTATACACCGCCATATTGACCTGATGGTTTTGGCTGTCCCTCTCTTGGCGAGAGCCGAAAAAGGTTTTGCCGATTCCGGTCACGACACCGGCCACCGTGTTCACTAACGCGCTGATGGGGTTAAAGTTCATGTGGGGTCCTTAGAACGAAAAAAGGCCCCCCGGAAGGGAGCCAGAAGTAGAAAAGTGGTTCATAATTAAGTCATTGAAAACAATAGATTGTTCATAATGGTTCAGAATGGATCATAATTAAAACAGGCCAATTATCGGCCGACTTCCCTACAAATACGTGCTATATTTTCGATGCCATAGATTACGCCAGGAAAAATGCGATTAGACAAACCCATCAATTCGCGGCTTAACCACTACAGATATGCTCAATAATCGGTACAAAAAATTTACTTTTTGAGATCTAAATCGTCAAACATATCGGCGTCATATGTCTTAAAAATTCGATCCATCAAGCTGATAGTAAAACCGTAATTCACTCGGCCTTTCGTATGATGGAGGCGATGAAATGCGGGGTCATTTACCAACTGTCGGAACCAATGCGTCTTTGATAGAGTTGGCACGAGATCATAATTGCAATGGATACAGGTAGTGAACATCATTCCCAGTGCATGAACCACAAACGCACTGCCAACGCCAATCGGAACAAAGCCCATGAACAACGGCAATGTTCCCGCCATTATCAATGCCTCCAACGGATGAACGTTATAACCGGACCAAGGGGTTACGCGAACCGATTCATGATGTACCGCATGAAATTTTCTGAAATATTTCGTATGCAATAAACGGTGAGAAAAATATCCGTAGAAATTATAGTAAATGATGAAAACAAGAAATTGAATTGCCGCAACTGCCCAGGAAGATGGCCAAAGACCAACCGTCAAATGCCTATAGGACAAGGACGTCACACCAAAAATCAAACAGGCGACAACGCCATACTTTACTTCGCCGCGTACCTGTCCTGGTTTTGCAGGATATTGGTCGATTATACAGCCAATTCCCATTTTCGGCCAAATTATCGTGGTTAAAATCTGCCCGATTAACCCACCCCAAAAATAGATATTCAGATGAACAACCGTTGCGATAAGAAGCGCAATGTACCAAGGGGCCAGAAGCCAATATTCCAAGAGATCATTCATCTTTACGGTTCTGCTTCATTTGAATCCTATGGCTAACCTTCAGGCTGTTCGGAATGAGCTTCTTCAGAAATTACAGCCTTAGTGTCTGAATATTTTCTCCAGCTCCCATACAAAACTACGGCCTGACTGAGTAACCATAGCCAATAAGCATATCCGTAGCCGGTTACGGTGTCGCGTCTCCCGGTTGCGTCCGATAGAACCGTTTCATGGAAGAGAAAACTAACTGAGAACAGCAAAGCTATCACAGAACATATCATGGCTTTCTCATACTGCTTCTTCCTTAACATGACCCAAGCAATGATGAGCGCCGGATTCGCCAACCACGCAAAAATGCCACCGAGAAGCCCAAGCCAACCATACAAAAAAAGTTCCCACCCCGGTGGCCAAGCGGAGGGGTTCCCACCATCTGTATAATAGGCATCCTGGGTTAGACACAGCACAAACAATAGAAAACTAATCCAGAAATACGAAATATCTTTCTTTACCATAATTCTATTGTTTCCTAATTCCACCATAGACAATCCCAAAAACGGAGCATCAGCTTGATAGAGTCTGATAGGTTTTTCCATCAAACGATAGAAACTCCCCCCGGTTCCCCAGCTCCCTGACACTGACATGCACCCACCCAGCAGCGGGATCGTTCGGGTCGTAAAACTCTAGGATGATCTGGTCACGTTTATAATAACCCTTTTGGAGTTTCGAATTTTCGAAATCAAAGAGCGTGGTCTATTTTGAAATAACTTCTTTTCTAAAGTTTAGAACCCAATCTTTTGCCATATCTTGAGCTGCTGTAATCTGCTCAGGCGTTAATTTAGAGCGTTTCTTGGAACGGACCTTTTCAGTACCTTTGGGGTTCCAGTCTTTTTCCATCAAAGCCAAAGTAATCTCAAACCACATTAAGCTTTTTACAGGGTCTTTTGGCACTCCATAGCCATATTCATAATACACTGAAAGAAAATCTGTCGCATCTAAATCACCTTGGTTGGCGGCAAGCTCTATCCATTTATGAGCTTTCTCGTAATTCTTTTCCAAAAAAGATTTTCCAGTACCATATTTTTTCCCAAGTTGAACCTGAGCAGGAGAATAACCTTGCTCGGTAGCCAGGGTTAGCCACTTCTTTGCAGCTTCATAATCTTTTTTACCAACAACGCCTGCCTCATAAATTTTACTTAACTTGGCCTGGGCAGGCGCAAATCCCTGCTCTGCAGCTTTGATGCACCAGAGGACTCCCTCTTTCTTCTTCTTCTTTCCCATCATACCAGTTGAGTAAAGATCACATAAGCTGGTTTGAGCAAGCAAGTTTCCCTCATTTGCATCAATTGTGTATTCCTTAACCGCTTCCTTAAACTGAAAATGCCTCATCATATTTTCAGCCTTCTTCATATCCGCCATTCCCAATAAAGGGACTTGGAAAAAGAAAAACGTCAGCATTACAAAAAAAATATATTTCATGAAGATCCCCTTTAGATTACCTCCAAACCCTAATCAATTATTGTGCTACAGTCTATTTTTTTCTAGTGGCTATTAAGAAGATGGACCAGCCTTAAGAGACAGAATTCATTCTAAATAATATCATTAACTGTTTTTTTTGCCTGTCTATACTAAAGCAGTCTCCCCTGTTTTCCGACGGTTTGACACTAGCATGGACCCAGTCAGAATGGGGCACGAGCGGATCGTAAAACTCCAGGGTCAACTGATCAAGAAAGCGGGTGTTAAAAAATCCGCCCACGGCCTGAGAAAATACGCCGCCACGGAAATGGCCGAATCTGGTGGGACGTACAACAAACTGAAAGCGTCATTCGGCTGGCAGTCGGACGGGATGGCCGAAGTTTACACAAGAAAAGCCGATAAAAAACGCCTGGCGGCGGCATATGAAAAATCAATCCCGGCACCTTTAAATATTATCCCCGCATCTAAAAAAATAATCGTTTATTTTAAATTCCTTACAAGTCAATTTCTGGAAAGTTATGGACGGTAACACCATACTCAGGTCGTTGATCATGTTCGGTAAGACCATGCCACCCCATATGATACATCCGCATCTAGATTTTACTTCGATGACTATACGGAAGAAGCATATAATGAGAAAGATTACCACGCGGACCTATTATCCCGGCAAACATCAGATTGAGGTTCTGATCAACGGTATCTCCTTTGGCCTCAAAGAGTTCGACTTGGTAATGGAAAAGCGGATTTGTGGGTAGGCCGAATTAAAGGAAATTCTTCATGTTTATTTTGATTAGGGGTTATGATATGATCCGGTTTCGACATTAGTCGATGAGAGCCTCGTCATGACCGGTCCCCCAAACGGTTAGGCGAGGTTTTCTATATTCTATGATAGTCCCAATTTTTACTTGATAAACTTCCCGAATTGGATGAGCATGGCGCGTCCCATAGAGATGGTCTCTTGGGGCTGGTTAAAAGCTGAAAAGGCCGCCCAGTTTGGGCGGCCTTTTTGCGTGACTAGTGAATAGTCGGATTATTTCATGATGGCGCGCTCTACTTGATCATCCCAGCGCCAACAGGGCTGGTCAGAACGAATTTTTATCCCGCCAAGCCATCGTTCAGGGGGACAGAATGTTAACCAATCGAGCTCGCCGGCAAGGAGTTGTATGCCCTTGTCCGTGATCGATACGCGCCCCCTCGGCCAGTCACTGTCGACATTTTCTGCGATCCTGAGGATGGGGTCGGATACTTGCGCCATAGCCTGCAGAATGGACCAGAACATAATATCGCCAAGCCACGGCAGAGGGTCTTTTTCTAATGCCAATATTCTGAATATCTGACCGGCGGTCTGGCTGTTGTCCTTTAGTATCTCGAGCGTGAGTTGTTCCGTTAAACCAAGTCCGTTGAAGCTTGAAGGCAGTTCCTGCAGATGTCGGTGTAAGGCCCGCGCCAGATCTGGTAACGCTGATGTTTCCGTCGCCTGCATCAGGTCGGTTAGAGGCATCGGGGTAGGATCACGCAAGGCGTCCCAGGCGCGTTTCCCGAGCCTCATTTGCAGAGGCGTCACGCTCTGGCGTTTGCGCCAAAGCAATCTCATGGCTTCCGGGGGCAACTGGCCGAGGCCGATAAAGCGCACCGACCCGGGAAAGGCATTTAGGGAAATGAGCTCCAAAACCCGTGGTTTCCTATTCTCTTGAAAATAAGCCAGTATCCGTGCCAGTATTAGCTGATCATAGGTATCATGCTCAAACCAGAGAACAACGCGGTCATAGTCCTGGGCGGCCTTTTCCAGACATGCTTTTTCAGCGATCAGTTTTTCAAGGATTTGAGTATCGCTGCGCTGAAGATCTGAGCCATAAGACGATAGAAAATCTGCCCGAATTTCGATAAGATTGGGCGTATTGGGGACCGGCCCCTGGCAGACGGGATCTGAATATTCGAGAAAGTCTCCCCGAAAGCCCGCGTCGACCAGCAGATCTTTCAGGTCCGACCCACAGCGGATATGCAGGGTTTTCAGGTCACCATCAAAGATCGGGGCGGGCTGCTTGATCTCAGCGCGGGCGGCCAGCATATTCTCAACATGGCGTTTTAATTTGGCCCAGCCGGGCAAGCCATGCTCGCGGGCGATCACAAGCTGGGCGTCACTCAATTTGACCTGGGTGGTGGTGCCGGTGGTGGAATAACGGGGATGATGGCGCCGGAGGCGGATGATACAGTCGTCGTCGTGGCGCCGGACGCCCTGCAGCAATTCCTTGGCGCGTTTCTTCTGATGGTCAAGATTAATACGGAACGGGGTGTTGTCCAGTTGATCAGGTTGGGTCATGATTGTTACCTCTTCATGAGATCTGCGCTCGCCAGACAGATTGAAAAGGAAACATAAAATAAGGTGTGTTTCACTTTGTCGTGGGCGCAGCCCTTTCCGCGAACAGGGTGGCTTCGACCAAGCCATGGAGAAAACACTACAACTGATATTCTCTATTGTCAAATATCGCTATTGATCGATTCGAGGGGAGTGATTCGCTATTCTGGGCAGCCTTTTTTGCTCATTTTTCACCCGGCACAGTTTTTTGAGAAAACAAGTGAATTATTTTTAGGTTGGCTGACCATTCCAATGGGTTTCCTCAAAATCTACCATGATGGATCATGTTGTAATAAGTTATATATTTCAACAGGTTAGTAAAATTTTAATCCTTGACGTTTTGGCGTATCTCTGTCTTTTTTAATCCTGTTGAAGCGGATTAACTCGAAGGATAAAGGAGATCAAATGTCAGTGTCTAATTCTCCCTCAAAGCTGCTCATTGGTCAGACCGTCATCGTGTTCACACTCATCATCGGAGCAATGTGGACGGCAACCCAGTGGGCAGCCTATTCCCTCAGATATCAGCCTCAACTTGGACCGGCCTGGTTCATGATAAGTGACAGGCCGGTCTATTTCCCCTGGCGGTTGTTTGAATGGTGGTATGCCTATGAAGCCTACGCCCCTCATATCTTCAGAACGGCAGGCCTGATTTCAGCCGCCGGGGGAATTCTTTCTATTATCGCCGCCGTGATCGGCTCACTATGGCGGGCCCGTATTTCTGGTGCTGTCACCACCTACGGGTCGTCCCGCTGGGCGAAGATTTCAGAAATCAAAGAGGCGGGACTGTTCAAACCCAAAGGCGTGATCCTTGGCATGATGGATGAACAGTATCTGCGTCATGACGGGCCGGAACATGTGATGGCTTTTGCGCCAACCCGGTCCGGCAAAGGGGTCGGGCTTGTGATCCCCACTTTGCTCAGTTGGACAGGCAGTGTGATTGTCCATGACATTAAAGGCGAGAACTGGTCTCTCACCGCCGGATGGCGCAGTAAATTCTCCCGCACCATCCTGTTTGACCCCACCAATCCGGATACGGCCCGTTATAATCCTTTGCTTGAAGTAAGGCGGGGTCACAATGAATTTCGTGATGTGCAGAATATTGCCGATATTCTGGTGGACCCGGAAGGGGCTCTGGAACAGCGCAACCATTGGGAGAAAACCAGTCACTCCCTTTTGGTCGCCGCCATCCTTCACGTGCTTTATGTCGGGAAAGATAAGTCCCTGGCGGGCGTCGTGGCTTTGCTCACTAACCCTAACCAGTCTTTCGCTGAAACATTACAGCAGATGAAACGCACGTGCCATCTGGGGGATCGCCCGCATCCGGAAGTGGCAAGTGGTGTGCAGGAAGTGATTAACAAGACCAACAATGAACTGTCCGGTGTCCTGTCTACGACGATGACGTTCTTAAGCCTTTACCGTGATCCCTTAGTGGCCCAAGCCACGTCTACGAGCGATTTTTCTATTCGGGACATCGTGTTTGGGGAGAAACCCCTATCGCTTTACCTAGTGATCCCACCCAGTGATCTCAGCCGGACAAAGCCGTTGGTGCGTTTGATCCTGAACCAAATCGGTCGACGGCTGACGGAAAAATTGGAAGATGACAAACACCAATTGCTGATGATGCTGGACGAGTTTCCGGCTTTGGGACGGTTGGATTTTTTTGAGAGTGCGCTGGCCTATATGGCGGGCTACGGTATCCGGGCTTTCCTGATCGCCCAGAGCCTCAACCAGATTTCCAAAGCTTACGGCGAATATAACAGCATTCTGGATAACTGTCATATTCGCGTCGCCTTTGCGGCAAATGACGACCGCACAGCCAAACGTATCTCCGACGGGATGGGTACGGCGACGGAACAAAGATCCCAGAAGAATTATGCCGGACACAGACTGGCCCCGTGGCTTTCCCATGTGATGGTCTCCCGGCAGGAAACGGCGCGACCTCTGCTCACGCCCGGTGAAGTGATGCAACTGCCTGCGGATGACGAACTGTTACTGGTTTCAGGGTTGGCCCCAATCCGAGCGAAGAAGCTTAAATATTATCAAGACCGGAATTTCACCGAGCGCTTACTGGCCCCGCCGTCACAGGCTGTGCAGCGGATTGAAGGCGGTGAGATTGACCATGATTGGCAAAATCCTGGAACCATAAAACCTGCGCCTTCTCAAGCTGAAGATGGGCTTACGGTTATGGACGATAGTGGTGGATTGGAAAAAAATCATGAACTGGTGCGTGTGCCTTTGCCGCCCAAAGCCGATCTTGATGTGCCAGACAGCATGGGTGTTGATGATGATTTTGCCGGAGAAAATCTGGAAAGTGAAGACATGCTCAAACAAAGGCGTGACAAGGCTCTGATCCGCAATGCCCAGAGGGTCTTTGGCCAGGATCACGCCTTAAGTGATCCGCTTGACGATGACCTGAAGCTCTTGATGTAGAAAATGACAGGAAGATCCCATGAACAGCAGAATTAATATGTACATCCCCCATAAGCTGCGCGCAGAGCTTGATCATATTGCCCGCACATCCGGCGTTACCAAATCCTCTATAGTTGAGGCCGCCTTACGGGGGCATTTCTCGGCTGAACATGGGGACAAGCGGGATGCAGTATTTATCAAAAGGCTGGATAGAATGACCCGGCAGATGGACCGGGAGGCCAGAGATTTCCTGGTAATCTCGGAAACGCTGGCTTTGTTCATTCGCTATTATCTGACAGTGATGCCGCCCCTGGCCGCAAGTGAAAAGCAGGCGGCACAAGCTTTAGGTCATGAGCGTTTTGAACGTTTTATCACGCAATTGGCAAGGCGCCTGTCTAAAAAGTCGAGATTTATCCAGGATGTGATCGAAGATATTCCTGGCGGCGAGCTTGATTTTTACGAGTTCGGTGTGGTGAAAATGGAGGATCTTATGCCTGACATCAAAAGAGGTGAAACGGAAAGGAAAAATGATGATCAGGCATGATCTCTCTCGGCACCGTATCCATAGCATGCTGAAGACAGCCATGGGGCCGGATATAATGAAGGCCCTCGGCGATAAGAATACGCAAGAAGTAATGCTCAATCCCGACGGTAGGTTATGGCTCGATATACAGGGCCGGGGCCGTGTTGATACGGGCATTCAACTTTCGGCTTTGGACGCCGAACGGTTAATCCGACTTGTCGCATCTCATATGGGGTCGGAGTGCCACGCTAAAAACCCCATCGTCAGCGCAGAGCTGCCAGAAACCGGCGAGCGGTTTGAAGGTTTGCTGCCGCCCGTAGTGACGGCACCCGTATTTTCCATCCGTAAAAAGGCGGAAGTGGTTTTCGATCTGCAGGATTATGTGGCGCAGGAAATTATCACCACGCTGCAGCAACAGCATTTGATTGAGGCAGTTAGGGCCCGCAAGAATATTCTTGTGGTCGGCGGCACCAGCAGCGGTAAAACCACTCTCACCAATGCGCTTTTGCAGGAAGTTGCCAAATCCGGTGACCGGGTGGTGTTGATTGAAGATACGCGGGAACTGCAATGTGCGGCAAAGGATTGCGTCGCCCTTCGGACCAAAGAGGGCGTTGTCGATCTGCCGCGTTTGGTAAGGAGCACCCTGCGCCTCAGGCCGGACCGGATCATCATCGGTGAGGTGAGGGGGGCGGAGGCTTTGGATATGCTGAAAGCCTGGAATACGGGACATCCGGGGGGGATTACCACGTTACATGCCAATAGTGCGCGGGCCGGGCTTTACCGGCTGGAACAATTGATCCAGGAAACGGTGGTTGCGGTGCCTCATCAATTGATCTCTGACGCCATCGATCTGATCCTCTTCATCGAAAGAGGTGCCGCTGGCCGGACGTTAAAAGAAATAGTCCAGGTCAAAGGATTTAAGGAGGGTGACTATCACCTGATCCCGCTCTGACCGGCTCAAATAGGATTAATGACGACCACCAATAAACTCGAAACCCCTGAAAGGAAAATCATGATTAAATTCTCCCGAGTGATACCACATGCCCGCAGAAAAGCCCTGACGGCATCTCTTATGTTTTATGTGGCGTTGAACACATCTCCCGCCTTTGCGGCAGGCTCCAGCATGCCCTGGGAAGGGCCGCTTACGCAAATATTGGCCTCCATTGAGGGCCCGGTGGCCCGGATCGTCGCGGTGTTGATCATTACCATCACAGGCCTCACCCTGGCGTTTGGTGATACGGGCGGTGGTTTTAGGCGTCTGGTCCAGATTGTCTTCGGCCTCAGTATCGCCTTTGCCGCCACCAGCTTCTTTCTCACCTTCTTCTCCTTCGGTGGCGGAGCAACCTTATGAGTGATACCGGTCTTAAAATCTCTGGTTTTGAAATCCCCCTTCATCACTCCCTCACGGAGCAGATCATGATGGCGGGCGTCCCGCGCAATATCGCCCTCGTGAATGGAACCCTGGCGGCCGCCATGGGGCTTGGTCTTCGGTTGTGGCTGGTGGGATTTCTGATTTGGGCTGTGGGGCACGGCATCGCCGCCTTCGCCGCCCGGAAAGACCCGCAGTTTTTGGAGGTTCTGATCCGTCATCTCAAATCCAAACCCTATCTGGAGGCCTGATCATGTTCAATCTTTCTGAATATAACAAGAAAACCACCCCTCTCGCGGACTATCTGCCCTGGGCGGCTTTGGTGGGGCCGGGGGTTATTCTCAACAAGGACGGCAGCTTTATGCGCTGTGCCCACTTCTGGGGACCGGATTTGGAATCCGCCACGGAAGCGGAACTGGTGGCTCTCTGTGCCCGGCTGAATGACATTCTCCGGCGTTTTGGCTCGGGCTGGGCCCTGTTTTTTGAAGCGGCGCGGTCGCCCGCGAAAGATTATCCAGATTCAATTTTTCCAGACCGCTTATCGGAGCTGGTTGATGCGGAACGTAAGGCGGCCTTTGAAACGGAAGATTATTTTGAAAGCCGCTATATGCTGTCTCTGCTGTGGTTGCCGCCGGAAGACAAGACCCAGATTGCGGAAAGTCTGTTTTTTGAGCGTTCCGATGAGGGGGCAGCCCATCAAAAGGCCAATAGCTCCTCTCTGGAACGTTTTTATAGTGCGTCCAGTGCCTTCTTTGATCTGCTGGCAGATTTAATGCCAGCTTTTACAGTTATGGATGATGGGGATGTTTTGGCATTTTTGCATGGGACCATCTCCACGAAACTTCATCCGGTTTGTGTTCCGGAAACCCCAATTTATCTGGATGCCTTACTGCCCGACGAAGACCTGACCGGGGGATTGTCTCCTATGCTTGGGGGGCATCATATGCAAACCATCGCAGTGCGCGGTTTCCCAGGCAGCAGCACACCGGGCCTGCTTGATGGATTGAACCATCTGGGGATTGCCTATCGTTGGGTAACCCGCTTCATTCCTCTGGATAAGGCCGCTGCCACCAGGGAACTGACCAAATACCGCCGTCAGTGGTTTGCCAAACGAAAGGGCATTGGCGCCATCATCAGGGAAGCCATGACCAATGAAGCCTCTGCGTTAGTGGATACGGACGCAGATAATAAAGCGCTGGACGCGGACATGGCTTTGCAGGAATTGGGATCTGACTTTGTCGCTTACGGCTATTTTACCGCGTGCGTTACCGTGATGGATAAAGACCCAGAAAACCTCAAACTAAAGGTCCGCGAAATCACCCGCGTCATCAATGGCCGGGGCTTTGTTACAATCACGGAAAGCTTGAACGGCGTGGAAGCCTGGCTTGGCTCTTTGCCGGGGCATGTTTATGCCAACGTCCGCCAACCTTTGCTTCATAGTCTTAATCTCTGCCACCTGTTACCTCTAAGCGCCATTTGGGCGGGCCCCATCAAAAATCATCACTTGAAGGCCCCGGTCTTGCTGCAGGCGAAAGCCGAAGGCAATACCCCGTTCCGTCTGTCGCTCCATCAAGGCGACGTGGGACATTGCCTTATCGTCGGTCCCACCGGTGCCGGTAAATCTGTACTCCTGTCCTTCATGGCCTTGCAATTCCGTCGTTATGAACAGTCCCAGGTCTTTATCTTTGATAAAGGCGGCTCAGCGCGGGCCAGTATTCTGGGGCTCGACGGATGCTATCATGCTCTTCGTGTGGCGGGCGATCTGGCTTTCCAGCCTTTGGCGGAAATAGACAGGCCGGATGAAATCTCCTGGGCGCAGGAATGGGCCCTGTCTTTGCTCACCCATGAAAATCTGATGATCACACCGGAAGTCAAACAGCATATCTGGTCTGCTTTGGAAAACCTGAAAGACGCGCCACGGGAGGAAAGAACCCTGACAGGGCTGTCGATGTTGCTGCAGGATAATAATCTGAAACAGGCGTTGCAGCCTTATCTGATTACTGGGCCTTATGGCCAGTTGCTCGACGGGGATCAGGATCACTTGACCCTAACGGACATCCAGTGTTTTGAGATGGAGGAACTGATGGAAAGCAAGGGCGCTGTGCTGCCGGTGCTGACTTATCTGTTCCACCGGCTGGAAGAGAAGTTTGACGGTAGGCCCAGTCTGCTCATTCTGGATGAAGCCTGGCTGTTTCTGGACAATGATTATTTTGCTGAGCAGATCCGCGAATGGCTTAAAGTTTTGCGCAAGAAAAATGTCTCGGTGATCTTCGCGACCCAAAGTCTCGCGGATATCCAAGGTAGCAGGATTGCACCGGTGATCGCAGAAAGCTGTCCGACACGGATTTATCTGCCTAATGCGCGGGCGTGTGAGCCTTTAAGCCTCAAAACCTATCAGAAATTTGGCCTAAACGACCGTCAGATTCAGATCATCAGTCAGATGACGCCGAAGCGGGATTATTACGTGACCACACCTGACGGCAATCGTCGCTTTGATCTGGAGCTTGGGGAAATAGCGCTCTCCTTCGCGGGTGCTTCAACAGCCGATGACCACAAGGTGATGGACCGTATCATCCAGGGGCAGGAAACAACATCTTTTGCCCAGCAGTTCCTGGCGGCAAAGGGGCTGCCCTGGGCCGCTGGTCTTTTCCCCTCGTCAAACATTGGAGATATCTCATGAAGAAAATGAAACCACTGCTTACCCTTATGCTGATGAGTATGCTCACTATTCTGCCCCTCCAGCGCGCCCATGCCATTTTTGGCCTGGGCGATATTGTCTTCGATCCTGGGAACTATGCGCAGAATATCCTGACGGCGGCACGGTCGCTGACCATGATCCAGAACCAGATCCGGCAATTGCAGAATGAGGCCAGAGTGCTGGTCAATCAGGGCAAGGATTTGGGGTCGCTTAATCTCAATATCCTGAATGATCTGAACCAAAATATCTCAAGCGTCAAATATCTGATGAATGCGGCGAAAGGTATCGCCTTTACCATTTCTGAAACCGACCGGATTTTGCTTGAGCGATATCCCGATGACTATGCGAAAAATATCACACGGGATCAACTTATTCAGGATGCAAAACAGAGATACCAATATTCTGTGACGTCACTGCGTCATTCCATGCGCATGCAAGCGCATGTGACGGAGAGTATTGTCGAGGATCAGAATTTGATCAGCCAGTTGATGCAAAGTTCAGCTTCTGCGATAGGCAATCTTCAGGTCTCCCAGGCCGGTAATCAACTGTTGGGCCTGCTCGCCGAGCAGCAGATCAAGTCCCAGCAGTTAATGGCCTCTCACTACCGCGCCGAGGCCGTGCGGCAGGCGGCGGATCAGGCGACCCGAGTTCAGGCTCAGAATTATGCCGTAAAGTTCATGGGCACAGAGTCTGCCTATACCAGAGAGTAGGGCGCCGTCATGAATGATCTCAATATCATTGACCGTTTCACGGAAACCTTCATCCAGTATATCGACAGCGGTTTCGGATTGCTGGGCGGGGAAGTGGCCTTTCTTACGGCAACCCTGATTGTCATTGACCTGACGCTGGTCGGCCTGTTCTGGGCGATGGACCCCAATAAAGATGTTCTCGGCAGCTTTATTAAGAAGGTGCTCTATGTGGGTTTCTTCGCGTTTATCCTGAATAATTTCCAGTCGTTGAGCATGATTATATTCAACAGTTTCGGCGGATTGGGGCTCACTGCGACCAACACGGGCATGACCGCTGCAGACCTGCTGCGTCCAGGCCATGTGGCCGCCACAGGTTTTACGGCGGCTTATCCCTTGCTGACAGAAATTGGCAAACTTCTCGGGCCTGTGGCTTTCTTCGAAAACTTCATTGTGATCATCATTATGTTGCTCGCCTGGATTATTGTGATCTTCTCTTTCTTCATTCTGGCGATCCAGCTGTTCATCATCATCATCGAGTTCAAGCTCACCAGTCTCGCAGGCTTTATATTAGTGCCCTTCGCTCTCTGGAATAAAACCTCATTTTTGGCGGAACGGGTGCTCGGTAATGTGATCTCGTCCGGTATCAAGCTAATGGTCATGGCGATCATCATTGGCATTGGCACGACGTTATTCTCGGATTTTATCAGCACTCTCAATGGCAACCCGCCGACCATAAAAATAGCGGCCTCCCTCATTCTGGGGGCGTTGTCCCTTTTGGGGCTTGGTATCTTTGCCCCTGCCATTGGGGCTGGGCTGGTGAGCGGGGCCCCGCAACTGGGCGCCGGCGCCGTTGTCGGCACGATGGGCGCTGTGGCCGCAGGTGCCGCTGTAGGGATTGGCGGTGCGACCATGGCCGGGCGAGCGGGCATGTCGGTCATGTCATCAGCGGTTAAATCTGGCGCCAGCATGGCTGGTAGCGCCACATCAGCTTATCAGTTTGGCCAGGCGGTCTCCGGCAGTGGCGGCCTGAAAGGCGCGACCTCTGGCGCGGCAAGTGTGGGTAAAGCCGCCGCAGGAGGTGTCCGTAAAGCTGTACAAAACATGATGGGGCAGGCGACGTCCCCCCTCAAGGAATCTTATGCAGAGGGCAAGGCTTCCGCATGGTCTGCCACCGGTGGCAGGGGAGGATCTTCAGAGGGAACCCCTCAAACCTCACCCAGTGCCATGCCCGCCTGGGCCAAAAAGATGCAAAAGCAACAGACCCTTAAATCAGCCGCCGGCATGACGGCCCACGCGATTAAAGAGGGAGACCGCCCAGGAGCTCCGGCCAATCCAGAGCTCTCCACAACAGAAAATTAAATGAAGGAATAATGCGATGTTTAAACGACAGGCACATAAATACGGCGATACGCCCAAACCCGTAACCCCATATCAGAAGGCCGCAGAGGTCTGGGACCAGCGCATTGGATCTGCCTGGGCCGAGGCGAGAGGGTGGCGTCTCATGGCGTGCCTTTGTCTGGGCCTTGTGACGGTCATGAGCATGGCGTTGATCTGGCAAAGCCTCAGCAGTCGTATTACGCCCTATGTTGTGGAAGTGGCAGACAGCGGTTCTGTGCGAGCCGTGGGCAATGCCACGGAAAATTATACCCCGAGTGATGCCCAGATCGCCTATCACCTGTCAGATTTTATCAAGAACATGCGCTCCATTGCTATTGATCCGGTTGTCGTGCGGGAAAACTGGCTGAACGCTTACGCCTATGTCACAGACCGGGGCGCTCTTGTGCTTAACGAATATGCCCGCGATCATGATCCTTTTCTGCGCATTGGCGAAAGATCGATTACGGTCGAGGTGACCAGTGTGGTGCGGGCGTCGGACACCTCCTTTCAGGTTAAATGGCGGGAAGCGGCCTTTGACCACGGCAGCCTTGCCACGACAGAAACTTATACCGCCATTCTGTCACTAGTCCTCCAACAACCCAAATCAGTCGATGAGCTCCGCAAAAACCCGCTGGGCATTTATGTCCACGGTTTTAACTGGAGCAAAGACCTAAAACCCGGAGAGAACTCATGAATATTATTCAAAACCTGATATTGCTTTTTCTGTTCTGCGCGCTAACCGCCTGTTCCGGGAAACAACCGGCCTTTCAATATGATACGGTTCAGTATCACCCCGCACAAAAGCAGGGCAAACAGGACTTTCCTGTCAAGATTATCGAGGTGGTAAAACCGGTCGCCCTGCCGGGGCAGTTAAAACCACTGCCCGATAAAGCAGACCAGCTTGGGGAGGCAAAAATCAGTCCTGACAAGGTGATCCTTGCGGCCCATCAAAAATCGAAAGTAATGCCGACGACCGAGGGCTATATCAATGCGATCCAGACTTATCCCTTTATGGAAGGAGCTCTTTACCAGCTTTATGCCTCCCCCGGTAAAGTGACGGACATTATACTGCAAGAAGGGGAAAGGCTGAATAGCGTCTCTGCAGGTGATACCCTGAGGTGGATTATCGGCGATACCACCAGCGGATCAGGATCATCACAGCAGACCCATATTTTGATCAAGCCTGTGGCCCCGGACTTAAAGACCAATCTTCTGATCCTGACCGACCGGCGCAGTTATCATCTGGATATGATTAGTGATCCCGCCACCTATATGGCATCCCTCAGTTGGCATTATCCACAAGATGACCTTCTGGCCCTGAAAGCCCGCAACCATCAGGCCGTTGTCCGGCAGGACCAAACCGTAAAGGGGGGCTTTAATTTGAACAATCTCGCCTTCCGGTATGAGATATCTGGCGATACGCCGCCCTGGCGGCCCGTTCAGGTGTTTGATGATGGCAATAAAGTTTATATCCAGTTTCCAGAACGTCTGGATCAGGGGGAAGCGCCGCCGCTTTTTATCTCCGGCGACAAGGGTAACGTGGAACTGGTCAATTACCGGGTCAAGGGCAACACCTATATTGTGGACCGGCTGTTTAAAGCGGCTGAACTCAGGCTTGGGGAGAAAAAACAGCAGACCGTCCGCATCACCCGCACAGCCGGGAGATGGTGATGGAAACTTCGCTTAAAAACAAACAGGACTTTGCCCTGAAGGGCAAGCCCAGACCCGTCACGCGCATAAACCGTAAGTTTCTGATCGCTGTCTTTATGCTATCTGTTGCCGTAATGTTCGGGGCAACTCTTTATGGGGTGGCTCCAACGGACTATGGCGCTAAATCACGGGGCCCTGAACTCTACAATGTAGGTCAGAAACCGTCTGCGGAAAGTATGAACATCCTGCCCAGAACCTATCAGGAGATGGCCAAAAGACCCATAGAGCTTGGGCCTGCTATGATGGGAGATATGGGCGAGGCGATCTTGAAAGCGGAAAGCCAGGTGGGAATTACGGCCTCACTGCCACAATCAGCGACAAAGCTTCCCTTTCGTCCCGATGCGGCAACCGACGCCCTCAGGGCGGAAAGATTACGTCAGGCGCAGGCCGCTATTCGGGCGAAAGAAAGTAAAGTCTTTTTTGCGCTGAACAACGCGCGGACCACAGAGCCCATAGAGAAACCCGCAAGTAACATTGAAAGTGAGATAGGGGCAGCGCCAAACTCTCCTTATCAACTGATGGCAGGCACCATAATCTCGGCCAGTTTGATCACGGGTATTAACAGTGATCTGCCGGGGGTGGTGATGGCTCAGGTGACGGAAAATATCTATGACACCGTGACGGGCCAGTATCTGTTGGTGCCTCAGGGGGCGCGTCTTATGGGGCGTTATGACAGCAAGATTGCCCAAGGCCAAAGGCGGGCTATGATCATCTGGCAACGCTTGCTGATGCCTGATGGCTCTCATATCACGCTCGACAATATGACGGCCAGCGATCAGGCGGGATATTCCGGCCTTAACGATGGCGTTGACTTCCATACAGGTGACCTGATGAAGGGCATTGCGCTCTCCAGCTTGCTCGGAGTTGGTTCGGAGCTCGCCGTTGGTGGTGATCAGAATAGTTTGCTAAGGGCCCTGACCGACAGCACACAGAAGACCACCAATCAGGCGGGGCAGGCCATAGTGGAGCAGTATCTTAACCAAAAACCCACGCTCACCATTCGCCCCGGCTGGGAACTGAAAGTGATTTTCACCCAAGATCTCACCCTGAAATCTTATGTGAAGGATGTCTTATGACCTTAAAAATTGCCAAATTACCGGACCGGAAACCGGTTAAACTTACCATCTCTATCCTGCCGGATCTTTATGATCAAATCCAGGATTACGTTCGTGTTTACGAGGCGGAATATGGGGAGGCAGAAACCGCACAAAACCTCATTCCGGCGATGCTTGAAGCTTTTATGCAAAGCGATCACCAGTTCAGAAAGGCCAGGCAAAAGTTGTCGACAGCAGCCTCTGTCAATAGTGAGTATTCCGGATAAGGGCAGGTGTGCTTTATGAGCCTGTGATCTTCGACCAGTTTGTCCCTGATTAGTCAAACACTTGAACACTATCTTTGGCCAGCCGTAATGCAGATTGATCTTCAGGCGGTCCCCGTCAATGACCTTCCTCCCTATGATTTTGCTAAAGGATATCGCCCTAAGCGCCTCTCACAGGGCCCTGATGAAGGTCATGGACAGGGTTCTTATACCGGAAGATCCAAACAAATGCATGGCTGGAATGATCCTGTCAAATTATGAACTTTAACTAAGGAGAAATCTTATGAATACCGAAGAACAACAAAGCAATAAAGGCAACAAACCTACTCATATTGCCCGGAAACGCAAGGACAGCGGTGACGGTGGCGACTTTGAAACCATTGGCATGGCCTGGGACCGGGGTGATGGCAGTTTTTATGTCAAGCCTTACGGCACCCAGATCATCAAGGGTGTTTTCTATGTGTTTCCCATCAAGGATAATACGCGAGAAACAGATTCTGGAGATGACCAGTAAAGCTGGATACGTCGAAAGATAAGGTGGCGGTTTTTGAAGCCGTCACGCCTCCTTTTTGCCGTGAGTATCAACACAGTTTGAGGAAGAGATGTCAGATGTAGAAATTGAAGCGGCGCGCAAAGACCAGTTTGGTGATTTTGGTAGTCGTGGCGAGCCTGATCAATTGCATATTACTTGTCAAGGTGCAGGCCTGAAACTTTGGGTAAGCTGGCATATCCACAATTATGTTCGGGAAGAGCCTATATTGGTTGGAAGCCGTACCCTTGCTATGGCTAGGGGAAAAATATGGCATCACTAATCCTAATGATGGACAAATGGTGCTTTTTTAAGCATTTTTTATGGTTAAAATTTTTATTTACAAATACTAATAAGGCGTGGTTTAATCTTTGCAAGTTATGAGGGAGTAATGTTGTCAAATAACAAATGGAAAGAAACTCAAGCTAAACCTGAGTCCACAATATTGCGGAATTCTACAAATTCTTTAAACCTAGATTGGAAAGTATAATGAATGAAAAACGAACAGCTTTTTGATGGGCTTTTATATCTACATAAATATGTCCCTCATTATTTAAAAAGTAAGGCCTCTACTCGTTTTATAGTCGATAAACTCGCAGTTTCCTCTAATATTGAGACCTTATATCTCATTGCCATAAATCGACTTTCTCAATTGTCATATGGGTTGGCATGGGGAATTACTTTGAAGGAAAGTCAGTTGAGGCCTGAGGACTCCCACATTGAAGAAGTAGGTTTCTACTTTCACAGAATTAGCGAAATGAAAGATGAGAAAGTAACTCTTAATAACACTTATTTCAGCAATTGGTTGTCCAATCAATTAATTAGGGATCTCAGTGAATTTTTATTATATCACCTGTTAGAAGTTTATGAAATTTGTCTAACTGTAAAGCTCTCGGAACAAAACCTAACAGAGTCAGATATCCTTGAAATAAAAGAGAGAACAAAAAGATTTGAGCAGAATAACTTACTGGATAGATTAAAAATTATTCGTAAGGAATTTGGGATACTTATTACGCATAAAAACGAACTGAATAGTATATACAAGCTGAGGAATGTTTTTGCTCATTTTGATGGTGTAATGCAAAAAAAATATTGTGATGGTAAAGGAAGATTCAAAGCCTATTGGCCTGATAATAAATATTTCTTAGTGCTGAGAAAAACTGGTCAAAAGGTTCCATACCATAGAGTTAGAAAGCCATACTCTGGAAACGAATATAGTCAGCTTCGTGTGGAATGGTTAAGCAAGGCTCGGACACGTACTTACAAAGCAGAAGAGCAAATTACTTTAATGGAAAGCGATTTGCAGAGTTTGTTATTTTTTTATATGTATATTTTTAACCAAATACAGAAAGGCATAATAAAGTTCTTCAAACAAAAGGATATTCCAGTCAGAGAATTTAATGTCTATGGGGGGGAGGTTTCGCTATCACTAGTTGGTGAGGAATTGCAATAAACGAGCTAAAAGATTTCCAAAGATACGAGTAAGCGTTTTTAATTTCTGTCATATTCAGATAGAGCAATATCAAGGCCGTAAGCACCATTTAATGTTAATTGATCAATTCTATCCAGGCAGGCCATTTGGAGCTTAATATCATTTGTATTATTATAGGCGCCGAGTAATAGTTTTGATAAAGTTTCAGCACTTATCGGTGTGCTTGTTCCCATATCACTTAATTCTTTTGCTTTTAATTTCAAGAATGCGTCGGCGGCTTTTAAAAGAAGGTGTGCAGGAACTGAAGCCGCTTCTTCTAACCGATAAAAAAGCATATGGTCGTCACTATATGCAGGACTTTCAAGGTATTTTATTATCATATCTGTTAAGGATTCAATATCACCTTCATTAATATTTCTCACAAAATCATCTGCAGATTCTCTGACTTCCTTACTATCGTCATAAAAGAAGTGTGAGAGGTGCTGCAGGCATTTCTCTCTATATTCTTTTATTTTGAAATTTGCGGCACAGACCTTCGCAAGGCCAATTCGATTAAATTCTGATCCCTCCAAATATTGGATTATTTCGGAATTATCAATTAATCCATCCAGCCACGCAAACCCGATGAGTATTGTACCTTCCTCAGCAATTGTCTTTTCATCCGATAGGGCCATTAGCTGAATGATAGGATGCACCGCTAACCATTCATTTTCTAAAAACCATTTAAAACAATGTCTTGCGCTATTTGTGACCAATAATTCCGGTGTGTCAGAAACGGCTTGTGTAAAGTATATAAAACCTTCATCTAGTTTGTGGTGTGATAAATAAGGGCATATATAAATCGCACATGAGCGCACAGCAGCACTTTTATCAGTTAAGCCAGCGCGAATTGCTTGTTGTACTTGAGGGTATTTCTCCGGGAATTCATACAGGAACTGATGTATTGCTAGTGCAGCTTGTCCTCGTACAGTGTTAATTCCGTTAAAATAGGGGTCTCCATCATAATGGGAACCGTCTTTTTCTTCTTTTTGCCATAGGTCTTGCTCAGGATCACCCGCATTACTAGCTATATCAACTAAGATTGATATGGTATTTTCTTCCAAACCTTGGGATGTATATTTCTCAAAGCCACGAATAATGGACTTAAGTGTTTCATCATCTTTGTGTTGATACACTTTAGCCAAAACTTTATCAATTAATGAGTTTTCAAGAGTATCAGCATCTGAAATTCCGTTAATTATAGCCTTCCAATAAGTGGATGGAATTGTTTCATCAAAATGATCTAAAAAAAGTCTGATAAAACGGATCGGATTAATTTTTGTTTGTTGTTGTAAACCATTAGAAGCCAATTCGGAAGCTCCACCTGGTAAATGACCATCAATTTTTTTGCGTCGACGATGTGCCCAATCTGGCCATGCTTTTCGCATTGCAGATAACCATTGCTTATCGGACATTTTTTCATGAGAAATTTTAGGTAAAGGAGACCCTACCATTCCTCCCCAGCTCATATTTCTATCCAACGATGGCTCGCGTTGGAACTTACGCTCCCATTCCAGTAGACGCATTCTAGTTTTATAGGAAAGCGTTGCATGTCTTAGTCCGAACAGAAGCGTATATTGAGTTGTGCCATAAAAAGTGGGGAGTCGTTCTTTGATCCTTTCTATTGCATTGCGGGGATCTTTTTCTTCTTTAGGGAATATGTTTAGGATTTCTTTTTCTAGTGATCTTAAATCTTTTTCGGAAATATAACTGAAGATTTTCTGAAAGCAATTTGCCCAATAATTTTCGAGAGAATAGAAAAGAGAGTAGTTCTCTGTTTTGCTAAGGGATACCTTAAATAATTCCATAACAAGAGGAACTATATTTTCATTTGGTGCTGATTCAGCTGCCATTAATATGATGGCATCACCAGTTCTTGTGTTTGTTGCGATTAATGTCTTGGCAATTTCAAAAGCATGTTTTGGATGGTTCTGAGCTAAGTGACCCAGAGCAAGAGCTAAACCATACTGTAGAATGTTTTCTACATCAGTTACATTTAGATCTTCAGAACCTCTCCATAACCTATATGTACTGTCATACCACCCCTGATTGGTACCATAAAGTTTAAAAATTTCCATCTGGATAGGCAAAATTGCAATAATATACTTATCAGGGCATGTTTCTGCTATTTGCAATATTCTTTTTCCGGCACCATGCAAACAAGTCCCAAGTTGTTTTTTTAAGACGCCTCGCTCTAGGGCGCTGTTTAAAAAAACACCCATTAAGTTGGCGGCAACTTCGTCGGTTATGCCTTTCTTACGGTCCAAGAAAGACCAAAAATCTTCAAGGTTTCTATTCTTGCTGTGGTCGTGTAGTCCAAGAATTATTGTTTTTTTAAGAATAGGGAGAAGTTCTGGCGGACAGCCGTCCCATGCAATTACAGATAATAAATGACCAACATAACTTGCATGCTTAGGGCGATTTTCCAATATCCATAATGCATGCTTTGCGATTATTTTGGGATATTGGTCAAATATGCCGCGCAAAATCGAGATGCCTTGACCGAAAATTTCTTCATCGTCACCGGTTAGTATGTCTTTGAGTATGCCTTCTTCATCGAGCATCTTTGCCCAGAACAGATTCTGCCAAGTAACATTTAACGCTAATTTGTGCATTATGTGGCTTTTGTCTAGCCAATAAGGGGCGACTATTTCCCAATCTGTAATAGCAGGGTCAGTTAATAAATTCAGCGTTTGGAAGGTTGTGAATTTAAGGTGTGGACGAATATTAGTATGTGCTAAAAGTTCTACTATATCTTTTCGAAATGCTATTAAGTCAGACGAACGTAGATATAATAATATTTGCCGTAATTGCCCTCGCTGGAAAAGATGTTGATCGGTGGATAACAGCCAATCGCTTACTGATTGGTCTGATTTAGCCTGATGACGAGCAAAGGCATAATCGAACATTGTTTCATGAAAAAAAGCTATTTGTTTATTACCGTCTTCAATCAATATTCCGCATGAAATTAAAGCATCGATACTGGTTTCATGATCTTCAAGAAAGCGTTTTGAGACAGATAGAGATTGTTTTTTGTTCAATATTTCTACTATGGCAGATATAGCTCCATGCCAATTACCTTGTGGGAACTTGGAAGAATATTCTTTCTTTTTGAAACTCCAATATTTAGATAATAATGAATGTAATGAACTGAAATTTAATTCATCAGGGGATAGCTCGCTGGCAAGTTGGGCAAATATATATAATTGGGATGGGGAACTCAGTATACTCTTGGTGTTGGATGATAATTTTTGTGCATTAATGCCCAATAACTCCAGAGTATTATTTATTATTATTTCACTCAAGGGATGACATTTAATGTCAAAAATATCTTTCTTGCACTTTGTTTCAAATTCATATTTTAATAATCTAAACCGACTGTCAAATTTAAGATCATGAGTGCGGCAAC